>Ga0247790_10000069_pt1 | contig 55422 bp, 38 predicted proteins | sample UWRJS171409R4_FD_179913 | JGI IMG/M metagenome (GOLD analysis project Ga0247790, IMG submission 179913) | Soil microbial communities from Arlington Agricultural Research Station in Wisconsin, United States - UWRJ-S171-409R-4 | ecosystem: Environmental > Terrestrial > Soil > Agricultural land...
GTCCGCAGGCTCGCGTCACCGCGGCTGTCCTCGATCCACTCCGCCACGTTGCCGCCCAGATCCGCCACGCCGTCGGGCGAGACGTCCTGCGGCGAGCCGCCAGCGTCGCGCGGATGCGCCGCCGCGGTGCCGCGCAGCCCGAACGCCACGACGTCCTGCCGCGGCGGCGCGCTGCCCCACGGGAACGGCCGGCCCTCGGCGCCCACCGCGGCGAGCTCCCACTCGGCCTCGAGCGGCAGGCGCTTGCCGCGCACGCGGCAGTACTCGTCGGCGCCGCTCCACGTCACGCACACCACCGGCCACCGAGCCGACTCCGGCGTGACCCGCGCGCGCCCCTCGGCGGAGATGGTTAGACCGTCGCCGCACTTCTCCGTGCGGACGAGCGGGATCGACGGCTCGGTCCGCGTCGCCACGATCGCGTGGGGTGTGAGCTGCCAGGCGCCGGCGGTGGCGTTCAGCCAGTCGGCGTACTCGCCGTTGGTGACCTCACGGCGGTCCAGGTAGAACGCGGCGACCGCGCTCGGCGCTCCACCCGCGGCGGGACCGCCCCCGCGGCAGCCGTCGTCAGCGATCGCGCCGCGGCACTCTGCGGGAACTGCCGCAGCGCGATCGACGCCTGGCCCGAGACTCGCGGCGCCGATCCGCGCCATGCCCGGCGGCGGCGGCGGCGGCGGCGGCGGCGAGAGCGCGGTCGCCGCCACCGAGCTCTCGTCGGGCCGCGGCCGGAACTCGGTGACGGCGGCGATCGCGAGCAGCGTGGCGATCGCAACGACCGCCGCCACCGCCGCCACCGCCGCGCCGAGCCGGGCGCGCCGCCGTCGCCGCTGGCGCCACCTATCCGGATACGGCACCGCCGCGCCGTCCGGCGTCGGGCGGCCCAGCACGGCGCGCAGGCGGGCGAGCTCCCACGCCCAGCGCGCCCGATCCCGGAAGTCGAGCGCCACCCGCGCGTCGATCCGCGTGGGCAACTCGCAGTCGGCGAGCCGCAGCGGGAGCACGCGCGCGTCGTCCCGGCCGGCGTGGAGCGCGAGCTGGGCACCGAACTGCGCCCACCGATCCCGGAGGTACGCGGGCGAGAGCACGGCGATCGTGTAGCGGCTGCGGGACACGCCGCGATCGATCTCCTCGACGACGAGCCCGCCGATCGGCAGCTCGTCCACGAGCAGCACCCGATCCCGCGGCAGCTCGAGCGCCGGGAGCAAGCCATCGCGCACGAAGCCAGCGTCGGGCTCGGCGAAGACGACGAACAGATCGAGATCCGGTCTGTCGGTGCTGTCGGTGCTGTCCGTGCTGTCGCTGTCTGCGCTGTCCATGTGAGTCGGTCCTCGCGTCCCGGGCGCTCAGGGCGCGTGCGGGTGCTTGCGGAGGCGTGCGATCAGCCGATCCATGCTCGCGCGAAACCGCATCTCTCGCTGCGGAGTCAGCTCGATCCCCGAGAATGCCTGGATGTAGAGTGGCGCGTGGAACTGCTCGCGGAGCACCGGGATGAACCGGCGCGAGCGGGTATTGACGGCCTGCATGATGGCCATGGTCGTCTTGAGCTCCTCGAAGCGGCTCTCGAGGTACGCCCGGGTCAAGAGGACCACGACGTACCGGCTCTTGACGATCGCCTCCTCGATATCGATCTGGAGCGCGCCGAGCGTGTCGCGATCCCAGACGGAGAGCGCGACGCCCGGCCGCTCGAGCTCGCGGCGGAAGACCCCGGTGACCCAGTCCTCCAGGACCGGATCGTCGGGGTCATAGGTGAGGTAGACGTCCTTCTCGAAGACGGGGCAGGGCGGCAGGGGCCGCCGGTAGCGGGTCAGCGGGTAGAAGTCCTCGATGCTCGCGATGAACGCCGGGCGCTGGGCGCGGCCAGACGACAGGACGACCCGCTGGGCGACGTAATCGAAGAGCTGGCCGACCGTGACGTCGCTGCCGTCCGTGGAGGCCGCTCCGCGCAGGCCGTCGAGGAGGTGGCCCGTGAAGATGCCGTACGGGGCGTGCTGCGAGACGTACGCGCTGCCGTCCGCGCGGGACGCGGCGAAGACCACCCGGCCGCGAGCCTGGATCTCGGCGCGGAGCTCGTCCGTGAACGGCCCCAGGCCCGGATCGATGCCGGCGGCGGCAGCGCTGGCGCCGTTCGACGCCGGATCGGGCACCGGGGCGTCGGCGCCGGGCGGCGTCGAGAAGCCGGCCGCCCGGCAGCAATCGAGGACGACGGTGAGCTCGCCGGCGCAGCGGGCGAGCCGCTGCGAGAGCTCGCGGGCCGAGATCGCGGTGGTGGCGTAGGCGCCGCGCCGCGCGTCGACGGGCAAGAGGTACGACTGCCCATCGGCGCCGGTCCCGCCGTGGCCGGAGAAGTAGAAGAAGGAGCGCGCGCCGGGGGGCCGGGCGCGCTCGCACAGCGCATCCAGCGCGCTCAGGATCCCGTCCCGCGTCGCGGCCCTCTCCTCGAGCACCTCGACGCGTTCGGGCGGGTACCCGCAGCAGTCCGGGCTCGCGAGCGCGTCGCAGACCCCGGGGACGTCCCGCGTGGGCCGGAGCCTGCTGACGTGGTGATACTCCGAGACGCCGACGACGAGCGCCTGGGACAGCCGCCCCTGAGGCAGGGGGGGCGTCATCGGCGATTCCGGCCTGCGCGCTGGCGGCGCGCGAGGGCGCAAGCCCCGCGCTGACGGTCAGCGCGGAGTAAAGCGATCCTGAGGAACTCGTTCTGCGACATGCCCAACCCTCCCTACGTGCATGAGACGCGGGGGCTGGATGGATTCAGACAGCGCAATACAGATTGCCGATCCACCAGCACACCGACCCACTCCCACCAGAACCTGATTGCTGGATCTCTCGGGATCCGCTCAGCGCACCTCGAACCGCCGCTCCACTGTAATGCTCCCCTTCCCTGCGCGTACCGCACCAAGATACTCACTTTACGTCCTGCCGGGCAAGTGTTCCGCGGTCCCGGTCACGAGGATTCGCCGGTGCACGGTGGCCCGATCGAGGACGATCGAGCGCGTGCGCACGGTCGGGCCGAGCTTTTCCCCAGGCCGCCGGTGCCGCGACCCACGGGCGCGCCGCCCGCGCCGTCTCTCCGTAGCTCGTTGGCCTCGAGGAGGTGGCCATCACGCTGCCGCCGATTGCTGCACACCGCCCGCGCTGTCGTCCGCCCCGCTGGCGCCCGCCCCGCTGGCGTCCGCCCCGCCAGCGTTGCCGCGCCGACCGCCGCGCGCCTCAGGATCTTGAGGCACCTCCGAGTCCCCTCGCACGGTTACGCGCGGCACGCCGCTTGGATTGCACCCGCCGCATGAAGGTGTCCGTCTGCGCAGCGCTCGCAACCACATGTCTGCTCGCGGCCTGCGGGATGCCTGGTGACATCGGAGAGCCGCCCCTGCCCGAGCCCTGGCCCTTCCCCGAGCCGGAGCCGGAGCCCGGCGATCCGCCGCTGCCCCGCTCGGTCACTGTGACCCTCGACGAGCTGCAGCCCGGCTGGCTCGTCTCGACGAGCCGGCTCGTCGACCACGACATGCCCGACGAGCGCACCGTCACCTCCGATGGCTCGCCCATCACGCTCGTCGGCACGGCCACGGACGTGTTCATCGCGACGATCACCGACGCTGACGGCAACCTGCTCGGGACGCGCGCGATGCACGCGCCCTGCACGATGGCGTCCGCGCGCCAGCTCCACGTCCCGCGCGACTTCTCGACGATCCAGGGCGCGATCGACGCGGCCGCCCCTGGCGACACCGTCCGGGTCGCGGGCGGCACGTACACCGAGTCGGTGCAGCTGCGCCCCGGCGTGTGCTTGCTCGGCGCTGGCGCGCGCCACACGACCCTCGACGCGGGCGGCCAGGGCCGCACGCTCGTCGATCTGACCGGCGCGCCCGGCAGCGTGGTCGCGGGCTTCACGATGCGCGGCGTCGCGCCGCGGTACGGCTGCGCGACGGAGGATCCGTTCGACTGCTCCGGCAACTGGTACACGGCCGGCGTCTACCTCGGCTACAGCAGCCTGCTCGGCTGGAACGATCCCACCCGCGAGGCGCCGCCGATCATCGCGAACAACGTCTTTGCGTCGAACTACATCGGCGTGATGCTCTATCACCACGGCATCGCGGTCGTGCGCAACAACGTGTTCGTCAATAACCGCAGCGGCTTCGTCGCGAATCACTATCAGGACCGCACGCTGCTCGCGAACAACGTGTTCGTCGACAACACCGAGCTCGCGATCGGCAATCAGGCCGCCTACCTCGACATCATCGACAACATCGTCGTCGGCTCGCCGCTCGGCATTCGCTTCCAGTACATCCAGACCGGCCACATCGCCTGCAACCTGTTCCACGGCAACGGCGCCAACGCGAACGAGGCCCGCTTCACGATCGGCACCGATGGCAACGTCGAGGCCGAGCCCCACTTCGCCGGCCCCGGCGACTACCACCTGGCGCCCGGCTCGCCCGCCCTGGATGCCGGCTGCCACCAGGGCAAGGCGCACGAGCCCGACGGCACGCCGCCCGACATCGGCGCGTTCGGCGGCCCGCTCTCGGCCTGGGCCGACCTCTAGCCTGCTCACGCCTCGTCAGGCCGACTCGCCGCCCTTGTCGGCACCAGCTCAGCGCAAGATACTCGGGCCCATGTCACTCGAGCTCGAGCTAGACCTCGGCGCGCCGGCCCGGCGCGGCGCGACCCACGTGGCCGCGGATCGGCGCGTGGCGTGGTCGGAGTGGGGCCCGCCGGACGGCGCGCCGGTGCTGTTCGCCCCCGGCGCGGCGACCAGCTCGGCGCTCGGGTTCGCGACCGCCGCGCTCGACCGGCTCGGCGTGCGGCTGATCGCGCTGGACCGCCCCGGGCTCGGCCGCTCCGATCCCAACCCCGACCGCTCGCTGCTCGACTTCGCCGCCGATGTGCGCGCGTTGGCCGCGGCGCGCGATCTGGGCGTCCCCGCGATCGTCGGCTTCTCGCAGGGCGCGCCGTTCGCGCTGGCGTGCGCCGCCCAGGGCGTGGTCTCGGCCGTCGCGATCGTCGCCGGCACCGACGAGCTGGCCGCTCCGGCGCTGCGCGACGCGCTGCCGCCCGAGGTACGCCGCCTGATCGAGCAAGCCGAGCACGATCCCCTGGCCGGCGAGTCGTTCTTCCGCGGGATGACGCCCGCGATGATGCTCGAGATGCTCCATTCGTTGAGCCCCGCGGTCGACCTCGCCGTCTACTGCCATCCGCGCTTCGTGGCCGCGTTTCGCGAAGCCCTCGACGAGGGCTTCGCCCAGGGGCCCGCCGGCTACGGGCGCGACACGCTGCTGGCGATGCGCCGCTGGCCATTCGACGTCCAGTCGATCCGGATCCCGGTGCACTTCTGGTACGGCCGCCACGACGCGAGTCCCTTTCACTCGCCGGACCTCGGCGAGTCGCTCGCGCGCCGCATCCCCGGCGCCACCCGCACCGTCGTGGACGGCGCAGGCGGCGCCCTCCTGTGGACGCACGGCGCGGCGATCCTCGAGTCGCTCGTCGCGCCACCGGCTGACCGCTGAGCCCGGTCCGGCCCGGCCCGGTCCGGCCTGGCCCGGCCTGGCCCGGTCTGGCCCGGCTTGAGTCCGGGGCGCGGCCGCGAGCCATTCAGCTTTACTCGGACCGCGTTCGGAGCCTACATTCGCCTATCCGGCGATGAATACCTCATCAGACTCTCCAAAGGATTCGAGTCATCACGACGAAGACCTGAAGGTACTCCACAGCATGGGGTACTCGCAGGAGCTCTCTCGCCGGATGGGCGGGTTCCAGAACTTCGCGATCTCCTTCTCGATCATCTGCATCCTCGCCGGCGGCATCGGCACCTACGTGGTCGCGTACGGCGCTGCCGGCGGCGGCTCGATCGGCATCGGCTGGATCGTCGGCTCGGTGTTCGCGCTGCTCGTGGCCGCCGCGATGGGCCAGATCGCCTCGGCCTACCCGACGGCCGGCGGCCTCTACCACTGGGGCTCGATCCTGGGCGGCCGGGGCTGGGGCTGGGCGACCGCCTGGATCAACCTGGTCGGCCTGCTCTTCGTCGTGTCGTCGGTCAACTACGGCGTCTATCTGCTGCTGAAGGATCTGGTGCTCGTCGGTGCGTTCGGCATGGACGCGAATGCGTTTACCGGCACGCACCTGACCATCGCGGTGGCCGTCATCACCCTCAGCCAGGCCGTCCTGAACTACGTCGGCATCCGGGTGACCACGATCCTGACCGACTTCTCCGGCTACCTGATCCTGGCCGTCTCCCTCGCGCTCATCGTCGGGCTCCTTGTGGCGTCACCGGTCGAGCTCGACTTCTCGCGCCTCGTCACGTTCACCAACAACACGTACATACCTGCTCCCGACAGGTGGCCGGCGACCCCGAGCCTGTTCTTCGCCTTCGTCCTGGGCCTCTTGCACGTCTGTTACACCATCACCGGTTTCGACGCCTCGGCGCACACCGCCGAGGAGACCCGCGACGCCCAGCGCGCGGTGCCGCGCGGCATGCTGACGGCGGTGTTCTGGTCGGCGCTGTTCGGCTGGCTCCTCGTGGCGGCCGTCCTCCTCGCCATGCCGGATCTGGTCGAAGGTAACAAGCAGGGCTTCTCGGTGTTCTCCTACGTGCTCTTTGGTAGCAACCTGCCGCACGGGGTGAAGGCCGCGCTGGCGATCGGCATCGTGCTCGCCAACTATCTCTGCGCCCTGGCCGGCATGACCTCGCTCTCGCGCATGATCTTCGCGTTCGCTCGCGACGGCGGCATCCCCGGGGCGTCCCGGTTCCTGCGCCGGATCAACTCGAAGCACCGCACACCCGGCGCCGCCATCTGGGTCGGTGCCGGGCTCTGCTTCATCCTCGGACGGGTCTGCGGCGTCGACAACAGCGCCTATATCGTCCTGTCTTCGGGCTGCGCGGTCTTCCTGTACGTCTCGTACCTCATGCCGATCAGCGCCGGCCTCCTCGCCGAGGGCAAGAAGTGGACGAAGAAGGGGCCGTTCCACCTGGGCGTGTGGTCCCGGCCCGTCGGCGTCCTCGCCCTGATCGGCGGCGGCGTCCTCGTCTTCGTCGGCTTCCAGCCCCCCTATCAGCTCGTCGGCAAGTTCCTCGCCGGCACGGTCGTCGTCCTGGCCGTCGTCTGGTTCGCCTTCGAGCGCCGCCGCTTCCCCGGCCCGCCGCTCACCGAGGCCGACGTCGCCAAGCGCCAGTCCGAGATCGCCGCCGAAGAGGCCGCCCTCGGCGGCGCCGGCTGACCGCTCGCCGAAGAGGCCGCCCTCGGCGGCGCCGGCTGATCGCTCGCCGCCGCGCGCCGCGCGGCTACGGCGCGGCACGTGCGTGAGCACGTAGCGCTACACGGGGACTCCAGCCTTGAATAGCAGCTCCGCATACCATGCAGACAGCGGATCTTTTCGAGGGGGCGCAAAGTTTCCACGCCACCGAAGATCGGCAGCGAGATGCAGCTGTGCATCTTTGGGGAGCCCTAGCTCCCGAACGGCATCGTGCAGCACCGAGAGCGTCGAGACGAGCTCGATCCTGGGGAAGACCGCTCGTGCGACGCGGCGCTCTTTCCCATCATCGGTCATGAGCGGCACCCCGAGGACACCCGCGAGGGCTACACACGACGCGTCTTCGTCTCGAAGCTGTGTTGCACATTCGACGAAGGCATCGACCAGCGGCTCAGTATCGATCGTGCGAATCTGGAGACGACCGGCGGTGCGGAGCCGTGCCGTCGAAGCCAGCTCCTTGGTGCGCACCCCATCACCATCTGGTGGAGTGTGAAGGTAGAGCGCTTCACCATGCGCTCGGTCGCTGATGAGCAGCTGCAGGTCGCAAGCCTGAACGATCTCGAGCTCGAGCCTCGTCGCGAGCACGTTCAGCGTGCAGCACGCGTCTATGACCAGCGGACGCGTCATGTCGTGTCAGGCTGTTCGAAGGTCATCAGCAGCAAAATCGATCGGTAGCTGCGTCCCGTCGTCCAGGTGGATCTTGAGATGCTCCTGATAGACGCGCCGCGCGGTCGCGATGTCGGTATCGAGATACTCCGCGAACTCACCTTCGCTCAACAGCTCCCGATCGTATGCTGCGACTGCGAGCGTCACATATCGCTCTGGAAGCATTTGCCGCGACGCTGGCAGCAGCGATGGTTGTACTTCGTGAGGAGCGAGCTCTCTGGGACGGATCTGACGCTTGGTGATCTTCTCGTAGCTCCCCCTTGGGAGCAGACGCAGATCTTCGAGACGTAAGGCCATCGCCTGGAACGAGACCCCGAAATGGCGGGCGAGTGAGTGGAGATCGATGGGCGCGAACCGGCCTGCTCTGCACTTATCGGCGAATCGTTTCTGGACGCCCACGGCCGGCATCAGGAGCTCGGTCGCGAAGCTGTCAGGAAAGAGCTCCTCGGCCCGTTTCGGCGGCTCACTCTCGTCGAGGACATCTCCTGCTTCGGGATCGCGAAGCAAGTGACCAACCTCGTGAACGAGCGACCAGCGCTGTTTCTCGGCCGGATGGTCGGCGTTGATCGCCACGCATGCACCGATCTCATCGCTCCAGAGCAGGAACGCGGCGAGCTTCGAGGGCAAGCGATCGAGGTAGAAGATGCGGAGCCCTGCTTCGACTTCGAAGCGCTCGTCGAGGTGGAGCGCGGGCTCGTCACCCAGGCCAAGCATGCTGCGAACGGTGCGCGCAGCGTCCTCGCCGGCCAGCCGATCATCGAGAGTATGGTGTTGTCCCAGATCGACGCGATACGTTCGAAGTGTTTCGAGCCGAGCCGGCACACGGTGCAACTCCTGCAGCCGCTCGAGGCTCGCGTAGCGCGCACCGAACGTACGTAGTCGTTCCACAGCCTCGGCGATCGGGCTCGACTTCTTGTCAATACCGAAGCCCACACGAAAACGCGGAGACAGCTCCGCGCGTACGAGCGTCTCGCGAAGCAGGTCATGGACCGACGTCTTCAGGACCTCTGCGAGTCGCACGAGCTCGGCGTTGCTTGGCCTCCGCTCACCCTTCTCGATAGCAACGAGGGTCGTGCGCGCGATCGCCACTTGGTCCGCGACTTCCGCTTGCGTGAGCCTTGCGCGCTTCCGTGCGTCGGTCAGTCGTTCACCGAGTTGCTGCGAAGTGATCAAGAGCCGCTCCTTTGGCAGGACGCTCAGGGCGAGGCCGAAATTCAGGCGCGCGATGGGATAGCGGATGCGGCCGGCTTGACCGATCCGGTCTGAGGTCGTCACCAGCGCAGGTTTCACCTTACAACATCCGATGACAATGTCAACCATGGAGGCATCCCCCGTCAATTTCGGCCGACTTTGTCGTGGTGAAGACAAAGTTATCAATAGGTTAAAGCTTAGATGGCGGCCACGATACTTCGCGGATCGGGCGTGCGCCGGTGTCACTCGACCCCGCGTGAGCCTGCGTTCTTCGGGCCGTCGGGGTCCGGGCTGCTGGGGTCTGGAGAGAGCGCCCGGCGCACCTGCTGCCGGAGGTCCTCGGGCGAGTAGTCGAGGTGATGGTGAACGGCCTCGCGATCGGAGAGGTCGAGCAGCCGCTCGCGGAGGCGGACCAGCACGTCCCGGTGCCGCTCGCGCTCCTCCGTGAGCTCGTGTAGCGCGTCGAGCACGGGGCGGACATGCTTGGGCGACGTCGCCCAGAGCTCGAGGGCGAGCGAGCCGCAGCGGAGGTCGAAGTCGAGGTCGTCGAGCCGTACCTCGCATTGGTCGGCGAAGTCGTGCGCGAGCATGTGCGAGCAGAAGAAGTTCGATGCGATGGGCTCAATAATGACTCGTTCTTGATTCATCTCCAGTAATCGGCGCTCGGTCTGGCGCTGTTGGAAGGTCTTTACGTAACGCTTATTTTTTCGACGAGACATACGCTTGCGCCTCCGCCGGCAATCTATTAAAGACTCTGTCAGACAGAGATACATTCGCGGACGCGATTCGTGAAGTGATTCGTCCGGAAATCGAAGCGAGTCGAGATGACTGACCCGAGATGACATACGAGCAATTCAAGGAGCTATGGACCCGAGCGCTCCAGGGCGCCGGGTTCTCTGTCATGGGCGTCGAGCTCGTCGAGGAGTCGCTCGATCTCCGATCCATGAGGCGCAAGTGCCGGTCGGTCGTGGGAGTGGCCGGCTGGTGGGAGCAGCCTTTGGTTCACACCACGGCCTCGTTCGAGTATGCCTGGGACGCGCTTCAGAGCGCGCGCACGGCCACGACCGAGGAGGACCTCTTGAGCGAGCTGCTCGACCGGGACGCTGTGGACGAGGTCCAGACGGAGCGCCCGTGGCTCCGCGTCGATGTCACGCTGCACGCATCCGGGACGTACGGCAAGGCGCGGTCCATGCCCTCACCAGCGGCGTGGGCGAAGTGGGCAGCGGAAGCGCTCGATCGGCTCGAGCGGAGCGAGCCCCTCGTGTCCGAGGCAGTGACGCGTGAGGGGCGCGGCGGCCGGATCGTGCATCTCGCCTGGCAGGGCGAGCCCCAGGCCCGTGTGCTGGTAGCCCGCGACGGATCGCTCAGGCTCGAGGGGATCGAGCTGCGGTCGTGGCAGGGGATCGAGCTGCCGCGGCGCTGGGACGATCCAGCCCGCCGACCAGACGCGCCGCCGGATCAGCAGCTCGTCGCGATGTTCGGGCGCGTGAAGGCCGCGCTCGCCGCGTGGCGGGAGAGCATGGACCGCCTGCGCCCGGCCTGACCGGAGACGGCGCGGCCGCGGCGCGGCTGCGGCGCTCCCTACTGCTTCTGCCAGCTCTTGATCAGCTCGTCGTACGAGACGGTCTCGCCCTTGGGCTTCTCGTTGGCGAGCTTGGGCTTCGGCGCGCCCGGCTCATCGAGCCAGACCTTCGGATCCTTCTCCGGGTTCAGCTTCGGGGCGCAGTTCTTCATGCCCATGCGCTCGAGCCGGCTCATCAGGTCGTCCATCTCCTTGGCCAGCTTGTCCATCGCGGCCTGCGGCGTCAGCTCGCCGGTGATCGCCTGGCTGATGTTCTGCCACCAGAGCTGCGCGAGCTTGGGATAGTCGGGCACGTTCGTGCCGGTCGGCGTCCACTGCTTGCGCGCCGGGCTGCGGTAGAACTCGACGAGGCCGCCGAACTTCGCCGCCTCCTTCGTCACCGCCTCCGAGTCGATGTCCGACTTGCGGATCGGCGTCAGGCCCACGAAGAACTTCTTCAGCGAGACCGACTTCGACACGGTGAACTGCGCGTAGAGCCACGCCGCCTGCCGGCGCTTCAGATCCGTGCTCTTCAGCATCGTCCACGCGCCCGCGTCCTGGTAGCCGAGCTTCATGCCGTCCTCCCAGTACGGGCCGTGCGGCGACGGTGCCATGCGCCACTTCGGCGTGCCGTCGGCGTTGACCACCGGGAGCCCCGGCTTCGTGAGCGGCGCCGTGAACGCCGTGTACCAGAAGATCTGCTGCGCGATCTTGCCCTGGCCGGGCACCGGGCCGGCCTCCGAGAACGTCATGCCAGGCGCCTCGGGCGGCGCGTACTTCTTGAGCCAGTCGATGTACTTCGTCAGCGAGTACACGGCGGCCGGGCTGTTCGTGTCGCCGCCGCGGGAGACGGACGCGCCCACCGGGCGGCAGTCCTCGACGCGGATGCCCCACTCGTCGACGGGCAGGCCGTTCGGGATGCCCGGGCTGCCCACGCCGGCCATCGACAGCCACGCGTCGGTGAAGCGCCAGCCGAGCGACGGATCCTTCTTGCCGTAGTCCATGTGGCCGTAGACCCGGACGCCGTCGATCTCCTTGACGTCGTTCGTGAAGAAGTCGGCGATGTCCTCGTACGCCGACCAGTTCACCGGCACGCCCAGCTCGTAGCCGTACTTGGCCTTGAACTTCTGCTTCAGGTCATCGCGATTGAACCAGTCGTAGCGGAACCAGTAGAGGTTCGCGAACTGCTGATCGGGGAGCTGATAGAGCTTCTTGTCGGGCCCGGTGCCGAACGACAGCCCGATGAAGTCGTCCAGATCGAGCGTGGGCGAGGTGACCGACTTGCCCTCGCCGGCCATGAAGTCGGTCAGCGGCACCACCTGGCCATAGCGATAGTGCGTGCCGATCAGATCGGTATCGTTCACGTACATGTCATAGACGCTGGTGCCCGACTGCATCTGCGTCTGCAGCTTCTCGATGACGTCGCCCTCCTGGATGAGGTCGTGGATCACGTTGATGCCGGTGATCTCCGAGAACGCCTTCGCCAGCGTCTTGGACTCGTACTCGTGGGTGGCGATCGTCTCGGACACGACCTTGATGCTCATGCCGGCGAACGGCTTGGCCGCCTCCATGAACCAGCGCAGCTCGGCCGTCTGCTGCTCCTTGCTGAGCGTGCTCGGCTGGAACTCGGCGAGCCACTTCTGGATCGCCGCCTCCTGGTTGGCCTGCGCCGCCGGATCGGGCTTGGCCGGCTGCTGCGGCTGGCCCCCGCCGCCGGACTCTTCCTTCTTCTTGCCGCAGGACAGCGCGCCCAGGAGCGCGGCGGCCAGCGCGGCGGCGCGGACCGCCCCGCCCGGAGTCAAAGCTAATCGCACTCGATGCATGGTTCTCCTCTTCAGCCCTCGTCGGGGCGCGTCATGATCACGCGGAATACATAACAAAACAACAGGATGAACAAGAAGTAGATGAGCGAGAACGCGGCCGCGGGCCCCAGATCGAACTGCCCCACGGCGAGCCGGGTCAAGAACTGGCTGAGGAACGTGGTGCTGTTGCCGGGGCCGCCGCCGGTCAAGACGAACGGCTCGGTGTAGATCATGAAGCTGTCCATGAACCGGAGCAGCACCGCGATGACGAGGACGTTCTTGAGCTTCGGCAGCTGGATGTAGCGGAACACCGCCCACGGCGAGGCGCCGTCGATGCGCGCGGCCAGGTAATAGGCATCTGGAATGGCGCGCAGCCCCGAGAAGCAGAGCAGGGCGACGAGCGGCGTCCAGTGCCACACGTCCATCACCACCACCGTCAGCCAGGCGTCCACCGGGTTCGCCGTGTAGTTGTAGCTGATGCCCATGCCGTGCAGCGCCGCGCCGGCCGCGCCGATGTCCGCGCGGCAGAAGATCTGCCACATCGTCCCGACGACGTTCCACGGGATCAGGAGCGGCAGCGAGAGCACCACGAGCGTCGCCGACGAGCGCCAGCCCTGCCGCGGCATGAGCAGGCTGATACCGATCCCGAGCGGCAGCTGCACGGCCAGGATCGCGAACGAGAACAGGAGCTGGCGCAGGAACGCGCCGTGGAGCTCGGGATCGCGGAGCACCTTGCGGAACCACTCGAAGCCCACGAACACTCGCATCTCCGGCCCGAGGATGTCCTGCACCGAGTAATTGACCACCGTCATGAGCGGCACGATGGCGCTGAACGCCACCATCACGACCATCGGCGTCACCAGGAGCCAGGCGCGGTTGTTCTTGCGTTTGCTCACCATGGTGCCTCTGTGCGGGCGCTTTCAGTCCCCGGTCCCGGCCGCGGTCGTGGTCGCGGGAGTTGTGGCGGGCGAGGTCGTGGGAGTTGTGGCGGGCGAGGTGCCGAGGATCGCCCGGCCGTCCTCGTAGAGTCGGACGCGCTCCGGCGGCAGGCCGAGGCGGCAGGTCTGGCCGGCGGCCACCGGCGCGCCGGGCGGGAGCTTGAGCTTGATCGCGGCCTTCGCGCCGTCGGGCGCCGCGTCTTTCGTCGCGCCCTCGCCGAGCGTCGCGCTCGCGATCTGGAACCGGCCGTGATCCTCGACGAAGACGATCGTCGCCGGCACGCCGCCCTCGGGCGGGCCGAGGACCAGGTGCTCGGGCCGGATCCCGAGCTCGAGCGTGCCGGCTCGGCCCGCGGCGCGCGCGGCCAGCTCCGCGGGGAGCGGCACCCGGTGCCCGGCGATCACCGCGCCGCCGTCCTCGATCCGGCAGGGCAGGACGTTCATGCCCGGCGAGCCGATGAAGTACCCGACGTAGGTGTGCGCGGGGTTGGCGAACAGCTCCTCTGGCGTCGCCTGCTGCAGCACGCGGCCCTCGTGCATCACCACGACCTCGTCGGCGAACGTCAGCGCCTCCGTCTGATCGTGCGTGACGTAGACGAGCGTGTGCCGAAACTCGCGGTGGATCTCGCGCAGCTTGCGGCGCAACGTCCACTTCCGGTGCGGATCGATCACCGTGAGCGGCTCGTCGAAGAGGATCGCGGCCACGTCGTCGCGCACGAGGCCCCGGCCGAGGCTCACGAGCTGCTTGGTGTCCGCGGTCAGGTCCGAGGCGTCTTGCTTGAGGAGGCTGCCGAGCTCGAGCATCTCCGCGACGCGCTCGACCCGCCGCGTGACGTCGCTGCCGCGCATGCCCCGGTTGCGCAGCGGGAACGCCAGGTTCTCGAACACGGTGAACGTGTTGTAGATGACGGGGAACTGGAACACCTGGGCGATGTTGCGCGCCCGCGGATCGAGGTCGGTGACGTCGCGGTCGCCATAGAGGATCTGGCCCCGCGTCGGCCGGAGGAGGCCCGACATGAGGTTGAGCAGCGTGGTCTTGCCGCAGCCGCTCGGCCCCAGGAGCGCGTACGCGCCGCCATCGCGCCACTTGAGATCGACGTCGCGCAGCACGTAGTCGCCGCTCCCCGGCGACGCCGAGTAGCTGTGCGCGATCGATTTCAGCGTGATCTCGGCCATGCGTCGCTCACTCCTCGGCGCTCGGGGCGACCGGGGCGGCCGGGCCGACCGGGGCGATCGGCCGGTACGAGGCCACGAGCGCGCCGCCCTCGGCCTCGGGCCGGAACGCCAGGAGCTTCTCGGGATCGATGTAGAACGTGAGCTGTGCGCCCAGCTCGTGATGGAACACGCCGTCTTCCTGGACGATGAACGGCAGGTCGTGGTGGCGCAGGTAGACGAACGTCTCCGAGCCGCTGATCTCGCTCAGCTCGACCTCGGCCCCGACGGGGACCAGCCCCGCGCGCGGGTGCAGGCGGCAGTCGCTGGCGCGGATGCCGAAGCGGTAGCTGCCCTCGGCGAGCCCCTGCAGGTGGCCGGGCAGCGGGAGCTCGAGCTCGCCGCGCTTCGCCGCGCCGCCCGCGACGGTGACGTCGAACAGGCTCATCGGCGGATCGCTGAAGACGAGCGCCGCGGCCGCGCTCGCCGGCCGGTGATAGACCTCGAGCGTCGGCGCGTGCTGGAGCACGCGGCCCTCGTGCAGGAGGATCGTCTGGCCGCCGAGCGCGAGCGCCTCGGCCGGGTCGGTCGTCGCGTAGAGCACGGTCGTCGCGCGCGCGCGGAAGATCGCGCGCAGCTCGTCGCGCAGGCCCTCGCGCAGCTTGTAGTCGAGGTTGACGAGCGGCTCGTCGAGGAGGAGCAGCTCGGCGTCCTTGGCCAGCGCCCGCGCGATCGCCACGCGCTGCTGCTGGCCGCCGCTCAGCTGCCCGGGCATGCGATCGAACAGGTGCTCGATCTTGAGCATCGCGCCGAGCTCGCGCACGCGCTCGTCGATGCCCTTCGCCTTGCGGACGCGCAAGGGCGACGCGATGTTCTCGCGCACGGTGAACGACGGGTAGTTGATGAACTGCTGGTACACCATCGCCACGGAGCGCTCGCGCACCGACTGCTTGGTGATCTCCTTGCCGTCCTTGACGACCTTGCCGGACGTCGGCGGATCGAGGCCAGCGAGTAACCGGAGGAGGCTCGTCTTGCCGGCGAGCGTGCGGCCCAGGATCACGTTGAACGAGCCCGGCTTGAGCGTGAGATCGATGTCCCGGAGGTGGTGCTCCTGGCCCACCATCTTGGTCACGTCTTCGAGGACCAGCGCCACGGCGTCCCCTCCCCCTTAGCCCCAGCGCCCGATCGCGACCATCGCCGCGGCCGAGAGGACCAGCGCCCCCCACGGCGTCATCGTCGTGAGGGCGAGCCAGGCCATGTTGATGAACGCGGTGGCCAGGATGCCGATGAACAGGCGATCGCCGCGCGTTGTCTGCATCGGCAGGAAGCCGCGCCGGGACACGGTCGGCGAGCGCGACTCCCAGATCCCCATCACGATGAGCGTGGCGAAGATGAGGCCGAAGAAGATCGCGGTGTGCCGCGTCCAGTACATCCAGCTCATCACACCCTCCCCAGCGCGAAGCCCTTGGCGATGTGGTTGCGGATGAACCAGATGGCGAGCGCGCCCGGGACGATCGTGAGCACGCCGGCGGCGGACAGGACGCCCCAGTCCATGCCGGCGGCGGAGACCGTGCGGGTCATCGTGGCGCTGATCGGCTTGGCGTGCACGGTCGTGAGCGTGCGCGCGAGCAGGAGCTCGACCCAGCTGAACATGAAGCAGAAGAACGCGGCCACGCCCACGCCCGAGCGGACGAGCGGCAGGAAGATGCGCACGAAGAAGCGCGGGAAGCTGTAGCCATCCATGTACGCCATCTCGTCGATCTCGCGCGGCACGCCGGACATGAACCCCTCGAGGATCCAGACGGCGAGGGGCACGTTGAACAGCGTGTGGGCGAGCGCCACGGCCCAGTACGTGTCGAGCAGGCCGACCTTCGAGTAGAGCTGGAAGAACGGCAGGAGGAACACGGCGGGCGGCGCCATGCGGTTCGTGAGCAGCCAGAAGAACAGGTGCTTGTCGCCGAGGAAGCGGTAGCGCGAGAACGCGTAGGCGGCGGGCAGGGCGACGGTCAGCGAGAGCGCCGTGTTGAGGAGCACGTACCCGAGCGAGTTGACGTAGCCCATGTACCAGGATCGATCGGTGAAGATCGTCTTGTAGTTGGCGAGCGTGGGCGCGTCGGGGAACAGGGTCAGGCCGCCGAGGATCTCCTCGTTGGACTTGAGCGACATGACCACGAGCCAGTAGATCGGCGCGATCACGAACAGGCAGTAGAGGACAAGCAGGCTTCTTTTGAGGGGCGAATTCACGGCGCTCGCCGCCGCATGATGGGGCCGCTCTTGCCGCCCCGGCAAGTTCTGGGCAGAGCGCGGGGGCTGGCGCGCCGCCCATGCCGCCGGCCGCGCGGGTGGGGGCCGAGTGGGCCACGGCTAGCGCTCGCCTGCGGTGCCCGCGGTGCCCGCGGGTACCCGCGGTGCTCGGCGACTGGCGCTCGGGCCGGGCCGGGCCGGCGAGCCGGCGAGCTAGATCTGCGGTTGTAGGATCGCGATCGCGGCCTGCTGCGGATCGAGCCAGCACGCGAATCGGCCGACGTTCGGAATGTCCGTGGGCGGCACCGTCACCTGCGCGCCGAGTCGCGTCGCGCGCTCGCACAGCTGGTCGCAGTTGTCGACGCCGACGTAGGCGAGCCAGAACGAGTGCGGCACTCCGGGTGGCGATTTCATCATGCCGCCCGCGGAGGCCTGATCGCCGCGCGCGTTCTTCACGCCCGGTCGATCGAGCAGCGTGTAGGTCATGCCGCCGCCCATGTCGACCGCGCGCTGCTTCCAGCCGAACACCTTCTCGTAGAACGGACCGGCCTTCGACGGATCCGTCGACATGAGCTCGTCCCAGCAGAACGTGAAGGGCTTCGGCATCCCCTGCTGCTCGACATCCTCCCCGGGACGCGCGCTCTTCCAGGGGGCGAACACGGCGCCGGTCGGGTCGGCGGTGACCGCGAACGTGCCGACGTTCTCCATGTGGGTCGTGGGCATGTACACCTTGCCGCCCGCGCTGGTGATGCTCGCGACCATCGCCGCGACGTCGTCGACGACGATGTAGCCGAGCCAGTTGGTCGGTTGCGGCTCGTCGGCACCCATCTGCCGGATCCCGCCGATCATCTCGTCGCCCGCGGTGATGTGGTGATAGGGGCCGGTGGTGCTCGCGTCGAACTTCCAGTTGAAGATCTCGCCGTAGAACTGCTTCGAGCCATCGATGTCCTTGGTGTTCAGGTCGTGCCAGACGAAGCGGTGTTTGGTCATGCGCGCACACTACACGGGAGTGTGTCGACGGTCGCGCGCGGGGCGACCAAAGGAGCAGGGAACACCATGCAACAGGCTGCTTCGCCCGCTCCAACCGTTACGAGCGCGCGCCACGCGTCTCGCCAACGCACGGCGCGCCCGCGCGCCAGGGGTGCTCCGCGGCGCAGCGAGTGGCGGCGATCGGTCGTGCGAGCACCAACGGTGGGCGGGCGTGCGGGCACTGACCTCACTGCAGAGGAATGTACCAACCCGAGCGAGCAAGCCGCGGAGCACCCCGCGCGCGTGGCAGCCGTGCGTGTCCGTACAAGCACTGACGTGCGCGTTCTACTATCTGCTCTGCTCTGCTCTGCTCTGCTGGCTAGCCTCGCACTACCGGCCGACCACGACGTTGTCGAGGACGCCGAGCGCGTCAGGGACGAGGACGGCCGCCGAGTAATACGCGCTGACCAGATAGCAGAGGATCGCCTGCTCGCTGATGCCCATGAAGCGCACGTTGAGGCTCGGCTCGTACTCGTCGGGGATCCCCGTCTGGTGCAGGCCGACGACGCCCTGATCTTCGACGCCGGTGCGGAGCACGAGGATCGACGTCGCCCCGTCCGGTGAGATCGGGAGCTTGTCGCTCGGCAGGAGCGGGACGCCGCGCCACGCCCGCACGGTGGCGCCGTCGACCGTCGTCGTCTGCGGGTAGACGCCGCGCTTGTTGCACTCGCGGCCGAACGCCGCGATCGCCCGCGGGTGCGCGAGCAGGAGCCGCGACTTCTTCCGCCGGCAGAGCAGCTCGTCCAGGTCGTCGGGCGTGGGCGGCCCGCTCCGGGTCTGCAGGCGCTGCGCGGGATCGCAGTTGTGGAGCAGCCCGAACTCGGGGTTGTTGACGAGCTCGTGCTCCTGGGTCTCGCGGATCGCGTCGATGGTGAGCCGCAGCTGCTCGGTGACCTGATCCATCGGATCGTTGTAGAGATCCGCCACGCGGGTGTGCACCCGCAGGATCGTCTGGGCGACGCTCAGCTCGTACTCGCGCGGCCGAGGATCGTAGTCGGGGAACGTGCCGGGCAGCGCGGCCTCGCCCCGGTGGCCGGCGGCGAGCTCGATGGCGGCCTGGCCGTCCTTGTCCCGGGGCCGGCGCGTCATGGCCAGGAACGCGTCGATGTGCGCCGCGAGCGCCGGCGTCTCGCGCACGAGGTCCGCGAAGCGCGCCCGCTCGAGCGAGAGGACGGTCGTCGCGGTGGCGGCGTGGGCGGTGAACGGCGAGTCGCCGCCGGCGGCCAAGAGGACCTCGTGGCCGAGGTAGTCGCCGTCGCCGAGGACGCCGAGGAGGATCGGATCGCCGTACTTGCCGACGCCGAGCTTCTCGACCTTGCCCTCCACGATCAGCCAGAGCGTGCCGGCCGGCTGGCCGCGCTCGATGAACACCTCGCCGGGCACGAGCTCGCGCTGGACGAACCGATCCGCGAGCTCCTCCAGCACCGACGCGTCGGGGAAGCCCCGGAGCACCGGCAGCCCGCGCAGCGCCTCGGGGATGACGCGCGCGGCCTCATGGACGGAGGTGAAGCTCAGGAGGCCGTCCCCCACCGGGTACGTCCGGCGCCGGTTCACCCGATACGCGCCGGCCTGCGTCTGGACCCAGGGCAAGAGCTTGAGCAGCCAGCGCGGCGTGGTGCTCTGCGTCTGCGGCCGCGACTTCGTCGTCGTGACGAGCTGGCGTGCCGCCTCGGTGCTGAGGCTCAGCTGGTGCGCGTCTTGAGAGATCTCCGCCACGGCCACCCCTCCGTCAGACGATGGCTCGGCCGATCTCGACGTTCTCGAGGATCGCGAGCGCGTCGGGGACGAGGACGGCCACCGAGTAATAGGCGCTGACCAGGTACGACATGATCGCCTTCTCGCTGATGCCCATGAAGCGCACCGAAAGGCTGGGCTGGTACTCGTCGGGGATGCCGGTCTGGTGCAGGCCGACGACGCCCTGCCGCTCCATCCCGGTCCGCATGAGCAAGATCGAGCTCGCGCGCTGCTCGGTGATCGGGATCTTGCTGCACGGGAAGATCGGGATATCGCGCCAGGCGGGCACCTTGTTGCCGTTGATCTCGGTCGACTGCGGGTAGAGCCCGCGGCGGCTGCACTCGTGCCCGAACGCCGCGATCGTGCGCGGGTGCGCGAGGAAGAACGCCGGATCTTTCCACACGAGCGAGAGCAGGTCGTCCATGTCATCGGGAGTCGGCGGGCCGCTCCTCGTGTGGATGCGCTGCTTGAGATCGGCATTGTGGATCAGGCCGATCTCGCGGTTGTTGATCATCTCGTGCTCTTGCCGCTCGCGCAGCGCCTCGATCGTCAGGCGGAGCTGCTCGTTCGTCTGGTTCATCGGATCGTTGTAGAGATCCGCGACGCGGGTGTGGATGCGCAGCACGGTCTGGGCGACGCTGAGCTCGTACTCGCGCGGCGCGAGCTCGTAGTCGACGAACGTGCCGGGCAGCTGCATCTCGCCCCGGTGCCCGGCGGCCACCTCGATGGGGGCCTCGCCGGTCTTGTCCTGCGGCTGGGTCGACACCTGCTTGTAGTGCGCGATCTGCCTGCGCAGGGTCTCCGACTGCGCGATCAGGGTCTCGAACTCGCGCTGGTGCAGCGTGAGCACCGTGCACGGCGTGACGGCGCGGGCGGTGAACGGCCAGACGTCCGGCGCCTCCAGGAGCAGCGGGTAGGTGAAGTGCTCGCCGTCGGCGAGCACGTCCACGACCAGGTCGTCGCCGTACTTGCCCCGGAGGACCCGCTCGACCTTGCCGAAGGCGATCAGGCAGATGGAGTCGGCCGGCTGGCCCATCTCGACGATGACGTCGCCCGGCTTGAGATCGTGCTGGACGAACCGGTCCGCGATCGCCGTCAGCACCTCGACGTCCTCGAAGCCGCGCAGCATCGGCAGCTCGCGCAGCTCCTGCGGGATGACCTGCACCCGGGCCCCGGTGTTCGTGAACGTCACGCGCCCGTCCTCGATGGCATAGGACAGGCGGCGGTTGACGCGGAAGACGCCGCCCGAGACCTGCACCCACGGCAGGAGCCGGAGCAGCCACCGCGACGTGATGCCCTGCATCTGCGGCGGGGTCTTGGTGGTCGTCGCGAGCTTGCGCGCGGCCTCGGTCCCGAGGCTCATCTGCTGTGGTTGCTCACTCGGGGGGAGCGGCCGGTCGGGAGTCGCCATGGCTGATCTTTCGCCGGTACAGCGATCTCATCCCCCAGGCAACTTTTCGGCGGATCTATCCGGTGCGCGCCGTCGCTGCGCGCGCCGGGCGCCGGCTCAGACTATCTCGTGTAGCGGAGCGGCAGCGACGACGGGCCGTAGACGTGGAACGCGCCGCGCGGCTGCCACACGGGCGTCCCCACCTCGAACGTCGCCATGCGCGGCAGGAGGTCGGCGAGCGCGACCCGGCCCTCGAGCCGCGCCAGCGGCGCACCGAGGCAGACGTGGATGCCCTGGCCAAACCCCAGGTGCGGGTTTGGATCGCGCCCGATGTCGAAGCGGTTGGGGTCGGGGAACACGCTGCTGTCGCGATTTGCGGCACCGGTCATCAGGTACACGAGCCAGCCGGCGGGGATCTCTCGGTCTCCCAGCACCATGGGGCGGCGCGCCATGCGGAACGCGGTCTGGAGCGACGGGCGGTAGCGCATGATCTCTTCGATCGCGGATGGCATCAGCGTCGGGTCTGCGCGCAGGCGCGCGAGCTCGGCCGGGTTCTCGGCCAGGGTGATGATGCTGTTCGTGATGAGGTTCGTCGTGGTCTCGGTGCCGGCGACGATCAGGAGCTCGACGAAGTGGATGATCTGACGCTGGGTGAGCTTGGTGCCGTCGACCTCGGCCTGGACGAGCCGCGTCAGGAGGTCGCTTTTGGGCTGGCTCCGGCGTTCGTCGATGCGGGCCTCGAGGTACGCCGTGCCCTCGGCGTGGATCGCCTCCTGCGCCTCCAGGGTGGAGTCTGCACCTTTTCGCAGGAATGGATCGATGAGGCACAGGATCGCCGCGCCCCACGCGGACAACCGGCGCCAGTCCTCGTGCGGCAGCCCGAGCATGTCGGCCATGACGAGCATCGGCAGCGCCTCGGCGTAGTCGACGGCCAGGTCGATCTCGCCGGATCCGGCCGCGAGGAGCGGAGCGGCGAGCATGCCCGACAGCTCGCGGATCCGGTCCTCGAGCGCGGCGATCGAGCGCGGCGTGAACGCGCGGTTCACGATCGCGCGCATCTGGGTGTGCCTGGGCGGGTCAAACAGCGGCAGCCACTCGAACAGCTGGCCGCGCGACGACTCGAGCGCGGAGCTGAACGTCTCGTGGTCGTGCAGCGCGCGCTTCACGCCGTCATAGTCGAGCACCATCGATGCGCCGAACTCGTCCACGTGCACCACGTTCGAGCCTGCGCGGCGCAGCTCCTCGTAGACCGGGTACGGGTTCTGGCGCATTTCCTCGCTGAATAACTTCATGGGAAGCGGCTATCGTAGCCTCCCTTGGATACCCGCAGGCCGATGTGCTGCTGATATCGGCTGCGCGGGGGCGGCCCCTGGCCGCCGCGAGGACAGGCGCGCCGCCGACGTGCCGAGCCCGGTCGGACCGTAGAGCGCCCGACCGACCGACGGCCAGCGGAGCAGCGAGGCCTCGTCGTACCGGCCCGGCGCGCGGTTGTGGTTCAGCACGCCGGCCATGAAGCTCTCGAGGTCCTTCACGTAGCGGGCGAGCGCGGCCTGCCCGCGCCCGTCGAGCTTCCAGTCGTCGCAGAGCGCCGGGAGCTCGGTGGCGACGATGTGCTCGAACTGCTCGACCCGCGCCCGCATCAGCTTGCCGACGACCGCGGCGGCCTCCGGCGGGCTTTTGTCGAGGAGCTTCTGCGCGACGAGCACGCCGTTGTTCAGCTCGCCCTCGAACTGGATCTCCTTCTGGTACGAGAACAGATCGTTCGCCAGGCCGGCGAAGTCCTCGGCGCAGTGGGCCAGGCTGCGCAGCGAGCGCGTGGCGAGGAGCGCCTGGGGCAGCTCGCCGCCCGGCGCGAGCCGGCGCAGCACCATCATGAGCTCCGCGCCGGACGTCGCGCGCCGCATCTCCACGTAATCGATCGGATCGGGGATCCGGTGCTGGAGGTGATTGGCGAGCTCCCACACCCAACCTTCGAGCATCTCCACCACGAGGCGGCGCAGCTGGCGCTGCACCTCCACGGGCAGCGCCGCCGTGCTGCGACGCCATACGTCGAGCAGGCCCCGCTCGACGGCGGTGACCGGGACCGGCGCGGCTGGAGCGCCGACCGGCATGAACGACGCGAGCCGCGCGACCCACAGCTTGGCGCCGGCCATGTCCCGGGCCGCCATGTAGACGGCGGGGAAGTAGTCGTCGGCGTAGGTGCCCCAGGTCTGCCACTGGGCCGCGAGGTCGAGCGCGGCACCGGACGCCTCCGGATAGATGCCGGCGCAGCAGAGCGGGAAGTCGTACGCGGCGACTTGCTCCTCGGTCCACAGCCCCGAGCCGAGGACGTCGGGGCGCACGTCGGTCATCCCCATCCGCCGCGCCCACTCGATGGTGTTGCGGCGCGAGATGTCGAGGAGGGGATTGAGCCGCAGCCGGAATGGCATGTAGATGTCGGGCAGCGGCAGCGGGCCGACGGCCTGAAACGGCACGTGCGTGAGGCTCTTGAGCCGGCTCGTCCCGAGCGCGCCGTGCGCCGCCCGCGGGTCCGCGGCCGGGGGGGCGGGCGCGGTGCGGCCGCCCCAGGTGGGGCCGCCGAAGCTGGGGCCGCCGAGGCCGCCGTGTCCGCCGTGTCCGCTGAAGCCGCCGAGGATTCGTTCGACGGGAGATCGGATGTCCGCGCCGCGGTTCATGTAGCGGCTGGAGCGCAGGTGCCACTCGTGCCCGCCAGATTGCCAGTCTTGCAGCCCGCGGACGTAGAGGAGGACGTCGCGGCGCTCGCTCGGATCCAGGCCCTGCTCGTCGAACAGGGGCGGCAGCTCCGTGAAGACGGTGTTCTCGAACTGGTACAGGCGTGAGCTCAGGATCTCGTTGACGAGCTCGGCGGCCGCCTGCGGAGAGAGATCGAAGAACCGCTCGAACACGAGCACGCAGTTGGCGTTCTCGCCCTCCTCTTCGACCTCGCGCTGGTAGGAGAACAGGTCGTTGCGGAGGTGGACGGCGTCGGAGAACGTGTCCTTGAGGACCCGCATCGGGCGGCAGGCGGCGATCCGCGCCGGGATGTCGGCCGCGACCGCGTGCTCCACGAGGCCGGCGGACCACGGCGCGCCGCCGACCTTGCGCCGCAGCTCGATGTACTCGATGGGGTTGGCGACCCGCGCTTCATAGATATTGTTGAGCTCCCAGGTCGACTCCTCGAGCAGGTTCTTCGTGGACTCGACGAAGCGGCGCCTCCAGTCCCGCGAGGTCCCGGGCGCAGTGCGCGCCCACAGATCGACGAGCCCGCGCTCCACGGGGTTGGTGGGCTCGGGCGGCCTATCGTCCGTTGGATCGACGGGCATGAACGCCGGGAGCCGGGCGAGGTACGCCTTCGAGCCCTTCAGGTCCTTGGGGCGCTTGTAGACCTCGAGGAAGTGATCGTCGAAGAAGAAGACCCAGACGTACCAGTCCGTGATCAGATCGAGCTCCGGGGCGGGCGCCTCCGGATGCGTGTACGCGCAGAGCAGCGCGTAGTCGTGCGCGTCGAACTTGCGCTCGGACCAGACGTCGGAGCTCCGCTCCTGGCCTTCGGGGGCGAGGATGCCGAACCGGCGGGCCCACGCCTTGGAGTGCGCCCGCGCGCGCTCGAGGTTGGGGTTCAGGCGCGCTGGCCAGGGGACGTAGAACGCGGGGAGCTCGAAGGGCTGCACGGCGGGCGCTCTTTCGCCGGTACAGCGAACCCGCGATCGAGGCAAGTTTTACGCCGCGATCAGGCGACGAGATCTGCCGGCTCCGCCGGCCCCACCCATTGCCGCGCGAGCTCCAGGATCTGCCGGTTCTCGGGCACGACCTCGAGGAAGCTCCTCCGAATTTCGGGATCTGCGATCTTGGCGCCGATGGCGAACAGGCGCGCCCGCGCCTGGGCGATGGCCGCCTGGGCCGCCTGGTGATCGCCGATGGCCTCGAGGCACTGGGCGTGGATCAGGCCCAAAAAGGAGCGGCGGAAGAACCCGCACGCGGCGAGCTCCTCGACCTTCGCGAGGCCCTCCTGCGTCGCGGCGAGCGCCTCGGGGGCTCTGCCCTGCGCCAGGCGGACGGCGGCGAACGTGGCCAGCGCGCCGGGGACATCGAGCGGGCAGGCCATGCGCAGGACCGCGAGCGCGGTCCCGATCTCGGTGTCCGCGCTCGCGAGCTCGGCCGTGCGCCGGAGCACCTCGGCCCGCACCCAGTGCCCGCGCGCCTCGTCGGCCGGCAGCCCGCGCGTCCGTCCGGCCTCGATCAGGCGATCGGCCCACTCTCGCGCCTCGTCGAGGCTGCCGCGGTCGGCGAGCATCCAGGCGAGCGCGAAGGCCCGATAGGAGGAGGCCACGCCGGCGTCCTTGTCGGACAGGGTCACCTCCATGATGATGCGCTCGGTGCCCTCGAGGAGACCGAGGTACCAGCGGTTCATGCCGATGAGGGTCTTGGCGTACTCCATGAATCGCCGCTGACCCACGGCCTCGGCGCTGCGGAAGAGCGCCTCTGCGTGCTCGAGCCCCTGCATCGGATCGTCGTCCGCGAACGCCTTCCGGGTGGTCAGGATGGCGTGGTGGATCACGGGGAGGATCGGCTCCCGCTCGCCGCTGGCACGGACGTTCGCGGCGAGCACCTGGAGGAGCTGGCTCGCCTTGCGCGTGATGCCCATGAGATCGAGCAGGAAGATGCCGGTGGCGGCGCAGGTGGCCCACGGGGTGGCCGCGTCCGGCGCGGGCTGGGTCTCGCCGACGATCCCGAGCAGCGTCATGAACTCGTCGATCTTCCCCGCCTGGAGGTTGCACAGGATCTTGATCAGCATGCCCTGGCTCCACGGCCCGGTGCCGGGCTGCGCGAGCCGCATCACCTCCTCGGCATCGGGGAGCGCCTCGCCCTGCAGATCCATCGTGTAGTAGCGCAGCTCGCACAAGACGCCGAGGCAGCGGATCCGCAGCTCGTCGGGCATGCCGCAGTCGAGCGCGCGCTTGGCGCGGGCGATCACCGCCGCGACGTCGCCGCCCTGGCTCGCCTGCTCCGCCGCGCGGAGGTAGTACAGCGCGGCGGACTCGCCGACGCCGCCGATCTCGAAGTGCTCGGCGAGCGCGAGCGGATCCTCCTCGGCGTGCTCCTCGAGCCACTCCCCGGCGAGCCGGTGCCCGAGCGATCGATCCTCGGGCGTCAGCATGGTGTAGGCGCCCTCGCGCAGGAGCGCGTGGCGGAACGCGTACGCCTCCTCGCCGGCGAACCGGCTCTGCTTCTGCCGGGAGATCAGCTCGCGGTCCGTCAGCTCGTCGAGCCGCAGCACGGCGGCGCGCCGGGGGAGCCCGAGGAGCCGGCTGACGGCGCCGGCCCAGAAGACCTCGCCGAACACGGAGGCGGCCCGCAGGAGGCGCCGCGCGTCGTCGTCGAGCGCGCGGAGGCGCGACTGCACCATCGTCACGACGGTCTTGGGGAGGTCGTCCCGCTGGCCCTCCGCGACGGCGCGGATCAGCTCCTCGAGGTAGAACGCGTTGCCCTCCGAGAGCCGCACGAGCCGATCGATGATCTCGCGCCCGGCGTTGTCGCCGAGCACGTGGCGGATCAGCCGCTCGCTCGCCTTCTTGCCGAGCTGCTTGAGCGGGATCTCCTGGATGTGCCGCTCGGCCCACAGCTTGGGGAACAGCTCGTGCACCTCGGGGCGGGCGAGCGCGAGCACGAACAGCGGCTGATCGCGCAGATCGCGCAGCGCGATGTCGAGGAACGCGACGGTGGTGCGATCGCCCCAGTGCACGTCCTCGAGCAGGAGCACGACGGGGTTGGCCTCGGTCTCGGCCCGGAGGAAGTCGAGGAACGCCGTGCGCGTCTGCTCGGTCATGAGCTGCGCGTCCTGCCGCGCCACCCGGAGCGGCAGGCTGTCGTCGTCGGGGAACGGCGCGCCGATGATCTCGGCGAGGAACTCGGCGACGCGCTGGCGCTCGCTCTCCTCGATCCGCTCGGCGACCTTGGCGCGGATCTTGGCCTGCTGGTCCGGGATCGGCTCGCTGCCGTGGATGCCGCACGCGCTGTCGATGAGCTGCGAGAGCAGGCTGAACGCGGAGCCGGCGCGGTGCGGCTCGCCGCGGCCGATCTGCACCGTGACGGCGTCGCCGCGCGCCCGGACGGCGCGCAGGAGCTCCTGCGCGAGGCGCGACTTGCCGACGCCGGGCGGGGCCGTCACGATCGCCGCGCGGGCCGCGGGCTCCTCGACGCACTCCTGGAACAGCTGCTCGAGCGTGCGCAGCTCCGGGTCGCGGCCCACGCACGGCGTGGCGCGCCCGAGGAGGACCCGCGTGCCCTCGACGAGCTCCTGCTCGCCGTGCAGGGTGTACGCCCCGGAGCGCTCGCGGACGTCGAAGCGCGCGTCGAGCAGCCGCGCCGTGACCTCGTCGATCGCGATGCCGTCCCGGACGTCCCGCGCGGCGTCCCCGGCGGCCGCGGCGATCGAGAACAGCATCGCGGCGGCGCGATCGATGGTCTCGGCGGCCGGCATGCGACCGGTCGCCTCGCCGCGGCCGGTCGCCAGCGTCATGAGCCGGCCGGGGGCGCGCGCGCGCAGCCACAGCGCGCAGCGCGCCACCTGCGCCGCCTGATCCGTGACGAGGCCGGTGCCGCCGATCGCCACCACCACCGAGCCGTCGCGGAGCTGCTCGAGCCGCCCGCCCCACGACGCGGCGCCTTGCCGGAGCGCGCTGTCGACCTGCTCGAGCTGCACGAGCTGGGTGTCGCCGAGCGTCTGGTCGCTGCCGATCGAGCTCCGGTCCTCGCCCCGGATCAGGATGATCGAGATCAGCCGCTGCTCGGCGAGCGTCAGCGCGGGTGACGACCGGGTCCTGAGATCGGCGACCACGTGCGAGCCCAGGCTCGCGAGCTCTTCCACGACGGCCCGGCCGTGCGGCGGCCGCTCGGCGGGCTCCTTGGACATCATGCGCCAGAGCAGCACGTCGAGCGCCTCCGGCGCCGTGGGCAGGACGCTGTGGAGCCGCGGCGGATCGGCGAGCACCAGCTTGGCCAGGAGCGCGAGCGGGTGCTCGGCCTGGAACACGGGGGCGCCGGTGAGGCACTCGAACAGCACGCAGCCGAGCGAGTAGACGTCGGCGCGCGCGTCGATCAGCCGATCGGTGCTCGCCTGCTCCGGCGCCATGTAGCCGAGCGTCCCGAGGATCGCGCCCTCGATCGTCACGCGCGTCACCGTCGCGAGGCGCGCGATGCCGAAGTCGAGGACCTTCGCCTGCTCGACCTTCCCGTCGGTGAGGAAGATGTTGCTCGGCTTGAGATCGCGGTGGATGATGCCCTGCGCGTGCGCCGCGCCGAGCGCCGCGGCCACGGCCGTCGCGAGCGCGAGGCTGTCCTCGAGCGAGAGCTTGCCCCGGCTGAGCCGGCTCGCCAGGTCCTCGCCCTGGAGCCACTCCATCGCGAGGTAGGGCGAGCCCGATGCCACGCGGCCGTGCGCGATGTAGCGGACGATGCCCGGGTGCGACAGGAGCGAGAGCGCCTTGCGCTCGTGCTCGAAGCGCGCCAGGTGCGCGCCCTGATCACCCAGCATCAGCTTCACGGCGACCTGCTCCCCCGTCTGCACATCGCGGGCGCGGAACACCTGCCCCATGCCGCCCGTCGCCACGTGCTCGTCGACCTCGAATCGATCGTCGATGAGCTCACCCCGCCGCATGGGTGGCCGACTCTTTCACGGCCGAGGTTACCGGAGCAAGGACCAAAGGCCGCACGGGGCCGCGCGCGCGGCCTTTCGGCCGAACGTGGCTCGCTCGGGTCCTCCCGCAGCAGCGCGCCCGGGAGCTGGGCCGCGCTGGCTCGCGCTGGCTTGCGCTAGCCGGCGCCCTCGAGCGTCACGAGATCGTCGCGCAGCACCTTCGCCGTCAGGAAGTAGCGCTCCTCCGCGTCGAGGTGAGCGCGCAGGTTCGCGACGACGGCGCGCAGCTCGGCCGTCGCGTTCGAGCCGAGCCCGACGCGGATCGCGCGGTGCTCGCCGACGTGCTCCTCGACCATGCGGTCGACGCGGACCTCGCCGAACGCATCGGTGCCGAGCAGGACGGGGCGGAGCAGCTGCTCCTCGAACCGGTTGTGCGCGTCGAACGCGAGCCGGAGCCGCGCGACCTCGCGGGTGAGCTGCGTCGGGCTCATGTGGCCCAGGTCGAGCTCGTCTGCAAGCTCCTCGCAGCGATCCATCATGCCGCGGAGGGCGGCGTGCTGGGCTGCGAGCTCGGCGAGCGCGCGGGCGGGCGGGTACGACCGTGACTTCATGGGTACCTCAGAGGGGCTGGGAGAAGCGCGTCTGCTCAGCGCGCCGGTGGTAGCGGCGCGATCGCCGTGGCGCGCGGATGGCGCTCGGTCGCGCGCCGCGTGCCGCGATTGCAGCGATCCATGTCGCGCTTCGCCGAGCGGCTCCTGCTCGGTCGGGCAGGGGCTGGGGCTGGCGGCGAGGTCCGGTGTATCGGTCACGATCGGGGTTGCATCAAGTGGCGTGCCCGCCGGAGCGGGGGGCGTTCGCGAAATCTCGGCGCCGCGGCGCGCTCGCGGCTGTCGGGCCGTGCAGTCCTTGCGCGTTTTCGGCACCGCCGTCAGGCGGGGCCGTCGGCACCGCCGTCAGGCGGGGCCGTCGGGGGCGCCGAGGGCTGGCGGCGGCTGGCGGCGGGCGGCGGCTGGCGGCTGGCGGCTGGCGGTGAGCGGGATCCGCGGCGGGCGGCGCCGGGGCGGGGCGGGCCGGGGCGTGACGCTGGCGCGGGAGCGTGCCAGGCTCCGGCCGTGAGCTTCGCTTCATCCGGATCTTTGCGCCGCGTCGCCTCGGGCCTGCGCGCGGACCTGCGCCGCGGCCTCTGGCTCGGCCTGCTCTGCGCGCTCTGCGCGCTCTGCGCCGCCGCGTGCGACGACGCGCCGGCCGAGCGGCCGCGCAGCTTCGGCGGTGCGCGCCCGGTGACGCTCCAGGCGCCGCCCACGCTCGAGGAGGGGCGCGAGTACCCGCTCGTGCTCGTCCTGCACGGCTACGGCGCGAACGGCTTCCTGCAGCAGGCGTACTTCGGGCTCGGCGATCTGGCGACGCGCGGCGACGCGCTCGTCCTCGCGCCCGAGGGCACCCTCGACGCGGGCGGCCGCCAGTTCTGGAACGCCGACCCCGTGTGCTGCGACTTCGGCCACCTCGCGCCCGACGACGTCGGCTACCTCGGCGGGCTCGTTGAAGACGTCGCGGACAGCTGGCCCGTCGATCCCGGCGCCGTGTTCCTGGTCGGCCACTCGAACGGCGCGTTCATGTCGTACCGGCTCGCGTGCGAGCGCGCCGATCTGTTCGCCGCCATCGTCGGGCTCGCCGGCAACGCGGCGTCCGTGCCGTGCCAGCCCGCCGAGCCGGTCAGCATCCTCCACGTCCACGGCACCGCCGATGACGTCGTCCCGTACTCCGGGGCGGTGCCCAGCGTCACCCAGTGGGCCGGGCTCGACGGCTGCTCTGGCGCGCGGACCCGCGGCGCGGACACCGATCTCGAGGCCGGGCTCACCGGCGCGGAGACCCGGACGGAGGCCACCGCTGGCTGCCCGGCGGGCGTGGCCGTCGATCTGTGGTCGATGGAGGGCGCGGGGCACGTCCCGACGTTCGGCGCGACGTTCCCGCAGGTCGCGTGGCAGTGGCTCTTGGATCATCGGCGCTGACGCGGCGCTGGCGGCGACGGCGACGACGGCGGGCGGTGTCGCGATCCGGGTTGGCCGCGGGCGTGCGCCGTGATATCGATGAGGCTCGATGTGGTACCTGGGTACTGTTCCGCACCAGCCGGACGTTCGCTCCGCCGAATGAGCGTGATGAGCGAGTTTTTGCGTTTCGTCTGACCCCGGCGTTTGCGAGGTACCCAATGGACACCCAGCTCAAGCTGCTCGGCCGCACGGATTCTCCGTCGGCCGCCGAGCCGATCAAGCACCTGAAGCCGTCGATCGATCCGTCGACGCTGCACCACCGCCAGCTGCTCGATGGAGCGTTCTGGCAGCGCATCCCGGCCTACCGGCTGATCGACGAGGTGACGTTCCTCGATCATAGCTGGCAGGCCAAGAACACGATCACGAACCCGCAGAAGCTCCTGTCGGCCGTGCAGCACCTGGTGCCGCAGAGCTTCTACGACGACGTCTCCGAGGGCTTCGGGCGCGCGCCGATGTCGATCCGCGTGTCGCCGTACTTGCTCTCGCTGATCGACTGGAGCGATGCGTACAACGATCCGCTGCGCCGGCAGTTCGTGCCGGTCGCGTCGCGCCTCTTGCCCGATCACCCGAAGCTGACGCTCGACTCCTTGCACGAGCAGGCGGACGCGCCGGTGCCGGGCCTGACGCACCGCTACCCCGACAAGGCGCTGTTCCTGGCGCTCGACACGTGCCCCGTGTACTGCCGGTTCTGCACGCGCAGCTACGCGGTCGGCGTCGACACCGACGAGGTCGAGAAGGTCTCGCTCAAGGCCACCGAGGAGCGGTGGGAGCGCGTGTTCCGGTACATGTCGGAGCGGCCGGAGCTCGAGGACATCGTCGTCTCCGGCGGCGACAGCTACCAGCTCAAGGCCCGCCAGATCACGCTGATCGGCAACCGGCTGCTCGAGCTGCCCAACATCCGGCGGATCCGCTTCGCGACGAAGGGGCCCGCCGTGATGCCGATGAAGCTGCTCACGGATCACGAGTGGGTCGACGCGCTGACCGCCGTCGTGGAGCGCGGCCGCAAGCTGCACAAGGAGGTCGTCCTCCACACCCACTTCAACCACCCGAACGAGATCACGGCGATCACCAAGCGCGCGCTCGACAACCTGTTCGAGCGCGGCGTCATCACGCGCAACCAGTCGGTGCTGCAGCGCGGCGTCAACGACTCGGTCGCCACGATGCAGCTGCTCGTGAAGCGGCTCGGCCACTGCCAGGTGCACCCGTACTACGTCTACGTCCACGATCTCGTGAAGGGCGTCGAGGACCTGCGCACCACGCTGCAGACGGCGCTCGACATCGAGAAGGCGGTCCGCGGCGTGACGGCCGGCTTCCACACGCCGACGTTCGTCGTCGACGCGCCGGGCGGCGGCGGCAAGCGCGTCGCCCACAGCTTCGAGCACTACGATCGGGAGACCGGCATCTCGGTGTTCACGTCGCCCTCGGTCAAGCCCGGCTTCTTCCTCTACTTCGACCCGGTCGACACGCTCGCGCCCGAGGTCCAGGAGCGCTGGAAGAGCCCCGCCGAGCAGGACCGCATGGTCGCGGCCGCGGTCGAGGCGGCGGGCGCCGTCCAGGCCGCGAGCGCCCGCGCGTCGAGCGTCCGCTGACCCGGCCCGCGCGCGCGCGTGCGACTACCTGGCCAGGAACACGTTCTCACGATGAGAGGCCAAGAAGGCTTGCTGGCCGGCGGAGAATCCGTCGATCGCGCGCTCTGCGACGAGGCCCCACGATATGAGCACCTCACGCCGGAGGCGTGGTGAGATGAGCAAGCGACCATCATTCGCGAAGCTGATGTAACCGCGGTCGAATAGATGATCGACATGAGGAGCGAGCAAGAGGCCGTTGTTTCCATCGAGTCGCTCGGCCGACGTGGATTGTCTCCAGGGTTTGATATGACTCGCGCGCAAGTGAGCGCGATCGGTGATGCCCGTCAGACGGCAGCCTCGCTCGATCAGCTCGACACGTCGCCTGAACAAGCCTTGCCCGCGGCGAGCCAGCGTGAGCTGCCTCTTCTCGGTCTCAGGAATGTCCGGGCTCGACTGGATCGATTGGATGTCTGAGTCGAGGTCGGGTTCCTTGACCTCAGGAGTACGGTTCGAAGCCACGACGCGCGCATGCACGTGGCCGTCAGCCTGCTCCAATCGCACCGTGTAAAGTCGTTCGTCCACGCTCGCGATCTCGTGTGGGTAAACGCCCGGATCCTTGGGTGTCGCGATCAGGAGATACCCGGCTTCGCCTGATGCGAGGAGCTGATCGATGTGACGCGCACGTTCCTGGCGCCCAAGCCCATCTTTGCTCGGGCTGCCGTGCTTGAAGATCTCGCACGACTCGATGTTGCCGTCGGGCGAGCGTGTCGCTCGATAGTCCCATCCGATGAACACTATCGATCCGTCCGCCATGGTCGCATTCCATCCCCAGCGATCGTTGGTCAGCTTCGCGCCAACGCGTTCGATCATCGCGACCTTCTTGATGCGCTCCTTTGCCATGCTTCTACGGTATCTGTTTCACCGTGGCGCGGGCTAGCCTAGTACCTCGTCTCAGAAGTTCTGACCGATGGAGCTTCCATGGAAGCCTTTGGATTCAGAGCACTTCTTCGACAGGGCAACCGGTCAAGACTTCAGATCAGAGACGAGGTACTAGGCGCGCGGGCCGGGCACCTCGTACACCGAGATCAGCGGGTGATGCTCCTTCCAGCCCGTGGCGAGCAGCCAGGTTCGCGGGCGGAGCACGATGAGCGGGTGATACGTCTCGCGCAACGGCCACAGGGTCGGCGAGTGCTCGAGCTCCTTCCAGTCGAAGAACAGCGGGCCGCTCGAGAACGGATCGGCCTTCCACGTGCGCGGGAGACCCGCCTGGTCCTCGCCGTGCCTCCGCCAGTTGTTTAGTATGTACGCCAGAGCGTGGCGGACCGCGCGCGGCGATGTGAGCGCGCGTGCGTGGAAGCGGTCGGCGACGACCTTGCCAGTGCGGCGGACACCCGTGCTGGTGGTGATCGCCGCGTTGATCCGCTTGGCCGCCGAGACCGAGAAGCCTTGCATGCCGCGGGACAGCGCCTCCTTGTGGTCCGCCTCGACGAGCAGGTGGAGGTGATTGCGCTGGATGCTGAGCTGGACGATGCGGAAGTCCTCGCGCCGGGCCGTGATGATCGTCGCCTCGCGAAGCTGTAAGTACATGTCGCGCTGACGGAGACTCGTGACGTCGGCGACCACCCGGAGCGTGACGTGGACCGGGTGCCGATGATTGTGAGCCGGGCGCTCCTTGTGCGGCTCGCTGGAGCGCGGCCCTCGCGGCGGCCGCCCCGCGCCTTGGCGCCGCCCACCGCGCGTGCGGAAGACCAGCTCAGTCTGCCTGTGTGTCTTACCTTTGTGCGCCACGCGAGCCCTCAGATTGAAAGCCAAGTTTGAAATCGTCGAGATTGTAACTCAGCAGGACGACTCGGCAAGTCGAATGAAGTCGGAATCGGTGCGTGGAGTAGATTTACGTGATGCCCGACAGGAGATGCGTGAAGATCGGTCATGAAGGTTAAGAAGGCTTGATTGTGGACGCCTCAACATAAAAGTCTCGAGAAGGCATCTGTTTGATATACGTCCTGGTATCTCACCGCAGAGATCTTACCGATGGAGCCTTCATGGAACACAGGCCGATTAGTCACATTCACTGCGGGGAGGCAAGGCGGATGCGTCCCTGTGCTCGAATGGGCAAGAGCAGGCCGTTGCGGGCGCTTTGGGCGTGATCTTGAGGGAGACAGGCTCGCGTCCTTGTCGGTGATCTGGATGGGCTCAGGACTGGATCCGCCTTGGCGGCGAGGTGCTGGTGCCTGGATCTTCGTGGGCAGACGTAAAGCGTTCGAGAGTGACGAATGAAATGCAGGACAGGGACGCGGTCTCGGTGCGACGGCTAGGCGATTCCGAGCCGTCGTGAATGGCGCCGTTGGAGACAACCTCGATGGGACGAGCGCAGCAGCTGACGCGCTCCATGGCGTGCTCGCCGGGCGGCCGCTGCGGGCGAGCCCGGCTCGTCGACGCACGGTGCTGCTCACGCGAAGCGCGATCGTGCCGCCCTCCGGGCGAGCCCCGCACTCGTCGGCGCACAGCGTCGCTCGCGCGGGCCGTGCGCGTGCCGCGCTCCGGCCGGCGTGCCTCGGAGGCCGCGCGGCGCTCGCGAAGGCGGCTCCTCAGGTGGAGGCCGCGGCGTCGGCCGCGAGCTCGAGCAGCGCGACGTCCGCGCCGCTCGGCACGTAGTGCATCTCCGGATCGATCATCCAGACGGTGGCGTCGCCGGGGCCGGGCGGGTGCGTGCCGCGCCGGTACTCGATCGCGCCGTCGGGCGAGACGCGCAGCGTGCGCAGGCCGCCGCGCCGATCGTCCATGCCGGGCTCGCGCCAGCGCGGCAGCTCCTTGTACGCCTTCTGATGCCCGGTGTGGCCGATGACCTGCGCGAGGCCGCGCGGCAGCTCGCGCGGGTGATAGCGGCGCGGCGCGCGCGCGTTGTGCTCCCAGCTCGCGCTGGCACCGGGCCGATCGGGATCCGCGGGGCGGTGGTAGAGCAGGCCGCCGCCCTCCTCGCCGGCGGCGCCAGCGACGTGCAGCGGCTCGAGCGAGAGCGGCGCCTGGCCGCCGCGTCGCCAGTCGTCGGCGACGGCCGCGACGGCGGTGCGGAGCCGCGCGTTCAGCGCGTCCGCGATCGCCTCCGGCGCGCGCTCGTCGGCAAGGCCCAGCTCCGCGAGCTGGCGGTGCGTCACCCCGGCGTGGGTGAGCAGCACGGCCGCGCCGTCCTGCGCGCGCGCCGCGAGCGCGAGGTCGAAGCGGCCCGCGAGCAGCATGCGCTGGACCAGCTCGCGCTGCTCGACGGTGAACGCGTTGTAGTCGCGGGCGGCGTAGCCGGGCGTCGCGATCGCGGGGTAGCGCCGGAGGAACTCGGCCTCGAGCGCGTCGCGCGCGGGCTCCGGTGCGCCTGCGAGCGCGCGCGCGAAGTCGCCGGCCGCCAGGAAGGCCGCGTCGTCGACGGCCGCGAGCTCCATCACGCGCGCGAGGTCGTGGTTGCCGGCGAGGATCGAGACCTGCGCGCGCGCGTGCGCCGCGAGCCAGCCGAGGATCAAGACGCCCTCGACGCGAGCCCGCTCGCGCTCCGGCACGTGGTAGTCGAAGTGGTCGCCCATCGAGATGAGCCGCACGTCGGGGCGGAGCCAGCCGTCGCCGCCGAGGAGCCCGCGCGCCGCCAGCGCGCCGAAGAAGCGCTCCGCCGACGTCTGCGGATCGCCGATCGCGAAGACGCGCCGCGGCGCAGCGGGCGCGGGCGGCGCGGACGCGGCAGCCGTGCCGGCCCGGACCTCGGTGGCCCGCGCGAGCGCCGTGGGGATGGTGATCACCCCACAGGTGTACCCGAAGTGCACCGGCTCCACGGCCCCCGCCGCCCCCGCCGGCCCCCGCCGGCCCCCCGCCGCTGCGGCGGCCGCCGAACGGTTCGGCAAGCGCCGAGATCTACGGGCGGTCGCACGTCTTCGCCGGGCGTGGCGCTCGTGATGGCGCGAGCGGGAGCGCCATCGTATGAATGTCTTCTGCGCCGGCCCGGCTCGATCCGGTGCCGCTGCCCGACGGAGACCCGATGGCGAAGACGGACATCCAGCAGGAGACCAAGGACTTCCTCCACTGGGACCAGTTCGACGGCAAGCCGGCGAAGGAGTCCCTGCCGGCGATCTACGAGCACGCCGTCGCGTACTCGAACGCCTGCCGCGGGTGGTACTGGCGGAGCATCCGCAACAAGCGCCTGATCTCGCTGGTCACGCGCCTGCTCACGTTCGCGCTCGGGGCGTTCGGCGTCTCGGCGCCGCTCATCGCCGCGATCTGGTCGCTGGACGAGCACAAGCTCCTGTGGAGCCAGCTCGCGGTCGTGGCGCTGGCGATGGCCGGGCTCGTGCAGCTCGCCGATCGCATCTTCGGCTGGTCGAGCGGCTGGCTGCGCTACATCTCGACGGTCACCGCCATGGAGAACATGACGCGGCAGTTCCAGCTGGACTGGGCGATGTACTTCATCAGCCGCGGGAGCTCCGACGCGCCGAGCGAGGTGAAGCCGCTGTTCGAGCTCGCCCAGAAGTTCGAGCTCCAGCTCGGGGCGCTCCAGTCGGACGAGACCAACGGCTGGATCTCCGAGTACAACAGCGGCGCGGCCATGCTGAGCGAGATCATCAAGGTGTCTCGCGAGACCGTCGACAAGTCCGTGCTGGAGATCCAGACGGCCGCCCAGTCGCACGGCCAGGCCCGCGCCGCCGGCGCGATCGAGCTGACGTTCACGACCGAGCTGCAGCCCCGGCCGTCGCTGCGCGTCGCGCTCGACGGCGGCACCCTCGAGGAGTGCAGCGGCCTCACGTGGACCCGCCTCGGCGTGGAGTCGGGCCACCACAAGATCGTGGTCCAGGCGTCGCGGAACAACGCGGTCATCTCCGAGGTCTCCAAGATCCTCGAGGTCGCGCCCGGCGCCGTGGTTCGGCAGGGCATCGCCGTCTAGGCGCGTCGGCGCGCGTCGGCGCATCACGGGACGCGGCCGGCCTCGCGCTCGCAGGCGGCGAAGCGCGCGGCCGCGAGGGGCGCGGGCTCCTCGAGGTGCTGCATCCGCTGATCGGCCGTGAGGCAGGCGGTCGTGGCGCGGCGCAGCTGCTCCCGCAGCGCCGGCACGTCCGCGGCGATCTCGTCGAGGCTCCACAGCCGCACGGTGCCGTCGGCCGAGGCGGTCACGACCCGGCCCTCGGGCGTGAACCCGGCGAAGCGCACGTCGGCCGCGTGGCCGCGCAGGACGATCGGCGGGTCTGGCTCGTCGCGCCGCCAGACGCGCGCCGTGCCGTCGGCCGATGCCGTCACGACCCGGCGCTCGTCGCTGTCGAACGCGGCCCCGAGCACCCAGTCCTCGTGGCCGCGCAGGATCTTCGGCTCGTCGGGGCGCTCGAGGTCCCAGATCCGGGCGCTGCCGTCGAACGACGCCGACAGGAGGTACCGTCCGTCGCGGGTCCACGCGAGGCTGTGGATCTCGGCGCTGTGGCCCCGCAGGATCGGGAGCGGACCCTCGCCGTCCTCGCTCCACACCTGGATCGATCCGTCCTGCTCGCCGGTGGCGATGCGGCCGTCGGGGCTCCTCGCGAGCACGATGCGGCCATCGCTGCGCGGGCTCCCCAGCATGCGGCGCCGTCCGCCGCCGGGCCGCAGGAGCAGCACCGTGTTCCCCTCGCGGCCGGACGCCTCGGCCACGATCCGATCGCCCCGTGGGCTGAAGATCAAGGCGTGCACCGACAGGGGATGCCCCGATCGTCGCTCGAGGACCTTGGTCGCTCCGGGCCCGTCGACCGGAGAGATGCGGATCTCGCCATCACGGGAGCCGGTGGCGAGCCAGCGCCCGTCCGGGCTGAACGTCATCCCGTACAGCCACCCGTAGTTTCCTTCCAGGACGCGGAGCATGCCCGCGCCATCCGCGTCCCAGATCCGCGCTGTGTCGTCGGCACCGCCGGTGACGACGCGCCGCCCGTCCGGGCTGAACAATGCCGTGTACAGCTCGCGCTCCTCGTGGCTGCGTAGCTCGATCGTCGGGCGGGCGCCGTCGAGGTGGAAGATCTTCGCTGCGCCATCGTGCCCCGCGGTGACCAGCCGCCGGCCGGCCGGATCGAGCGACGCCGACCGGATCTCGGCATCGTGCCGTCCCAGGATGCGCACCGGCCGCCGGCTCACGTCCCAGAGGCGAACGGCTGGCTCGAGTCCATACGTCACCACCGTCCGGCCGTCCGGGCTGAATGCCGCGACCGTGACGTGATGCGCAGGGCAGCGGAGCACCATGACGTCACCGCTGCCGTCGAGGCTCCAGACGCGGGCGGTCCGATCGCGGGACGTGGTGACCACGCGGCGCCCCTCGAGATCGAAGCGGACCGAGGTCAGCGCCACGGTGTGGCCGCGCAGCACCACGGGCTCGCCCGGGCCGTCCGTCGGCCAGACGCGCGCGGTCCCATCGTGCGAGGCGGTGGCGAGCCAGCGGCCGTCCGGGCTCATGTCGACGTCCGCGACCGTCTGCTCGTGACCGCGGAGGACGCGGGGGGATCCGCCGGCCTCGGTGCTCCACAGCTCCACGTCGCCCTCGTCGAACATCACCGCGAGCCACCGCTCATCGGCGCTGAACCTGAACCGGACGCTGTCCGCCATCTCCACGTGCAGCGGGGGCCGCGTGCCCTGGGTGCGCCACAGCCAGTGCTCGCCCGAGGGCGATCGGCCGAGCACGTGGCGTCCGGACGGCCCCATATGGAACGTCCAGCGCGCCGGATCTGCGATCTCGAGCTCGGGCGGCGGCGTCCTTTGCACCGTCGAGCCGCCGGAGCGCCACAGCCGGATCACGCCCTCCGTCGACACCGTGACCACGTCCGCGCCGGTGCCCGTGAAGGCCGCGCCGGCCACTGGCTCGCCCGGCTCGCCGAGCGTTTGCTCCACGCTGCCATCGGCCCGCGAGAGCACCACTTGGGGGTCGTTCGGCCGCCACGTGAGCACCCGATCGCGCGCGGCGTTCGAGAGCGCGTTGCTCCCCGGATCGATCGGCAGCCAGCGTGGTGTGCCTGTGCCGTCTGCTCGCTGGATCAGCACGGGACCGCCCCACAGGACCGCGAGCACCTGGGCCTCGCTTCGATCGATCGCCGCGCCGCCCGCGCCGCCCGCGTCGGGTCTGCGCAGCACGCTGCGGCTCAGCGGCTCGAGGAGCACCGCGGTGGCCGCGGCTCGCCAGCCGCTCGCCCGGTCCGGAAACCGGACCTCGTGCAGCGCCGCGGCGGCGGCCGTCGGATCGCGGCTGCTGAGCTGCTGCGCCACGACGACGAGCCGCGCGTCGTGCGCGAGCACGCGCTGGTACGCGGCCTGCCGCTCCATGAGGTGCTGGGCCGCCAGCGTCACGGCGGCGATCAGCGCGGCCATCCCGAAGAGCGCCGCGCTGACGCGCCAGCGCCGGGGCGCCTCGCGCTGCCGCTCCAGCTCTCCGAGCAAGTGGCCCATGGACGGCCAGCGCGCGAGCGGATCGTCGGCGAGGCCGCGGTCGATCGCGCGGGCGAGCCGCGCCGGGACCCGCCGCTCGCGCCGGGCCCGGCTCTCCGCCGAGATCGAGCCGGGGCGCAGGTCGAAGAGCGCTTCGTACAGCGTCACGCAGAAGCTGAACTGATCGCTCCGGGCGTCCGCGGCGATCCCGGCGCGCTGCTCGGGCGCCATGTACGCGGGCGTGCCGACGCGCGCCCCGGTCGCGGTCAGCGAGCCGCCGTTCGCCGGGGACACGGCGGCGAGCGCCGCGCCGTCGCCGCCGCCGCCGCCGTTCTTCTTGCGCGCCCCCGCCGGCTCGGCGACGCGGACGAGGCCGAAGTCCAGCACGCGGGCGCGCCCGTCCTCGCCGACCATGACGTTCGCCGGCTTGAAGTCGCGGTGCACGAGGCCGAGGGCGTGCGCCGCGGCGAGCCCACGCCCGGCCTGGAGGAGCACCTCGACGATCTCCTGCCAGGTGCGCCGGCCCGCGTCCCGCCACGCCTCGAGCGTCTGCCCTTTGACGAGCTCCATGGCGATGAACAGCTGGCCCTCCCAGCGGCCGATCTCGTGCACGGCGACGACGTTGGGATGCGACAGCCGGGCCATCGCCTGGGCCTCGCGGCGCAGGCGCTCGTCGCGCGGTGCCAGCGGCGCGTGGAGGAGCTTGACCGCGACGCGGCGATCGAGCTCCGCGTCGTAGGCCGCGTAGACCGCGCTCATCGCGCCGCTGCCGACCTGCCGGAGCAGCAGGAAGCGGCCGATCCGCGTCGCCGGCGGGCTGTCACCGAGCAGGCGCTGCCGGACCAGCTCCTTGCGCCGGCGGTGCTCCTCGGCGGAGGTGACGTCGGGCGCCGCCGCGGCCAGCGCGTCGGCGAGCCGGGAGTCCGACGAGCTCTCGCGTGCGGCCCCGTCTCCTTTGCGCTTCATCGCGTGCCTCCGAGGCGGCGGCGCGCGGGCATGCCGCCGCCCGGTGCCGGACCGATCTGGGCCCGCGTCCGCCGCGCCCACTGCTCGAGATCGTCCAGCGTGCTCTTCAGCGCCTCGGGGGAGCGGGCGAGCTTGGCGAGCTGCGCTTCCAGGTGGGCGCGGCCGTCGCGGAGCTGCGTCTTGACCGCGCTGGCGGGGATCCCCAGCACTTCGGCCATCTCCTCGGTGGTGGGCGCTTCCCAGTAGTGCAGCTCGAGCGCGATCTGGTGGTTCAGCGGGATCCGCCGCAGGGCCTCGAGGAGCAGTGGCTGCTCCTCGTGCTCCACCGCGTCCGCGACCGGCGACAGCCCGAAGGACGTGGCGGGCAGCTCGTCGAGCTCGAGCTCCGGATCCAGCCGAGCTTGGTGCCGGGTGATCCGCCGCAGGTGATCCGTCAGGACGCCGCGGGCGATCGAGAACAGGAACGCCCGGAAGCTCCCCTGCTCGCGCAGGTTCGCCTCGCGCTTCTGCAAGGCCGCGAACGTGTCGTGGATGAGATCCTCCTGGCCCTCGCCGCTCACCTTGTTGTGGAAGAACCGCGCGACGGGCGCGTAGTACCGCTCGAGCAGGGTGGCCCCGGCGGCCCGATCGCCTCGCGCCCAGGCCGCGAGGAGCGCGCGATCGCTGTCCATGGCGTCGCTCCTCTCCGATCCCTCTCCCTCCGATCCCTCCGATCCCTCTCCCATCTCGACCTCCTGGTCGCCCGACAACGATCCCGGCGACGCCCCTCGACGAGTACCAGCGCGTCCAGGCGCGCGTCAAACGATCACGTACCATCGGGCGCATGGCCCGGCCCCGCAGCGCGCAGGCGATCCGCAGCCTGCCGTTCCGCCACAACGCCAAACCGAGCGTCGGCATCGAGCTGTTCCGGCTGTCCGAGCTGCTCGAGCGCGCGGAGCGCCGGGCGCTCGATCACGCGCTCGAGGCGCCGCAGCGGCCGGAGTTCCACACCGTCTACGTCGGCCTGCGCGGCGCCGGCACGCACATCGTGGACTTCACGCCGGTGCCGCTCGGGGCCGGGTACCTGACGTTCGTCGCGCGCGGCCGCGTGCAGCAGTTCGCGGCGGACCGCGACGTCGACGCGTGGATGATCCTGTTCGCGCCGGAGCTCGTCGGCGGCCAGGGCGACGATCCGCTTCGCGCGCCGCGCGTGCTCTCGTCGGTGTGGCCGTCACCCGCGCTCGCCGTGCCCGCGGCCGAGATGCGCGAGCTGCTCGCGATCGTCGATCTGATCGAGGCCGAGCAGGTGCGCCCGTTCGACGCGCTCCAGGAGCCGGTGCTCGCCGCGCTGCTCCGCGCGCTCCTGCTCCGCGCCGAGCGTATGCGCGCCGGCGGGCAGGACGCCGTGCCCGCCGCGCTCGAGCGCTTCTTCACCATCCTCGAGCGCGATCACGCAGAGACGCGCTCGGTCGAGCACTACGCGCGCGCGGCCGGCGTCTCGCCGCGCCGGCTCGGCGAGCTGCTCGCGGCGCAGACGGGCAAGAGCACCAAGCAGGTCATCGACGAGCGCGTCGTCCTCGAGCTCAAGCGGCTCCTCGCGCACACCGAGCTGTCCGTCAAGGAGCTCGCCGCGCGCACGGGCTTCGCCGAGCCGACGAACCTGGTCAAGTTCTTCCGCCACCACACGAGCACGACCCCGCTCGCGTTCCGGGCCGAGCACCGCACATTTTTACCATCCGTGCGCCGGTCTTGACCTCGTGGGTGCCGCCTGGGGTTACTACTCTCTCGTACACGAAAGGACTCGCCCATGTCGAAGCACACCCTCCTCTTCGCTGCCCTCGCCTGCATTGGCCTCGCGGCCGGCGGCACCGCCCACGCCGAGACGAAGCTGACCGCGACCGTGTTCACGGCGTCGCCCGGCGGCTTCCTCGTCAACTCGACGCTCGTCACCGGTGAGAAGGAGGCGGTCCTCATCGACGCGCAGTTCAGCCTCGCCGACGCGCACCGCCTGGTCGCGCAGATCCTCGAGAGCAAGAAGACGCTCACCACCGTGTACATCACGCACGCCCACCCGGATCACTACTTCGGGCTCCTCGCGATCAAGCAGGCGTTCCCCAAGGCCAAGCTCGTCACGCACCCGGCCGCGCTCGCCGAGATGAAGAAGACGTGGCAGGCCAAGGTCAAGCAGTGGGGCCCGATGTACGGCGCGCTCGTGCCGGAGCAGCCGGCGCTCCCCGCCGCGCTCCCCGGCAAGACGATCACGCTCGAGGGCCAGACGCTCGAGATCAAGACGGGGCAGGGCGACTCCGCCGACAACTCGTACGTGTGGATCCCGTCGATCAAGACGGTGGTCGCCGGCGACGTCGTCTTCGCGAACGTGCACGTCTGGACGCGCGACTCGAACGCCGAGCAGCGCAAGGCGTGGATCAAGACGCTCGACGAGATCGCCGCGCTGGGCCCGACCACCGTCATCGCCGGCCACCAGGACCCCAAGGTCAAGGGCGACCTCGCGGCGGTGAAGGCGACGCGCGAGTACCTCGAGGCGTTCGACACCGCGGTCGCCGGGTCGAAGACGCCCGCCGAGGTCCAGCAGAAGCTCAAGGCCAAGTACGGCGCGTACCAGCTCGACATCATCTTGCAGCTCGGCGCCGAGGCTGCGTTCCCCGCGCCGGCGAAGAAGTAGCCGCGGCGCGCGGGCGGGGGCGGCTCAGGCGATGATCGCGAACGTCTGCTGGTTGATCGCGACGAGGCGGCCGTCCTCGCCCCACAGCTCGCGCGTCTCGAGGAAGTAGCCATCGGCGCAGACGGGCACCGTGCCGCGGTAGAGCAGCGGCGCCTGCGGATCGAGCCCGTCGAGCTCGCTGATCAGATCGAGCGTGTACGCGATCGTCGCCATCGGCCGGGCCTCGTGCACGCGCACCATCGCCGCCGGGAACCACGCGTCAGCGAGCGCCGCGATGTAGCCGGCGTCGCGCACGGCGCTCGGCACGGCGGGCCGGATCCAGCCCACGCAGCGCGCGTCGCCACCGGAGAGCGGCACGCCCTCGAGGATGCGGTACTCGAAGTGGCGCACGAACTCGGGCTCGGGCGCGGGCGGCGCCATCGGCGCGGGCGCGAGGTCCCGCCACGGCGGCGAGCGCGGCGGCTCGAGCTCGCGCCACGCGAGCGCGCCCGTGGCGGGCCGGTCCGCGGCGAGCACCGCCACGGCGTGCGCCCGCACCTCGCCCGCCTGGCGCAGCGCGGCGCGCGCGACCGTCACCGAGCTGCCGCTGCGCAGGACGTCGACCGCGAGCTCGGCCGGGCCCGCCTCGACGGGCGCCGTCAGCTCCGCCGTCACCGAGCGCACCTTGCGCCGCGGATCGGCGACGCGGAGCTCGATCGCGCGCACCGCCGCACCGATCGTGAGGCCGCCGAACGCGCCGCGGCCCTGCCGCCAGCCGGGCGGCACGTCGAGCCGGAAGGTCTCGCCCTCGCGCCGGGGCGTGGAGACGTCGCTGATCGAGGCGGCCATGCCCGCGTCTACCACGGCACGCGGCGCGTGGCGCGCTGCACGCGGCGCGTGGCGCGCTGCACGCGGCGCCGGCCGTGCGGGCGCTTTGCTTACCAGGGCGGGCGGATCCGGCGGTAACGTCGGTGTCCAATGGAGGGGCAGTAAGCGATCCATGAGCCGGCTTTCCGATCTGCGCCGGGCGGGCGGCACACTCGTCGAGGCGACCGCCGAGATCGCCGGCGGCGTCGTGCAGGGCATCGGCGATCTCGCCGCCGACTGCGTGGAGACGGCCGGGCACGCGGTGCACGACGCGCTCGGCGCCGCGGGCCGGTGGGCCGGCCGGATCCCGGTCGCGGGCGGCGTCCTGCGCGGCGCGGCGGCGTGGCTCGGCGGCGCGGTGGCCGGCGTCACCAACGTCGCCGGCGCGGCCGGCAAGGGCGGCCTCGGGATCGCTGCCGGCGCGGTGAGCGGCGCGCTCAAGCTCGCGGGCGGCGTCCTGCTCGTCTCTCGCGCGCTCGTCCTCGGCGCGCTGATCGATCTGGGCGCCGGCCTCGCCGGGGCGGTCCTCCTCGTCCTCGGGACCGCCGCGGCGCTCGTCCAGCAGCAGCTGTTCCTGCAGACGGCCGCGCGGGCCCTGACGCGGAGCGAGCGGGAGATGCTGCGCCGGATCTTCCGGCGCTCGATCTCCTTGTACAACGTCCGCCTCGTCGAGGGGCGCGCCGGCCTGTTCGGCTCGAACCCGCGGCCGTTCACGCTCGGCAACACGATCTACCTGAAGGAGTACCCCGCCGACACGCCCGGGCTCCTCATCCACGAGTGCGTTCACGCCTGGCAGTACCAGCACCTCGGGCCGCGCTACGCCGCCCTCGCGCTCGGCGCCCAGGTGCTGCTCCCCGACGCCTACGACTGGGAGGCGGAGCTCTCCGGCGGCAAGCCCGACTGGCGGCAGTTCAACAAGGAGGCGCAGGCCGAGCTCATCGAGCACGCCTGGCTGCGCGGCAGCCTGACGGCCGGCGGCAAGAAGACGACCGGCGGCGGCGTGTTCTTCGATCTCGAGGACGGGGCCGCCGGCGCCGCCGAGCTCGTCTTCAACGGCGCCGATCGTACGGCGCTGGCGCTCGGCGCCGCGACGTCGCTGCGCCGCCGGATCTGCGCCCGCTGGTCGAAGTCGCTCTAGATCAGCCCATCTTTCGTGGATTGGCGGACGATCTCGACGAGCTCAACGACTCAACGACAAACTCCTCTTGTTGGGCCGACGCCGTCGAACGTGTCGCTGTTCACCATTCGAATACATCGAGATAAGCGATTCGCTCGACCTTGGAGGCGGCCTCGCCTGCGGCGTTCGGAAACCGGTCATATTCTCGAATCACCAGCCGGCGCGCGCCACAGATCGGCACGCCCGGGTCCTTACCCACCGGCATGCGTACGTCCCTGATCACCCATTGCTTGTGGCTGGACGCCGGGACCGGCTCGAGGGACATGGAGTGGGTCGCCAGATCGTGCCACCCGATATGCTCCTGATCGCCCTCTCGTGCCTGCACGACCACGTCGGCGCGAAGGACGCTCTCCGCGTTCGACGGCATGTCACCCGAGACGGTCACCGAGAATGACTCACCGCTGCGCTTGACCACGGCGTGCCGATCGGGCTGGAGCTGGACGATATCGGCGACGACCACCGGCGAGAGCCGGTAATCGAAGGTCGTGTCCTTGATCGCGTGCCGCTGGAAGCGCGCCAGCGCGAGCCGCAGGAAGGGTGCGTAGACACGGGGCTCCGCGAAGTCGATCTCGAGATCGCAGAACCACTGGCCTCGCTCACTGCTGTAGTTCGCCTCTGGCGTCATCGGGTACACGGCGGCGCGGACCTTGGTCGCGCTCCCCTGCGGAAAGATCATCAGATCGTCGATGGTCTCGACCGGTCTGGCCCGGTCGCGGAACATGTGGCCGCGCAGCGCCATCCTCGCATCGGCGCCGCCGGCCGGCTTGGTGAGATACCGCGGGTCGGCGCCCCACTGAGAGAGATACGAGCGCTCGAGGTTCTGGACGTCGTCGGGCTTGTCGGCGAGGACGACCGCGAGCATCTCCCCGGCTCCCGAAGACCACCACGGACGAGCGAGGTAGACGCGCGCGCTGAACCCGTTTCGCGTGTGCTCGCGACGCTCGCCGCGCCAGGCCGCGTCGCCGGTCCACCGAAACGTCGGGACGACGAAGGTCGGCTCCGGTGCGCTGGGTGGCGCGGCAGCGGGGATAGGCAGCTCCGGCGCCCCCTCGCTCTGGAAGGCGAGGCTGTCGCTGGCTCCGAAGAACTCGCCGAACCGGCTGACCGCCGTCGCCTGGTACGTCACTCCCCGATACCGCGTATCCGGCAGCGAGTGTGGTGTCGAGAGCGTCAGCCTGCGCTCCGGCTTCACGCTCGCGCGTCCGATCTTCACGTCGACGAGAGACTCGGTGGGCCTGTCGCGGTGAAGGTCATCGACCGCCTCCTTCCACCGCGCCTCCAGGTCGATATGTCCGATGACGTCCGGATCGTCGATCTCGCAGACGCCTTGAATCATCGCGATCGTGTCACCGCGACCGCGCGACGGCAAAAGCTGCCTCAACCTCGGTTGGTCGGGGCGGCCCACCGCGTGGACCAGGCGAAGGCGCCTCGGGGGACACAGGGTCTCGTTCAAGCCGTCCTCTGCCGCCTTCTTCAGCTGCGGTATGTCGGCCGGGGGAATCCAGTCGGGCACGGCGAACACGCCGAGCAGGCCGTCGATGGCCGCTCGCGAGATACACGGGCTCAGGGTGAGGGGCTCGTCGTAGCCCGGCGGCAACTGGATGATGAGCGTGTTGCTCTTGGCGTCGAACCGGGAGCCTCCGGCCGCCGCGGGCTCGAGCTGGATGCGAACGGGCTCCCGGTCGTTGTAGCTCGCCCCGACGAGCTTCAGGTAGGCCCTGCCGTCATGAGGCGGTCGCGGCTGCGGCAGCCCGCGAACCAGGATCCCATCGACGATGGGGTCGTGAAAGAACGGCAGGCGCCTCCGGTTCAACGTGGTTCGCCACGGCTGTCTCGCAGCGTCGAGGATCTTCTTCACGGCCTCCGCCCGCTCTGCGGGGAGCAATCGGTCCAGGACTCCATGCTCTTCCCACAAGGTCCACGGCACCGCGGGGGGCGCGAGCCAGTACGTCGTCGGCTTGCTCTGCTGGGCGCGGCTCGGTGACCGGAGCACCAGCGTCTCGACGTCGTTGGCGTCCGGCAGCCCCGGCACGGGCACCATCGCCTCGTCGGCATGCACCGTCGGCGCGCGCGGCGGCTCGAAGCGGAGATACGTGATGTCCTTGGTGGCCGCCTGCTTCGGATCGAACAGCGCCTCGATGGACATCTCACCGGGCCCCGGCTGCAGCCGATTGCCGGCCAGATCGACGAGCCGCGCGCGAAGCCGATACGTCTGGCCATAGCGGAGCGGTGTCAGGCTCCCGGGCCGCGGGGTGAACTCGGTCTCGAGGCCAGCCGGCGCGGAGCAAGTTGTCGCGGTGCTGGCCGCCACCGTCGGGCGCGGCGCGCACAGGCTGAAACCTTCCCAGGTCACGATCGATTCGTGGACGAGGAGCGCCGAGTCACGCTCGGTCACCGCCAGCGAGATGCACCCCTCGTCGGCGAGATCCTTGAAGTACGTGGTCTTGTTCACCCGGTAGGTCCCGACGCGCTCGCACAGCGAGCGCCAGGTCCCGTCGACCTGAACGTCGATGGCGTAGCCGCGAGCCAGCTGCTCCCAGCCGAGCTCGATCTGGTGTGGGCTCGTGAGGCTCGCCTCGTTCGTACGCGCGGTCCTCATGCTCTCGTCGACGCTCTTCTTGCGATCTTGCCGATAGATGCCGATCCCCGCGGACCGTAGTCGCGGCAGCGCGGCCGGCGCTGACCCCGGGCCAACGTTCGAGAGCTGGTGAACGGCGCCCACGAGATCGATGATCGTGTGTCCGAACCTGCTGGTGTCACCGAACCTCAACTGACCATCGACGTGATCCTGCGCGTTCGCGCCGTGACGAGGGAGAAAGTGCCAGTTACCCTTGACCTTCGCGAACGAGTACAGGGTCCATGGGACGAGCCACCTAGTGGGCTGGTACGTCGACGTGGTGGCCGCGAATACAATGGAGATTCGCCCGTTGCCATTGCTCTGGAGCGCGGTGAGCTCCTTGGGGAGCAGATCGAGCTCGAGATCGATGACCAGGTTGCTCGCACGAAGGACATGTGGATACGTGCCCAGTGAGGCGATGATCTCGTGAAAGTCGGGGAGCTTTGGAGGTGGGCAGCTGGCCGCGTTTGCAGCCGGTGGATGGAACTTCTTGAAGTCCGCGAGCCCGCGAAGCTTGGCCGCCGCGGTGGACAGCTTGCTGCCGGTGGGTGTCGCGGAGGCCGCGATGTGGTCGCGGTACACCGTGCGCACGTCGGTGTGCAGCGGATCGACGGCGTAGGACTCGAGCGGTGACGCCTTGAGGCTCCACGGCCTCACCGGTGTCGAGCCGGGAAACAGCGCCTTCCAGAACGCACCTCCGTTGGGCGGCGATTTCAGGATCCTTGGCGTATTGACGAACGCCGGCAGGTTCCACGGAGGGCTTGTGCGATCTCCGCTGAACCGGATCGCCGCCACGGTGAACCGGGCCTCGGGCCAGGACAGCATCGCAGGATAGGCGGCGAGCGTGCCGCTTCGCTCCGTCGGGACGAGCTTCGGGGCGAGGAAGACCGAGAATAACAGCGAGCCACCCGTACCAGCGGGGCCAGGCCGATACCCACGCGGGAGGGCGATGGTCTTGATGTGGACTTCCACAGGTGCTCCTTCAGGCGAAAGCTGCCCAGTACGCCGGCCAGTCCACCGCGGCGAGATCGTCCTCGGACACCGGGAGGATCGAGCACACGGCGCTGCTCGTGGCCTTGAAGCAGCGCTGCACCTCGAGTGTGACGGGAGCGCTGAAGAACATGGTGTCGATGCAGATGGTCATCCTCGCCGTGCCGATCAGCACGTTGCGGTTGCTCTCGTAATTGAGGCCCAGGAAGAGCTCCACCGAGATCGTGATCAGCCCCAGGATATCGAGGGCTCCTCCCAGCCGCACATAGCCACCGACGGTGACGGCGCCGCCTTCGAAGCGAAAGTAGATCCCCACGAACGCATAGGCTCGACCTTGCGCCGCGCCCAGGTTGAGGGAGAGATTGCCACCCAGCTCGAGCGCGCCCTCGACCGATTCGACGCGGGCGCCGGCGTCTGGGTCCGTGCTCACCCGCACCGCGAGCCAGCCGCCACCGGCGAGCAGGCCCGCGCTCACGAGGAACGGACTTGCGCGTTCGGCGAACCCGAGCACCACGCGGAGCGGATCGCCGTTCAGCGGGATGTCCGCGCCCACGAGGAACGCGAGGTTCTCGATCGAGAGAGCACCTGCCGAGATCGCTGGCAACCGGATCGGATACCGGAGCTGCAGATCGGTCCCGACGAGCCGGATCGGGAACCGCTTGCCACCGAGGAGCGCCTGCTCGGCCGCCTTGGCGAGATCGGCGATGAAGCGCAGGGCGCCGTCGAACTCCAGGCCCGCGAATTTGACGTCGATGTCGTCGGCGCGCCCCGCCTGCTTCGTGAGCGAGAGGCTGGTGAACCTCAGCTTGAGAAACGGGTTCTTGCCGAGGAACGCCAAGCTGAAGTTGGTCAGCTTCGCCGTGACGCGGCGCTCGACGAGCTGGCCCGACGAGCTCGTGCACACACGGGCGGTCACCGCCAGCGCGGCGTGCTGCTTGCCATCGTTCGCGATGAAGGTCCCCGTCGGATCGTCGGTCAGGAGGTCGCTCGACCACGTGTATTCGACGCAGTGTCCGCCGTCGGGCAGGTCCGTCATCGTGAGCTTCGGGATGTGGGTCCCCACGCTCTGGAGCGAGAGATCGCCGGGCTTGATCGAGCTGAAGATGGTCCCGAGCTTGATGCCCCCGAGGATGCGGCCGAAGCTGCGCGCGGTGCTGGTGATGCCGGCGAAGAAGGTTTTGAAGTCGATGCCAGTCGAGAACTGGTGAGCATCGATCCCCAGCGGCCCGGCGGTCGCGGAGAGCGTCTTGATCGCCATGTTCGGCGTGACGAGCTGCAGGCTCTCTCCCGGGGCATCGGGCGGAGCGAAGTCGATCCATGCGCTTGGGTCCAGCACCTGCGCGAAGGCTCCGAGCCTGCCGTGGCTCATGTCGGGATCGAAGCCGTGATCCCGATACTGGCTCAGGTACGTGATCTCGAGCGTCGCGGCCGTACGCATCATCTGCTGGAGCGCGCGGTGCCTGACCTTCGCGCGGTGGAGCATCGGTGCAAAGTACGGAGCCGGGATCGCGGCCTGGCCCGCGTAGATCAGCGAATGAGTCAGCAGGCGAGAGTCCGTAGCTCCGGGGGACTTGGGATCCTGGATCGGTGTGTACGCGATCACGGCGCTATCGAGCGGCGGCATCGCCGCCATCAGCTTCGTGAACACGGTGTTGAGCTGGTCTAGCTCGGTGGCGGAGAACTTTCGCACGTGCTGGTTCTCCACGACGATCACCGGGCTGTAGAACGTCCGCGGCGTGCCTTCGTGGTCGACCCCCTGCAGCTCGAAGATGATCGGGCGGTTCGGGCCGAGCATCGGGACGTACGTGCCAGCTGGGAGCCCCGCCGTATCCTTGGCATTCGTGTTTGGTAGGTCCGGCGATCGCTCGGGGAGGAACCGAACGATCGGATGAGGGCACGAGTTGACGATCTGTTGCGTCTTGTAGGCGGAGTCGCGATAGTCTTTCTCCCGTTCCCGGATCACGATGTACTGGCGCTGCCGCAACGCCGCGATGGGCGCCTCGGCGGTGGACTCGAACTCGCGCTCGGTCTCGGACACCACCGACGCCTTGTGGCCGTACGGGAACAGGTAAACACGCACCTGCACGCGCGCGTACTGGTCCCGGCCTCCGGTGGTGACGTGCCGCCAGACCTCGAGCCCGCCTCCGCCTGAAGGTGGATCCCAGTCGCCTCGGACGTTCAACCAGCCTCCGAGCGAGGTGAGCGCGAGCTGATGGATCTTGAACGGCTCGGGCTCTGTTTCGGTGGCGACCCCCATCGTCTTGTCGACGAGCGCGGCGCGGACCTCGAGCGTCCGCTTCTGGATCTCGTTCACGCTGGCCGTCGCATCCGTGAACGGGGTGAGCGTGGTCCGGTAGCTCTCAGCCGACGCCAGCGGCGTGACGGTGGTGAGCAGCGCGCCTTGTTCGTTTCGATAGCCACGATAGTCGTCGGCCCACACGGCGCGCCCATCCACGACCCCTCGCACGAGCCTCCCCTGGCTGCGCCTTTGCACGAGCTGCGTCGACCAGAGCTCGACATGCCCCGAGGACGCCCGGGGCACGCGCGCCGCGTGCACCCAGGCCCCATCCGCGAGGGGGTTCAGGAACAGGTGGAGCGGCATCTCGATGGCCGTCTCCGGAACTCCGTCGAGACCTTCCGGCGCACGGGGGTTCTTGCTCAGCGGGACCAGGCGTGGCGTGTATCTGCTGTCGAGTGCCGCGGTCTCGAGGATCTGGCCCCACGCCAGCATGGTGGGAAGGTCGTAGGGAAGCTCGCGTACGCGCTCATCGATGTTGAAGACGAGGCGCGTCGACCCGAACGAGCCGGCCCGCACGTCGTCGAGGGGGATCTGGACGGGCGCTTGGCCGGGAGCTTTGCTCGTTCCCTGCGCGGAGAACGCGCGTTCGAGGACGTGCTGGAGTGGAAACTGCACCACGACCATGGGCCGCCGGGTGCCGACCCTCTTGAGCCGATTCCCGTCACGGACAAAGCCGATGAATCGGATCCGGAGATGGAGCAGGTCGTCGCGCCGGTACAGCTCTTCCTCGTGCCAGTCCGCCGTGACGGGGGCCGGCCACAGCGGCGCGCACATGGCCCCTGTGGGCTGGACGGGAGGCGTCTTGCCTCCGCACGCCTCGACGAGGCCGAGCGAGGCCGAGGTGCCGACCAGCTGGAGGAACCCGCGGCGCGTGAGCTTTGAGCCCGGGCCGCCGTGATTCGGATCATCCTTCACGCGGGTCGCTCGGCGCCATGGTCGGCGATGATAGGCCGTTCACCCGAGGCCGGTGGATGGCCACTGCAGCAAATTGGGCGCCGGGCGATCCTCCTCGTCCTCGGGACCGCCGCGGCGCTCGTCCAGCAGCAGCTGTTCCTGCGCCGCCGGATCTGCGTCCGCTGGTCCCGGGCGCTCTGAGCCGCCGCGTGACGGGCGCGGTATAACAGCGTCGTGCTCAAGGAGATCGGCGTGGCGATCGCGGCCGAACGGAACCGGCAGGGTCTCCGGGTCGGCGATCTGGGTGTGGAGGCCTCCGTCGTCGAGGCGATCGAGGCGGGCCGGCCGGGCCTCACGACGACGCAGCTCGAGCGGATCGCGGACGCGCTCCAGGTGGATCCGATCGCGCTCCGCGGTGGCACGGTGGAGCCGCGGCCGACCCCGAGCGTGTATCTCCGGCACCGGAGCATCCACCCGGACTTCGCCTCGGCGGACGCGCCCGTCCTCGATGCCGCGCTCGATCACGCGCGGTCGCGGAACGCCCTGGCGCTCCTCGTCGGTGAGGATCCGGGCCTGTTCCCCGGCCGGCGATTTCCGCCGCGCGGCGTGGCGGCGGACGCGCCGAACGCGGCCGCGCACCAGGGGTACCAGCTCGCCCGCGAGCTACGGCGCGCGCTGGCCAACGAGGCGGACGCGCTCGCCGACCTCCGCGAGCTCGCCGAGGGCGCGTGCGGCGTCACGGTCCTGGTCCGCCGGCTCGCGACGATCGGCTCGACGGAGCTCGCGGTCAAGGCCGCGGACGCTGCGGCGATCGTGCTCGCGCCGGTGGCGCAGCTTCGGGAGCCGCTCGCGCGCGTGTGGCTCGCGCACGGGCTCTGCCACGTCCTGTTCGACGTCGATGCCGGCGGTGTCCAGATCGTCGTCGACTTCGACGGCGAGCGCCACGTGCAGCAGGCCGAGCAGCGCGCCCGCGCGTTCGCGGCCGAGCTCCTGCTCCCGAGGGCGGGGCTGCTCAAGCTCGTCGGCGCGCCGGCCGGTGTGAGCGGCGAGGCCGCCGCCCGGAGCCTCGTCGCGATGGCGCGCGACGCGTTCGGGAGCACCTGGCAGGTCGCGGCGAACCACCTCTGTAACCTCGGCTTCATCGCGCCGGAGCTGCGCGACTGGCTCGAGCGACAGCAGCCGCTCGCGCCCTCGCGCCCGTGGACGACGAGCCTCCCGACCGCCGGTGCGCCGAGCGTGCAGGTCGCGGCGCTCGCGAAGCGCGCCTACGACGTGGGCCACCTCACCGACGGCGAGGTCCGCGCGCTCCTCGATCTGGATCGGATGACGCCGCTGCCCTGGGAGCGGTGATGCCGTACCTGCTCGACAGCCAGGTCGTGTCGTACTTTCTCCAGGCTCGGCGCGAGGCGGCGCTCGCGGCCGCGGCCGAGCGCGTCCCGTGCGCGATCGCGGAGATCGTTCGGGACGAGCTCGCGGAGGATCCCACGCGCGGCGCGCTGTTCGTCCGCTGGCTCGCGGCGAGCCACCTCGCGGTGATCGCGCTCGAGATCGGCAGCCCTGCCGAGGCGCTATGGAGCCGCCTGCAACCTCGGGTCACGCCGAAGGGCCGCGGCGAGCGGGCGTGCATCGCGCTCGCGGCGACGAGCAGCGACTACGTGTTCGCCGGCATGGACAAGGGCGGGATGTGGATCGCGCTGCGCGAGCTGTGGGCGCCGGGCGAGCGCTTGATCTCGCTGCCGGTGTTCTTGCGCCGCCTGGTCGACGAGCGCGCGCTCGCGGGCGATGCCGCGGACGACGTCATGAGGAGCTCGAGCCAGGTCCTCCCGACGTGGTGGGCCGACTGGCGCGCGACGGCCTGACGGCGTGGGCGCGGGCGCGGCGCGGCTCCCAGCGGGCGAATCATGCAAGACTCCTCGCCATGCCTCGACCCATCCGCTTCCTGTTCGCGCTGGCGCTCGGGCTCGGCGCCGCGAGCTGCTCGCGCTCGGAGCCAGTGCCGGCCCAGCAGGCTCCGGCGGCCAAGCCTACGAAGGATCCGCAGGCCGCGCGCGCGCTGATCGCCAGCGGCGCGGCCGTCGTCGATGTCCGGAGCGCGGACGAGTACGCAGAAGGGCACCTCCCGAACGCGGTCAACGTGCCGGTGCAGGAGCTCGCGCAGCGGATGGCCGAGGTGGACACGCTGGTCGCCGGAGACAAGGCGCGGCCCGTCGTCGTCTACTGCGCTCGGGGCAGCCGCGCCACGAAGGCCAAGCAGGCGCTCGAGGCGGCTGGCTATTCGCGAGTCGTCAACGGCGGCGGCTACGACGACCTGAAGTGAAGTGAAGTGAAGTGAAGAGCTGTCTAAAAATCAGGGCTGAACGGAGTTCCGGAAATATCGACCGCAGCCTCGGCGGCTGGCGCGCGCGTGGATGACACCACCGACCCAGCGCAGCGTAGCGCGGCGTAAGGGCAAGCCTCGGATCGCGGAGCCGCAGCGCCGGCAAGGCGTCATCCGCTTCGAGATACGGAAGACAGGCTGCGCTCGTCCCACGTGGGGCGGTCCGCGCTCGTCCCACGTGGGACGGTCCGCGCTCGTCCCACGTGGGACGGTCCGCGCTCGTCCCACGTGGGCGCGGCCCGCGCTCGTCCCACGTGGGCGGTCAGCATGGCCGACGACGTCGCCGTACTGATCGGGGCCCACGTGGGCGCGGTCCGCGTTCGTCCCACGTGGGCGGTCCGTATGGCCGACGACGTCGCCGTACTGATCGGGGCCCACGTGGGCGCGGCCCGCGCTCGTCCCACGTGGGCGCGGCCCGTGCTCGTCCCACGTGGGCGCGGCCCGTGCTCGTCCCACGTGGGTGCGGCCCGCGCTCGTCCCACGTGGGCGCGGTCCGCGCTCGTCCCACGTGGGCGGTCAGCATGGCCGACGACGTCGCCGTACTGATCGGGCCCACGTGGGCGCGGTCCGCGCTCGTCCCACGTGGGCGCGGCCCGTGCTCGTCCCACGTGGGCGCGGCCCGTGCTCGTCCCACGTGGGCGCGGTCCGCGCTCGTCCCACGTGGGCGCGGCCCGCGCTCGTCCCACGTGGGCGCGGCCCGCGCTTGTCCACGTGGGCGCGGCCCGCGCTTGTCCCACGTGGGCGCGGCCCGCGCTTGTCCACGTGGGCGCGGCCCGCGCTTGTCCCACGTGGGCGCGGCCCGCGCTCGTCCCACGTGGGCGGTCAGCATGGCCGACGACGGCGCCGTACTGATCGGGGCCCACGTGGGTGCGGCCCGCGCTCGTCCCACGTGGGCGCGGCCCGCGCTCGTCCCACGTGGGCGCGGCCCGCGCTTGTCCACGTGGGCGCGGCCCGCGCTTGTCCCACGTGGGCGCGGCCCGCGCTTGTCCACGTGGGCGCGG
>Ga0247790_10000070_pt1 | contig 55144 bp, 44 predicted proteins | sample UWRJS171409R4_FD_179913 | JGI IMG/M metagenome (GOLD analysis project Ga0247790, IMG submission 179913) | Soil microbial communities from Arlington Agricultural Research Station in Wisconsin, United States - UWRJ-S171-409R-4 | ecosystem: Environmental > Terrestrial > Soil > Agricultural land...
GGACAGAAGGGAGGGGGATCCGGCAACTGATCTAGGTCATGCGACGGCAGGAACTCGGGGGGGAAAGGTTTTGAGAAGGCAGGGTCCATAGCAGCTGAGAGCCGACACACCTCCGGCGATGCGCCCTCATGGTGCGGCCCAGCTGCTACGACGATGACGCCATCAGCCCTGGAGACCGCTTCGCGCCACCAGACACGGCCCTTCCGCGCGGTTCGGGCCTGCTCAAGTCCGAGGTCGTCGGCCACGCGCCGGAGGATCTCGTCGGTCGCCGTGCCGATCCTGACGAACAGCCACGACAGAGACTCGTCGGCGCTGACCGACCGCACACCCGGGCCGAGGTCGGCGAGCTGGCCGCGGAGCACCGCTGCAAGGTCGAGAGCCCGCTGGTTCATGACCGCACCTCGCCGCGACGGGTGAGCTTGCGCTTACGGATCCACCCCCGTAGCGCGGCCGGCTTCATGCCCAGACGCTCGGCCGCCTCGACGATGGTCCCGGAGTTCCTGAGCGCCACGATCCGCATGGTGACCCTCTCCAACTCAGCCCACGTGCTTGCGGCGTGCGCGACCACCCACCCGCGATCAGCGTCGGTGAAGTCGCGCTCAAAGGCGTCCAGCGTGGCGATGGCGTCCTGTGCGTACTCGTCGACGATCCGCGTCAGCTCGCCTACGCGGGCCGTGAGCGGGGGCACCTGGATCGGGACCGGCTTGACGAGGTACGGGTCGTCGGCGTGACCCATCTCGCCGCAGACGATGAGCTGCACGGACGTGGCCGGGTCCCGTACTATCGTCACCATCGACGAGAAATCGCGCGGCAGCCCGGCACGGGCCACGCATAGCGAACCGCCACGTGCTGCCTCGATCGCAGCCACGCCACTCTTGTGGTTCAGCGACAAGCGAGCCGAGTCGCGCATGTCGAACCGCCGCCGATCGCAGACGACGAACGGCCGCTCCGCTCCGAGGGTGCGGCGGTGTAGCGCCTGAGCGATCGACACGAGGTCAGGGGTATCGCCGAGGAGCACGAGCGCCGCGCGAAGCGTGATGCTGAGCTGGAGCGAGCAGAGCGCGTGCTCGATCGCGGCCCGGCACTCGTCCGACCATCCAAGAATGCGGGCGAGGAAGCCCCGCAGCATGTCCTCATTGAGGTGACCGTTTCCCGGCTGCGACATTAGCGTCCCTCCTTCGCGCGCGCCTGAGCGCGCTTGAGGAGGTCTTCGAGTGCCGTTTGCTCCGTCGACATGAACGCGAACATCGAGACATGCCCATGGCGGACCGTCGCTCGCCATCCGGTGGCGGTCCTGCGCGGCTCGTCAAGCAGCTCCCATCCCAGGGCCTCAAGCTGGGCCACGATTTCGGCGCGGGCCGTCGGCTCCGCCGAATCCGCCGAATCCGTCGCGCTCGAACCCTCCTCGGGAGCGGCCACCGGCGGGAGCGCTTCTTCGGCGTCGACGGCCGCGTAGCGGATCACCTCGTCGAGCGCCTCATTAGGATCGTGGTCGGTCACGCCGATCGTTGCGTCGCCGTCGTACCGCGTGACGGTGACCCGCCAGAGCGCCCGGTCGGGGCGGATCTCGGTGACGTGCCAGCCGAGCAGGCTTAACTCGCGGAGCGCCGCGACGTGCGGGCGCGGATCGGGGTCGGAGTTGTCGGTGGGCGGTTGTTTCGATAGTCTCTGCCGGGGGTTGCGATGCTTCGACATCGTGGACTCCTTGGCCCGTCGGCGGGTGCAACCGTCGGCGGGCCGCTGTGTTTCTGGCCCCCGCCAAAGGCGACGAGGGTTGTCCACGATTACGTACGGCGCCCGTGTGACATCGAATTGCGAGCGGCTCTCCGTCGAGAAGTGTTACCCAGCACCTCTAATTTCGACTGCCTCTGATCCGATGTTGTCGCCTCTAGATCTCGTTGTTCACAGTCGGCTGCCTCGCATTCGAGTAAAGCACCTCTAGACCACCGCAATGATCCCTGGTTCTGAGGCAACGCCAGCCGGCGGACAAAAACCGCGATTTGCCACCAGGCGTCGCGAGGTTGGCGCTGGCTCACAGATTGCTGTTCTCGGCGGTGTGACTCTCACGGTGCACGAGCTCGGACCAGTCCGGTCCACGGCCACTCCCGGCGTCGCACACGCGTGGCGTGTGCGGCGGTCGAGAGCGCTGTCGCGGGAGTCGACACGAACCCGGCCTAGCGCTTGACGCCGTTGTGCCGCTTACTCACCATTGGAGGCCACTGTGAACACGGAAGAACGGATGGAGATCGATCGCCATGGAGTCAGGCTGGAGCAGCTCGAGAGAGAATTCGGCGTGATCGCCGCGAGGGAGGCCGCGAACGCCCAGCGCATCAGCGACACTCGCGCCGCGCTCGAGCGGCAGGGCGAGCAGCTCGGTGATCGGATCACGGTGCTCGATTTCAAGCTCACGCAGAAGCTCGATGCGCTGTCGGCCGAGCACACCCAGCACAAGGCGCTGCTCGAGGACGTTCAGCGCGAGTTTCGCGTGCTCGCCGACACGTGCACCACGAACTCGCAGAATATCGAGAAAACGCGGGCTGCGCTCGAGCACCAGATCGAGCAGGTCGACCACCGGGTCATGGTGCTCGACGTCAAGGTCCACGAGCAGCTCGGCGGCTTGCAGGCGAAGCTCGAGGGACTGGAGATGAGGATGGACTCGAAGCTCGAGGGACTGGAGGCGAGGATGGACTCGAAGCTCGACGGGCTTGGCAAGGAGCTCTCGCGCATCGTGGCTCACCTTGGCCTCAACGGTGCAGCGCATCCGGCCAAGCGTCTATAGCCGTCTCTCCTCAAGGCAGCGCGAGCCGGCGTGAACGCCAGCGATGCGGGGCTGTCCAAGAACCTTGGGCTTTGAGCGTCGCCGGGGAGGCGCCATGAGGTACGCTCGTCCGCCGCGTATGGCTGACACGAATCAGGATACACGCCGCATTCAGCGCCTCGCTGTGTTTCAGGCTGAGGCCAAGATGTGCACGCGCTGTCGCGAACACGAGGGCCGAAACCTGCTCTTTGTCGATCCCAAGCACGGATGCGCGCAACCGATCCTTGCGCGATCACCAACGGCAGCGCTCGGGGTCCTCGTTGTCGGTGAGGCCCCAAACTACGCGGACTCATTTCATCCTGACAAAAGCTACCTGACCTATGATTCCGATACAGACCCTACCGGCACGTTCATGCGGACACTCTTGATCGATGAGGCAGGGTTGCAGGATCACGAAGTGACGAGTGTTCTTTTCGCGAACGCCGTCAATTGCCTCCCAGCGCGAAATCGAGAGCGTCATCCGGTGACAGTGCAGCAGATAGACCTCTGCAAGCCGTGGCTGGTTCGATTGCTGGAGGATGCCGAGATCAAGATCGTCGTGACGATGGGAGCCAAGCCCTTACGCGCACTCGATCGGATCGAACGCCACGGACTGACGCTCGCCATGGCCGCGGGCCGAGTACATGACTGGAACGGTCGTAAGCTGTTGCCGCTCTATCACGCTGGCTTGCTCGGCCGCATCTCACGAAACGAGGCACTACAACGCAAGGACATGCGAGCGTTGCGGCAGTACCTGGGCCGGTAGGGCTCCGTGCTGGTTCGGGAGCGAACGCTCACCACTGAGCTCGAGCGACAAAGCAAGCAGCTCGGTGATCAGGTCGCGCCCAGGCGAAGACCTGGCGCAGGAGGTCGGCGACGAAATAGGGGCACCCCACCGGCAACCGGCAACGGCAACGCGAGCGACTCGCAACTCTCCGCATCGGAGAAACATGCGCAATCAGCCGCGCATGCCAATGGCGTCCACGGCGCTGTCGCACGCGACCTCGCTCGCTCCACTCGTTACGAGCGCGAGCTCCCGCCCCTCGCCACGCGCGGCGCGCCCGCGCGACGGGGCCTCCGCGGCGAAGCGAGTGGGTCCGAACGGTCGTGCGAGCACCGACGGTGGGCGGGCGTGCGGGCACCGACCTCACTGCGGAGCAAAGTAGACTCCCGAGCGAGCGAGCCGCGGAGCGCCCCGAGCGCGATGGCAGCCGCGCGTCTCCACCCGAGCACCCACGCCCGCGCTCTCCTTCCCAGCCCGCCCGCCCGTCCGCCCGCCCGCCTGCCTGCCTGCCAGCCTGCCTGCTCGCCCGCCTGCCTACCCAGCCTCAGCTCAACCGAGCCCCGGCCCCAGCCGCGGCGCCCGCCACCGCGGCGCCCGCCACCGCGGCGCCCGCCACCGCGGTGCCTGCCACCGTCGCGTCCACGTCCGTGTCCATATCCGCGTCTGCGTCCGCGTCGAGCAGCCCGCCGGCGAGGGCCTCGATGATCGCGAGCCCGAGCTCGGCGTGGTCCTCGATGACGTCGAAGATGATCGAGCTCGTGATCTCGAGCGCGCGGACCGGCGACACGACCTCCACGGTCGCCGCGTGGCGGACCCCGGCGAGGCTCTCGAGGATGCCGATCGAGCTGCCGGGCCCGAGCAGGTACGGATCGCGATCGGCGCGCGTCGCGCGTACGTTGCCGTCGAGGATGATCCGCGCGTCGAGGGGCGGCTCGTCGCTCCGCGCCATGACCGCGCCGGCCGGCCAGGTCGTCTCCTTCGTCGCGTGCGCGAGCGCCGCGATCGCCTCGAGCGGGGCCGCGCGCCCGTGCGCCTCGGACGGCGGCCCGCACGACGGGATCGACGCGAACGGGATCTGCCGGCGGAGCACGATCATCCGCTCCACCAGGCCGAGCGGCGCCGCCATCGGCGCCGCCGCGGCGAGCGGGCGCCCGAGCGGCCCGGCCTCGCGCACCGCGAGCGTGCGGACGGCGAGCTCCCGGATCGTGATGAGGAGCAGCCCGAAGTTGTCCTCGAGCACCTCGCGCAGGTCCGGCGCGGTGAGCCGCAGCGTGCGGGTCTCGCCGACGGCGATCGCCGGCACCACGAGCGGGCGCCGCGCCAGGACCTCGAGCAAGCCGAACATCTTGTGCGCGCCGTACGTGGCCGCGCCGACGTCGATCCGGCCGCTCAGGATCAGGTGGACCGCGTCGAGCGTGGACGGCCGCGCGATCATCGCGCCGTCGGTGTGCCAGACCTCCACCACGTTCTCCGCGAGCATCGCGAGCTCGCCCAGCTCGGCGGAGGCGAACAGCGGGAAGCGGCGCAGCTCGAGCAGCCGGCGCAGCAGGATCGGGTCGTGGTCACGATCATGGTCAGACATCAGACATCGAGCCTCGTGATCGCCTGGTCGAAGGCGTGGACCTCGTACGGCGAGCCGCCGAGCGTGCGCAGCCGGACCAGCTCCGGCCGCAGCGCCACGAGCCGGCGCTCCGCGGCGTGGTGAGCGACGATGCAGCGCTGCATCGGGCTCGCGTCCGCCAGGAGCGCGGCGACGAAGTCCTCGTAGGTCGGGAACGGCCCCGGGGCGAGCGGGCCGAGCCGGGCGCGGCGCTCCTCGGGCGTCAGATCGTCGATCACGGTCAGGAGCGGCCGCCGCAGATCGAGCGGGATCAGGTGATCGATGATCTCGCGCGCGGCGCTGCTGCGCTCCTCGTCGTCGCTGAGGACCGCGTCGTGGACGCTGCGCAGGTCGGCGCGCGGGTACAGGATCGCGAGCGCGCGGAACGCCCGCTCGAGCGCGCTCCGGCGCCGCTCGTCGAGCAGCTCGACGAGCAGCTGCGAGCCGCTCGTCGACGCCGACGGCGACAGCCCGACGCACAGGTAGTCGAACAGCGTGGCGAACCGCGCCGCCACCTCGATCGCGCGCCGCGCGTACGCCCGCACGACGCCCGCGGCGACCGGCAGCGTCGGATCGTCCGCGCGCATCCGGCCGAGCGCGCGCAGGATCTTGTACTCGGTCGTCGGATCGTCCTCGCGCGGCAGCCGCGCGACCAGCGCCGCCGCGGCCGCCCGCGTGCGGAACAGGCTGATCGTCCGCGGCAGGTGCTGGCGAACCCCGAGCGGCGTCCCCGGATCCTCGAGCGCGGCGATCGCCCGCGTCAGCCCGCGCGTGCCCGCCGCGACGAAGACGCGCCGCAGCTCGCGCCGGGTGTGCGGATCGTGGAGCAAGAGCACGAGCCGCTCGAGGTTCGCGAGCACGGGGTGGCGCGCGTAGACGGCCAGGACCTCGCGCACGATGGCCGGCTCGCGGCGCAGGACGAGCGCCTGCAAGATGTGGCGGAAGCGCGGATCCGCGGCGTAGCCGATCGCGTGCGCGAGCGCGGCCTGCTCGGCGACCGTCCCCTTCGCCATCGCCTCGATCCCGGAGAGCACCCGCTCCTTGTGCGGCTCCTCGTCGATGAGGCCGACCAGCACCGCCGCGCGCACGCCGGGGTGCGGATCCTCGAGCGCCGCGATCAGCCGATCGCGGTGCCACCCGAAGCGGGTCGACGCGGCGAGCGCGTCGGCCCGGATCTCCGGATCTTCGTGATCGATCAGGTGGAGCAGCGGCCGCACGGCGTCGGGCGTGAGCTGCTTGCCGAGCAGCGCGAGCGCGCGGCGCACGACGCGCTGCCGCGGGTGATAGAGGACGAGCGCCGGGATCTTGCCGCCGCGGCGCGCGAGCAGATCGAGCGCCGCGAGGGCCTCGATCTCGTCGGGGCTCGCGAGCGCCTCGCCGAGCAGATCGAGCGCGTCGCGATCGAGGGCCGGCACGCGCACGTCGCGCCGGACCTGCGCGGCGCGCAGCATCTCGCGGAACTGCTCGACGTACCCGCGCCGGATCGCGAGCAAGACGACGAGCCACACCGCGCCGACGACCGTCGTCACGGCCGCGAGCGCGCGGGTGCCGTCGAGCGCGGCGATCCCGAACACGAGGAGCGCGGCGAGCGCCTGACCGCCGCGCTGCCCGACGGCGTCCGCGATCGGCTTGGCGCCGTCGCGCACCGGATCAGGCACCGGCAGGTACAGGATCTCGCTGCCGACGCGGTGCAGGCTGTGGCGGAGCCCGCCGTCGCCGAGCTTGAGGACGAGGATCGCGACCGTCGCGCCGGTCATCGCGAACCCGAACGCGCCGCCGACGACCAGGAGCGGCAGGATCACGAGCGCGCCGCCGACGCCGAGCTTCGCGAACAGGCGCGGCGCGATGGCGAGCTGGACGGCGAGCCCGACGACGTTGAGCACCGCGTAGACCTGGCCGAACGCGGTCGCCAGCTCCTCCGGCGGCAGCCGCTCGGCGAGCACGCGCTTGAACGCGAGGTCGCCGAGCGTGAGCGTGACCGTCGAGATCATCGCGAGCACGAGCAGGAGCCGGACGAACTTGCGCGCGCGCTGGAGGTGCATCGCGGCCTCGGGCGGCGCGGCGGGCGCCGCCTCGCCGGGCACCGGGTGCGGCGCGAGCCAGAGCGCCGCGACGGTGGCGATCCCGAACGCGGCGGCGCCGGCAGTGACGAGGTGGCGCGCCTCGACCACGCGGCCGAGCCCCGCCGCGAGCATCGAGCCGACCATCGCGCCGAGCACGCCGCCCGCGCCGATCACGGTGAACACGCGCTTGGCCTCGGCGAGCCGGAGGCTCCGATCGACGAGCGTCCAGAACGCCGGCACGACGAGCGTCGCGACGAGGCCGGTCCACACATAGAGCGCGAACACGATCCACGGCGTGCGCGAGATCGCCGCGGCGAGCACGGCGGTGCCGGCCACGGCGACGCCGAGGAACGCGAGCAGCGTGCGGCGCGGATCGACGAGGCGGGCCCACCGGCGGACCGCCGTGACGGCGACGAGCGCCGCCGCCGCGATCACCAGGTACGCCCACGCGAGCCGGTCGGGCCCGAGCTGCGCGAGGAACAGCGCGTCGCGCGCCGTCTCGAGCAGCGCGTGGGCGAGCATGATCGCGAACAGCACGGCCGCGGGCGCGAGCACGTCCGCCCGCGAGCCCCGGCTCCGCGCTCCGCGCCGCGCGCTCATGACCGGCCGGGGATCGGCGTGATCGGGCGCCCGACCACCGGGCGGGGGCGCGGCACCGCCGGCGCCGCGCGCACGTCGCGCGCATCGTCCTCGCCCGCCTCCGGCGCCTCGTCCTCGGGGCTCAGCTGGCGGTGGCGGCGCGCGATGCCGGCCGCGATCGCGAGCCACACGACGACGAGCCCCATGTTGACGAGCGCGAGCTGCCTCCCGCCGAGCCCGAGCTGGTGCACGCCCAGGCCGACGAGCACCGCCGACAGCGTGTCGCCGGCGCGGACGAAGAACGTGTCGATCGCGGCCTTCGCCTTGTACTTGACGGCGCGGCTCGTCGGCAGAAACAGCGCCTGGCGGACGGTGTTCTGCAGCGAGTAGTCGGTGCTGTTCTCCGCGAGCTTGCCGATGCGGACGAGCGCGATGCCGCCGGCCATCGCGATCGCGCCGTACACGCCGAACGCGATCACCGGCAGCACGAACAGCGCGCGGCGGACGCCGACCCGGCGGATCACGCGCGACACGAGGAACGCCTGGATGAGGAACGCGACCAGGTTCACCCACGAGAAGAAGTCGGCGTAGAACGCCTTGATGATCTCGCGCCGGTCGGCCTCGATCGCCGCCGCGCGCGCCGCGCCCGCGAGGTCTGCGTGGGCCGTGGCCGGCACCGCCGCCATCGCGTGATCGCGCACCGCGTTGGACAGGACGTACTCGCCGGTGGTGTTCACCAGGTTCAGGACGAGCAGCATCACGCCGATGAGGAGCAGATAACGGTCGCGGAGCACGAGCGCAAACCCGCCCTCGCCGGGGATCGGCGCCTCCGCCACGTGGTCGTCGCGCACATGGGCCCGCTGCACCCGCTCGATGACGTTGAACAGCGCGATGCAGCCGACGATCACTCCCGCCGCGATCAGCATCACGGTGAACGTGTCGGCGAGCGTCGCGATCCGCGGCCCGAAGATCGCGCCGAGCGAGCCGCCGGTCGCGATGATCGCGAACAGCCGCTTGCCCTGCTCCTCCGTATACAGATCGTTCGCATACGACCAGAACTGCGCGATCAGAAAGACGTTGACGAGCCCGATCCAGATGAAGAACGGGAGGCCCACGGGCACCCCCGCGCGGCCGAGCGCGTAGAACACGCCCAGGCACGCGATGACCACCGCGTACGACACGTTGATCAGCCGGATCCGGCGGACGCGGCTCGCGAGCCGGCTGTAGGCCGGGACGATGCCGACGAACAGGAGCGCCATCGCGCCGTTCGCGTACGTCTTGAGCTCGTCGCCGCCGAGCCCGAACGTGCCGCTGGCGAGAATCAGGCCCTCGCGCGCCGTCTTCATGAGGTAGTAGCTCGTCAGGATCAGAAACACGCAGAGGAGCATCAGCAGCGCGACGGGGCCCTCGCCGGGCGCAACCTTGCTGAACGGGCGGAGCACGCGATCGAGCAAAGAAGCGCGAGGAGCGCGAGAAGCGCGAGGAGCGCGAGGCGCGCGAGGCGCGCGAGGCGAGGCTGGCATGGTTTCCCCGAAGGGAGTGCAACGCCGGTGCCCGGGGAAATTCCGTGCGGCCGCGCCACGCCGCGCGAACGCGCCCGATGCGAGGCGTCCCTACGCGCCGCTGCGAAGACCCCGCAGCGCGCGGGCTAACTTGGCGCGCTCGCGCGATCCGCGCGCGCCGCCGACTCCTCGTCGGTGCGAGGTCCTCGGAGCGATTTCGTGCGCGTGAGCCACGACGTGCACTTTCGCTCGTCATGAATCAGTCCGGTGCTACACACGCAAGCGGGACTCATGACCGCTTCAGGGCGCGGACATGAGAGGAGGGCCTCGCAGCGGGCGGCAGTGATCTGCTCTGTGCTCGGAAACCCCAGGAGATCGGACATGAAGCACCTGTCGCTCGCGCGCTCGCTCGTCATGGTCGGCTCGGCCGCCTCGCTCGCCGGCTGCTACACGAACCAGGGCGGCAACGTCAGCTCGTCGAAGATGGGCGACATCTCGAACCCCGCCACGACCGGCTCGCCGGTCGACGAGCTGCGCGAGGCGTGCGGCGGCAGCGACGCGATGACCGCGGCCGGCGAGGCCGTGATCCGGCGCAAGCCGTACCTCCAGCGCGTCACGCAGACGTCGATCACCGTCGGCTGGGTCTCGGCCGCCACGGACGGCGAGCACGTCGTCGTGACGACGCCGAACCAGCTGCCGGCGGCCAGCGTGCCCGGCGAGCGCGAGTCGGTCATCGTGCGCAACTCCGGCGAGAGCCAGAAGTGGGCCACGATCGACAACCTCCAGCCCGGCAGCATCTACTGCTACGCGATCGTCGACGGCACCACCGCCTTGTCCGAGCGGATCGGCTTCCGCACCGCGCCGGCCGCGGACAGCCCTGCTCCGGTCCGCTTCCTCGCGTTCGGCGACTCGGGCGGCGGCGGCGTCGATCAGCGCATGCTCGCCGAGCAGATGTACGGCTACTCGTACGACCTGATCGTTCACACCGGCGACATCGCGTACGACAGCGGCACGATCGGCGAGTTCGAGGACACCGTGTTCAAGATGTACTCGCCGCTGTTCCGCCACGTCCCGTTCTTCCCGGCGTCGGGTAACCACGAGTACAAGACGATGCAGGGCGCGCCGTTCCGCGCCGTGTTCTCGCTTCCCGGCGCCAGCGGCGAGCGCTGGTACTCGTACGACTGGGGCCGCGTCCACTTCGCCGCGCTCGACACCGAGGCTGACTACCAGACGCAGGCCAAGTGGCTCGACGCGGACCTCGCGGCCACGGCGCGGCCGTGGAAGATCGTCTACTTCCACAAGCCGCCGTACTCGTCCGGCGAGCACGGCTCGGACACGTCGCTGCGCAAGGCGCTCGAGCCGATCTTCCAGAAGCACCACGTGCAGCTCGTGCTCGCGGGGCACGATCACAACTACGAGCGCATGACCCCGCAGAAGGGCGTCCAGCACATCGTGACCGGCGGCGGCGGCGTGGGCACGCGCCCAGTGGGAGTGTCGAGCTTCACCGCGTTCTCCGAGGACGTCATCCACTTCGTCTACGTCGACGTCCGCACCGACGAGGCGATCGTGCACGCGGTCGACGCGAACGGCCTCGAGTTCGACTCGGTCGTCGTCCCGCGCTGAGCGCTCAGCGCTCCGCCGCCTGCTCGATCGCCTGCGCGATCGCCTGCGCGGCGCCGTCGTCCAGGCCGCCATCAGCGACGACCTCGGGCGCCTCCGGCGGCTCGTACGCAGCGCCGAGGCCCGGCAGCTCCGGCGCCTCGCCCCGGCGGGCGCTCGCGTACAGGCCCTTGGTGTCGCGCGCCTCGCACGCAGCGAGCGGCGTCGTCACCCAGACCTCGACGAAGCGGGGGGCCGCGGCGCGCGCGGCCGCGCGGTACCCGCGGCGCGGCGCGGTGGCGGCGACGAGCACGGCGTGCCCCTGGCGCGCGAGCAGGCCGGCGAGGCTGGCGAGCAGGCCGTAGAACGCGTCGCGATCGCCGGCGCCGTAGCCGCCGGCGCCGATCGCGGCGCGCACCTCGTCGCTGTCGAGCAGGACGCACGCGCGGCGCGGCGCGAGCCGGTCCTGCACCCGGCGCGCGAGCGTCGACTTGCCGGACTGCGGCAGCCCGGTGAGCCAGACGACGATGCCGGGGCTGGCGCTCACGAGAACAGCTCGTCGGCCCAGCCCGGCTCGAAGTGCGCGGCGTCGAGCGCGGCCTCGATGAAGCCGAGCAGCGCATGGCGCCCGCCCTCGCTGAGCGCCGGGTAGAAGCGCGGGTTGCACACGACGAGCGCCCGCCACGCGAGGAACGGCGGGACGCACGCGAGGAGCGACGCGTCGCTCCGCTCGCTCGCGTACGTGCGCCACAGCTCGCGCCACAGCGGCGCGAGCCCGCGCCGCCACGCGGCGGGCGCGTCGATCGCGAACAGGAGGTAGTTGATCGCCAGCGCCGTCAGGTCGTCGGCGGCGTCGCCCTGCGTGCCGCGGCTCGCGTCGAGCAGCGTGAGCTGCCCCCCCTCACCGAACACGATGTTGAACGGGTGGAAGTCGCCGTGCGTGCGCACGAGGCGGCCCTCGCGGGCGCGCAGCCGCCACCGCCACTCGACGCACCGCCGCTCGATCGCGGCGAGCCGCTCGGCCGGCGCGCCGGGCACGTCCGGCGGATAGCCGTCGATGATGCCGAAGATGCCCTCGCCGTGGCCGATCAGATCGCGGATCGCGCGGCGGTAGCCTGCCGGATCGTCGATCGGCGTGTGCAGCCGCGCGAGGTACCGCGCGAGCGCGCCGACCCGCGCGACGTCCTGGTCGGTCGCGGCGCCCGTGCGCGCGACCCGCCGCAGGTCCTCGGCGTAGATGGTGCCGCGCACGAACGTCGTCAGGAGGTACGGCTCGACGCCGTCGCGCAGCGAGATCGGCGCGCCGCTCCCATCGATCATGCCGACGTCGATCGGCGCGACGTGCTCGGGCACGCGCGAGAAGTCGTCGAAGGCGAGCAGGAGGTTCGCCGCGCGATCGGAGCGCCGCGCGTGGCCGAACTCGTCCGCCGTCGCCACGCGGAAGACGATCTCCTGGACGTCGTCGCCGCGGCTCAGCACGATCCGGACCGGGCGGCCGTAGCCCGCGGCCTTTAGCGTCTTGCTGCTCGTTTTGCCGGTGTCGGGCGCCAGCGGCTCGATCGCCGTGATCTCGTGCTCCGGGTACAGGCGCGCGAGGTGCTCGCGGAGGCGCGGCGGGAGCTCGAAGGTGCGATCGAGATCGGGCACCCCGATCCCGGCTGCAGCGACCATGCCCGCGGCAGGCGCGCCCGCGCGCCGCGGAGCGCGAAGGCTCCTCGCAGCACCTGCGCGACCTGGCTCGGATCCCGCAAGCAATGCGCACAACGCCCCTCCACTCCCGCTGGTAACCATTGGCACCGGGCATGCTTTGGCCACGGGCGGGAGGGTCACGTGCAGACGACAGAACCACGACACCACTCGCCCAGCGCGCTCCTGGTCTGCGCTGAGTGGGCGATTGCACACGGAGATGCAGATGGCCTGGCGCACGCGGCCCGCGAGCTCGGCGAATGCGTCGGCGGCGGTGTGGGCGAGCGGCTGCGCGCGCTGTCGCGTTTATGCATGGCGGACTACGACGAGGCCGCGCAGCGCTGGCCCGCGCTCCAGGACGACGTGCGGGCCGAGCTGGCCTCGCACAACTGATCCGGCCGCCGCTTCCGGCCGCCGCTTCCGGCCGCCGCTTCCGGCCGCCGCGAGGCCCGCTCCTCGCTGGGCGCCCGTCAGGCAGCTTCGCGCCGCAGGATCTCGGCGAGCGCGCGCAGCGCATCGATGGTCGTGAAGATACCGACGAGGCTACCGTCCGCGTCGAGCACGACGGCGGAGCCGATCTTGGCGCTGACCATCCGGTCCACGACGTCCGGCAGCTCGTCGCGCGCCGACGCGACATAGACGTCGGGCGACATCGCGTCCTCGACGGCGACATCGTCCGGCGACACGCCGGGCAAGGTCTCGAGCAGGTGCAGGTCGTAGAGGCTGACGATCCCGACGACGCGCCCGCCGTCCATCACCGGCAGGTGACGGATCTGGTGCTGGCGCATCACGCGGTGCGCCTCAGCCATCGTCGCGCTCCGCGCGATCGTCTGCGGGTTGCGGGTCATGTAACGCGCCAGCATCGGCATCAGCATGATCGGTGACCTCCCGCGGCAGCCCGGGGGAGCGGCCGCTCGATGTGTAACGGCTCCAGCCCGAACCGGACCGCGAGCACCGGGCACGGCGCGCGTCGCACGATGTCCTCGGCCACGCTGCCGAGCACGAGCCGCGAGATCCCGCGGCGGCCGTGCGTGCCCATCACGATCAGATCCGCGCAGATCCGCGCCGCCGTGCTCAGGATCAGGTCGCGCGGGTCCGCGGCCTCGACGGTGGGTGGCCCGAACCGGACCCGCCGGTACCGCGCCGCGAGCCGCGCGAGGGCCTGCACGTGCTCGACCGTGAGCTCGCGGATCATCCTCTGGCTCAGCGGCAGCTCGCCGACCGGACCGAGCGCGCTGACGAAGTGGACCACCGACCCCAGCGCTCCCGCGAGCTCGCACGCGTAGTCGAGCGCCTCTTCCGAGTCGGGGCTGAAGTCGATCGGGACGAGGATGTGCTTCGGGAGCATGCGCTACACAGCTTCACGAACCGCGCCACCCGGCGCGCGAGGCGGTCTCCACGAAACGCGCACGGCCTGCGCGGCGATGCAGCGCCGCGCCTGGCCACGACCTTGCAGCACCGGCGGCCATGAGCTTCCACAAGATCCTCTGCCCGACTGACTTCTCCGAGGGCTCCCGCCTGGCGCTGCGCCTCGCGCTCGAAAAGCTCGGAACCGACTCGCAGCTCGTGATCGTCCACGTGTGGCAGGCACCGTACGTTTACGGCCCCGACGCAGGCGTCCCGGGCCGCGTCATGACGGAGACGAAGGCCCTCGCCGAGGTCGAGCTCGCGCGGGCGAAGACCCAGGTCGAGGGGCTCGGCGCCCGGCGGGTGTCGACGGTCCTCGCCACCGGCGCCCCGTGGCACGAGATCGTCGAGCTCGCGCGGCGCGACCGGGAGATCGATCTCATCGTCATGGGCACCCACGGTTACACCGGCCTCACTCACGTGCTCCTCGGATCCGTCGCGGAGAAGGTGGTCCGCCACGCGCCCTGCCCCGTCCTGGCCATGCGCGTCCGCGAGTGATACCGGCGCTTGCTCCGGCGGGCGCTTCCGCTCGCCGGCCCCTGATGGTACTTGTCATAAGGTGGCGCAAGTCGAGCCGGGTACGGTGCTCGTCGTCGACGACAATGCCGAGAACCGTGCGCTCGCCCAGGCCACCCTCGAGGATGAGGGCTACACCGTCCGCCTCGCGACCTCGGGCGCCGAGGCGCTGGCCGCCTTCGAGCGCGAGCACGTCGACTGCATCCTCCTCGACATCCGCATGCCCGGGATGGACGGCATCGAGGCCTGCCGCCGGCTGCGCGCGCTGCCCGCGGGCAGCGACGTGCCGATCCTGTTTCTGACCGCGCAGCGCGACGTCGACACGTTCGATCGGGCGCGCGAGGCCGGCGGCGACGACTACCTGACGAAGCCCGTCCGGCCGAGCGAGCTGATCGCCCGCGTCGGCGCCGCGGCGAAGCTGCGCCGGATGGCGCTCGAGCGCCGCGAGCTCTACGACGTCGTGCGCACGCAGCGCGACGACCTCATGCGGCTGCAGCTCCAGAAGGAGCAGCTCGTCGCGTTCCTCGTCCACGACCTGAAGAACCCGGTCAACGCGATCGAGCTGCAGGCCCAGCGGATCTCCCGCGATCCGGGCGTCACCGCGCGATCGCGCGACGCGGCGGCGCGGGTCCAGATGGAGACCCGCGCGCTCCTGCGCATGATCACGAACCTGCTCGATCTCAGCAAGGCCGACGAGGGCGGCCTCGCGCCGGTGCGCCGGCCGATCTCGCTCGCCGAGCTCCTGGCCGAGGTCGAGACCGCGATGCTCCCGCGCGCCCGCGAGGCGCTGATCACGCTGTCGGCGAGCGCGGCCGGCGTGGCGCTGGTCGCCGACCGCGATCTGCTCCTGCGCACGATCGAGAACCTGGTCGACAACGCGATCCGCTACGCGCCCGAGAACACCGCGGTCTCGATGACGGCGCGCTCGGACGGGAGCGGCGTCGAGATCCGGGTCGCGGACGCGGGGCCCGGCGTGCCGCAGGAGCTGCACGCCCGGGTGTTCGAGCGCTTCGCGCAGGCCGAGGACGGCCGCGCGCGCACGAGCCGGGGCCTGGGCCTCGCGTTCTGCAAGCTCGCCGTCGAGGCGCACGGCGGCCGCATCTGGATCGAGGACGGCACGCCCGGCGCCATCTTCTGCCTCCGGATCCCCCACCATGGCTGAGCCGCCGAGATTCGACTTCCGCGACCTCGTCGACGCCGCTCCCGACGGGATGATCGTGTGCGACCGCGCGGGCACGCTCACGCTCGTCAACGTGCAGGCCGAGCAGATGTTCGGCTACTCGCGCGACGAGCTGATCGGCAAGCCGATCGAGGTGCTGATCCCCGAGCGGCTGCGCGCGCGCCACCCGCACCACATCGCCGGCTACATGAACGCGCCGCGCACGCGGCCGATGGGCAGCGGGCTCGAGCTCCTGGGCCGCCGCCGCGACGGCACGGAGTTCCCCGTCGAGATCAGCCTGTCGCCGATCCAGTCCGCCCAGGGCCAGATGATCGCCGCGGCGATCCGCGACGTCACCGATCGCAAGCGGATCGAGGACGAGGCGCGCCGCGCGAACGCCTACCTGCTGTCGGCCGTCGACAGCATCCAGGACGCGTTCTCGCTCTACGACGAGGAGGACCGGATCGTCCTCGTCAACAGCGCGTTCCGCCAGCTCCTCGGCCCGGCGATCCGCGGCCCGATCGTCGGCCGCAAGTTCGAGGATCTGCTCGACGAGATCTTCGCGGCCGGGCTGCTCGATCCCGGCGATCCGGCCGCGCTCCGCGCGCGGTGGCTCGCGTACCACCGCCTGCCCGAGGGCGCGCTCGAGCTGCGGACCCGCGGCGGCCACGCGCTGCGCGCGATCGAGCGCCCGACAGCGGAGCACGGCACCGTGTCGCTGATCGTCGACGTCAGCGAGGACCGGCGGCGCGCCGACGAGCTCCGCCGCGCGCGGGAGGCCGCCGAGACCGCCAGCGCCGCGAAGAGCGAGTTCCTCGCGTCGATGAGCCACGAGCTGCGCACGCCGCTCAACGCGGTCCTGGGCTTCGCGCAGCTCCTCCAGCGCGATCGCAAGCAGCCGCTCTCGGATCGCCAGCGCGACCGGATCGATTACGTCGTCCGCGGCGGCGAGCACCTCCTCCGCCTCATCGACGAGGTCCTCGATCTGTCGCGGATCGAGGCCGGCGGCGTCACGATCTCCGCCGAGTCGGTCGGCGTGCGCGAGCTGATCGCCGAGGTCGTCGCCACGCTCGATCCGGTGGCCGGCCGGGCCGGCGTCGCGATCGCGATCGCGCAGGTCCCGGCGGACCTGCCGTCGGTCGTCGCGGATCGGACGCGGCTCGCGCAGATCCTCATGAACTTCGGCTCCAACGCGATCAAGTACAACCGCGCCGGCGGGCACGTCACGTTCGCCGTGACGCGCGTCGAGGGCTGCGTGCGGATCGCCGTCACCGACGATGGCCTCGGCATCCCCGCCGACAAGCACGCGCGGATCTTCGAGCCGTTCCACCGCGCCGGGCAGGAGACCGGGCCGATCGAGGGCACCGGGATCGGGCTCGCGATCAGCAAGCGGCTCGCCGAGCTGATGAAGGGCGCGGTCGGCTTCCAGAGCGAGGCCGGCGCGGGCTCGACGTTCTGGGTCGAGCTCCCGTCCGTGGCCGGCGCGGCCGCCGAGGTCCCAGCGCCGGGCGTGGCCGACCTCGCGAGCTCGCCGCTCGCCGCGCCCGGGCGGGTGCGCAAGGTCATCTACATCGAGGACAACCCGTCGAACATCGTGTTCATGCGCGAGCTGATGGAAGATCTGCAGAGCGTGGAGCTCGTGACGGCGCCCAACGCAGAGCTCGGGATCGAGCTCGTGCGCGCGCACCTGCCGGCGCTCGTCATCCTCGACATCAACCTCCCGGGCATGAGCGGATTCGACGCGGTGCGCAGGCTCAAGGAGTGGCCCGAGACCCGGGACATCCCCGTGATCGCGCTCAGCGCCGCCGCGCTGCCCCGTGACACGGCTCGCGCGACCGAGGCCGGCTTTCACCGTTACCTCACCAAGCCGGTGCAGGTCGACGAGCTGACGGCGGTCCTCGAGGAGCTCCTCGCACGGCCTCAGGGATCGCTGCGAGATCCTGGCACCTGACGTGCACACCTCCTGCAATCAGGAGGTCGCCATGACTCACTCACATCCTGTCCAGGTCGTCGTCGCTTTCGACTTTTCCCCCAGCGCCGAGTACGCGCTGACCCGCGCCGTCGACGTGGCCGCCCGGGCGCCTCAGCACGTCTTGCACGTCATCGCCGTCCTCGACGAGCGCGCCGGTGTGCTGCGCGGCATCAGCTACCGCGACGCCGATCACGTCCAGGAGCTCGTACGCGAGCGCGTGAGCGCGGCGTTCACTGGGCGCTCGACCGCCTCGGAGGTCCAGTTCTTCGTCCACGCCCGGATCGGCCGGCCCGCCGACGAGATCCTGCAGCTCGCCCGCGAGGTCGGTGCCGACCTGATCTTCATCGGTTCGCACGGCAAGGTCGGCCTCGAGCGCCTGCTCCTCGGCTCGACGTGCGAGCACGTTGTGCGCGAGGCGCACTGCCCCGTCATGGTCGCGCGGCAAAAGACGTACAAGGACGTCGAGCTGCTCCCGGTGTTCCCGTACGAGCACGAGCGGCAGCCGCACCCGGAGCCGCACCGCTACTCGTACGTCGAGAACCGCGTGCTCATGCGGCCGTCGGACTGGCCGATCTCGTAGGTCCCCAGAGTGTCGAGCAGATCGCTGGTCGTGATGATGCCGACCAGCGCCGTGCCGGAGACGACCGGGAAGCTCCCGACCCCGAGCCCGCGGAGCAGCTCGGCGGCCTGATGCACGCTCAGCTCCGGATCGAGGACGATCGGATCGGGCGTCATCAGGTCTCGCACCATCCTGTGATGGCGGAGCGACGCGCCGTGGCGCCCGCCCAGGTCGCGCTCCGACAGGAGCCCGATGACCTGCTCACGGTCGTCGACGACCACGAGGTGGCGAACGTGGAGCTGCTCCATGCAGCGCCAGGCGGTCTCGGCATCGAGCTCCGGTCCGGCGACGTGCACGCGACGCGACATCAGGTCGGCGATCTTCATGAAGCGCGGGGCTTCAAGATTCGCGCCGCGCCCCGAACATGGCGTCGAGATCGAGGTCGAGCCGCACGTCGTCTCCGACGCTCAGCACGCCGCTCCTCGCGATCAAAGACACCGAGGACACGTTCGCCTCGTCGCGCGGCGCCTGCGCCTGCGCATCTCCCGGCTCGCGTGGCTCGCGCTCCGAGCGCGCCCGGCGATCGAGCAGCGCGGCGCAGCGCCGGGTGCACGCGAGCTCGCAGCCCGGCAGGAAGCGCGAGCACCGGGTGACCAGGATCCCGAGCGGGTGGTAATCGAGCTCCAGCACCTCGAGGTGCGCTGTCTCGGGACAGGTCACGCGCTTGAATGGCATTGGGTGGCGTCCTCCTCTGGCTGACAGCCAATGCATGAGGTGCGCCGCGGATCCGCCGGGCGGATCGGCGCAACGGCTGCGTTCGGCCCCGCCCCCGCGCAGGGAATGCGCGGTTCCGGCCGCTCGACGCGCCCGCCCCCCCGCGCCGCGCGGAGCCCGGGTGGCGACTCGTCGGATGAACCGGTGCGGCGGGGCCTCGGTGCGGCGAGCCGTCGCGCATCAGGGCGCATCAGGGCGCGTTCTGCGGCGACGACGGCGGCGGCGGCGGCGGCGGCGGCGGAAGCGGCGCCGGCCGGTGCTTCGTCCGGATCTCGCGGAACCGCCGATCGAAGTCCTCGCGCTGCGCCTCGCCCATCAGGCGGAAGCACTCGCCGATCTGCGAGATCGCGGTCGTCTCCGCGTAGCAGACGAGGCTCTCCTCGGCCCACACCGTCTCGTGGCAGCTCTCGACGGCCGACACCTCGAACTCGTCGAGCATCGCCGCGGTGAACCCGGTGTTCACGCTGTCCTCCCGCGCGACGTCGAAGATGTGGCCGACCACCTGCGCGCAGCGATCGCTGGTGCCGCGGCGGACGTGGATGCCCGTGCCCGGCCACCGCGGCGCGGGCGCCGGTGCCAGAGTCGTGATCGAAGGCGGCGGCGTGGTCGGCGCGGACGGCGCGCGATCGCTCCAGCACCCGGCCCCGAGCGCCGTCAGCACCAGCCAGCTCCGCATCCCGTGGATTGTAGGGGCAGGCGCGCCGAGGACCTAGCGCGGCCGCCGGCCGAGCTTGATCGGCGCGGACGGCTGCGGATCCGGCCGTGCAATCGCGAGCTTGGCAGGCGGGTCCTCGCACTCCGAGCCGCGGTCGTGCGTGATCTGCGGCCGGAGCGCGAGCGTGTGCTCGATCCAGACGCGGCGGACTTCGGGATCGACGTCGTGATCGGCGAGCGTCTCGCGCAGGATCTGGAGCCGGCGCTCGAACTGGCCGCCGAAGATCGTGTGCTTGCCGTGGGCCGTGCGCATCGGCATGCCGCGGTAGACGATGCCCGGCGCGCCGAGGAGCTTCGCCGTCAGCTCGTACTCGCGCTCGATCAGGTGCGCGCGATCTTTGCCCGCGAACAGAAAGCCGATCATCACGTCGGCGAACACGCGGCCGTAGAAGTCGGCCAGCACCGCGCGCAGCTTCGCCTCGCCGATCTTCGCGAACAGCGCCGGGCCGCGGGCCACCGGCTCGTCGGTCGGCGCCGCGTCGCTCATGCCGGCGCGACCTCCACCGGCTGGCCCGAGAGCGCGCTCGTGCCCGACAGCTCGTCGATCCCCGCCGGATCGACGATGTCGTTGACGCTCGCGCCCGGCGTCTGGGCCGCGACGCGCAGCCGCGCGCCCTGCCGGCCGTGGCCCCAGCCGTGCGGCACGCTGACGACGCCGCGCATGACGTCGTCGGTGACCTCGACGGGCAGCTCGATCGCGCCCGCCCGCGTCGACACGCGCGCGCGGCCGCCATCGACGAGCGCGCGCGCCGCCGCGTCCTCGGGGTGAATGAGCAGCGTGCAGCGCGGCGGGCCCTTCACGAGCCGCTCGCTGTTGTGCATCCACGAGTTGTTGCTGCGCAGGTGCCGCCGCCCGATCAGGACGAGCCCGCCGTCCGACGGCCGCGCCCACCGCCGCTCGAGGCGCGGCAGATCCGCGACGAGCACCGGCGGCGCGAGCTGGACAGCGCGATTTGGCGTCTCGAGGCGGTCCGGCAGCCGCGGCTCGAGCGGGCCCAGATCGAGCCCGTGCACCGCGGCGCGCACCTTGCCGAGCGAGAGCCGGTGCGGCCCCGCGCGCAGCGCCAGATCGAGGATCGCCTCCGGCCCGAGCCGGCCCAGCCCCCGCTCGACGAGCCGCGCCAGCGGCCCCAGGTGCCGCGGCGGGCCGAGCCGCGTCCACAGCGCGAGGCAGATCTCCCAGTCGTGGCGCTCGCCGGCAGCGCGCTCGAACAGGGGCGGCGAGTACTTCGCGACGTTGCGCACCGCGAACGCGTTCAGCGCGAGGTCGTAGTGCGCGCGCTCGAGCGACGACGTCGGCGGCAGGATCACGTTCGCGAAGCGCGTCGTCTCGTTCAGGTACGGATCGATCGAGACCATGAAGTCGAGCGTGCCGAGCGCGCGCTCGAGGCGCGGCCCGCCCGGCGCCGACAGGACCGGGTTGCCCGCGCTCGTGATGAGCGCGCGGATCTGCCCCTCGCCCGGCGTCTCGATCTCCTCCGCCAGCGCCGCCACCGGCAGCTCGCCGCCGAACTCCGGCTTGCCGCTGACGCGGCTCTTCCAGCGCGCAAAGCCGCTCTTGATCCCGAGAAGCGGCGCGACCGGCACCAGATCGACTGCCGGTGTCGTGAACATGAGGCCGCCCGGCTCGTCGAGGTGCCCAGTGAGCGCGTTCACCGCGTAGCACAGCCACGCCGCCAGCCCGCCGAACTCCTGCGTGCAGACGCCGATCCGGCCGTACAGCACGGCGCGCTTCGTCTCCGCCAGCGCGCGCGCGAGCTCGCGGATGTCCTCGGCCGCGATGCCGGTGATCGCCGCCGCGCGCTCCGGCGGGAACGCCGCCGCCGCGGCGCGCAGCTCCTCGATGCCCACGAGCGGCACGCGGCCCGGGCGCGGCGCGAGGCCCGCGTCGAAGAGCGCGTGGATCATCGCGAGCAGGAGGACCGCGTCGGTGCCCGGCCGCAGGAACAGGTGGCGATCGGCGCGCGCTGCCGTCTCGGTGCGCCGCGGATCGATCACGATCACGCGGCCGCCGCGATCGCGGATCGCCTTGAGCCGCGCGCGCACGTCCGGAGCCGTCATGAGGCTGCCGTTCGACGCGAGCGGGTTCGCGCCGAGGCAGATGAACAGGTCGCTGCGCTCGATGTCCGGCACCGGCATGAGGAGCTGGTTGCCGAACATCTGGAACGCCGCGAGCATGTGCGGCAGCTGATCGAGCGACGTCGCCGAGTACTGGTTGCGCGTGCCGAGCGTGCGGAGCAGGAGCTGGCCGAACGTGAGCAGCCCGAGGTTGTGCGCCGTCGGGTTGCCCTGGTACACGCCGATCGCGTCGCGCCCGTGCTGCGCGCGGATCTCGCGCAGCCGGGAGGCGACCAGATCGTACGCCTCGTCCCAGCCGATCGGGCGAAAGTCCTGCCCCTCGCGCAGCATCGGCTGGCGCAGCCGGTCCGGATCGTCGTGCAGATCGGCGAGCGCCGTCGCCTTCGGGCAGATGTAGCCGCGGCTGAACGGGTCGTCATCATCGCCGCGGATGTCCGTCACGCGGTTGCCCTCGACCGTGATCGCCACGCCGCAGCCCGCCTCGCACAGCGTGCAGCTGCGGTAGTGCGTCGTCGCTGTCGTCGTCGCTGTCGTCGTCGCCGTCGTCGCCGTTGTCATCGGGGCCCACCTTACCGCGACGCTCGCCGCGCCGCCTCCTGTATGCTCGCCTCGAACCGATGGAGCCAGTCGCAGTCCCTTCGCCAGGCGAATCCGGGTCGCCGATGTCCGTCGCAGAGCTGCTCGCGCTGCACCCGTGGCCCGCGCCGTGGGGGAGCGAGAAGAAGAGCGAGAAGAAGATCGAGAAGCTGTGGATCCACGACCTGCCGGGGACGCCCGAGTCGCTGTGGCCGTTCCTGTCGGACACGTCGCGGATGAACCGCGCGCTCGGCACCGCGGAGATGACGTTCGTCGAGCGGGAGGGCAAGCGCTTCGGCACGGCGAAGCCCGGCGGCGTGCGCCACGAGTGGCTCGAGGTGCCGTGGAACTGGGTCGCGAACCAGTGGCTGACGTCTCTGCGCGTCTACGAGCGCGGCTTCTTCAAGGCCGTCTGGGCGATCCACCGCCTCGAGCGGATCCCGACCGGCACGCGCGTCTACCTCTATTACGGCGCCGTCGCGCGCAACGCGATCTATGCCGCGGCGATCCGGCTCGGGTTCCCGTCGCTCGAGCGCGCGTACAGGCGCGTCCTGCCGGCGCTCGCCGCGCAGCTCGATCGGCCGCGGCCGGAGATCCTCGTCCTGCCGCCCGGGCCGCTCGCCGAGGGGGCGGAGCAGCGGCTCGGCACGCAGCAGGCGGCGCTCATCGCGCGCGGGCTGCCGCGCGCGTGCGTCGACACGCTGTTCGACTGGATCCGCACCGGCGACGATCAGGATCTGCACCGGATCCAGATCCGCGAGCGCGCGCGGGTGTGGAAGCTCCCCGAGCAGGACCTCCTGCGCGTCGCGCTGCACGCCACGCGCGCCGGCATCTTGAACCTGTCGTGGGACACCGTGTGCCCGCACTGCCGCGGCGTGCGCGACGAGAACCCGGCGCTCGCCGAGCTCGCCGCCGAGTCACGCTGCGAGGTCTGCGAGGTGGACTTCACCACCGACAGCGAGCAGTCCGTCGAGGTGACGTTCCGCGTGCACCCGTCGATCCGCGAGGTGCCCGATCAGCTCTACTGCAGCGCCGAGCCCGCGAAGAAGGACCACATCCGCGTGCAGTGGACGGTCCCGGCCGGCGGCAGCGTGAAGGTGGAGCCGCACCTGGCGCCCGGCCGCTACCGGATGTGGCGCGAGCGCGAGGGCGGCTGGTACCTCGACGTCGACGAGGAGGGCGCGCCCACCGTGCGCTGGGAGCCGCACCCCGCGGGCACCGTCGTCAAGGCGTCGCCGGCGACGGCGCTCGAGCTCGCCAACGAGGCCGCCGAGCCCCGGCTGTTCCGGATCGAGGACGCCAAGTGGAGTGATCACGCCCTCCGCGCCGGCCAGCTGCTCAGCTTCCAGGACTTCCGCGACCTGTTCTCCGAGGAGTACATCTCCGCGGACGTGCGGCTCGGCGTCGGCGAGCAGACGCTCCTGTTCACGGACGTCGTCGGCTCGACCGCGTTCTACGCGAGCCGCGGCGATCCCGCCGCCTTCATCGAGATCAAGCGCCACTTCGACGAGGTCTTCGCGATCGTGACCGCGCACCGCGGCGCCGTCGTGAAGACGATCGGCGATGCCGTCATGGCGACGTTCGTCGACCCGCTCGAGGCCGTGCGCGCCTCGCGCAAGATCCACGAGGCGTTCCACCCGGCGCGGGCCGACACGCCGATCCGGCTGCGCATCTCGCTCAACACCGGCCCGTGCATCGCCGTGCGCCTGAACGCGAACGCCGACTTCTTCGGCGGGACCGTGAACGTCGCCGCCAAGCTGCAGGCGCTCGCCGAGGGCTACCAGATCGCGATGAGCGAGGCGACGTACCGGGCGCCCGGCGTCGCCGAGTACCTGGCCGCCGAGGGCGCCGATCTCGACGAGCTCGAGTACACGTCGAAGGCGCTGCCCGCCCCCGTCCAGGTGCGCCGCTGGTCCGTCTTCCGCGAGTGAGGCGCCAGCAGGATCACGCCGCGAGAACAAACCCTGGAGAACCTGACCAGCGACCGTGGTACATATTGACTCGGACTCAGGCTTGGAAGGGAGCGCGGCACATGGGGGGCGGATTCGAGAAAAAGCCTGGAGGCAGCAGTCTCGTCGACGGGCTCTCCTCTGCTGGTGGTGCTGAAGCGCTCGGCCCTGGCAAGCGAACCCTGACGGAACAGCTCCCCAGCGCCGGCCCGGTCATGCGCAAGGCAGGCGCACCGCCCACGGCAGACAACGCGCCGGCGCAACTCCGAGCCAGCGGTGACGCTGCTCCGTCGGCGAACATGCACGGAGTGGCCCAGAGTGGCTTGCAAGGGAGCGCGCAGGCCCTGCCCCACCTCGACCTGATCCAGCGGTCCTTCGGCACGCATGACGTGAGCGGCATCCGCGCGTTCGTAGGCGGACCGGCGGCCGACGCATCTCGAGCGATGGGCGCGCAGGCCTACGCTACCGGGAGTGCGACCGCGTTCGCTGCGACTCCCGATCTTCACACCGCAGCGCACGAAGCTGCGCACGTCGTCCAGCAGCGCGCCGGGGTGCAGCTCAGCGGTGGCGTTGGGCAAGAAGGCGACGCGTACGAGCAGCACGCCGACGCGGTGGCGGATCTGGTCGTCCAGGGCAAACCGGCTGCGACAGAGCTGGATCGCTTCGCCCCAGGTGGACAGGCACGCGCGACGGGGCAGCAGGCGGTACAACACAACAAGTCACCCGCCACAGAATACCCCAAGATCATCACGCTCGGCACCGAGCAGGTAAACGTCAAATCGGCTGACGAAGAGAAGGAAGCAAAGGAGATCATAGATCTCATCAAGGCTGAGTATTCTATCGATCTATCATCTCAGGCCGGTGTCGACGCGATCAAGAAGACGTACACGAAGGTCCCCAAGGCCGTGACCGACACGCTCAAGACCAAGCATTGGGAGCTCAAGGAGCTGCGCGCGCTGAAGCAGGCGCTCGCGCACTTCGCTCCCGTGCTGGGCAAGCAGCGCGCGACGTCATCCCGGAAGGACGCCGCTCAGGAGGTCTCCACGGGGAGCAAGGTCGATCAGGGCATTGATATGAACTCGGCGGCGGGCACGCTCGACACTACCACCATGGGGGAGTACTTCATGAACTCGAAGAACTTCTCCATGTTCACTGCCGGCACTGACTTCACCGGTGAGGCCAGCGTCGGAACCTTCAAGGACAACGAGACCAACCTGGAGGCCAACGCCATTCACGAGCTGGCACATGGGCTCTGCCGATACGCGGAGTCCGACTTCATCAAGGAGATGCCGTACTGGACCGACTTGACCACCAAGAGCGGCAAGCCGGATGCAGAGGCGCCTGTGACTACCTATGGCCAGACCAATGCGCGGGAGGATCTCGCCGAGTCCGTGAAGTTCTACTTCGTCGAACCGGACACGCTCCTCAAGAAGTGTTCGAAACGCCACGCCTTCGTGAAGAAAATGGTCAATGCCTGGACGCCCAAAGCCGACCAGAAGTAAGACTGCGGCGCCTTCTGCAAGAGCCGCAGGCGACAGGAGGTATGCCCATGACTGATGCTCGGCTCACTGCGATGACGTTTCTTTTGGTAGCTGCCTGCTCGGCAGAGCCGCGAAGCCAAGGACCCGCGCCTTTGTCGGAACGCACGCCGCAAGAACACAAGGTGACGAAGCCCATGCAAGGACGACTCTCACAGCTCAAGTCACTGATCGGGATCGATCAGCAGGCCTTCATCGACCGCTTTGGCGTCAAGCCCGAACACATCCGGAGCCCGGCGGTCTACGAGCGGATGAAGAACGTAACCGAGATCCACCGCCCCGATCACCCGGACCTAGGCCCGGCCCGCTTCTTCTTCCGGGACGCCAAGCTGGCATTGATCTACCTCTCGGATGCCACTGCTCTACAAGAGCTGAACATCGACTCTTGGAAGGGAAATCCGAGCGACGAGGGCACGTTACTGCGATCTCGCGCCGGCAAGACGAGCAATCTGCATGTCTACGCTGATAAGGGCTTCGCGGTCTCCGAAGGCACGGAGATCGATTTTGTAGAGATCTTCCAGCCAACCACACAGCAGGAGTACGAGCAGGCGATCTACGATCCGCCGGGCCCGTTCCGCCTGTGAGCTGAAGCGAAGAACACGATCTCATCATCGTCGAGGTGACGATCGTCGGGCCGCGTGGACGCATGGTCCCCGGCTCATCCTCGACCGCCGGCTCCGCACTGACGACGCTGGTTTCGCCAGGCGTTCGTCTACGCCGCCGCACAGGTCATCTGCTCCAGCCGGCAAACATCATCCGGATCAGCACGGCACACTGCTGGTACGCGTCCCTGGTCGCCCCGCACCAGAAGCTTCAGACGTAGCGCGCCGCGGCACGCTCCAACTTGAATTCGCCGAGAGTCGCGCGCTCGAGGAGTTCGAGTACACGTCCAAGACGCTGCCCGTCCCCATCCAGGTGCGCCGCTGGTCCGTCTTCCGCAAGTGAGCCGGTCTCGTCTAAGCGGCACCGCTGGTGACCTTACGACCTCGGAACGCCAGGAACTTGCCAAGTACGCCAGGGGGTACAGTCTCGAGCCATGGGCAGCACCGAAGCGATAGCGGTCAACCGCAAGAGGTTCACCTGGAAGGAAATCTGCAGCTGGTACCCCGATCAGTGGGTCGTGCTTGCCGATGCCGATTGGGTGAACGATTCCGACTTCGAGTTCCGCAGTGCCGAAGTGATCGCGTGCCACCGCCGCCGGAAGGACGCATCGCCCGACGTCAAGGCGATGCTTGCCCAAGGGCGTCGTGTCGGATGCTTCTGGACGGGTGAGATTCGTGGTCCCATGCCGCGGTTCATCCCGTGAAGGTGACGACGTTCGATCCGAGCCGAGACCTGATCATCGTTCCCGGACGGGGCGCCCGGGTGTCGTCGGGTACCTGGGCCGTCGAGAACGTCGAGCTCGACGAACTCGAGTACACGTCCAAGGCGCTGCCCGGTGCGCCGCTGGTCCGTCTTCCGCGAGTGAGCATACTCTTATGACCTTTCACGTCCATGGCTACTCAGAGCGAGGCATGATCTGGACTCTCCTGGGAGAGCTGGCTCGCCACCCGGACGCCCACAATCTTCTGGCGAAGTTGTTGAACCAGATCTCGCTTAGATCCTCCCAGCCGGCCTTTGAGAAACCTAACGTCTCAACGCTGATGATCGAGCAATCATTCTCTGACTTTGGCGATGCTGATGCTCTACTCCTGCTCGACTATGAAGCAGGCCAGCGCTGCGCCTTCATCGAGGCTAAAGTTTCTTGTGGTAAGAGCACCTGGCACATCGGCAATGAGCTCTCGAAATTCAGGGCCGGCAATGATAGCCAGAAAAAGGCCTTTTCGAATCTCTTTTGCCAGCTCTACGCCAAACAACTTCTGGTCGAGACGCTCAAACAGGGAGCGGTTCCTGACGAAGGAGTCGCCTTTCTCGAAGGATTCAAGAAACGCAAAATCGGCAAGAACAAGGTCGTACACCGAGCTGTCGAGAAGTTGAAAGAGTATGTTCAACATGCGACCTATATTGCACTCTTATCGAATACCGAAGGGTTCCACGACGCCGTCTGTGAATTCGAAACATGGAGTGGCAACACCTGCGGGATGTGGGCCGTGCTGTCGTGGGCCCAAGTTGAAGATTTCTGCCACCAACATGAGTTGGCGCTCACGCTGGAAGCATTCAAGTACAATCACTCTCAGATCTACTGACACCTGGCGCATGCTCTTCGCCGTGCATTGGTGAACGCACCTCGCCCCAAGCGCTCGAGGGGTGGATCGACTACAAAGGCGGCGTGGACCCGGCTCAGCTGGACGGCGATCTCGAGCGACTGGCGGCCGCGATGGCCAAGGCGGTGGGCGCGTGCGCGCCCTGCGACGAGCTGGCGGCCGCGGCGACGGCCCTGCGGCGCGGCGAGCTGCCGGGCGGGCGGCGCGCGTTCGCAGAGCGGATTGCGATGCTCGACGACGACTCGCTCGAGGTGGTGGCGCGCGCGTCCGCGCTGTGGTGCAACCTGATGAACACGGCCGAGGAGCGCGCCCGGCTCGCCACGCTCCACCGGCGCGGCGACCGATCGCCCGATGGGCTGGCGGCCGCGATCGACGCGGTCATCGACGCGGGCGCCACCGAGGACGAGCTGCGCGCCTGGCTCTCTCGCGCGCTCGTCATGCCGGTCATCACGGCGCACCCGACGGAGGCGCGCCGGAGGTCGACGCTGGATCACCTCGCGAGCATCGAGGCGCTGCTCGAGGAGCTGGAGCGCACGCACCGCGCGCGCACCGCCGCGGCCCTCGAGGCGGAGGTGATCGCGCTGCACGCCACCGAGGACGCGCGCGCGCGCCGGCCGACGCCGCTCGACGAGGTCGAGAACGCGCTCGACGTGTTCCGCCGCTCGCTGCTCGACGTCACGCCGCGCGTCTACCGCACGATCGAGGATCGCCTGCGCGCGCGCTTCGGCAGCACCTGGCGCGTCCCGCCGTTCTTGCGCTGGGGCTCATGGGTCGGCGGCGACCGCGACGGCAACCCGAACGTCACCGCCGCCGTCACGCGCGCCGCGCTCGCGCGCCACAAGAGCCTCGTGATCGCGCGGTACCTCGAGGACGTCGCCACGCTCGGCCGCTCGCTGTCGGTGTCCGAGCTCCGCGCGCAGGGCCCGATTGACGAGCTACTCGCCGCCCTCGAGCGAGACCGCGAGCGGCTGCCAGAGATCGCCGCCCGCGCCCGGCCGCGCGCGGCGCACGAGCCGTGGCGCGAGAAGCTGTGGTACGTGCAGGCGCGGCTGCAGGCCACCGCCCTGCACCGCGACGAGGCGTACGTCGACGCCGACGAGTACGCCGAGGACCTCGAGCTGCTCGATCGCTCGCTGCGCGCCGCGGGGTTCGCGGCGGTCGCCGACCACGAGCTCCACGACGCGATCCGCCGCGCCGAGGTGTTCGGCTTTCACCTCGCGTCGCTCGACCTGCGCCAGCACTCGAGCGTGCATGACCGCGTCGTCGCCGAGCTACTCGGGCGCGGCGGACGCGCGGGCTACCTGGAGCGCGACGAGGCGGGCCGCCGCGCGCTGCTCGACGAGGTGCTCGCGGCGCCGATCGCGCCGATCCACGACACGGACGGGCTGTCGGCCGACGCGATCGAGGCGCTCGCCACGCTCGAGGTCGCCGGCCGCGCGCGGCGCGAGCTGGGGCCGCCCGCCTGCGAGCGCTACGTCGTCAGCTTCACGCGCGACGTGTCCGACATGCTCGAGGTCGTGTTCCTCGCGCGCGCCGCGGGGCTGGCGCCGGGCGAGCTGCGGCCGGTGCCGCTGCTCGAGCAGCTCGAGGATCTCGAGCGCGCCGGCCCGATCGCGAGCGCCATCCTCGCGCACCCAGTGCTGCGGCTCGAGCTGGGCGACGCGGGACTCGAGGTCATGGTCGGCTACTCCGACTCGGGCAAGCAGGTCGGCTACGTCGCCTCGTCGGTGGCGCTCCGGCGCGCGCAGCTCGCGCTCGTCGCGGCGACGGCCGCGGCGGGCGTCACGCTCACCGTGTTCCACGGCCGCGGCGGCGCGCTGGGCCGCGGCGGCGGGCCGGCGAGCGACGCGATCCTCGCGCAGCCCGCGGCGGCGATCCGCGGCCGCCTGCGCGTCACCGAGCAGGGCGAGACAGTCACCGCCCGCTACGCGCAGCCGGAGATCGCCGAGCGCGACCTCGAGCTGACGCTCGCCGCGATCGTCGGCGCCGCGGCGGCCGAGCGCGGCGCGGCCACGGCCACCACGCCCGCCCCCGACGCCACGTCGGCCGCCGACGAGGCGCTGCTCGATCGCGCCGCCGCGGCCGCGCGCGACGCGTACCAGGAGCTCACCGCCGACGAGGACCGCCTGGTGCGCTACACGGTCGCCGCGACGCCGATCGAGGACGTCGCGCACCTGCCGCTCGGCTCGCGCCCGGCCTCGCGCAAGGGCGGCATCTCGCTCGACTCGCTCCGCGCGATCCCGTGGGTCTTCTCGTGGACGCAGAGCCGCCACGGCATCCCGGGCTGGTTCGGCGTCGGCACGGCCGTCGAGGTGATCGCCGCCGAGCTCGGCCAAGACGGCGCGCGCGCCCTCGCCGCGCGCTCGCGCTTCGTGCGCGCGCTGATCCAGAACAGCGAGCTGTCGCTCGTGCGCTCGGACATCGACGTGGCCGCCGAGTACGCCCGCCTCGCCGATCCGGACGCGCGCACGCTGTTCGATCGGATCGCCGCCGAGCACGCCCGCACCGTGCGCGCGCTGCGCGAGCTCCTCGGCCGCACCGAGCCGCTCGCGAGCCGGCCGTACCTCGCGGCCTCCGTCGAGCGCCGCAACTCGACGCTCGACGTCCTCTCGCATATCCAGATCGAGGCGCTCCGCCGCCGCCGCGCCGGGGAGAGCCCGGATCCCGAGCGGCTCGGCCGCATCATCTTCACGACGATCCACGGCATCGCCGCGGGGCTGCAGACGGCCGGGTGATCGCCCGCACGCCCGAGCGCCGCGGCCCGCGGCGCCTACGGCGCCAGCTCTTGCAGGAACGCCATCCCGTCGGCCTTGCCGGAGATCAGCCCAAGCGTCAGCTTCGCGACCCACCGCGCCATCGGCGCGTCGTCCTTCGCCACCTTCGCGAGCGTCGCCTCCGACGCCTTCGCCCCCGCGTCGGTCCGCGCCAGCGTCACGAACGCGGCCGCCACGACGAGCCGCCGCATCGCGTTCCCCTCGGAGCGCCGCAGGAGGTCCGCGAGCTTCTCCGCGTCGTTCGTCTTGGCGTACGCGGCCGCCAGGGCCGGCATCATCGCCACGCGCACGTCGTGCGACGGATCGTCGAGCAGCGGCTCGAGCAGCTTGATGCTCTTCTCCGCGTCCCGATCGACGAGCCCGATCGCGGCGGCCGCCGCCTGCGCGCGGTCCCGCTCGGCGCGCGACTGGAGCAGCCGCGACAGCCGCACGACCACGGCCTCCTTCGCCGCGACCCGCGCCGTCGTCGTCAGCGCCTGCTGGCTGATGTCCGGGTTCGGATCGCGGACCGCCAGCGCGAGCGCGCGCTCGATCACCTTCGGATCGAGCTTGTCCTTGTGCAGCGCGAGCCGCTCGAGCGCCGCCTTGCGGACCTGCGGATCGGAGTCGGCGAGCGCGACCGACAGGGTCGAGCTCGGGTGCAGCTTCGCCGCGAGCGCCGCGTCGACGGCCTCGATCCGCACGAGCGGCGAGCTGTCGCCGACCGCGATGTCGATCAGCCCAGCGGCCGCCTCGCCGATCTGGCGCGCCGCGCGCACGAGCGTCAGCTTCTCGCTCTCGTCGCCGCGCGAGAACATGCGGACCATCACCTGCGTGGCCGCCTTCGGCGCCTCGACGCCGAGCCCCGCGATCGCGCGGATGCCGATGATGCGCACCTCGCGGCTCGAGTCGTCGAGCATCGCGGTCAGCGCCTGCGCGATGTTGTCGGGGACCTTGCCGCCCTTGGCCGCCGACAGCGCGAGCACGCGCGCCGCGTCGGCGCGGATCTCGCCGTTCGGATCGCGGATCAGCTTCGCCGCGATCCCCGCGCCGTTCTTCGCCGGATCCGGGCCGTCGGCGACGCACGACATCACGATCAGCCGCACGTCCGCCGACGGATCGTCCGTCGACAGCGAGAGCGCCGACCGCGCCTGGGCCGAGCCGGCGAGCGCCGCGTTGCACAGGCCCTCGACGCCGATCGGGCGGAGCGCCGAGTCGTCCGTCGACCGCGCCGCGTCGCGCAGGTACACCATCACCGAGGCGGGCCGCTTCTTCGCGAGGTTCGCGTAGATCCGCACAGCGTCGCGCCGCGCCACGCCCTTCTCGCGCCACATCTGCCAGATGCCGCTGACCGCGAGGTCGACGTTCGCTCCGAGCTCGGCGCTCGCCGCGAGGCCCTGCGCTGCGCCGACGCGGACGCCGTAGGACTCGGCCTTCGCCATCCTGATGAGGCGCTCCTGGTACCGCGCGCCGGCCCGGCCCGCGGCCGTGCCCGCCGCGGCGCGCACGGCGTTGTCCTCGTCCTTGATCAGGCGATCGAGCGCGTTCTCGGCCGCGCCGCGGTTCGCCGCCACGACCTCGCCCCACGCGAGCGCCATCGCGACGCGCAGCGCCTTGTCGAGCTTCTTGTCGTCGAGCATCGTCGCGAGCTCGCCGCCCGCGGTCACCGGATCGATCTTGGCGTAGAGCGGCAGCGCCGCCGCGCGCACCGCGACCGAGCGCGACGCCCACGCCGCCTTCGCCGCCTCGGGCAGCCCGGGGACCTTCGCCGGCGCGTCGCGCTCGCGCAGCACCTCCATCGCGAACACGCGCGCGTCGACCGGCGCGCGATCCTGGCCGACGAGCGGGACCAGCGCCGCCGCCGCCGGGTCCGGATCCTTGGCGAGCGCGGCGCGGATCTGCGCCTTCGCCCGATCGCGCAGCGCCTGCGACAGGTCCGGATCCGACAGGACCGCGCTCGCCCCGGTGACGGACGAGCCGCCCGCCTCCACCACCGCGACGACGGCCTCGACCTGCAGATCGCGGCGCACGGCCTCCTCGGGGTTCTTCGCGAGCGCCGCCTGGAACAGCGTACGCCCGCGCTCGCCGAGGTTGCGCACCGCCGCGATCGCGATCCGGCGCAGCTCCGGATCGGGCGAGATCAGCGCCTCGGTCAGCGTGGCGGTGTAGACGTCCGAGCGGCGGCGCGCTGCTGCGCCCGCCGCCGCCACCGCGGCGCGCTGCACCGCCGGCGACTGGACCTTCAGCGCGCTCTCGATCAGCGCGACCTCGGCCGGCGTGCCGCGCGCGATCGCGCGCAGCGCCCCGAGCAGCTCGGCGAGATCCTCGGGGTTGTCCTTCGCCGCCTTGCGCAGCTCGCCGAGCGCCTGCTCGCTGCCGCTGGTCGCGTAGTCGACGAGGCGCGACAGCTGCGGCGCCATGATCGAGCGGAGCATGCCGTCCCAGTCGCCCCGGCTCGCGCCCAGGTCGTGCGCGTCGATCTTCTTCCACTGCTCCGGCGCGACCATCGCGCGCGTGAGGCCCGTGTCCGCGACCTCCTCGCCGTACGAGCCCGGCAGCCAGAAGAAGCCGGACAGCCCCGCGCGCCCGCCGCGCACGACCACTGTCTCGCCGCCCGGCCGCGGCGTCAGATCGAAGTACACGCGCCCCGCGAGCGCGATCCAGATGATGATGATGATCAGGAGCGGCACCGCCGCGATCCCGCCGAGGATCATCAGGTAGTAGCGCTTGGAGCGCTGGACCACGTCGAGCTCGGCCGGCGTCGCGGGCGCGATGCCCTCGTGGCGCAGCGCGCGCAGCTCCCCGATCGTCAGCCGCTCGCGGCTCGCCGTCTTGGAGCCGAGCAGGTCGAACGCGCGCCGGGCCGCCGCGCGCGTCGGCGCCGTCAGGTCGCGCAGCCGCGCCACCAGCACCTCGTGGCGCAGCATCCACGTCGCGCCGCCCGCGTCGCCGCGCAGGATCACGCCGCGCTGCTCGAGGATCGCGAACGCGTTCAGCGCGCGCTGCGGATCGAGGCTCGCCCGCCGCGAGAGCTCCTCGGCCGGCAGCGCGCCCGGGCCCACCGCCGCCAGCTCGGCGCACACGCGCATCGCGGCGCGCTCGTTGCCGGTCGCCTTGCATGCCTCCTGGAGCCACGCCTCCTCGAGTTCGGTGGGGCCGCCCAGCTGCTTGAGCGCGGCGAGCGACGAGATCCGCAGATCGCGCATCGCGATCCCGGCGAGCTGCAGATCGGCCGGCAGCACCGGACCGCCGCGCCCCAGGCCGAAGACCACGGCCTCGGCGAGCGCCGGATCGGCGGCCACGCCCGAGAACGACAGGATCTGATCGAGCAGCTTGATCGCCTCGCCGGGCGGCAGCCGCAAGAGCTCGTAGCGCGTCGACGGCGGGAACAGGGAGCCGGTGCGCCGCTCGAGCCCGCCGAGGAGGTGCAGCCGCTCGCTCGCGCACGCGAACAGGAACCGCGCGCGCCCGCCCGAGCGGCTGATCACGCGCGAGAACAGGTCGGACAGCTCCATCACCGCCCGCTCCTCGGCGCACAGCAGATCGACGTCATCGACGACGAACACGAACTGCTGGCCCTGCACCGCGTTGGCGACGGCGCGCGTGAGGAACGCGGTCGGCGCCTCGCCGCCCGAGGGCTGGATGCCGAACGCCGACAGGCCCGCCGCGAAGCTCGCCGCCGGCTGCGTCAGGTCCTCGCACATGAGCGCGACGATGCCGTGATCGCGCAGGTGCGGGATCAGCCCGGCGCGGAGCAGCGATGTCTTGCCGGAGCCCGGCTCGCCGAACAGGAGCCCGGCGCGGAACCCGTCGGCGGTCACCAGCTTGGCGACCGCGTCGCGGTCGGCCTCGCGGCCCTGCCAGACGTCGCGTTCGGCCTCGCCGTACGGATCGAGTCCTCGCAACGGCGATACCGTGCCTGGATAGGTCGCGACCGCCACGAGCCGGACTATACACAAAGGCGTCGTGGCGGAGGTCCGACCGGCCCGGCCGATCGCGCCGATCGATTCATCGTATGCTCGCGCGCATGGGTCGAACGCTGCTCGCAGCTGCCGCCGTCGCTGCGCTCTCGCTCGCGAGCGACGCCGCGCCTGCCGGGCCCACCCCGACGCGGATCACCGTCTGGGGGCAGTTCGGCGGCGCGACGTACGCGGGCCCGCTCGCCGGGGCGATGATCACCGAGCGGCGCGAGGTCGAGCTCGGCGCTGGCGAGGTCCGGATCTCCGGCGTCGCCGCGACCTTGGAGCCCGCCTCGGTGCAGCTCCGCGATCTCACCGAGCCCGGCGCGACCGTCACCGAGCAGCGCTTCGTCCCTGGCGCGGGCACGCCCACCGAGCTTTTGGCGCGCCACGTCGGCGACGCCGTCACGATCGTCACCCCCAGGGGCGAGATCACCGGCGTCTTGCGCGCCGCCGACGAGCAGACGCTCGTCGTGGAGCTCGGCCAGGGCGATCAGCGGCGGCTATCGATCCTGCGCCGGGACTTCGTGCAGGACGTGCGGCTGCCGGCGGGCGCCAGCGATCAGCCGAGCCTCGTGGTCCGCATGGCCGGCAAGAAGCCCGGCAAGCACGCGGTCGAGCTGACCTACCGCGCCGCCGGGCTCACGTGGTCGGCCGATTATCTCGCCGTCCTCGACGAGGCCGCGCGCACGATGGACTTCTCGGCGTGGGCGACGGTGAAGAACGCCACCGGCACCAGCTTCGAGCGCGCCGAGCTTGTGCTCGCGAGCACGAGCAGCACGCCGGCCGCCGCGGCCACCGGCGGCAAGCCCGCCGGCCCGATCCGCTTCGCCGTGCCGAGCCCGCTCCGGCTCGCGGCCGGCGACGCCGTCCAGGTCGAGCTCGTGCCCGCGCGCGTCGCCGCCAAGACCACGCCCGTCGTCACGTACGAGGCGATGGAGGATCCGTCGTCGGCCTACCAGGACTCGCCGGGCGATAACTGCACCGAGCTCTCCGGCGGCGGGCTCGGCGGCACCGCCGAGCTGGCGCTCGAGGTGGCCGTGCCATCGCAGGTCCCGCTCCCCGAGGGCAAGGTGCGGGTGTTCCGCCGCCAGGGCGAGCGGCTCGACGTCATCGGCGAGGAGGACCTGCGCTCGGGCGCTGGCTTTGCGCGCATCAAGCTCGCCGGGGACGCCGAGGTCATCGGCGAGCGCAAGGCCGTGAGCTGCAACGTCGACGAGCGCGCCAAGACGATCCACGAGCGCGTGACCGTGCGCGTCGAGAACCGCGGCAAGCTCGCCGTCGACGTCGTGGTCCGCGAGTACCTCTGGCGCTGGCCCGTGTGGAAGCTCGAGGCGGAGGACAAAAAGGGCCTCCGCACGGGGACGCAGACGCAGGAGTACCGGGTCCACGTGCCGGCGCGCGGCTCGCAAACGGTGACCTATGCCGTCATTTACACGTGGTGAGGCGAAGCCACGTGGTGAGGTGACCCGGTGAGGCGAGGCAAGGCCCCCGGCGCGGTCGCGGCATGCGCTGCGGTCGCCGCGGTCGCCGCGGTCGCGACGCTCGGGGCGTGCGCGCCCCGCCGCGTGCGCGCGCCTGCGGCCTCGCCGAGCGACGGCAGCGACGTCACGCTCTACCGCGACCTCGCGCTCGTCCGGCAGCGCGTCGAGCTCGACGTGCCCGCGAGCGGCGTGGCCACCGTGCGGGTCCGGATCCCCGCGGGCCTCGGCGCCGCCCTCGTGCACGCGCTCCCGCAAGCTGGCCTCGCGCTCGTCGCGCTGCGCGAGCCCGGTGCCGTCCGCGCGGCGCTCCCGCCGCCCGCGCCCGAGCCTTCCGCAGAGCGCTCCGATGAGGAGGCGCTCGACGTGTACCGGATGCGGCGCGAGCACCCGGCGGAGCCCGAGGCGGCCCCGGCGCGCGAGCGGCCCGCCGAGCTGGAGCTCACCGTCCGCGCGCGCCCCGGCCGCGCCGCGCTGTGGCTCGGCTACGTCACCACGCGGCTCACCTGGGACGTCGCGTACACGCTGACCGCGAACGCGGCACGCGATCGCGCCGTGCTGCGCGGCGCGATCGCGATCCACAACACGACCGGCATCGCGCTGCCCGCCGCGAAGGTGCGGCTCGTCGACGCGCTGCTCGACGACCAGCGCGCGTACGCCGCGCGAGAGCTCGCCGCGCGGCTCACCGCGGCCGGGGGCACCCGGCCCGCGCCCCCCGCGGCCCCGCGCGAGCTCGGCCGGCTCGACCTCGCCGACGGCGACACGCGCGTCGAGCTCGTGCAGGGCGCCGCGCCGCGGCCGATGCGCTCGATCCTCGTCTACGATCCGATCGGCACCCAGTACGACCGCACCGGCAGGAACCCCGTGATGGAGCCCGACCTCGGCATCGAGCCGCCCGCCAGCAGGCGCGTCGACGAGAGCTTCGAGATCGAGCGCGATCCCAGGGCGTCCACCGGGCTGCCCGCCGGCCCCGCCCGGCTCCTCGAGCGCCGCGCCGACGGCACGCTCGCGCTCCTCGGCGAGGGGCGCCTGTTCGAGGCCACCGCGCGCGTCGCCGTCAGCGACACGTTCGCCGTCGGCACGGCCGATCGCGTCACCGGCGCGCGCGCGCGGCGCGAGCTGACCGTCGACGGCGATCGCCAGCGCGTCGTCGAGGAGTTCGTGATCACGATCGAGAACACCCGCCCCCGCCCCGTCGACGTCGTCGTGCGCGAGCACCTGTACCGCGGCACCAACTGGACGCTCGCGTACATCTCGGTGCCCGTCAGCGGCGAGACCAAGGAGGGGCCGCAACAGGTCGCGCCGCGGATCACGGTCCCGCCGCGCTCGAAAGGACGCATCATGTACGCGGTGGTGTACACGTGGTGAGCGCGCCGGCCGCCGGAGCCGCGCGGGCGGGCGCCCTCGCGCGCGTCGAGGATCTGACGATCCATTACGGCAAGCGCGTCGCCGTCGACGGGCTGTCGTTCGAGCTCGCCGCTGGCGAGATCGTGCTCCTGCTCGGCCCCAACGGCGCCGGCAAGAGCACGACGCTCGCCGCGATGGCCGGCGCGCTGTCACCGAGCGCCGGCCGGATCCAGCTCGCCGGGGAGGACGTCGCCACGCCCGCGCGCGCGTGGCGCAAGAAGGTCGGGTTCGCCGACCAGCCCCCGGCGCTCTACGAGTACTTCACCGTCGAGGAGCACGTCGGCTTCGTCGCGGAGGCGCGCGGCGCCGCCCGCGACGACGCCACGGCCGTGCTCGGCGAGCTCGGCCTCGGCAAGATCGCGCACCGCCCGTGCCGCGAGCTGTCGTTCGGCATGCGCCAGCGCGTCGGCCTCGCGGCGGCGCTCGTCGGGCCCGTCGAGCTCGCGCTCCTCGACGAGACGCTGAACGGCCTCGATCCGCACGCCTCGCGCGCCGCACGCGCCGCGCTCCGCATGCGCGCCAAGCAGGGCGCGGCCGTGCTGATGTCGACGCACCTGCTCGGCGTGGCCGAGCAGATGTGCGATCGCATCCTGATCATGGACAAGGGCAAGCTCGTCACCGACCGCCGCGGCGCCGAGCTCGCCGCGCTGCTCGCCGGCGGCCCGGCCGCTGTCGAGGAGCTGTACGTCAAGCTGATCGCCGACGAGGGGCCGACGTGACAGCGCAGCCACGGCCGCCTCGGCCGCCCGACGACGCCGCGCCCGCTCCGTGCGAGTGCCCCTGCCACGGCGACCCGCAGATCCGGCACATCGCGCCCTGCTGCCGGCCGTGCCCCCACTGCGGCGCCCGCTTCCAGGCCGGCCTCCCCGCGCACGAAGCGGCCTGCGCCGCGCGGCCCGCGTGATCGCGCGCGCCCGCTCGCGGCCGGGCACGAGACCGCATACGCTCCTCCCGTGATCTCCCTGCTCGCCGATCTGCTCGGGTTCCTGGGCGCGTCGCCCACTCCGTTCCACGCCGTCGACGAGGGCGTGCGGCGCCTCGAGGCGGCCGGCTTCCGCCCGCTCCTCGAGACCGCGCGCTGGGACAAGCTCGACGCCGGCGCCTACTACGTGACCACGAGCGGCACGAACCTGTTCGGCTTCCGCCTGCCCGCGCCCGAGCACCGGACGTCGTTCCGCATCATCGGGGCGCACACGGACAGCCCGAACCTGCGGCTCAAGCCCAGCCCCGAGTACGTAGCCGAGGGCTACACGCAGCTCGGCGTCGAGGTCTACGGCGGCGTCCTGCTCAACTCCTGGCTCGATCGCGACCTCGGCCTCGCCGGCCGCGTGCTCGTGCGCGAGGGCAGCGGCGCGGTCGGGAGCCGCCTCGTCCGCGTCGATCAGCCGGTCCTGCGCATCCCGCAGCTCGCGATCCACCTCGATCGCGAGGTGAACGACAAGGGCCTCATCTTGAACCGGCAGGAGCACCTCGCGCCGATCCTGGGCCTCGCCGGCAGCGATGCCGGCTCGCTCGCGCGCCTCGTCGCCGACACGGCGCAGGTCGCGGCCGAGCGCGTCGTCGGCCACGAGCTCATGCTCTACGACCTCACGCCGCCCGCCGTCGGCGGCCAGTCGCAGGAGTTCATCTTCTCGGCGCGGCTCGACAACCTCGCGATGTGCCACGCCGCGCTCACTGCCCTCGCCAGCGCGGATCCGCCGGACGCGATCGCCGCGATCGCCCTCTTCGATCACGAGGAGGTCGGCAGCGCCAGCGCCGCGGGCGCCGGCAGCGCGGTCCTGCCGCGCATCCTCGAGCGGCTCGTCCCCGATCGGGAGGCGTTCCACCAGGCGTGCGCCCGCTCGACGTGCATCTCGGCGGATATGTCGCACGCCGTCCACCCCAACTACGCTGGCCGCCACGAGCCGCGCCACAAGCCGCAGCTCAACGGCGGCCCGGTGATCAAGACCAACACGCAGCAGCGCTACGCGACCACCGCCGCGACCGCCGCCATGTTCGCGGAGCTCTGCCGCGAGGTCGACGTGCCCGTGCAGCATTACGCGCACCGGACCGATCTGCCGTGCGGCAGCACGATCGGCCCGATCACGTCGACGTTGCTCGGCATCCCGACCGTCGACGTCGGTAACCCGATGCTGAGCATGCACTCGGCCCGCGAGATGGGCGGCTCGCGCGATCCCGATCTCATGGCGCGCGTGCTCGCCCGCTATCTCCGCGGCTCGCGATGAACTCGCGCGAGCTGATCGCCTGGTCGAGCCTGGCCGAGCGGCGCGGCCGCGCCGGCTGGTGGACGTCGCGGCTCGTCGTCGCGACCGCCGCGGGCGCCGCCATCGCCGCCTGGGTCGCGTGGCGCGACGCGACCGGACTTGCCTCCGCGAGCCACGCCTGGCTCGCGGCCGTGCTGGTCGCGTTCGCGCTCGCGTTCCTGCGCGTGCCGTTCCACCTGTACTGGCGCGCCGACGCGGCCCTCCTCGCGCAGCTGCCGCTCGAGGGCGGCCCGCTCCTCGACGCGGCGCTCGTGCGCTGCGCGCGCGCCGCCGGCGCCACCACGCTCGCGGCGCTCCTCGGGGCCATCCCGTTCGCGCGGACCTCGCACGAGCTCGCGCTGCGCCACGCGCTCGTCGCGCTCGCCCTCGGCGCGGCCGCCGCGTGGCTCCTGCCCGCCGTGGCCACGTGGGCCGCCGCGATCGTGACGATCGGCCAGCGCGACGAGCGGATGCAGCGGATGCGCGCCGCCGCCGGCCTCGCCGACACGCCCGGCCCGCCCTCGACGGCGTTGCTCGGCGCGCTGCCCGGCCTCGTCGCGACCGCGCTCATGATCGGCGTCCTCCTGCTCTCGCCCTGGCTCGTCGGCAGGACGCCGCACGCGCCCGTCGCCCTCATCCTCGGCGCGATCGCCAGCGCGAGCGTCGCCGCGGTGATCCTCACGCGGCTCGCGGCGCCGGGCGTGATGGGGACGATCCTGCGCGACGTCTCGGCGCTCGATCGGCAGCACCTCGCGACGCTCGAGATCCGCCCGCCCACCGGGATCGAGCGCGCGATCGCGCGCCTCCTCGGCGACGCCGGGCTCGCCTACGGCAAGGACGCGCGCCTCATGCGCCGCCGCTTCCCGATGGCGTTCGCGCTCGGCTCGCTCGCGTTCCTCGTCCTGGGGATCGTCGGCCTCGCCCGGCCCGACGATCCCGTCCCCTGGCTCACCGCCACCATCGGCGGCGCGGCCGTCTACGCCCTCGCCCTCTCGGCCCGCCTGCGCCGCCCGCCCATCGAGCTGCCGCGCCTCTCGTCGACGTTGCCCATCGCCCCCGCCGCGGCCGCCCGCGCCAAGCTCGCCTGGCTGCTCGGCTGGTGGGCGATCTTCGTCGGCGTCCCCGGCCTCTTCGCGGCCCTGCTCCAGGCCGATCCGATCCCCGGCCTCGCGCTCCTCGCGGGCGGCACCGCGATCGCCCTCGCCGCGAGCCTGCGTCATCGGTGACATCGCGGCGATCGCCGCTATCATCCCCGCTGCCGATGGCTACCCCGGCGCCGTATCTCGGCCTGCACCTCGATCACCGCTTCGCGCCCATCGAGGACGAGCACCTGACCGGCACGCTCGTCGAGATCCTGGCGCGTCCTTGCTTCGCAGCGCTCACGCGCGTCGCCGCTCAGTTCCGCGATCGCGACCCGAGCTATCAGCCGAAGCACCCGGCCTCGATCGCCAGCGCCCTGCGCTCCCCCGCCGCCATCGCCATCGTCCTCGACTGCGGCCGGCGCGACGATCCCACCGCCACCGCCCGGATCTGCACCGCGCGGCCGCCACGCACGCCGCACACCGCCGCCGCGCGCCCCTTCCTCGCCTCCGTCGTGGTCGTCCCCGCGCGCCGCGCCGACGCGCCCGCGATCCTCGACGCCTTCGTCGATCTCGCCGCCGCGCTGCAGGCCGTCGCCGGCTACATCGCCGTCGAGCCCGACCACGATCGCGCGCACCGCGCCGCGCTCGCCCAGGCGCCGAGCCGCGAGGACGTCCGCGATCACTACCGCCGCGCGCAGGAGCGCCGCGCGCACGCCTGGTACGACCGCGCCATCGACGCGCAGCTCGCCGGCCCGGAGTGGGGCATCGTCCTGGGCCCCCGCCACCTCGGCCGCCTCGCGCCGGATCCGGCCTGCTTCCCCGTCATCCGCGAAGCTGGCGCCGCGAAGCTGGCGCTCCTCTCCACGTCGCCCGCCGACGCGCTCGAGCCGCACTTCGAGCGCCGGCTCGACGCGGCCCGCCAGGCGCTCGCGCCGCTGTTAATGGACGTCTCGACCGTCCCCGTCCTGTAGCGATCGCTCAGAGCCGGTAGGACATCCCGAGCGACGCGCTGCGCTCTCCGAGCGCCGAGACATCGAGGAGGAGCGAGAGCCCGCCCGCCGTCGACACGCTGACGCCGGCCCCGAGCTGGAACTTGCTCGTATCGGTGCCGGTGACGTCCATCGCGTCGACGGTCCACAGCACGGGCCCGCCGAAGGCGCGCGCCAGCACGTACGGGCTCACGACGCCGAACGTGCGGCCGGCCATCGCGCCGATGCGGAGCACGTCGATCCCGATCAGCGACTGCCGGGCCCCGGCGCCCGCGCCGCTCTCCTCGCGCGTCGTGGTCCGCGAGGCGCCGGCCCCGAGCGAGCCGGTGACGAACCAGGCGCCGAACGACCACTGCTTCGAGACGCTCGCCGCCGCGACGATCCCCGGCCCGATGTCGTGCGTGCGCCCGTCTCCCTCGAGCGTGCCGTCGAGCACCGAGCCGAGCGAGCCGCGGACGCTCCACTGCGACGCGCCGATGTAGCCGCCCGACACGGTCACCGCGTACTGCACGATGTCGAGCTCGCGGTCGTCCGAGAACACCAGCGTGGACTGCGTCGCGGCCGCCCCGGCGCCGACGAACCACGAGCTCCGCGCGTGCGCCGTCCCCTCGCAGCCCGTCGGACCGACGGGCGCGCCGATGCCTCAAGCCTCGGCCTGGCGCGGCGCCGGCAAGAGCAGGAGCATCGAGGCGGCGATCATCGCGCTCACGCGGTTGCGCATGCCGCGAGCATCGACCATCCACGGCGCGCCGACAAGTGCGCTAGTTTCGGCCCATGCGCGCCACTGCGCCCGCCGCCACGCTCGCGCTCACGTTCATGCTCGGCGTCGCCGCGACGACCGCCTGCGGCGGCGCCCAGCCCCGCGCGCTGGCGCCGCTCCCCGCGGCGTCCGCCGCCCCGCTGCCGTCGCTCGCGTACCGCCTGCGCACCGGCGAGCCCTGGACGTCCAGCTCCGCCGCGGGCCGCGTCCTCGTCATCGACGTCTGGGCGACTTACTGCAAGCCGTGCCGCAAGGCGTTCCCCAAGCTCGGCCAGCTCGCCGCCGCGTACCCCGAGACGGCCGTCGTGGTCGGCGTCTCCGTCGACGAGGAGGACGGCGTCGTCGAGGACTTCCTGCGCGAGGTCCCGGCCGCGTTCCTGATCGCGCGCGATCCGGAGCGCACGGTCCAGTCCGGCCCGCTCAAGCTCTCGAAGCTGCCGACGCTGCTCGTCGTCGATCGCCGCGGCCGCGTCCGCTACCGCGGCGAGGCCATGGCCGAGACGGACTACGATCGACTCCCCGGCCTCGTCGCCACGCTGCTCGCCGAGCCGGCCCAGTAAGCGCAGCCCAGCGCAGCCCACGCTGCTCGCCGAGCCGGCCCAGTAAGCGCAGCCCACGCCGCGGCGGGCGCTGGCTCGGCCCAGCTCCGCTCAGACCGCCGCGTCGTCTCCGACGCTGGCGCTCGCTCCGCCTGCCACGCCGACGCCCACGACCCCGACGTCCTCGTCCCCCGTCTGCTGCTTCGTGGCTGCATTCGCCTCGACGCCCGCGGCGCCCGCGCCCGCGCCCGCGCCCGCGCCCGGCCGCTTCCGCGCGAGCGCCTCGATCTGCTTGGCGGCCGTCTCGAACGCCTCATCCACCGGCGTCGACAGCTTCGCCCGCTCGGCGTTGAACTTGTCGAGCTCGCGCTGCGCCTTCTCGACCGCCTGGGCGTGCTTCAGCGTGCTCACATGATCGGTCGCGAGCACCTTGCGCTCGCTGAGCTTCAGGTACTCGTCGAGCTTCGTGATCCAGTCGTGCATGTGCATCGGCCGCCGGTTCAGCGCCTGCAGCTCGGCGAACTCGAGGTACGCCGTCACGATCTTGTTCATCGTCGCGATCTCGTCCGCCGTCAGGTAGTTCTTCGCCACGCCGATGTCCGCGCGGCGCGGCCGTGAGCCGCCCATCGCCGTCAGCCCCAGGTTCGGCTTGCCCGCGTCGGCGCGCGCGGCGATCAGCTCGGCCGCGGTGTGCCCGTGCACCGCCCAGTGCATCTTGTTCTGGATCGCCGCGAAGAACCTCGCGCTCGTCTCCGAGCTCGAGTCGTAGTCGACGCTCGTCGCGTAGATATCGAGGATCTTCCGATAGAAGACCTTCTCCGACGATCGAATCTCGCGGATCCTCTGGAGTAGCTCTTCGAAGTAGTCCGGCGTGTCCGGCCCGGACGGGTTCTTCAGCCGCTGATCGTCCAGCGTGAAGCCCTTGACCACGTACTCCTCGAGCCGCGTCGTCGCCCATTGCCGGAACTGGGTGCCGCGCGCCGACCGCACGCGATACCCGACCGCGAGCACCACTGGCAGTGAATAGTGCTCAATAACGCGGGAAATAGAGCGATTCCCTTCCTTTCGAAGTGTTCGGAATTTCCGAATCGTTGCCTCGGGGTCGAGCTCCCCTTCGCGGAAGATGTTGGTCAGGTGCTCGCTGATCGAGGGCACCCCCGTCTGATACAGCTCGGCCAGCTGCTTCTGCGTCAGCCAGACCGTGCCCTCGGACAGCCGGATGTGCACACGCGCGAGACCGTCTTCAGTCTGATAGAGAAGGAACTCGGTGGGCTCTGGCGCCGCGAGCGCAACCGCCTCATCCGAATCCTTCTGCCTGGAGCGATTTGCTGCACCTCTAGACATATGTTCAGTATATGCCAGGGGCGGGAACAGTTGCCACTTATTTGTGGCTTTCCTGAGCGATTTCCTGAGCTACTTGGTGAGCACCAGGTACGCGAGCAAACCGATCGCTGCGAGCAAGATCACAATCAGTACCAGCACCAGCGCGTTGGATCGCGGCGGCGCCGCGGCCGGACTACCAGCCTGAGGGATGTAGCCATAACCCTGGCCGGGCATCGGCATGCCCCCGCTGGGCGGGCTCCCCATCTGGCCGCTCGGATAGCTATTGCCCATCATGCCCCGGCCCGCCGGCCCCGTCGGCGGCTGCGAGCTCAGCTGCGGCCGGCTCATCGGCGGGCGGGTCGGCAGCTTGCGCCCGCCGCTCTGCATGCTCGGCTGCATGCCCGACGGCATGCCCGGCGGCATGCCTGGCTGCATGCTCGGCGGCAGCGGCGTATGCGGCGGCTGCGAGGTCGTCCGCTGGATCGACGGCAGCGACGGCACGCTCGGCTTCGAGCCGCTCGACAGGTTCGGCTGGCTGGCGCGTGAGCGCACCTTGCCCTTGCCGGTGTCCGCGTCGCTGCCGCGCCCCAGGTCGCGCATCGCGCCGTTGATCTTGTCGTGCTCGACCATCTTCCGCTGGTTCGAGAGGAACGCGAAGTACGAGTCCGGCATGTCGTCGAAGTCCATGACCAGATCGCACTCGTCGCAGCGGCACGTCGGCGGCTCGTGCGGCGGCGGCCCCATGTCGCTCGCCTCGACGAGCAGCACCTTCTCCTCGTCGCACTCCGGGCAGAAGTACGGGACGTAGAACGACTTGACGACGCCGCTGCCGGTGAAGTTGTTGACCAGGTTGATCTGCGCGACGATCGCCGGCGAGCACTCGACCAGCACCGAGCGCGTACCATTGTGCTCGAGCTTCGAGAGCCAGTTCACCCAGTCGCGGACCCCGCACGAGTTGATGCGCTCGATCTCGCCGAGATCGATGACGGCGGTCCCCGCCGGGATCTTCTCGACGAGATCGGACAGCTCGTTGTCCTCGTCGATCACGCCCCCGAGCTTCACGAAGCTCACATCGCCGCGGTGCTGGACGGCGGACTGGAACTTTTGGCTCATCGACCCTCCCCAGCGTAATGACGGTATGGCTGATTACACCGCGCCGGCATGCCTTGCCACTCTACTCGCACCGATTGCAGCGATCTAGTCAGGCTCCTCACGAATTGCCCTCCCGGCAGAGGGCTTCAGCGGGTGGGAGGGGTCCGGAGTCAGCCGTACACCCTGCAGCTTCACGCGGCGAGCACATCGCGCAGGTGCTGGTAGTCGTCCGAGAGGTAGAACCGGACCAGATCCGGCCCGCCGAGCACCGAGCCGAGCGCCACCGTCGCGTCGTGGCTCGCGAGCTGCTCGCCTGCGAGCCGCGCCACCATCCAGATCGCGGCGGTGAAGTCGTCACACGCCAGGAGCCCCGCCCGCTTGGCGAGCGCGACCATGCCGTCGATCCACGCGCCGGGCTCGAGATCGCGCTGGCCTGCGTGGCGCGCGAGCAGCGCCTGCACCTCCGGCGGCGCGTCGAGCAGCAGGTCGGCGGCCGGCCCCGATAGCTCGGGATCGGGCTCGGGCGCGAGCAGGCTGCGCAGGAGCGCCGCGAGCTCGCGCCGCCAGCGGGCGCCGACCTGAAGCAGGTTCGCGTAGCCGCCGCGGATCGCCTCGAGCGCGTAGCCCAGGAGGAAGCGGAGGGCGGGATCGGACTCGCCGAGCAGCGCGCGATCGATCACGAGCAGAGGCCGCGGGAACGCCGTGGCCGCGGCGAGCCCCGGCACCTTGTCGGCGACATAGATCTCCGCCTCGGTCTCGTAGAGCGCGCGGACCTCGGCGGCGAGCTGCAGGAGCCGGGCGTCGCGGGTCGGGTGCAGCGGCTGGACGTTCGCGCCGAGCGACGGCTGCGGCACGAGGCCGGAGATCGCCTCGGCGAGCGCGGTGAACACCTCGCCGAGCGGACCGCGCGCCGCTGGCGTCAGGAGGAAGCGCTCGCGGTGCGCCGCGTCGAGGGTGCGCCGCAGCGGCGCCGCGGTGCGCGCGGCGCGCAGCCGCTGCAGGGTCGCGCGATCGGTCTCCTCGGCGAACCCGAGCAGATCGAGCGCGGTCAAGACGCGGCTCGCGCGCTCGGTGTCGCCGGTGCGGCTGTAGAACGACGCGAGCAGGCGGTACGCGGGCGCGTGGTGGATGTCGCGGTCGAGCACCTTGCGCAGCTCGCCGATCGCGCGGCCCGGATCGTCGACGGCGTAGATCTCGGCGAGCGCGACGCGGTCGCTCGCGCCGTCCGGATCGACGTTGAGGATGCCGCGGTACGCCTCGATCGCCGCGGCGCGGTCGCCGGACGAGAGCAGGATGCGCGCGAGGCCGCGCTGCAGCGGCACCGCGGCGCGGGGGCCGCCCTGCGCCATCGCCGCGTGCGCCGCCTCGATGAGCAGCGTCTCGGCCTGGCGCTGATCGCCGCCGTCGGCGGCGCGGCGCGCGAGCACGAGCGCCGGCGGCGCGTAGCCCGGGTCGTAGTCGATCGCGCGGCGGTACTGCGGCGCCGCGCCGCGGAGCTCACCGGCCGCGTCGAGGATGCGGCCCTTGTAGTAGTAGTAGCGCGCGAGCGCCTCGGCCGAGAGCGGCTGGCCCGGCGACGTCGCGAGCTCGATCACGCGATCGATCGCGGCGCGCGCGTCGTTGTAGCGCCCGCGCAGGAAGTGCTGCTGCGCGAGCAGGTAGTACGCGTCCTGGTGCGTCGCGTCGAGCTTCAGCACCTCGGACAGGACGGGGATGGCGCGCTCGGGGTCCATCTCGCAGTCGGCGTGGATCGCCGCCTGCCGCATCATCGCGGCGATCCGGTCCGTCGGCGCCGCCGCGCCCGACTGGACGAACCGCGCGATCGCGGCGAGCGCCTCGGTCCAGCGCCGCATGTCGGAGTGGAAGTCGACCAGCGCGGACAAGACGGTGAGATCGCCCGGCGCGAGCTCGAGCGCGCCGCGGTACAGCTCGGCGGCCGAGTCCAGATCGCCCGCGCGCTCGAGGATCGCCGCGCGGCCGACGTGGACGCGCGCGAGCAGGGGCCCCGCGTCGTCGCGCCGCCGGTACAGCTTCTCGAGCTCGCGGTACGTGACGTCGAAGTCCCACGCCTCGGGGTGCTCGCGCGCGAGCGTGCCGAGCGCGTCGAGCGCGTCGGCGTTCGTCGGCCGGATCTCGAGCGCGACGATGATGCTCTCGGCGGCGCCGCGCGGATCGCCGGTCATCCGCGCCACGATGCCGCGCTTCCGGTAGAAGTCGCTGCGCGTCACCGGATCGCCGTCGCGCATCGCCTTCTGCGCGAGCAGGGTCGCGATCGGCTGCGCCTTCTCCCACGCGCCGTGCGCGAACAGGAAGTCGAACACCGCCTGGTTCGCCGGCAGGCAGTCCGGATCGACGGTGAGCGCGCTCTCGTAGAAGTGCATCGCGCGCTCGACGTCGGCGAGCTGGGTCTCGTAGATCCCGCCGATCTGCGCGAACACGCCGGCGCGCTCCTTGTCGTCCTCCCACAGCTTGACCTCGAGCTCGAGCGTCTCGATGACGCGCGGCCACTCCTCGCGGCGGCGGTACAGATCGCGGAGCCCGTGGACGGCGGGCAGGCACGCCGACGAGGTCTTGATCGCCGCGTCGTAGTAGCGGATCGCCTCCTGCTCGCGGCTGAACTTGGCCTCCATCACCGAGCCGCAGCGGAAGTAGAGCAGCGCCTTCGTGTTGCGGTCCGACGTGACCTTGATCTGCTTGCGCGTGACGTCGACGAACTCGTTCCACTGCTCGGTCGACTCGTAGATCCGGGCGAGCGCGTCGAGCGCCTCGCGGTTCTCGGGCTGGAGCTCGAGGATCTTCTGGTAGTGCTCGGTCGCCGTGACGACGTCCTGCGCGCCCTCCTCGGAGGCGCGCGCGATGCGCTTCAAAAGCTCGACGGACTCGCCGGGGTGCTTCGCGTTCTCGAGCCGCTTCTTCAGGATGCCGACGAGCCCGCTGCGGTCCTGCGCCTCCTCGTAGTGGCGCTCGAGCGCGGTCGCGGCGCCGGCGTCGGACGGATCGATCTCGAGCAGCTTCTGGTTGAGCCGCAGCACCTGGCCCGGGTTCGCGCCGTGCTCCGCGGCCAGCTTCGCGGCCGTGCGGAGCGCGTCCGCCTTGCGCTGCGGATCGCGCTGCGTCTCGGCGCGCCGCTCCCACGCCTCGATCAGCGGCTCGTAGTCGCCGCGCCGCTTGCAGATGCCCTCGAGCGTGCCGGCCGCGGCCTGCGGCTGCGAGTCGACCTCGATCACCTTCTGGAAGGAGGCGATCGCGGGCTCGGCCTGGCCGAGGAAGTTCAGCTGGACGTTGCCGCGCCGCGCGTACAGATCGCCCAGCCGGTACGCGCGCGGGTGGCCCGCCTCGACGTGGGCGATCGCGGTCTCGTACAGCTGCATCGCCGCCGCCCAGCGCTCGGCCTTGTAGCAGACGCGCTCCATCGCGGTGAACACCTCGCGGTTCGCCGGCTCGGCACTGAACGCCGCGGTGTACGCGGCGAGCGCGCCCTCGATGTCGCCGCGGCCGTGCCGCAGCGTCGCCACCCGCGCGAACAGCTGCGCGCGGGCGGGCAGCTCGGGCTCCGCCTCGGCGCGCGCCTCGAGGAGCCGCGCCAGATCGCGGTCGCGGCCCTCGCGCTCGTAGAGCGCCTCGAGCGCGGCCGTGGCCACCGGCTCGAGCGGCCGGCGCTCGAGCACGGCCTCGTAGGCGCTGATCGCCTCGGCCTGGCGGCCCAGCTTGTGCGCGCGCAGGTCGGCGAGCTCGAGCAGGAGCGCGACCTGGCGATCGACGTCGCCTGGCCGCGCGATCGGCAGCGCGCGCTCGAGCACCGCGGCGACCTCGGCCCAGCGGTCCGACGTGCGGAGTAGCCGCAGGAGCTCGCCCTGGCGGGCCTCGTCGTGCTGCGCGGCCTGCGCCACCAGGAGCATGCGGATCGCGCCGTCGATGTCGCCCAGCTCGCGCTCGCACAGCGCCGCCAGCGCGTCGGCGCGACGCGCCTTCTCGGCCGGCGTGGTCGCGGCCTCGAGCTGGCGCCGCCGCACCTCGGCCAGCTCCGACCACTCGGCGATCTTCTCGAGCGCCTCGGCGAGCACCTCGAGGTTGCGCGGCGTCTGCGGCGCGCCGCGGAACGCGCGGGCGAGCTCGTCCCAGAGCCCCAGCGCGCGCGCCGGCGCCTCGATCCCGGCGAGCGCCTCGGTCTGGTCTGGCTCGAGGCTCAGGACGTCGAGGAAGGTGGCGACCACCACCTCCGGCTCGCGCCCGAGCTCGGAGAGGAGCTGCGCGATCTGCGTCTGGAGCTGCATGCGGCGGCCGAGCGGCGGATCCGCGGCGAGCTCGGCGCGCGCGATCTCGAGCGCCCGCTCGAGGTTGCCGGCGGCGCGGTGGAGGCGCGCCTGCTCGGCCGACACGTCGGGGTGCCCGTCCTTGGCGGCGCGCTCGAGCGCGTCGAGCGCGGCGGAGAGATCGCCGCGGCGCTCCTCGCCCCGCGCGATCTCGATCCAGATCTCGCCGGCGCGCGACGGCGCCAGCTCCGCGGCGCGGCGGCGCAGCTCGAGCGCGCGATCGGGATCGCCCTCGCGCTCGCACAGCCGCGCGAGCACGAGCATCGCCTCGGTGTCGCTCGGGCGATCGACGAGCATGCGCTCGATCGCCAGGCGCGCCGTCCCCGGATCGCCGAGGTGGACGTCGAGCAGCTCGGCGTACTCGCGCGTGGCGGCGCCGCGCGCCTCGCGGCTCGTGAGCGACGTCGACAGCTCGGCGAGCACGGTCGCGAGGTGCTCGTAGCGCTTGCCGGAGCGGTGCAGCTCGGCGAGCGCGACGCGGCAGAACGGATCGCCCGGCGCGAGCCGCGCCGCGCGCAGGAGCGACTCCTCGGCCTCGGCGGTGTCGCCGCGGCCGAGATCGACGATGCCGCGCGCGCACCACAGCGCCGCGACGCACCGCGGATCGCGCTCGGCCTCGGCCCACGCCGCGTACGCCGCGGCCAGCTCCGCGTCGTCGCCGCGGCCGCGGCGGAGGCGCGCGAGGTGATCGCGCGTCGTCGGTGGCGCGCCAGGCTCGGCGGCAGCGCTCCGCCACAGCTCGAGCGCGCGGGGGAGCTCGCCGCAGCGCTCGGCGATCGCGGCCGCCCAGCGCAGCGCGATGCCGCCGCGGCTCTCGTAGCGGGCGATCGTGGCGGCGCCCGGCGAGGCGAGCTCCAGCTCGTCGAGCCAGCGCTCCGCGATCGGGCCGCCGGCGGCGTCGACGACGGCGCGCACGAGCTCGCCGACGGACGTGTCGCCGGTGACCGCGGCCAGCTCGAGCGCGCGCCAGGCGTGCGTCGCCGCCACCTCGCCGCACTCGCTGTCGGCGAGCCGGCGGTGCGCGAGGAGCGCGGTCGCGAGATCGGGCACCGGATCGGCCACCGCCGCCCACGCGGCGAGGAGGAGCCCGATCCGACCGCCAGCGCCCGCGCTCTGCGACGCCGGATCGTCGGAGAGCTCGAGCCACAGCTTCGCCGCGGCGCTGTGCTGGCCGTCCCGCTCGAGCTCGGCGGCGACGGCGTGGCGCGTGGCCACCGCCTCGAGCGCGCCGCCGGGCAGCCGCGCGACCAGCTCGGCGCGCTTGTCGAGCAGCTTGAACCGGCGGAGGTCCTCGAGCCGGCCCGCGGCGTCGATGGCGATGTCGAGCGTGCGCAGCCAGCCGAGCGCGCGCTCGGCGGTGGCGGGCGCCGCGGCCGCGCCCGCGTCGACGGTGGCGGGCGGCGCGACCGGGGCCGGCGCCGCGCTCGGCGCGCGAGGCGCGCCCTGGATCACCGTCGCATCGCCGGGCCCGAGATCCACCGGCGTGGCCGCCACGTCCCAGACGACCGGCGCGCCGTCGGCCCCCGGGCCCGGCGGTGCGCCAGCGATTGGAGGGCTCGCAGCCGCGCCTGCCGCACCGGGGATCGTCGGCGCCCCCGCCGCGCCGGGGATCGTCGGCGCCCGCGTCGCGCCGGGGCTCGTCGGCGCCCGCGTCGCGCCGGGGCTCGTCGGCGCCCGCGTCGCGCCGGGGCTCGTCGGCGCCCGCGTCGCGCCGGGGCTCGTCGGCGCCCGCGTCGCGCCCGGACTCGTCGGTGCCCGCGGTGCCCCCGGGCTCCTCGGCGCTCTCGTGACCCCCGGGATCGTCGGCGCTCGCAAAAACCGCGGGCGCGATGGCGCCCCCGGCCCCCCTGGGCCCGGCGCCGAGCCGGCCGCGGCCGGCAGCGGCGGAACCACCGGCATGCCTTGAATCACTGTCTCTTCTGCGACGGCCTCGGCCAGCGCGACCGCCGCGCTTTGACTCGCTGGCGATCCGGCCGCGGTCACCGGTGGCGGCGGCGGGACCAGCGGCATGCCTTGAATCACCGTTGCTTCGGCGGCGGGCTCCGCCGACGCGACCGCCGCGCCCGAACTCGACGGCGCCGCCGCGCCCGGACTCGCCGCAGCTCCAGCCGCGCCTGCCCCCGCCGACGCCGCCGCGCCCGGGCTCGCCGCAGCTCCAGCCGCGCCTGCCCCCGCCGGCGCCGCGGGCGTTGCTGCTCCGGCCGCGCCCGCCGCTGCCGGCGTCGTCGGCACCGCCGCGCCCGCGCTGGCCGCTGCGCCCGCCGCCGCGCCGGGTACCTCCGCGTGGCCGGGCAAGAGGTGGGCACGTCCCGCGCTGACTGCTGCGCCCGCGGCCGCTGCGCCGGTCCCCTCCTCGGTAAACCTCGGATACTCCCGCTCGAGCTTGCTCCAGCACATCTCGAGCGCCTCCGCCGCGTCGCCGCCGCGATCGAGCGCGAGCGCCGCGAGCGCCGCCACCTCCTCGGGATCCGTGTCGCCGTCGAGCGCGTCGCGCCGCAGCTCGAGCATGCGCCGCCAGCCGCCGCCCGCATGGACGAGCGAGGCCAGCTCGCGCGCCGCGACGCGGAGCGGCTCGGGCGCCGCCCCGGCGAGCAGGCGCTCGAGCGCAGCTCCTGCGCGCTCCGTCTGGCCATGGCGCCACAGCCAGGCCTCCGCCAGCTCGAGGAGGAGCGCCGGTGAATCGCCGAGCGCCAGCTCCACCGCGGCGAGCGACGCCTCGTCGTCCGCCGCCAGCGCCACCGCCAGCCGCAGCCGCGGCGCGAGCGGGTGGCCCTCTGCCAGATCGAGCAGCCGGAGCGCGTCCTGCGGCCGCTCCAGCACGTCCCAGCTCGCGAGCGCGCTGCGGATGTTGATCTCGGCGAGCTTGTCGTCCGTACCCTCGCTGGCGAGCAGCGCCTCGGACTCGGTCGCGAGCAGCGCGAGCACGCGCTCGACCAGCGCCCCCGGGTCGAACGCCGCGAGGCTGCTCGTATCCTCCGGGAGGAACTCCGAGGCGGGCATCCCGGCGTCCGTCTCACCCGCGGAGGGTGCGACAGGAACATGGATCATCGGTTGGGGCGGCGGGGCCACCGATGACCCCCGGATCGGAGGAGGTTCCGCCATGCGACCGGCGGAGCGTACCAGGATGAACACGGCACAGGACAACTCCGGTGCACCGGTGATACCGTGTCGCGGCCGATGCGGCCGAGGTGGGCGCTCTGCGTGAGCCATGATGACGGCGTGTGCGCGAACGTCGATCGCGCGCTCGCCACGGCCGAGCTCGCCGTCCGGCACGTGCGGACCGTCCCCGCCGACCTGGACGCCGCGGGCGCGGCGCTCGTGGTCGCCGACCGCACCGCGCGGCAGGCCGCCGCCGAGGTCCTGCGCGCCCAGCCCGTGCCGGTGATCGTCGTCGGCGACGACCTCGACGACGACGCGCTGATCTCGCTCATGCTCGAGGGCTCGGTCCGCCACCTCGTCGAGGACCCGCGCGATCCCACGCTCGAGGTGACGTCCGAGAAGCTCGCGTCCGGCGACGTGTGGGGCCTCGAGAAGTACCTCGCGCCCGGCGCGCGCGTGCGCGAGCGCGTCGTCCGCGGCGACCTCGACAAGCGGCGCGCGAGGGACGAGGTCTGCGCGTGGGCCGAGTCCGTCGGCGCGCGCCGCGCCGCCGTGCACCGCATCGCGAGCGTCGCCGACGAGCTCCTGATGAACGCCCTGCTCGCGCCGCCCGCCCCGCCCCACGCCCTGCCGCATGCCATGCCGCATGCCGTCCTGCGCTTCGCCGCCGACGACCGGACGCTCGCGCTGTCCGTCCTCGACGACAGCGGCACGCTCTGCCAGCGCGACCTGATCGATCATGTCCGCCGCGCCCGCCGCGAGCGCGGCCGCCCGCAGCCCGCCGACCAGGGCGGCGCCGGCCTCGGCCTCTACCTCGTGCTCGCCAACGTCGCCGGCCTCGTCGTCAACCTCGCGCCCGGCCGCCGCACCGAGATGGTCTGCCTGTTCGACCGCGCCTCGGCGTCACCGCCGCGCTCGCTGCACGTCTTTGCCGGCGCGTAGCCCGGTGACGCGTTGCCGCGCCTGGCGCCGCCCGGCACCGCGCGGACGCCGCCTGGCGCCGCCCGGAAGCGGCATCACGAGCTCGCCGCGGTCGTCCAGCTCGAGCGCGCCGTAGTCCGGCGTCTGCCGCGAGCCCGGGTACGAGGTCACACGCTCGCGCACGTACTGCCAGAGCTCGGAGCCCGTCGCGACGCGCTTGCCGGCCTTCGCCAGCCCGCCGGTGAGGGCCTCCACGACGCACCCCGTGAAGAGCGAGTGTCCGGGGATCGGACCGCTGTCCAGGGCACGCTGATCGTCGAGCGCGGACGTGATGACCCGGCGGCTCTGGCGCGCGCGCAGCTCCGCCAGCGGCCCGCTCGCGGCCTCGGCCGCCGCGCCGCGCCACTTGAGGAGCGCGTCGAGGGCGATCCCGCAGTAGCACGCGTCGAGGATCACGAGGATGTGCCGCGGCGGGAGCCGCGCGATGTCGCTCAGCAAGGCGTCGAGCCGCAGCCACCGTGCCGCGCTGCCCCCTGGCCGGTCACCATCGACGGGAATGATGTACCCCGTCTTGACGCTCGCCTTCTCGAAGACCTGCGTGCGCGTGTAGCCATGGCCGGCGAAGAACAGCACGAGGCTGTCCTCATGGCTGAGCGTGGCCAGGTCGTCGGTCACGAGCCGGCGGATCGCCTCGTACGTGGCGTCCTCATCAATGAGCGCTGGCCCGACTGGCTCGAACCCCAGCTGCTCGAACAGCCGCATCGCGCCCAGGGCGTCGCTTCTCGCGTTGTGAAGGCGAGGCCACTCCGGGTAACGGTCGATCCCGATGGCGGCCACGAGGTTGCGGCCGGGCCGAGCTACACGAGGGCCGTCCAAGTCCGCTGCATCGACGTCTCGGAGGGTGCCGAGCGCGAGGTTGGTGGGACGGGGAGGGACAACGCGTGGCCCGCGCAACGGGACCGTCTTCCTGAGGGAATCCCCAGGGATGACCGCCTGCTGCTTCGCTTTATCAGCGTCCTTTTTGTCCGTAGCAGACATTACGAGAAAATCTTATGTCCGTCACTCGCCCAGAGTCACGCACTTTTTTTAAGTTCCTTGAATATCTAATTCATATAAACAGGCAAGG
>Ga0247790_10000071_pt1 | contig 54169 bp, 38 predicted proteins | sample UWRJS171409R4_FD_179913 | JGI IMG/M metagenome (GOLD analysis project Ga0247790, IMG submission 179913) | Soil microbial communities from Arlington Agricultural Research Station in Wisconsin, United States - UWRJ-S171-409R-4 | ecosystem: Environmental > Terrestrial > Soil > Agricultural land...
TGCCAGGTGACGGGGTGCGGCAACGGCATCAAGACGGCGGGCGAGGCGTGCGACGACGGCAACATCACGAACGGCGACGGCTGCGACGCGAACTGCACGGTGACGGGGTGCGGCAACGGCATCAAGACGGCGGCCGAGGGCTGCGACGACGGCAACACGGTGAACGGTGACGGCTGCGACGCGAACTGCACGCTGACGGGGTGCGGCAACGGGGTCCAGACGACGGGCGAGGTGTGCGACGACGGCAACGGCGTGAACGGCGACGGCTGCGACGTGAACTGCAAGCTCTCGGCGTGCGGCAACGGCGCGGTGGCCCCGGGCGAGGAGTGCGACGACGGCAACGCGGCGCCGCTCGACGGTTGCAGCGCGCTGTGCGTCCTCGAGCCGCTCGAGATGGAGCCCAACGAGGACGGCTCGCCGTCCTTGGGCGGCGTCGACATCAACGGCAACGACTTCGACACGGTGTTCGCCAACGCCAACGGCGCGTTCACCCGATCCGTCGTGATCCGCGGCCAGATCTCGCCGGCGGGCGACGAGGACGTCTACCTGTTCCGGAACCCCACGGCGCTGGTCCAGACGATCCGGCTCGACATCTGGAGCCGGGCGCTCGGCATCGGCGTCCCGTGCGGCACGACGCTCGACACCGGCCTCCACGTGCGCGACGCGGCGGGGATCCCGCTCGCGTCGAACGACGATCGGAACGCCACCTCCGACTTCTGCTCGTCGCTGATCTTCGGGCTGCGGCCGGGCGAGAGCGCCTATGCCCACATCACGGAGCTCGGCGACAATGGCGTGACGCCGGCCTACGTGCTCGAGGCGAAGTACCAGGCGGCGGTGTGCGGCGACGGCATCATCAGCCCGGGCGAGATGTGCGAGGACGGCAACACGAGCGCCGGCGACGGCTGCAGCGCGGTGTGCTTGATCGAGACGGCGCCGGAGTCCGAGCCGAACAACACGCTCCCCCAGGCGTCGACGAGCCCGGTCCAGATCACCCGCGACAGCACGATCACGGGCACGATCAAGCCGATCGCCGAGGTCGACACGTACCGGGTCACGGTCACGACGGCGACGGTGGTCCGGTTCGAGGCGCTGTCGACGCTCTACGACTGCGTCGGCACGACGATCGATCTCCGCCTGTTCGACTCGGCCGGCGCGCCGATCATCACCGACATCGACGCCTCGGGCTACAGCATCTTCGTGTGCGGCCAGATCGTCGCCTTCCTGGATCCGGGCACGTACTTCATCAGCGTCGAGGAGCACGGCAACAACGGGGTGGTCTCGGACTACGTCCTCCAGACCGACTTCCAGGTCTCGCGCGGCAACGAGGCCGAGCCCCCGATGATGTCGGGGACCAACGACACGATCATGACCGCGGAGACCAAGCTGGTAGGCGGCAACAACGTGTTCGTGTTCGGCGATCACCAGCTGCTCGACGACGTGGACGTCTACCAGATCACGGTGCCGGCGGGCGCGCGCATCCGCGCGGAGATCATCGAGGGCAACCGCGTCGCGGAGACCTGCGAGTCCTTGGAGGTCGACAGCCGGCTGACGCTGCTCGATCAGAACGGCGTCGAGCTCGTCGACGACGACGACTCGGGCCGCGGCTACTGCTCGCTCATCGACGGCACCGGCTCATCGCCAATCGACCCGGCGGCGCGCAACACCAGCCCCACCGCCCAGCCGTACTACCTGATGGTGCGGCGGTCGACCTTGGCGAACGCCACGCGAGGGGTGTTCGTCTACCGGCTCCAGGTCACGTTCCGCTGAGGAGGACCTGGTACTCAGGGCAATCCCGTCGGGGTTCGAGCAACCGGGCCGCGCTGGCCGCGCGATCCTGCGGCGATGACGGAGCGCCCGCGGCGATGATCGGCGCACCCGCGGCGATGATCGGCGCGCCCGCGGCGCCGGCCGGCCCTCGCTCCGAGTTGGTGCTACAGTGACTCGCGGCGCGTCGGCAGCTCATGAAACGCTTACTCATCGTCGACGACAGCAGGCTCATGCGGGACATGGTGGCTGCCTGTCTCCGCCCCCTGGGCGCCGTGACGTTCGAGTACGCGGGGACTGGCCTCGAGGCGATCGAGCGGCTCGCGCTCGCGGGCTTCGACCTCGTGGTCCTCGATCTCAACATGCCGGACGTCGGAGGCGTGGAGGTCATCGAGTTCGTTCGCTCGCAAGATCACCTGCGACAGCTGCCGATCCTCGTCGTCACGACGCGCGGGGATGACGCGAGCCGGTCCCGGGTGCTGGAGGCCGGCGCGTCAGCGTTCCTCGCAAAGCCGTTTGCTCCCCCTCAGATCCTGGAAGAGGCTCGCCGGCTCCTCGGGCCGGGTGCGGCTTGACCGATGGCCTCGACCTTCGCGACTTCATCGGAGGATTCGTCGCAGAGGCCGAGGAGCTGGTCAGCACGGCGCACGCGCTGATCCTCGAGATCGAGGGGGCGAGCAAGACCGGCGCGCTGCACCCCAGAGCGGTGCGCGACCTGTTTCGCGCCGTCCACACCGTCAAAGGCCTCGCGGGGATGGTCGGGGTCGAGCCGATCGTCGAGCTCGCGCACGCCCTCGAGGCGTTGCTCCGCACCGCCGATCACAGCGGCGGCCGGCTGAGGCACGGCGCCGTCGACGTCTCGCTCCAGGCCGTGAACGCCATCGGCGAGCGCGTGCGCTCGGTCGCCGCCGGCCGCGCGCCGGCGCCGGCCCCGGATGCGTTGCTCGCCGCCCTCGCCGAGATCGAGGTCGCCGCGGATGCACCGCCGGCTCCTCCCCCGATCGCGCCGGAGTGGGACGCGCGGCTGAGCGCCAGCGAGCGCCAGCAGCTGTTTCAGGCGCTGCGCGCCGCGGCCCCGGTGTGGACGCTGGCGTTCGTGCCGAGCGAGGCCAACGCCGCGCGCGGGATCTCGATCGCCACCGTCCGCGCGCGCCTCGCCGCGCTCGGCGACATCATCAAGGTCGCGCCTCGCGCGCTGGGCGGTGACCGCAAGGGCGTCGCCTTCGACTTCCTGATGGTCAGCGGCGCCTCGCCGGAGTCACTCGCCGACGCCGCCGCCACGACGGTCGACCTCGTCAGCCCGATGGTCGCGCCCGCCGCGGTGGCGGTCGCGCCGGCGCCCGCGGCCGGCGCCGCGCCGTCGGCGCCCGCGGCCGGCGCCGCGCCGTCACTCGGCGTCGCGCCGAGCGACGCGGCACCGATCGGGCGCTCGGTCGTCCGGGTGGAGCTGTCGCGCCTCGACGACCTGCAGTCGCACCTGTCGCTGCTCAACGGCTCGCGGTTTCGCCTCGAGCGCGAGCTGGCCGCGCTGGCCGGGCTCGAGGCCGAGCGCGAGGCCGAGCGCGACGTCCTCGTGCGGCGGCTCCGCGAGCTGGCCGAGCTCCAGGGCCGCCAGCTCCGGGAGCTGCGGCGCGCGATCCTCCGCGTGCGCATGGTCCGGCTGTCGGAGGTGCTCGAGCCGCTCTCGCTGCTCGTCCGCAGCCTCACGCGTCCGGATCACAAGGAGGTCCGGCTCGAGATCGACGCGCGCGACAGCGAGATCGACAAGGCCGTCGCAGACCGCCTGCTGCCCGCGCTCGTGCACCTCCTGCGCAACGCGATCGACCACGCGATCGAGCCGGTCGACGAGCGAGTCGCCGGCGGAAAGCCGCGCGCCGGCTCGCTCCGCGTCGCGTGCCAGGAGCTCGGCGGCAGCTGGCTCGAGCTCGTCATCCGCGACGACGGGCGCGGGATCGATCGCGAGGCCATCGCCCGGCGCGCTGGGCGGCCGGTGGCGACCGACGAGGAGCTGCTCGAGGTCCTCACCACGCCGGGCTTCTCGACACGCGACACGGCGACGTCGACCAGCGGCCGCGGGCTCGGCATGGACATCGTGAAGCGGGTCGCCGTCACCGAGCTGGGCGGTGAGCTCGGGATCACCACCGCGGTCGGCGAGGGGACCACCTTCCGGCTCCGGGTCCCGCTCACGATCGCGATCATCGAGGTGTTCTCGTTCTCGTGCGGACCCCAGGCCTTCGTCGTGCCGGCGGCGGCGGTCGAGGAGATCTTCGAGCTGTCTGCGGGCGACGGCATCCGGCCGCCGGCGGGCGCGGGCGCGGGCGTCGTCGCCATGCTGATCGAGCGGCGCGGGCGCGCGATGCCGCTGGTCCCGCTCGGCCCGCTGCTCGCGATCGATCGCGGCGACGCGGCCCGCAAGGCGATCGTCATCCGCCGCGACGGCGGCGCGATGGCATTTGCTGTCGACCGGATGCTGGGCCGCCACGAGGTCGTGGTGCGCCCGATCTCCGACCCGCTCGCACGCGCCCCCGGGATCGCGGGGGCGACGGATCTCGGCGACGGCCGCCCGACGCTCGTGCTCGACCTGGCGGAGCTCGGCGGCCGCGTCGCGGTCCGCGAAGGGAGTGCCTGATGGGGCTACACGTGGCGTTTCGCATCGACAAGGCCGAGTACGTGGTCCCCACCGAGCAGGTGCTCTACCTCGAGTCGTACGAGGCCGCGACGCACATCCCGGGCGCGCCGCCGTACGTCGCCGGCATCGTGCAGGCGCGCGGGCGGCTCGTGCCCGTCGTCGACGTGCGCCACCGGTTCGGGCTTCCGCCGATCGAGCACTCGATCGATCGCCGCGTGGTCGTGGTGCAGGTCGGCACGCGCGTCGCCGGCCTCCTCGTCGACAGCGCGCGCGAGGTCCTCCAGATCGACGCCGCTGCGTTCGAGAAGCCCCCGGAGGTGATCGAGCAGCAATCGGCGGGCTTCGTGAAGGGCGTCGCGGCGATCGCGAAGCGCTTGTTCTTGTTGGTCGACGTGCCCCGCGTGATCGGGGAGGAGCTGAGCCATGGGTAGCAACAACCGCCGCGACGATCGAGTCGCAGAAGTGGCGCAGTCGCTGCGCGAGACCGCGAGCCGCGCCGAGCAGATCGAGCACGCGGCGAACCGCCTGGCCGAGAGCGGCACGGCGCAGGCGGCCACGGCGGAGCAGATCCGCGCCTCGCTCGAAGGGCTCGCCGCCAGCATCGACGAGACGGCGACGGCGAGCGAGCAGATGGCCCACGCCCACGGCGCGGCGGCGTCGACCGCGCGCGACGTGGTCATCGGCATCGAGGGGATCGCCTCCGGCCTCCAGGAGCTGTCCGCGTCGGTGGCCGGGATGCGCAAGGAGGGCGAGCTCCTCGCCCGCGGCAGCGACGCCACGGCCACCACGCTCGAGGAGCTCGCGCGGTCGGTGAAGGGGACGAGCGGCAGCGCCGCCGAGCTGACCGAGTCCGCCGATCGGCTCGTCGCGGCGGCGTCGGAGACCAGCTCGAGCGTGGCCGACGTCGCGCTGCGCGGCCAGGAGACCGCGGCGACGATCGAGGAGGTCGCGAGCACGATCGAGGAGATGTCGACGTCGACGTCCCGCCTCGCGAGCGACGCGAAGCAGATCGGCGAGCGCGTGACCAGCATCGCCGCGGGCTTCAAGGGCGTCACGGGCGCGCTCGATATGGTCGCATCGGACATGACCGAGTCCGCGAGCGCGGTCGAAGAGACCTCGGCCACGGCCGAGGAGCTGGCGCGATCGTTCCGCAGCGTGTCGGAGCTCACGGGCGCGCTCAGGGACTCCGCGGCGTCCTCGGCGAGCAGCCTGACGGAGGTGGCCGCGTCGGTCGAGGAGGTCGCGACGACCGCGGAGAAGAACGCCGCGGTCGTCGAGAGCAACGCCGCCGCGATCGAGCAGGTGGCGCGCTCCGCCCAGAGCGTGGCGCAGTCGGCGCAGGAGGTCAGCACCCTCGCCTCGGCGAGCGCCTCGGCGGCGACCCAGCTCGAGTCCTCGACCCGGCGGATCGTGACGGTCGTCGAAGGCACGCGCGCCACCTCCGAGCGGGTGGCCGGCTCGGCGCGGACGAGCGGGCAGACCGTCGACCGCACCATCAAGGGCCTCTCGCGGATCCGCGAGGCGATGGCCCAGGGCGCCGCCGTGATGAAGGACATGGGCAAGCGCGCCGAGGAGATCGGGGACATCGTGCAGGCGATCAACCTGATCGCCGATCGGACGAACCTCCTGTCGCTCAACGCGAGCATCGAGGCCGCCCGCGCGGGCGAGCACGGCCGGGGGTTCGCCGTGATCGCCGAGGAGGTGCGCGCCCTGGCCGACCGCGCGGCGGCCTCCGCGATGGACGTCGCGAAGATCATCCGCGGCCTGCAGGCCGTCGCGCGCGACGCCATCGCCGCGAACGGCGAGGGGCTCCGGCTCGCGGACGAGGGGGCCCAGCTGAGCGAGGAGGCGCGGAGCGGGCTGCAGACGATCCTCCAGGGGGTCGAGACCCTCGACACGTCGATCCGCAACATCAGCACGGCCACCGAGGAGCAGGTCCGGGCGGTGCAGACCGTGGCGGGCTCGACCGCGCGGCTCGAGCAGGAGAGCCGGGCGATCGCGCGGGCGAGCACCGAGCAGACGCAGGCGACGCAGAGCCTGGCGCGCGCGGGCGGCGAGATGCGCACCATGGCGAAGCAGACGCGCGACGCGACCGGCGAGCAGGCCCGGGCGCTGCGCGAGCTGGTCAGGGCGAACGCGCAGCTCGCGTCGAGCACGGAGCGGGTCAGCCGCGCGACGGAGGAGCAGGTGACGAGCGCGACGCAGCTGGCGCGCGCGGCGGTGCAGATGCGCACCTCGACGCAGCGGACCGTGACGTCGGTGAGCGACCAGCTCCGCGGCGTGACCGGCATGGCCTCGGACGTCCAGGACATCGCGTCCGGCACCCAGCGGATGGTCACGGCGATCGCCGAGCAGGCCCGCGGCGCGAGCGAGATCGCGCGCGCGATGGAGGGCGCGCGCAAGCACGCGGTCCAGAACGCGCGGGCCGTCACCGAGCAGGCGCGCGCGTCGAAGGAGATCGAGGCAGGCACGCGGGACATCGCGCGGCTGTCCGCCGAGGTGACGCAGGCGACGGCCGCACAGACGGTCGCCCTGACGGGGCTCGCCAAGGAGGCGGACGACGCGCGGCGCATCGCGAAGCAGACCGCGCGCGTGGTCGGCGAGCAGGCCGAGGCGCTGGCCGCGGTGGCCGCCACCTCGTCCCGCCAGACCGCGTCGATGCAGGGCCTCGCGCGCGGGGCGGCGGAGCAGGCCGCGAGCACCGAGCAGGTGAGCCAGGCGATGCGCGACGTGCGGACGCGGGTCCGCGAGATCTCGCTCGCGCTCGTTGCGCAGGCGAAGACCTCCCACGCCACGGCGAGCGACGTCGCGATCGTGGCCCGCGAGATCGGCGGGCTGCGGATCGCGCACGTCGAGCAGGCGGAGCTCGTCACGAGCATCGCGCACGGACCGGAAGGCTCGCCGCCGCCGGGCTCACGGACGTGATCCCGGTCCGCGGCTACAGCCTGACCGACGCCGAGCGGCGTCGGATCGAGCACATCGACGCGCTCGTCCTGGGCGGCGCGAGCAGCGCGGCCGAGCTCGTCGCGCTCTTGTCGGAGTCGAGCTGGACCGTGCGCCGCGCGGTGATCGGCGCGCTGGCCGCGCTCGGAGACGAGGCCGCGGTGCTCCTGTGCGCGTGGCTGCGGCACGGACGGACGAGCGAGCACGCGATCGCGGCCGCCGTGGAGGCGCTCGCGAGCTCGATCGGCCGCTCGACGTCGGCGATGGTCGCCGCGCTCCTGGGCGAGCAGGATCCCGCGGTCGTCTCGGACGCGGCCGTGATCCTCGGGCGGCGGCGCGCCGCGGAGGCCGTCCCGCACCTGGTCCGGCTGCTCGGGCACGCCGACGACAACGTCGCGGTCGCGGCGATCGAGGCGCTCGGCGAGATCGGTGGCGGTGCCGCGATCGACGGCCTCATCGACGTGGTCCGGCAGAAGCAGTTCTTCCGGACGTTCCCCGCGCTGCACGTGCTCGCGGCCTGCGGCGATCCGCGGGCCATCACGCCGCTGCTCGAGCTCCTCGAAGACGAGCTGTTTCGGGGCGACGCCGTGCGGGCGCTCGGCCGGACGGGCTCCCCGAGCGCGATCGCGCCGCTGGCCGCGCGGCTCGCCGTGGCCGCCGATCTCGAGGAGGTCCGCCTGCTGGCGACGGCGCTGGCGCAGCTGGTCGCGCGCGCCGAATGGAGCGGCGCTGGCGGGGTCGTGCGCGCGGCGCTGCCCGCGGCGATCGGGCCGGCCCGGCAGCGGTTCGTCGCGGCGCTGCCCGGCGCCGATCCCGATGAGCGGATCGCGCTGGCGAGCGTCCTGGGCGAGATCGGCGACGGGGAGACCCTGGCCGTGCTGATCGCGCTCCTCCCGGACCCGGCGGCCGGCTCCGCCGCGGCGCAGGCGCTCGAGAAGCTCGCCGTGCACCACGCCGGCGCGCTCCTGGACGAGCTTCCGCGCGGCAACGCGGCGACGCGAGCCGCGCTCTTGCGGTTCGTCGACGACCGCGGCGCCGGGCCGCGCGTCCGCGCGCTGCTCGCGGACGAGGATCCCGACGTCCGGACCCGGGCGTGCGAGGCGCTCGGGCGGATCGGCGATCCGGAGGTGGCCGCGGCGCTGTTCGGCGCGCTGCGCGACCCGAACCCGAGAGTCGCGCACGCGGCGGTGGCCGCGATCCACGCGCTGGGTGCCGCGAGCACCGCCGCGCTGGCGATCGAGGCGCTGCGCGATGCCGACCCGTCTGTCCGCCGCCACGCGCTACGGATCATCGCTCACCTCGCCGCGGACGAGGCGTTCGAGCCGGTGCGAGATGCGATCAGCGATCCCGATCCGCGGATCTGCGAGCTCGCGGTCGGCGCCCTCGGGGCGCTCACCGATCCGCGGGTGGACGGGATCCTCGAGGTGCTCGCGCGGCGGCCGCACGACGCGATCCGCGCGGCGGCGATGCGCGCGGCCGCTCATCGCGGCAGCGAGGCCATGGCGGCGCTCCTGGCGCGGGGGCTGTCCGACGACGCGGCGTGGGTGCGCTACTACGCGTGCCAGGGCCTCGGGCGGCTCGGGCGCGCGAGCTCGACGCCGGCGCTGATCGCGCGGCTCGCCGACGCGTACCCTCACGTCCGGATCGCCGCGATCGAGGCGCTCGCCCGGCTCGACACGCCCCAGGCGTGGCAGGCGCTCACGTCCGCGGTTCGCTCGGACGACGCGGACGAGCATCGCGCCGCGCTCGTCGGCATCAGCCACGAGGCTCGACCCCGCGCGCTGCCGTTCTTGCTCGATGCCTGGCGCTCGCCCGAGCTCGCCACCCGGCTCATCGCGCTCGCCGGGCTCGCGCGGCTCGCGGGCGAGCGCGCGCTCGAGCCGCTCGCCGCGGCGGCGGCCAGCGATGACGGCGAGCTCCGGGCCGCCGCGCTCTCGCTGCTCGAGGAGCGATCCGATCGCGCGGCCGCGGAGATCCTGGTCGAGGTCGCGCTCGCCGCCGATCTCGCGCACCCGGTGCACGCGGCGCTGGCTCGTCCGTCGGCCGCGCGGATCGCGGCCATCCAGGCACGGCTCGTCGGTGCGGCCCCCCGCCCGGCCCAGATCCTCGCCGCCGCGCTGGGCCGCATGGGCGGTGCGGCCGCCACCGCCGCGCTGTTCGCGGCGCTGTCCATGCCGAACGCGGCGGCGCGGCTCGCGGCGGCGACGGTCTTGATCGCGATCGACGCCGGCGGTGCGCGCGAGGTGGTCGCGCGGCTCGCCGCCGAGGATCCCGATCTCGACGTCCGCGGCGCGTGCCTCGCGGCGGTGCGTGAGCCCATGGCATGAGCGGGCTCTCGCTCACGCAGCAGCTCGCGGCCATCTTCGCGCACCTCGTGGAAGAGGCGAGCGGGCTGCACTACAGCCCGGAGAATCGCGAGCTGTTCGGGGACAAGCTCGCCGCGCAGGCCCAGGAGGCCGGCTACGACACGCTGCTCGACTACTACTACCGGCTCCGCTACGACGATCCCACGGGCGAGGAGATGCGCGCGCTCATCCGCGCGCTGCTCGTCCACGAGACATACTTCTTCCGCGAGCTGGCGCCGCTCCAGCAGCTCGTCGACGGCCACCTCGCGGAGGTCATCCGCGCCAGCGGCCGGGCGCGCGTGTGGTCCGCGGCGTGCTCCACCGGGGAGGAGCCGCTGACCTTGGCGATGCTCCTCGACGAGCGCGACCTCCTCGGCCGCGTCGAGATCATCGCCACCGATCTCAGCGAGGACGTGATCGCGACCGCGCGCGCGGGCCGGTACGGCCGGCGCGCGCTGCGCGACGGCTACCCCCCGGCCCTCGCGCGGCGATACCTCACCGTCGATCCGCACGGCGTCACGGTCGCGCCGCTCATCCGCGACGCGATCTCGTTCCGCGCCAAGAACCTGCTCGACGTGGCGAGCTTCGCCGAGCTCGGCAGCTTCGATCTCATCCTCTGCCGGAACGTCCTGATCTACTTTCGCGACGCGGTCATCGCGCGCGTGATCGATGCGATGACCGGGCTGCTCGCGCCCGGCGGCGTCATCGCCGTCGGGGTCTCGGAGTCGCTCCTCCGCTTCGGATCGTCCCTCGCCAGCGAGGAGCGCGGCGGGTCGTTCTTCTACAGGAAGGTGCGATGACGGCTCCCCGCGTGCTGGTGGTCGATGACTCGGCATTCGCGCGGACGGTGCTCTCGAAGCTGCTGCGCCAGAACGGCGACATCAGCGTCGTCGGGACCGCGCGAGATGGCGCGGACGCGCTGGAGCGGATCGATGCGCTCGATCCGGACGTGGTCACGCTCGACCTCACGATGCCGGGCATCGACGGGATCGGCGTCCTGCACGCGCTGCGCGCCCGCCCGCGGCCCCGGGTGATCGTGGTCAGCACCTCGTCGGTGGACGCCGCGCTCGGTGCGCAGGCGCTCGCGCTCGGCGCCGTGGACCTCGTGACGAAGCCGACCGCGCTCGCGAGCGACCGGCTGCACGAGATCGGCGCGGAGCTGCGGGCGAAGGTCATCGCGTGCGCGCGCCCCGCGCCCGCCGACCCGCCCGAGCGCCGCACCGAGGCGGGGGTGCCGCGCAAGGGCGCCGACCTGGTCATGATCGGCACCTCGACCGGCGGCCCGCAGGCGCTCACGCGGCTGGTCGCCGCGCTGCCCGCCGACCTCCGCGCGCCGGTCGTGATGGCGCTGCACATCCCGGTCGGATACACCGAGGCGATCGCCCAGCGGCTCGACAAGATCTCGCCGCTGATGGTCATGGAGGCCGCCGACGGCCTCGAGCTCGTGCCGGGGCTCGCGGTGCTCGCGCGGGGTGGCATGCACCTGCGCGTCGAGCGACACGGCTCGCGCCTCTATGCCGTGCTCTCGCCGCGGCCGGCCCGCCAGTTCACGCCCTCCGTCGACGAGCTGTTCATCAGCGGCGCCCGCGCGGTCGGCGCGCGGTCGCTCGGAGTAGTTCTGACCGGCATGGGCGATGACGGCCTCGAAGGCGCGCGGGCCATCGCGGCGGCGGGAGGTATGCTCATCACCGAATCGGCGAGCAGCTGCGTGATCTACGGGATGCCGCGCAGCGTGTACGAAGCGGGGCTCGGTGCTGTGTCCGTTCACCTCGATCAGATCGGGAGAAGGATCGAAGAGTATGTTTGACGCACCACCTTCCTCGCCTCGAGCGTCGCCTCGAGCGTCGCCTCGAGCGTCGCCTCGACCGCCGGTGATCTGGATCGTGGACGACTCGGCGACCGAGCGCGCGATCACCCGGCGATCCCTCGGTCAGGACTTCTCGTTCATCGAGTTTCAGGATGGCGTCGAGGTCGTGGAGCGCTTCGCGTCGGGCGCGCGGCCGGACGTGCTCTTGCTCGACTGGGTGATGCCGGGTATGTCCGGCGACGAGGTGTGCCGGTACCTGCGCTCGCAGGACAGCACGAAGGAGCTGCCGATCATCCTCGTCACGGCATCTCGGATCGCGACCAGCGACGTGGTGCAGGGCCTGGCGGCGGGCGCGAACGATTACATCGCGCGCCCGTTCGCCCCGCAGGAGCTGCGCGCGCGCGTCGACACGGCCCTGCGCGCCAAGCGGCTCCACGACGAGGCCGTCCGCGAGCGCATGCGCCTCGCCGCCATCAACCGGCTCGGGGGCAAGCTGTTCGAGGCCGGCGGCGATGCGCAGCGGATCTTCGAGGCGCTCGCGTCTACGCTCGCGGGCTCGATCTGCGATGGCTGCTCCATCCTGCTCTTGCCGGGACCGTTCCCGGAGGCCGCCGTCGCGCGGCACTGCGCCGATCCCGAGGCGGCGGCTGCGCTCCTCGCGATGGCGGCGATCGCGGATCCGGCGACCTTCGTGTTCGAGAGCTCCGAGGAGGCCGCGTGCGTGCTGGCGCGCTCCTACCACGGCTATATCGAGCGGCGCGGCCTCCGCGGCCTCGCGATCCTGCCGTTCCCGCTCCGCGAGCCGTTCCAGGGCGTCATCACCGTGACGCGTGACGGCGAGTCGCTGCCCTTCGAGCGCGAGGATCTGGCGACGCTCGAGACCTGCATCGAGTACGCGACGCTCGCCGTCCAGAACGCGATGCGGCTGGAGGCCGAGCGGACCGCCCGCACGCAGCTCCACGCGGTGCTGGAGCACGCCCCGATCGGCATCGTCGTGACGAACCGCGACGGGGCCGTGACGCTGGCGAACCCCGCGGCGGCGACGCTGGTGCCGGGCATCGAGAGCGCCCCGGACCTCGCCGCGCTGACCGCGCAGGCGCTCGGGGACGGCGCGGCTCGCAAGCTGCGGGTCGCCTCCGTGCCCCTGATGATGGGCGGCGCCGCCATCGGGGAGGTCACCACGCTCGAGGACGTGACCGCCGAGAGCGAGCTCGCGGCGGAGAGGGCGAGGCTCGCCGCGTTCCAGGAGCAGATGCTCGCGATCGTCGGCCACGATCTCCGGAGCCCGCTGAGCGCGATCTACGCGGGGGCGGACGCGCTGAACCACTACGCGGCCGACAGCCCGCCGATGCACTCGATCATCCGCCGCATGCGGGCGAGCGCTTCGCGGATGACCAGCATCGTCGACCAGCTCCTGGACGTGACGCGCGCCCGGCTCGGCGGCGGGATCCCGGTCAAGCCGCAAGAGATGTCCTTGACGCCGATGGTCCGCGGCGTCATCGAGGAGCTGGCGCTCGCCCACGCGTCCGCCCGGTTCGAGCTCGTCGCCGACGAGAAGGTGCACGGGAGGTGGGACCCCGATCGCCTGGCGCAGGTCGTCTCGAACCTGGTGAGCAACGCGATCCAGTACGGCCGCGCGGGCTCACCGATCGTCGTCGCGGTGTCGGCGACGGCGGCGGTCGCCACGATCACGGTGACGAATGCCGTGCGCGATCTGCCGATCGCGAGCGACCGGCTGCGCACGATCTTCGATCCGTACCGGCGCGGCGCCGGCAGCGAGCGTCACGTCGGCGGGCTGGGCTTGGGCCTGTACATCGTGAGCGAGATCGTGCGCGCCCACGGTGGGACGATCACCGCGGCGTCGTCCGCGCCCTCGACGGTCTTCCGGGTCCAGCTCCCGCTCGGCTGCTAGCTGCTAGCGTCGGGCACGCTCGGCCGCGCGGCCGCGATCAGGGCGGCGCGGGGCGCACCTGCTCGCCGGTCGTGAACGTGTCGAGCACGAGCCAGAACGCCGCGATGGCGTCGTTCGTGCCGGGCTCGAGGCGCGTGGCGTACCGCGGATCGATCGCGAGCACGGCAGCGGGCCCCACCACCTTGGCGCCCGCGGCGTCGAGCCGGAGCGCGGTCTCGCGCTCGATGCCGAACGCCACGGCGCCGGGGTGGCGGTAGCCGTGCTGGATCAGGCGGCCGGCGCGGTAGTCGTAGAAGGCGCGCGCCTCGAACGTCGCGCCGGGCACGAGGCCCAGGGCCGGGACGGGCGCCGGGTACGAGTGCATGAAGGGCGGCGTCGCCGCGGCCTCCTTGGCTTCGAGATCGTCGGCCGCGGTGGCCTCCGCGATCATCCAGTCGCCGACGGCGGCGGCCGCGGCGTTGTCGAACAGGAGGATCTTGCCGGCCGCGCGGAGCTGCCCGAACCCGAGCGCGGCGAGCTTGCCGACGAGGCTCGCCACGGCGGGCTGATCCTCGGCGGTGACGTAGATGGCGCTCGCGGCGGCGAGCCGCGCGGCCGCGGCGGCAGCGTCGGTGCCAGCCGTGATCGTCAGCGTCGTCACCGCGAGCTTGCGCCCGGCGAACGCCTTGGCGAGCTTCGTGAGCTCGTCCGCGGTGGCCGCGTCGTCTCCGACCGCGACGAGCGCCACGGCGCCGCCCGCGGCCCGGGCCTCGGCGGCGAACTGCTCGAACGCCGCGCCGAGGCCGGCGGGCACGATCGCGTCGGTGTCGAGCAGGTCGCCGCCGACGTAGAGCGGCCCCGCGCCGGGCGCGCCGGTGAGGAAGTCGAAGCCGCGCAGGGCGAGGCTCGGCACCGCAGGCTGCGCGGTGCCGCCGAGCATCGGCCGCTGCGCCACCAGATCGTAGCCGTACGGCCCGGCCGGAAGGAGGTGCAGGCCCACGTTGCGCAGCGACAGCGAGCTTCGGTCCCCGCGGTAGGCAGACCGCGCGGCGGCGCCGAACGTCTCCTCGTCGATGACGAACGCGCTGGACAGCCCGGCGACGCCCTCGACGCGGGTCCCGTCCGCCACGAGGGCGCCGGTGCGCCAGTCGGGACCGAGGCCGATCTTTGGGCCGGGCGAGCGCTGCACCGCCTGCAGCGAGCGGATCAGGCGCCCGCGCTGCAGCGCGTGCTGCTCGACGATCGCGCGATCGATCCCGAACCGCAGCCCGCGGCGCACGCCGGTGAGCCCGTCGTACGCCAGGTCGACGGCGCCGTACTCGAGGCCGTCCCAGGCGTAGTTGGCGCCGGTGAGGCCGGCGATCATGTACCGGCCCTGGACGGCGCAGCCGGCGCTGTTGCCGCCGAACGGCACGCCGTCCGCGTGCAGCGCAAAGAGCGCGTCCTCGAGCGGCGTCCCGGCGATGATCTCCATCGCGATCACCTGATCGCCGCCGAGCGCGTACACACCGTCGACGTCCGCGCCGAACTGGGCCACCTTGGCAGGATCCAGCGCGTCCGGGCGGATCTGGACGTCGGGGATCGTGACCTCGCACGTGACGGGCGGCGCCACGAGGGCCTCGCACGTGGCCCGCAGCTGATCGGCGCGCACCTGCGCGTCCGAGAGGTTCACCGCGCGATCGTGCGACGTGATCTTCTTCGAATTGACGGAGTAGGGCGGCAGCAGCGCGCGGAGCCGCACCTGGCCGTCGCGGTCGCGGTCCACGGCCTGCTGGACGAAGAGGGCCAAAGTCGGCGCCTGGTAGTCCGCGCCGATCGGGACGAACAGACGGGCGCCGCTGAGCTCGGCGCCGAGGAGCGGCTGCGGCTCTGGTGCCGAGGTCAGCGGATCGGGAGCCGCGAGATCGGCGCAGCCGGCTGCCAGCGCGAGGAGCGGGCACGCGCGGGAGAACGATCGGAGGAATGCCATGTGACTCCTGGAGCGAGGGGGGAGAGCGGCGCAAGCTAGCCCGCGGCTCCGCGAGCGTCCACGGCGGGCTCGATGCTCCCGCGCATCGAGCGGCGATCTTCCTCCTTGGGATCCTCGTCGGCTCCTCCTTTGATCTGGCTCGCGGGGACTCCCGATCGTGGCGCGGCGCCCGCTATCGTGCCGCGCACGCCCATGTCGGATTCTCCGCCGCCGTCCACGTCTGCGTCGTCTCCGCCTGAGGCCGCGGCGCCTGATGCCGCGGCGGGAGGCTCGCTCGCCGAGCTCACCGCCAAGGCGGTGGCCGCCGGCGTCCTGCTCGGCATCGTGTTCGGCGCGGCCAACGCGTACCTGGGGCTGCGCGTCGGCATGACGGTCTCCGCCTCGATCCCGGCGGCGGTGATGACGGTGGCGCTGTTCCGCGTGGCGCGCGTGCGGGGGACGATCCTCGAGGCGAACCTGTCGCAGACGATCGGCTCGGCCTCGACCTCGCTGGCGACGGGCGCGATCTTCACGATCCCGGCGCTGTTTCTGTGGGGCATGGCGCCGCCGTACTGGCAGGTCGTGGTGCTGTGCTTCCTCGGCGGGCTCCTCGGCATCGCCGCGATGATCCCGTTGCGCCGCATGCTGATCGTGAAGGCGCACGACGAGCTGCCGTATCCGGAGGGCACCGCGTGCGCCGAGGTGCTGCGCGCCACGGCCCAAAGCTCGGGCGGCGGCGCGTGGATCTTCCGCGGGATGGCGGTGGGCGCGCTCGTGAAGGTGGCGCTGGCGCTCCTGTTCCTGATCCCGAGCGAGCTCGGCGTCGCCGTGCCGGTCCTGCCCCGCGGCGAGCTGGCGCTCGAGATCGCGCCGGCCCTGTTCGGCGTGGGGTTCATCCTCGGCTACCGCCAGGCCGCCGTGTGCGTGGCGGGCTCGATCGTCTCGTCGCTCGCGCTGACGCCGCTCATCGCGTGGCTCGGCGCGCACATGACGGCGCCGCTGTATCCGGAGACGACGCGGCTGATCTCGCAGATGAGCGCGGGCGACATCTGGTCGCGCTACGTCCGCTACGTGGGCGCGGGCGCGGTGGCCACGGCGGGCATCCTCACGCTCGCGCGCAACTTGCCAACGATGGCGGGCGCGTTCGGCGCGGTCTTGCGCGGACTACGCGGGCTGCGCGGCGGCGCGGGCGAGGGCACGGGCGCGCGCACGGATCGCGATCTGCCGAGCGGCTTCGTGGTCGGCGGCATCGCCGCGGTGGTGCTCGTGACGGCGCTGGTGCCGGGCGTGTTCGCCGGCGACATGGATCTCCCGCAGCGCGCGATCTGCGCCGCGGGCGTGGGGGTGTTCGGCCTCCTGTTCGTCACGGTCGCGGCGCGCATCGTGGGGATCGTCGGCGTGACCTCGCAGCCGACGTCGGGCATCGCGCTCGTGACCTTGATCGGCACCGCGTCGGTGTTCGTGGCGGCGGGCTGGATCGGCCCCGGCGCGCGGGCGGCGGTGCTCACCGTCGGCACGGTGGTCGCGATCGCGGCGTCCAAGGCGGGGGACATCTCGCAGGACTTGAAGACGGGGTACCTGGTCGGCGCGACGCCGGCGCGGCAGCAATTCGGCCAGCTGATCGGCGCGGCGTTCGCGTGCTGGGCGGTGGCGGCCACGGTGCTCCTCCTCGGCGCGACGTACCAGTTCGGCTCGAAGGAGATCCCGGCGCCGCAGGCGACGCTCATGAAGACGATCATCGAGGGCGTGCTCTCGGGGCAGCTGCCGTGGGATCTGGTGCTGACGGGCGGCGGGCTGGCGATCGGCGCGATGCTGTGCGGCGTCTCGGGGCTGGCGTTCGCGATCGGCGTGTACCTGCCGCTCTCGACGATGGCGCCGCTGCTCGTGGGCGGCTGCGTGCGCGCGCTCGCCGATCGCGGCCGCGCGCGCAGCGGCGGGGGCGGGGCCACGGGCAAGGGGGAAGGCGGCCCGGGCGTGCTCGCCGCATCCGGCCTCGTCGCTGGCGAGGGCCTGGCGGGCGTGGTGGTCGCGGCGCTGGTGGCGGCGGGAGTCTCGGCGAAGTCGATGACGCCGCGCATCTCCGGCAGCGCGGGCGAGCTGGTCGGGCTCGCCGTCGTCGCCGCGGTGGGGTTCTTCCTCTACCGCGCCGCGCGCTCGCGGTGACGTCGGTGCTGCGATCAAGCTCGGCGCGCGCTGGCCATGTACGGCGTGTTGCGCTGCTCGAGGATCGCGCCGTCGGCGGTGAGCGCGATCAGCCCGGCGGCGCCGCGGACGCCCTCGAGCTCGGCGAGGACGATCCGCGCGGCGGCGTCGGGGGCGCGCCCGTCGGCGACCAGATCGCACAGCCGCTTGGCGGACAGGAGCACCATGATCCGCTCGCCGACCCCGGTCATCGAGACGCCCACGCGCGGGGTGCAGTACGTGCCGGCGCCGATGATCGGCGAGTCGCCGACGCGGCCGGGGTAGCACTGGCCGGTGCCGCCGGTGGAGGTGGCCGCGGCGAGGCGGCCGCGCGCGTCGCGCGCCACGCAGCCCACCGTGCCGAGGCGGCGCGGGTTGTCCTCGCGCCAGCGCGCCGCCATGGCGGCGTAGTCGAGCCGCGTGCACGCGTCGTCGAGGTGCGCCTGCCAGTACGCGATCTTTGCGGGCGTCGCCACCACGGCGGCCGTGTGCCCGAGGCGCAGCGCGAGCTCTTGCGCCTCGCGCCCGCACAGCATGACGTGCGCGTCCTGTTCGAGGAGGTAGCGGGCGAGCAGGATCGGGTTCTTGAGCCCGGGCACCTGCGCCACCGCGCCGGCGCGTCCGTCGTCGGCCATGACGCTCGCGTCGAGCCGCGACAGGCCGTCGGCCTGCAGGTACGAGCCGGTGCCGGCGTTGAGCAGCGGCTCGTCCTCGAGCCGCTGCACGGCGGCGCACGCGGCGTCGAGCGCGCTGCCGCCCGCGGCGAGCACGTGCCAGCCGGCGTCGGCGGCGCGCTCGCACGCTTCGTTGCGCGCGGCCTCTTCTCCGGCGGGCGGGCTGCCGCAGCCGCCGTGGACGATGAGCGCGGGTCCGAGCATGCGCGCGACGCTACCAAGGCGCGCCGCGGGCGGGGGGCGCGGGCGGGGGCGCGGGCGGGGGCGCGGGCGGGGGCGCGGGAGTGATGACGCGTCGCGTCTGACGCGGCGAGTCACCTCCTTTATATAGAGAGCGCGCGGAGCGAGATCGCGACCGGCCGCGCGAGATCGAGCGCGTCGCCCTGCGGATCGATCGTCCCGTCTGGCAGGAGCGCGGCGAGCCGGGCGCGCGCGGTGGCGGCGTCGGTGCCGCTGTCGCCGGCCTCGAGCACGGCGCCGGCCGCGTTGACGACCGGGATCGACGCCGCGATCGCGTCTTCGAGCAGCGCCTCGAACGTGCCCCACGCGCCGCGCAGGAACTTCGGCCGCGCGGCGTCCTTGGCGGCGGGCGGCGCGACGCGCTTGCCGAGCGGCGTGCCGAGCAGCCGCGCGTGCTGCCGGTAGCCGCGCACGAGCCCGGCCAGCGCGCGCGCGCCCGGCGCGTCGCTGAGCGCGCCGGCCCACGCCTCGCAGAGGAGCGCGCTCGTGCGATCGCTGGCGCGCCACGTCTCGGCGGTGTGGATCGTCAGGTACGCCGTGATGCCGGACGTGCCCATCGTGTCGCGCCCGAGGTACTGCTCGTGGAAGCAGATCGACTGGAACTTCTCGACCTCGCGGTGCGCGGCGTCGTGGGAGAGCGCGCCGCGGTGCTGCCGCGCGAGCGCGTTGACGAGCGGGTGCAGCGCGCGATCGATCGCGCAGTGCGAGGCGACGCCGAGCGCGATCGCGCCGAGCACGGGATCGCGCTCGCGCCGCGCGACCGCGAGCAGGCTGCCGAGCAGCACCACCGCGCCGCCGTCGTGGATCGCGGCGCCCCACGGCGACGCCTGCGCCGGCAGCCCCGTGAGGTAGCGGACGACCTCGAGCGCGTAGCGGTGGAAGTACGGCAGGTCTGGCACGAGCGCGCCGAGCCGCGCGGCGTCGTCGCGGCGGACGAGCAGCCGGCGGACCGGCGCGTCGAGGGTGGGCGCGGCCATCGCCTCGCGGAGCGCGGTCAGGTGGATCCCCTCGGCGGGCATGGCGGAGTCATAGCATCGCGGCGCGCGAGCGCGGCGTTGCGCGGCGCTCGGCGTCGGGGTATCGAGCCGCATGTCCACCGAGCTGGTGCGCGAGGTCGCGGGCGTCTCGCTCGCGACGCAGCGCCACTACATCATCAAGCGCAAGTTCTGGTCGTTCCTCGAGCGGGTGTTCCGCGTATGGACCCTGGACGGCCAGCTCATCATGTACATCCAGCACCCGCTCCTGCGGCTCCGCGAGGAGTTCATGGTGTACGAGGACGAGGCGCGGACGCGGCCGCTCCTCCGCGTGAAGTCCAAGCAGGTCATCGCCATCAACTTCGCCTTCGAGATCACCGACGCCAAGACGGGGCAGGTGCTCGGGATCGTGAGGAAGCAGGGGCTCAAGTCGATCGTGCGCGACCGGTTCACCTTGCTCGATGCCGCCGAGCGCGAGATCGGCTACGCGGAGGAGCAGGGCGCCTCGATCCTGCGCCGGTTCATCCCGCTGCTCACGTCGAAGCACGCGATCTTCGCGGGCGGCCAGCAGGTGGCGTTCATCCGTCAGGTGTTCCGGTTCTTCACGAAGGAGTTCACGGTCGAGCTCCAGCCGTCGGAGCTCGATCCGCGGTTCGTGCTCGCCGTCGCGCTGCTCGCGCTCATGGCCGAGGCGCGCCGCGAAGACGCCTGAGCGACACCTGAGCGACGCCTGAGCGACACCTGAGCGGTCGCGCGTGCATCTCGGCCGATCGCGCGCATGATTGAGCGATGCGCCTCGGCCTTGGCCTCGGCCTCGCCCTCCCGCTCGTGCTGGCGTCCGCCGCGGGGGCCGCGGCGGATCCCGCGCCGCGCGCGAAGCAGCCGGCGCCTGCCGCGCCGAAGCAGCTGGCGCCTGCGTCGCCTTCGCTGGCGCCGCCCGCCCAGCCGAAGCCGCCGTGCGCCGGCTGCACGCTCGACGTGTACGGCGACGCCACCGCCAGCGCGCGGATGCCGCTGCTCGTCGTGCTGCACGGCGACCACGAGCAGGCGCGCAACACGGCGGCCCGATGGCGCGCGGCCGCCAAGCAGCGGCGCTGGGCGCTGCTCTCGCTGCAGTGCCCGGCCGCCGAGCAGTGCAAGGGGAGCTGGTGGCAGTGGAACGGCGATCCGCAGTGGGTGCGCGATCAGATCGCGCAGGTCGCCGCGCAGCTCCCGATCGATCCGGATCGCACGTACGCCGTGGGCTGGTCCGGCGGCGCGACCTACCTCGGGATGCGCATGCCGATCTGGCACGAACTGTTCGCCGCGATCGTCATCCACGGCGGCGGCCAGGCACCGCGGGAGGACCCCGCGGTGTGTCCTGCCCGCGCGCTCCCGGCGTACTTCCTCGTGGGAGATGGGAATCCACTCCACGGATTGGCACGCGATCTTCGGGATTACTTCGTTCGCTGCAAACAGGATGTGCAATGGGCGCTCCTCCCGGGCGCTGATCACCCGAAGGAGGATCGCGCGCTCGACGGAAAACGCGCGCTTACGATCCTCGACTGGCTCGCTGCGAGATCGCGCACACAGCCGCCAGAAAAAAGGTAATCCAGCACTCGACCATCTCTGAGACAATCGCGAGATGGCTCGCACTCCACTGCTTCAGTCCATTCGACAGCTCGCTCGTGACGCCTTCGCGTCGCGCCGGAGCGGCGTCCCCGCCGCGGAGCTCCGTGAGATGCGCACCGGGCTCACCCGCCGGAAGCTGCTCAGCGGGGCCGCCGTGGGCGCCGCGGCGCTCGCGCTCCCCAGGGCCGCGCGCGCGGCGGGTCCGCAGCCGTCCATCGCGATCGTCGGCGGCGGCATCGCCGGCCTCACGTGCGCGCTCTACCTGCGCGACAAGGGCTTCGCCTCGACGGTGTACGAGGCCGCGGGCCGCCTCGGCGGCCGCATGTTCTCGAACCGGAGCGACTACTTCGGCGGCCAGGTGGCGGAGTGGGCCGGCGAGCTCGTCGACACCGGCCACCACACGGTGCGCAACCTCGCCCGGCGCTTCAACCTGCCGCTCGACAGCCTGCTGACCGCGCAGCCGAACGGCTCCGAGGACACGTACCGCTTCGGCGGCCAGTACTACGGCAAGACGCAGGCCGACGAGGACTTCCTCGACATCTCCGACATCCTCGCCGCGGACCTCAGGGCCACCGGCTACCCGACGCGATTCGATCGCTACACGGCGGCCGGCCGCGAGCTCGATCTGATGAGCATCTACGACTGGATCGAGACGCGCGTGCCGGGCGGGCACGCCTCGCCGCTCGGCCAGCTGCTCGACGTGGCGTACACGATCGAGTTCGGCGCCGACACGCGAAGTCAGGCGGCGCTCAACCTGCTCTACATGCTCGGGTACCAGGCGAACGCGAGCGGCCTCTCGATCTTCGGTGTCTCCGACGAGAAGTTCCACATCCGCGGCGGCAACCAGCAGCTGCCCGAGGCGATCGCCGCCTCGCTCGGCGCGGGAGCGGTGCAGACCGGCCACCGGCTCGTGCGGCTCAAGCAGACGGCCGGCGGCAGGAGCCAGCTCACGTTCGAGCGCGCGGGCGCGCTGATCGACGTCGTGGCGGACTACGTCGTGCTCGCGCTGCCGTTCTCGGTGCTCCGCACGCTCGACTACGCGCAGGCCGGCTTCTCCGCGCGCAAGCTGCGCGCGATCGATCAGCTCGGCCGCGGCCACAACGGCAAGCTGCAGCTGCAGTTCGCGCAGCGCACCTGGCTCGGCACCGGCCCGTGGCCCGGCAAGGCGAACGGCTCGTCGTACAGCGACACCGGCTACCAGGCGAGCTGGGACGTCACGCGCGGGCAGTCGGGGACGGCCGGCATCCTCGTCCTGTACTCCGGCGGCAGCGTCACCGACGCGATGAAGACGCAGTCGCCGTGGGCCACCGCGAGCGACTCGCTCGTCGTGCAGGACGCGCAGCGCGGGATCGCGCAGCTCGCGTCGGTGTACCCGGGCCTTACGTGGAACGGCCGCGCGACGCAGTCCTTGCCGCACCGCTCGCCGTTCTTCGAGAGCTCGTACTCGTATTACCGGATCGGCCAGTACACCGACTTCGGCGGGTACGAGTTCGCGCGCGAGGCCAACGTGCTCTTCTGCGGCGAGCACACGACGCAGGACTTCCAGGGCTTCATGGAGGGCGGCGCGATCACCGGCAAGCAGGCGGCGCTGGATCTGATCGCGGCGCTCTGAGCGCGGCGTGGCGCGGCTGGTGACCGCCGCGGCGCGGCGGGTGGCCGCGCGGCGCGGCTAGTACTAGGGCTGTATCGACGCCGCTGGCGACACGTTCGTGCCGAGCTGCGCGTCGGCGGACTTCACGCGGATGACGCCGCCGCCGCCGCCGCCGCCGCCGCCGCCGCCCGCGAGGAGCTCCGTCGTCTGCGCGCCCGCTGGGCTCGCGAGGGCGCCGCCATCGCCGCCCCGGGCGCCGCTGCCGGTGCTCGTCTGGCCACCGATGGCAGCCGCGGTGCCGAACGTCGCGGGCGCACCGGGCTGACCGGGGACCCCGCCGCCGGAGCCCTCACCGCCGCCGCCGCCGTTCGCGGCGATGATCCCATCGGAGAGGATCCGCGGCGTCTCGAGGAAGATCGAGCCGCCGGATCCGCCGCCGCCGCCGCCCGCGTCGCCGTTGCTGTTCACACGGGTGCCGCCGCTGCCGCCACCGCCTCCCGCGTCGATGCCGGCGCCGGTGGCGATCGTGATCGAGCTCGCCGAGACCACGTAGACCGCGCCGCCGCCGAGGCCGCCCGCGCCGCCGACGTTCTGGCCGCTGTCGCCCCTGCCGCCGGGCCCGCCGGTGCAGCCGCCGCGCGGGCCCTCCGGCGGTGGCGCGAGGGCCGCGCCCGCCGTGCCGCCGAGGCTCTGGGTGCCGTCGCCGTTGCCGTTGCCGCCGCCGCCGCCGGCCGCGCCGAGGCCCGCGCCGCCGCCGCCCGCGCCGCCGTCGTTGTTGTCGGCGCCGGCTCCGGGCGACTCGGCGCCGCAGAGGCTGCGATATCCCGCGCCGCCGTTGCTCACGTCGATCACGGCGTTCGCCCGCAGCGCGATGGTGCTCGTCGCGATGAGCGCGAAGCCGCGGACGCCCTGCGCGGTCAGGGTCGTGTTCGGCATGAGCTCCAGGCTCGTCGCGACGATCGCGCGCATGTCGACGCCGAGCGTCGTGAACGCGGTGGTGACGACCGGGATCTCGATCTGGTTTGCGTCCTTGAGCTTGCCGGTGTCGGTGTCGAACAGGAGCGTGCCCGCGAGCATCGTCGGGAACCCCGTCGGCAGCGGGCACGTATCGAGCTGCGTCGAGAACGACATGCAAGCTACGTCCGGGTCGATCACGGGGGCATCGCTCGGCCGGTCGCTGAGCTTGGGGGACGAGAACCCGCACGCGGCGGTAAGCGCGCAGGGCAGCGCGAGCCCCAACTTCATGGCGGCGATTATGCCAGCGCTCGCGCGGCCGCCAGTGCCCAAAAGCGCAAAGGATCTGCCGCGCATGACCGGCGCTACACGCGTGTCGGGTCGTCCGGCCGAAGCGGTCGCGAGCATATCAGCTCACGGCCGGAGCACGAGCTTGCCCTTGACCCGGCGCTCTTCGAGGCGGGTGAGCGCGTCGGCCGCCTCGGCGAACGGCAGCACGGCGTCGACCGCGGGGCGCAGCTTGCCCTCGGCGACCCACGCGAAGATCTGCTCGGTGTGGCGGCGGTTGTGCTCCGGATCGCGCATCGCGAACGAGCCCCAGAAGACGCCGACGATGTTGCAGCCCTTGAGCAGGACGAGGTTGAGCGGGATCTTCGGGATCTCGCCGGACGCAAAGCCGATCACGAGGTAGCGGCCCTTCCACGCGGTCGCGCGCAGCGCCGGCTCGGCGAGCGCGCCGCCCACCGGATCGTAGACGACGTCGACGCCGGCTCCGGACGTCAGCTCCTTGAGCCGCGCCTTGAGGTCTTCGGCCTGGTAATCGATGCCGAGCGCCGCGCCGTGCTCGCGGCAGAACGCGAGCTTCTCCGCCGACGAGGCGGCGGCGATCACCTTCGCGCCGAGCAGCGCGCCGAGCTCGACGGCCGCGATCCCGACGCCGCCCGCCGCGCCGAGGACGAGCAGGGTCTCGCCCGCCGCGATCGCCGCGCGGTCGACGAGCGCGTGGTACGTGGTCACGTACGTCGTGACGGTCGCCGCGCCGATCTCGAACGAGACGGCGTCGGGCAGCTTCACGACCGCGGGCTCCGGGACGACGGCGCGCTCGGCGAACGCGCCGCTGAGCATCGTCGCCGCGACGCGATCGCCCGGCGCGACGCGGGTGACGCCCGCGCCGACGGCGAGCACGGTGCCCGCCGCCTCGATGCCCGGCACGAACGGCGGCGCCGGCTTGAACTGGTACAGCCCGCGGCTGAGGAGCACGTCGGGGAAGTTCACGCCGGCCGCCCGGACTTCGATCAGCACCTGACCTGTGGCCGGCGCTGGCTCCGGCACCTCGTCGACGCGGAGGGCCGCTGGACCGCTCAGCTCGTGGACCCGCACTGCGCGCATGCGCCGACGGTACGCGCGGCCCGGCGGCCGCGCCACGGGCGCCCGCCGGTTTGGCCGCTCACCGCGTGCGCCGACGGGCGGTTACTTCTGGCCCGGCCAGAGCTGCTGGACGCTGTTCGCGGCGAAGCCGCCGGTCCAACCGACCGCGGCGCCGATCGGCCCGCCGACCTGGCTGCCGATGTTCGTGTCCTGGCCGCGGAACACCTTGTACGCGGCGTCGACGCCGCTGCCGATGACCTGGCCGGCCTCGCGGCCCGGGCCCGCGGCGTCGTTCCCCGCCTGCACAGCCTGCTTGAAGTCGTATCCGCCGTTCACGTTGGAGAGGTCGACGAGCTCGATAGCCTGAAAGTTGTCCATGACGTCGCTCCTGGGTGCGTGTTGAAGATGCAGAGGTCCAAGAGCAACTCGCGGGCCGACCTCGCCGCGGCGCCATCTCCGCGAGATCGCATGTGACCCCGGCCGGGGCTCGCCGCACCGCCGCATCTTCCGATAGACAGCCTGCTCCCTCAGATCGACAGCAGCTCGGCTCGCCCCCGGTACTCGGGCGCAGAGGTCTGGCGGGTGGAGATCCGCTCCATGCTGGACGGCGCAATGCCCGGGTGAACCCGTCAGGCTTCTGCGCCGAACAACGGATCGATCACTTCGCGGGCCGGCGGCGTGGGAGGCGGATGCGCTTGGGCAATTGCTCTTCATCGAGCATCAGGCCGAGCCGATCAGCCTTGGGATCGGCGAGCTCCGCGAGGCGAGGCGTCATGCCGAGCACGAACAGGATGGTCGCGTAGATGCCGAGTGACACGCCGGGCTCACCACGCTCGGCGCGGGCCAGTGTCACGCGGCTGATAAAGGCTCGCTCGGCCATGACCGCCATCGGGATCCTTCTTCGGCGCCGTGCAATGGAGAGATCTTGCCCTAGCTTCGAGAGCGCCTTGCGAACGGGGAGCGGGAGCCCGCGGAGGGCAGGAGATGCCTTCATAACGATCCATAAACTTATCTCAAACCGCGATTAGGATCACTTTTTGAATCGTTATCTATCGAAGCTCGCGTAGGCGCGACACCGCGTGGAGTGAGCAGGGGGCCCACCGCATCCGAGGTGGCCCTGCGCGACCTGCCCGGCTGGCGAGGATCTCTTGCGGCGGCGCGCGCGAGTGCTTACCCGGCAGAGCATGCGCGTCACCGCCTGGGAGCTGGGGTAGTCCCGCCATGTCCGGACGGTGGCTCGTTACGCTCGCGCTCGCTGTCGTTGCGGTCCCCGGGGCCGCCGGCGCGAGCGCGGGGTTTCGCGTGGAGCGGCAGACCCGCGCCGTCACCACGAGCCATGAGCTCGTCGAGCGAGCGGGGCCGCCGCGCGTCGCGAGGCTGCCGGCGTCAGTCGAGCTCGATCGCGACGCCGTGCTGGTCGTGACCGAGCGTGGGCTCCGCGTGCGGCACTCGCTCGGCCGCGCTCACGGCGTGTCGTGGATCGCGACCGTCGGCCCGCGCGTCGTGGTCGGCTACGCGGCGCGGCCCGGCGGCCACGCCGACTCGATCATGGCGATCGATCACGTGACCGGACGGCTCGCGTGGCGGCGCACGGTCGACTCGCTCGGCGCCGCCGAGCTCGCGGGCGATCTGCTCGCGGTCGAGCGCGCCGGCACGCTCGACGTCATTGACGCGCGCTCCGGCGGCACGGTCGGCACCACGCCGCTCCGAGGGCAGGGGCTCCAGGCCGTGGTGCGCGCGGCGAGCGGCGACCTCCACGTGAAGACGCGCGGCGATCTGATCGCGATCGATCGGCGCACCGGCGGCGTGCGCTGGGTCCAGCCGGCGAGCGCCGTCGGCAACGCGCTGGTCGCGCCGAGCGATGCCTGCGTGCCGGTCGCGGCGCCGGGCTCCGCGGCCGCGGCGCCGCGAGATGCTGCCACCGCTGCCGCCGCGGCCGCGCTGGCGCGCGGCGGCTGCGTGATCGACGCGTGGGTCGATCGCGCGCGGCACCGCTACGGGCTCGTCGGCTACGACGCGCGGACCGGCCGCCGGATCGCGTCGATCGAGCTCGGCGACACGAGCGGCTGGTACGAGCTGGAGCGCGTCGAGATCGCGCCCGACGGGCCGCACGACGTGCTGGTGTCTGCCGTGTTCGCGACCCGCTGAGCCGGCCGCCGCCGCCGCCGCCGCCGCGCGCACCAGCGGTGCGGCCAAATGTCGCGCCGCTGCGGATCCCCCGCTGCGCTGCCGGGGTGCGAGCTCTTGCCGCAGGGCGGGCGCCGACGAGGACTGCGATAAGGGGCATCGCAGCTCCGACGAGCGACCGGCTGTGCGACCAGACGCCGCCTCAAGAAACGACGTCCCAACCTTGCGAAATGGTGTTGGGTTGTGGTTTCAAGAGGCGCGCTGGGCGGACCGACGTACCGCGCAACAACGCAGGAACCCTCATGCCGCGTTTCACATTCCCCGAATGGACCGAGACACTCAAGAAGTGGATCAACCTCTTGGTCCTGGGCGCACCGGTGTATCTGGTCGCGCTCGTGGCCTACGGCGTGACGCCGCAGGCGCTGCGCGTCGGCTATCAGCCGCCGCAGCCGGTCCCCTATAGCCACGCGCTGCACGCGGGCGAGCTCGGCATCGATTGCCGCTACTGCCACTCGACGGTCGAGCGCGCAGGAGAGGCCGCGATCCCGCCAGCCGCCGTGTGCATGAACTGCCACGGCACGGTGAAGAAGGACTCCGACGTCCTCCTGCCGATCCGCGAGGCGTACGCCGAGAACGGGGCGGTCGCGTGGACGCGCGTCCACGACCTGCCCGACTACGTCTACTTCAACCACGAGGCGCACGTGAACGTGGCCGTCGGCTGCGAGTCGTGCCACGGCCGCATCGATCAGATGGTCACGGTCTACCAGGCCCAGCCGCTGACGATGGAGTGGTGCCTCGAGTGCCACCGGAACCCGGAGCCGAACCTGCGCTCGATCGAGAACCTCACGAAGATGGGCTACGCCGCCCCCGCGGCCGAGCGCAAGAAGGTGCTCGAGGACAACCGCGTGCGCCCGCCCACCAACTGCTCGACCTGTCACCGCTAGGAGCCGACGATGTCCGCCAAGGAGCACGACGAGCACGGCGAGCCCCAGCACTCGCCGTTGGAGCACGACGACCGAGGGCAATTGATCACCGCTCGCCCGCAGCGAAGCGAGGACGAGCGACCCTGGCCCGAGGAAGTCCCGGGGGAGGACAACTACGCCGCCGCCTACGCGCCGGACGCCCCGGACGCGGGCAGCACGCGCGCGGCGACGCCGGAGCACGGGTTCTGGCGCACGATGGCCGAGCTCGACGGCACGGCCAAGCTGCAGACCGAGCGCGGCAACAACGAGTTCCCGGCGGCGCCCGAGGTCTCCGACCCGATGTCGCGCCGCAACTTCTTCCAGCTCATGAGCGCCTCGATGGCGCTCGCCGGCGTCGGCGCGTGCCGGCGCTACGAGAAGGAGGAGATCGTCCCGCTCGCGCGCCGCCCCGAGGACCAGGTCCCGGGCACGACGCGGCAGTACGCCACGGCGTTCGAGCTGGGCGGCGCGGGCCACGCGATGCTCGCCACCTCGTACGAGGGTCGCCCGATCAAGCTCGACGGCAACTCCGATCACGAGTTCGCGAGCAGCGTCACGAACGGCCGCCGCCACGCCGGCGCGCACACGTTCTCGCAGGCCGCGATCCTGAACCTCTACGATCCGGACCGCTCGCAGGGCGTCATCAACGCCAAGAAGGGCGCCTCGATCGAGGACTTCCGCGCGCTCCTGCCCGCGCTGCGCGGCAAGCTGGGCGCAGCGCGCGTCCTCTCGGAGGCGACGTCGTCGCCGACGATCGCGGCGCTGCGCGCGTGGCTCCTCGCCACGTACCCGGGCCTGGCGTGGCACGAGTACGAGCCGCTGTCGTGGGACAACGAGCGGCTCGGCACCAAGCTCGCGTTCGGCCGCGCGGTGCGCCCGCTCGCCAAGCTCGATGTATGCGAGACGATCGTGACGATCGACTGCGACATCTTCGTCGAGCACCCGGCGGCGATGCGCTACAGCCGCGACTTCGCGGCCAGCCGCCGCGTCAACGGCTCGCTCAACTTCGACGCCAGCGGCCACGGCAAGATCAACCGGCTGTGGTCGGTCGAGAGCACGCTCTCGCACACCGGCGCGATGGCGGATCACCGCCTCGGGCTCCGCTCCGAGCACGGCCTGCCGTTCGCGATGGCGCTCGGCGCGGCGCTCGGCGTCGGCGCGCCGCCAAACAGCGAGATCCGCAACGAGAAGAAGGTCCAGCAGTTCGTGGCCGTCCTCGCCGAGGAGCTCGCCGCGAACAAGGGCCGCGCGGTGGTGATCGCCGGCCGCCGGCAGCCGCCCGAGGTCCACGCGCTCGTCGCGCAGATCAACCAAGCGATCGACGCGCCCGGCAAGACGCTCGAGTACCTCGAGTACAACGAGGGCAGCCCCGAGCTCGAGCGCGTAAGCCACGTCGCGGCGATCCAGTCGCTGGCGCGCGACATGGCCGGCGGCAAGGTCGGCACGCTCATCATCCTCGGCGGCAACCCGGTGTACGACGCGCCGGCGGACGTCGAGTTCGCCGCCGCGCTCGCCAAGGTTGGGACGTCGATCCACCTGAGCGAGCACCAGAACGAGACGTCGCAGGCCGCCACCTGGCACCTGCCGCGCGCGCACTTCCTCGAGGCGTGGGGCGACGCGCGCACCTGGGACGGCGCGGCCGTCCTCGCGCAACCCCTGATCGCGCCGCTCTACGGCGGCCTCTCGTCGATCGAGCTGCTCGGGATGCTGCTCGGCCGCGAGGCGATCGAGCGCCAGCTCGGCAAGGACGTGGTCGCGCGGCTCGTCGGCGACCAGGCCGGCGAGCTCACCGGCGAGCAGCTCGTCCGCGCGACGCACAAGCCGCCGACCGACGCCGCCTGGCGCCGCAACGTCCACGACGGCTACGTGCCGAACACGCGGTTCGGCGCCGCGGCGGTCGCGCCCGGCAACGTCCCCATGCCGCCGCTCACGCCGACCCAGGCCACCGGCAGCACGATCGCCAACGGCAAGCTCGAGGTCGTCTTCCACTACTCGAGCTTTGCGTACGACGGCCGGTACGCGAACAACGCCTGGCTGCAGGAGACGCCCGACTTCCTGTCGAAGGTCACGTGGGACAACTACGCGATCGTCGGGCCCGAGACCGCCGAGGCGCTGAACGTCCGGAACGACAGCCGGATCACCGTGAAGATCGGCACCCGCGACGTCACGCTCGCCTGCTACACGATGCCCGGCCAGGCGCGCGGCTCGATCGCGCTCGTCCTCGGCGGCGGCCGGAAGGCCGCGGGGCGCGTCGGCAACGGCGTCGGCGTCGACACGTACCGGCTCCGCACGGCGGCGGGCTTCGACATCGCGCAAGCGGCATCGGTCAGCGCCACCGGCGAGGGCTACACGCTCGCGAGCGTGCAGGAGCACTGGGACATCCGCACCGGCATCATCCCGGGCGTCAACACCGAGGGTCTGCAGAAGCGGCTCCCCGAGCTCGTCCACATGACGACGAACCAGGAGCTCAACGAGGACCCGACGTGGAAGGCCGCGGAGGGCCCGGCGCTCTACTGGGACGATCAGAACGTCGACACCGGCGGCCCCAAGCGCCACCTCTCGCTGTTCCGCGAGAAGGAGTACAAGGGCCACCGCTGGGGCATGGCGATCGACCTCTCGACGTGCACGGGCTGCAACGCCTGCATGGTCGCGTGCCAGTCCGAGAACAACGTGCCCGTCGTCGGCCGCAAGGAGGTCATGAACAACCGCGAGATGCACTGGATCCGCATCGACCGGTACTTCAGCGGCCCGCCCTCGGATCCGATCGTCGTGCACCAGCCGGTCCCCTGCCAGCAGTGCGAGAACGCGCCGTGCGAGCAGGTGTGCCCCGTCGGCGCGACGGTGCACTCCGACGAGGGCCTGAACGACATGACCTACAACCGCTGCATCGGCACGCGGTACTGCGCGAACAACTGCCCGTACAAGGTCCGCCGCTTCAACTTCCTCGACTGGAACAAGGAGTGGCGCGAGGCGCGCAACAAGGTCCGCCGCCTCCTGTTCAACCCGGAGGTCACCGTCCGCATGCGCGGCGTCATGGAGAAGTGCACGTTCTGCGTGCAGCGGATCCAGAACGCGAAGATCCACGCGCGGGCGCAGGCGCGCAGCCAGCACCAGGGCACCGTCGACGAGCCGCTGCCGGACGGCACCGTGCGGACCGCCTGCCAGGAGGCGTGCCCGACCGAGGCGATCGTGTTCGGCGACCTCTCCGATCCGAACAGCCAGGTGGCGCGGCTCCACGCCGACCGCCGGTCCTACGACCTCCTGCCCGAGCTCTACACGCGGCCGCGCAACAAGTTCCTCGCGCGCGTGCGTAACCCGAACCCCAAGATGGAACAGGGCCCCGCGAAGCAGCCGTCGGCGGGCGCCGCCCAGGGAGGGCACCGATGAGCACCGAAGCCGTTGCCTCCACGAACGAGCCGGGGAAGGCCCGCGAGGCGTTCCGCGCGGTGACGCGCGACGTGGCGTGGGTCGCCGAGGCGCCCAAGCCGCACAAGGCGTGGGTCGTCGCGCTCGGCATCGCCGTCACGGCGCTCGCGATCGGCCTCTACAGCATCTACGTGCTGGTCACGACCGGCATCGGTGTCTGGGGTAACTCGAACACCGTCGGCTGGGCCTGGGACATCACGAACTTCGTCTGGTGGATCGGTATCGGTCACGCCGGCACGCTGATCTCCGCCGTCCTCTACCTGACGCGGCAGACCTGGCGCGTCAGCATCAACCGCGCCGCCGAGGCCATGACGATCTTCGCCGTCATGTGCGCCGGCCTGTTCCCGCTGCTCCACACCGGCCGGCCGTGGTTCGCGTGGTGGATGCTGCCGCACCCCAACGACATGCAGATGTGGCCGCAGTTCCGCAGCCCGCTCATGTGGGACGTGTTCGCGGTCTCGACGTACCTCACGACGTCGGTCCTGTTCTGGTACATGGGCCTCGTCCCCGATCTCGGCACGTTCCGCGACCGCTGCGTCGCGCGCGGCCAGAAGCTCCGCGCGATCATCTACGGCCTCCTGGCGCTCGGCTGGCGCGGCTCGGCCCGCAACTGGCACCGCTACGAGCGCGCGTACCTGATCCTCGCCGGCCTCGCGACGCCGCTGGTCTTCTCGGTCCACTCGGTCGTCTCGTTCGACTTCGCGACGTCGCAGCTCCCCGGCTGGCACACGACGATCTTCCCGCCCTACTTCGTCGCTGGCGCCATCTTCTCCGGCTTCGCGATGGTGCTGACGCTGATGCTGCCGCTGCGGCACCTGTTCAACCTGAAGCACATCGTCAAGGAGGCGCACATCGAGGCGATGTGCAAGATCATGCTGGCGACCGGCATGATGGTCGGCCTCGCGTACGGCACCGAGCTGTTCATCGCCTGGTACTCCGGCAACCTCTACGAGAAGTTCGCCTTCGCGAACCGCGCGTTCGGCCCGTTCTGGTGGTCGTACTTCGCGATGGTCAGCTGCAACGTGCTCGTGCCGCAGATGTTCTGGATCCAGAAGGTCCGGCGCAACCCGATCCTCGTGTTCGTGCTCTGCATCTTCATCAACATCGGCATGTGGTTCGAGCGCTTCGTCATCATCGCGACGTCGCTCGCCCGCTCGTTCATGCCGGCGCAGTGGAGCTACTTCAACCCCACGCGCTACGACGTCGGGCTGTTCGTCGGCACGCTCGGGCTGTTCTTCACGCTGTTCCTCCTCTTCTTCCGCTACGTCCCGGTGATCGCGATCTCCGAGGTCAAGGGCGCGATGCCCGAGGCTCACGCCGGCAAGGGCGGAAAGGAGCACCACTGACATGGCGACCCACGACGATCATGACGCTCCCCATGACGCGCCGCCCGCGCCGCCCTCCGAGGCGCCCCCCGAGGCGGCTCCCGTGACGGCCGACGGCGACCTCTACGGCGTGCTCGCCGAGTTCGACACGCCGGGCGAGCTCGTCGAAGCGTCCCGCAAGGTCCGCGACGCGGGCTACACCGAGTTCGACTGCTTCAGCCCGTTCCCGGTGCACGGCATCGACGAGGCGATGGGCATCAAGCGCACCATCCTGCCGGTGCTGATCTTCGGCGGCGGCTTCGCCGGCACGATCGGCGGCCTGTTCCTGCAGTGGTGGATGAACGCGTACAACTGGCCGTGGATCGTCTCCGGCAAGCCGGCGTGGTCGATCCCGGCGAACATCCCGATCGGGTTCGAGACCACGATCCTGATGTCCGTCCTCACGGCGTTCTTCGGGATGTGGATCCTGAACAAGCTGCCGCAGGTGTGGCACCCGTTCTTCCGCCTCGAGCGGTTCGGGCGCGTCACCGACGACGCGTTCCTGCTCGGCATCGAGGCGCGCGACCGCCGCTTCGACCTCGAGGCGACGCAGAAGATGCTGCGCGAATCCGGCGCGATCGCGGTGGAGCCCTGCTACCACGATCCGGAGCCCGCGCAGCGCACGATGCCGCGGTGGATCACCGCGTTCATCGTGTCCTCGACGGCGTTCGCGCTGATCCCGTTCGCGATCGCGGCCAAGGCGCGCAACTCGAGCTCGACCGAGGGCCACATCCACATCTTCCCGGACATGGACTTCCAGCCGAAGTACAAGTCCGACACGGCCTGCGACCAGTTCCCCGACCAGCGCTGCAACCGCGGCGAGATCGTGGGCACCGTCGCGCGCGGCGCGCTCAAGGACGACGAGACGCTGTACCGCGGCCTCGAGAACGGGCAGTGGACGACCCGCTTCCCGAAGCAGCTCGAGGTCAACGAGGCGTTCGTGCGGCGCGGCCAGGGCCGCTACAACATCTACTGCGCGCCGTGCCACGGCTACGACGGCCGCGGCCTCGGGCCCGTGCCGGCGCGGCTCCTGACCGTCGGCGCGTCGTGGAGCGTTCGCAACCTCGTCGACCCGGCGGCGACGCCGGCGAGGATGCCGAACGGCCAGCTGTTCAACACGATCTCGAACGGCTTCAACACGATGGGCGGCTACGCGCACCAGATCCCGCACGTGGATCGCTGGGCGATCGTCGCGTACGTCCGCGCGCTCCAGCGGGCGACCAACGCGACGCTCGAGGACGTGAAGCCCGACAAGCGGAGCTCGATGCCCGCGCCGTCGGTGCCCGCGTCGGCGCCGGCCGCGCCTGCGGCGCCTGCGCCGGCTCCCGCCACTGACACGCCCGCGCCCGGCGCGCCCGCGCCCGGCGCGCCCGCGCCCGGCGCGCCCGCCACGCCGACACCCGGAACGCCCGCCACGCCAACACCCGGAACGCCTGCACCCGCCGGAGGTGCCCGATGAGCCTCACGAAGACCCTCCACCCCGACGAGAAGTACAAGGCCGGCAAGATCGGCGCGAGCCTGACGAAGATCGGCGGCGGCCTGTTCGCCGTGTTCCTCGTCATCTCGCTCGTCCTCGGCGCCACCAAGGGCGACGGCTGGAAGCGCTTCTTCCACGCCTACGTGATCGGCTGGACGTACATCTTCAGCATCCTCGTCGGCGTGCTGTGGCTCGTCCTGCTCCACCACCTGGTCCGCGGGCGGTGGGCGACCGCGGTGCGCCGCATCTGCGAGGCGATGACCGGCGCGTTCCCGGTCGTCTTCGCCGCGGGCCTGGGGTTCGTCATCCCGCTGCTCGCCGGCTACCAGGACCTCTACTACTGGGCGCACCACGACGCGCACGACCCGGTCCTGAACCACCACCTGCACGACAAGGTGTCGCTGTGGCTGACGCCCGGGTTCTTCGCCGTCCGCTACATCGTCTACGGCGTGGTGTTCACCGCCATGGCGGCGTACTTCGCGAAGCACTCGCGGGAGCAGGACGAGAGCGGCGATCCGAAGATCTCGGAGCGGATGCGCATCGCGTCAGGCCCGGCGATGATCGTCTACGCGCTGGTGACGTGCATGGCCGCGTTCGACATCCTCATGTCGTTCGCGCCGAAGTGGTACTCCACGATCTACGGCGTCAACTTCTGGGGCAGCGCCTGCGTCGGCGGGTTCGCGACGCTCGCGCTCGTGGTGCTCGGCATCCAGCGCACCGGCCGCCTCACCCACTCGATCAGCGCGGAGCACTACCACGACATCGGCAAGTGGATGTTCGCGTTCACGTTCTTCTGGGCCTACACGGCATTCTCGCAGTTCATGCTGCAGTGGTACGGCAACATGCCGGAGGAGACGGTCTGGTACAAGTACCGGCTGTTCGGTGAGTGGCAGTGGGTTAGCATCGCCATGCTCGTCGGGTTCTGGGCGTTCCCGTTCGTGTTCCTCCTCTCGCGCTGGACCAAGCGCATCGTGCCGTCCCTCGTGTTCTTCGCCGTCTGGCAGCTCGTCTTCCACTGGCTCGACCTCTACTGGAACGTCATGCCGAGCTACGACTGGCAGATCATCCCGGGCGAGGCCAAGCAGATCGTCGCTGGCCCGCTCATGGGCAACACGGCGGAGCACCACGTCGGGTTCTCTCCCGTCGATATCACGGTATGGTTCGCGCTCGTCGGGCTCCTGCTCGCCGGGATCGGCCGTCAGCTCAAGGGCAACTTGATCCCGGTCAAGGATCCGACGCTGCCCCTCTCGCTCGCACACGAGAACCTCTAAAAGGGGAAGGGTTTAGTGATGTCAGGTCCACACCGCAACCCGGACAGGCTCAACTCGATCGGCATCGTCGTCGTCGGAATCTGCGGCGCCGTGCTCGTGTACGTCTCGATCGTGGCGCTCCAGGCCTTCTACATGGACGACTCGTCCGAGATCCAGCACATGGCCGACTACGGCGGCCAGGACACCGCGCACCGATCGCTGCGCGCGCAGCAGCTCGAGAACCTGCAGCGCTACGAGCCGAAGCCGCCCCCGCAGGCGGGCAAGGACGGCACGCTGCCGCCGCAGACGTACTCGATCTCGATCGATGACGCGATCCCGCTCGTCGTCCAGGCCGCGAAGGCCGATCCGTCGAACCTCGTCCCCTCGATCGGCCCGGCGGTCACGCCGACGGTGGAGCCGGTCTTCGGGCGGCCCCGCCCGCTGAAGGCGGCCGCGGGCGCCGCTGCCGGCGCCAGCGCCGGTGGCGCGACGCCGGGCACCGAGCCGACGACGGACGGCGGCGCGACCGATCCAGCGAAGATGACGCCGACCGGCGGCCAGGGGCCGGGCGGCGGCGCGCCTCCGGGCCAGGAGGGCAAGACCCTGCAGGATCCGTCGGGCGCGCAGACCAAGGTCGATCCGGCGCCGCGCAAGAACCCGTCGCCGAAGGCCGATCCGGGGCCGGCCGCGCCCAAGGCCGACGCGCCGAAGGCGGCGCCCGCGCCGAAGGCGGCGCCCGCCCCGAAGCAGCCGGCCGCCCCGGCGCAGCCGAAGAAGGGAAATGCCTCGTAGCTTCCACATCGTCGCGGCCGCGGTCGCGGTCGCGCTCCAGATGCTCGGGGCCGCGGCGTCCGCGGATCCGGCGGGGCACCGCGCGCCCGACGACGAGATCCCGGCGCCTCCGCCGACCTACCAGGCCAACGCGGTCAACGTCGAGGAGCACCTCGGCGCACGCGTGCCGGCCGACGTCCGCTTCCGCACGCTCGACGGCGCGGTCACCACGCTCGGCGAGGTGCTGCGCGGCGAGCTGCCGGCGATCCTGACGTTCAACTACGCCGACTGCCCGATGCTGTGCAACCTGCAGCTGAACGGCCTCATGGCCGCGCTGCCGAAGGTGAGCGCGCCCGGGCCGGCGCCTGCCAGCGACGCGGCGCGGCGCGATTCGAAGGACCAGAAGGACCAGAAGGACCAAAACGTCGCGTTCCGCATCGGCGCGCAGTTCCGGATCGTGACGATCAGCCTCGAGCCGAACGAGTCGGTCGAGCGGCTCACCCGGATGCGGGACCGCTACCTCGCCAAGCTCCCCGAGGCCGAGCGCGAGGCCGCCCGCCGGGGCTGGACGTTCCTCGTCGCCGCGGCGCCGGACGATGCCGCGTCGATCCGTCGCGTGGCAGACGCCGTCGGCTTCTCGTATGTGTATGTCGCCGAGCGCGGCGAGTGGGCGCACCCCGCGTCGCTCATCTTCCTCAGCACGACCGGCGCGGTGACCCGCTATGTCCATGGCATCGAGTTCACCCCCGAGGTGCTGCGCGAGTCGATCTTCAAGGCTGGCCTCGCCGAGCCCGCGACGGCGGTCGGCTTCCTCAACCGCTGCTACCACTACGATCCGGCCGCGAGCGATCACTCGAGGGTCGCCGTGGTCGCCCTGCGGCTCGGCGCCGCCGGAGCCGTCGTGCTCCTGCTCGCCGGCCTCGGGACGCTGCACCTCGTGCGCCGCTCGAAGGCGCGCTCTCCTTCCCACCCTCGAAGCATGACCCAGGAGGGTAACGTCTCATGAAGCCCTTCGTCCGCCACGCCATCACGATCACCGCGACCGCCGTACTCTCGACGGTGCTCGCGATCGGTGTCTTCGACAGCTCCAGCGCGAGCGCGCAGTCGCCGCCGACACCGGCTCCGGCCCCGGCCCCCGCCGCAGGCGCAGCGCCCGGCGCGGCGCCTCCGGTGAACCCGCCGACACCCGGCGAGGGCTCGTCGGCTGGCTCGGCCGCGACTCCGGCCGAGCAGCCCGCGCCCGCCGCGGGAGCCGCGCCCGCCGAGCCGCCTCGCAAGCCGACGATCTTCCCGGTCGACTGCAAGACCGCCAAGGTCTCGCTGATCGTCAAGGGGACGCCCTCGGGCTTCGAGCTCCAGTGCACCTCGAAGAGCCTCGACCAGTGCTCGCAGAGGCACGCGTTCATGATGGGCACCGCCGCCCGGTTCGAGCTCGCCGGCGACGGGATCCAGCCGTACCCCGAGGACCAGAAGAAGCTGCCCGAGCTCGCCGCGCTCCGCCTCGCCGCGGGCGCGCCCACGTGCATCCAGTTCGAGGCGACCGGCCAGTTCAAGTTCCGCGGCCAGAGCCGGCCGAACGAGGCCACGCTCACCGTGAAGGCCTGGTACGAGCTGCTCGCGGATCGCCCGATCGACGAGGACGGCAACTTCTGGATGCCGAAGGCGGTCAACGTCGAGGCCGACTCGACGGACCAGATGTTCTACGCCGTCCTCGGCCTCTCGATCTTCTTCTTCGTGGCGATCGCGGCCGCGGTCGTCTACCTGGTCGTCAAGTACCGCCACCGCCCCGGCCACCGCGCCGAGCCGAGCGCCGCGCACAACGACGCGCTCGAGATCACGTGGACCGTGATCCCGACGATCATCTGCGTGTTCCTGTTCTACTTCGGCTGGCGCACGTACGTGAAGGTCGTGACGCCGCCCGTGAAGGCCGTCGAGATCAACACGCTCGCGTGGCGGTGGAGCTGGCAGTTCACGCACGCAAACGGCGTCAAGGACAAGGACCTCCACGTCCCGGTCAACGCGCCGGTGCGCCTCGTCATGACGTCGAAGGACGTGCTGCACGCGTTCTACGCGCCGGCGATGCGCGTCAAGCAGGACATCATCCCGCGCCGCTACACGTACGTCTGGTTCTTCGCGACGAAGCCCGGCACGTACCGGCTCACGTGCGCCGAGTACTGCGGCACGGACCACTCGCAGATGGGCATCACCGCTGAGGGCCGCCGCGCCGTCGTCGTGGTGCACGAGCCCGGCAAGTACGAGCAGTACCTCGCTGACGAGTACGCGCGCTCGAACCAGCTGCCGCCGGCCGAGCTCGGCGCGAAGGTGTTCGAGAAGAACTGCACCGCCTGCCACACCATCGACGGCACGATCAAGGTCGGGCCGAGCTTCAAGGGCACGTTCGGGACGATGGTGCAGATGGCCGACGGCAAGTCGGTCAAGATGGACGAGACCTACATCCGCGAGTCGGTCCTGAACCCGACCGCGAAGACGCGGGCGGGCTTCCCGGCGGGACAGATGTCGTCCTTCGAGGGGCAGCTCAAAGAGAAAGAGATCGAGGGCATCATCGCCTTCATCAAGTCGCTAGCGAAGTAGCGGGGACACCATGGCGACCACCACCAAGCAAGTCAGAGACGACGGCCCCGTCAACGAGCCGAACTTCCTCGAGACGTACAAGGGGAAGCCGCTCAAGACGCGCATCCTGTCCTGGATGCTCACGCTCGATCACAAGCGGATCGGGATGATGTACCTGTTCGGCATCCTCACCTCGCTGATCATCGGCGGCGCGTTCGCGCTGCTCGTGCGCACCGAGCTGTGGGCGCCCGGGCAGACGATCGTCGCGCAGGACACCTACAACAAGTTCTTCACGCTGCACGGCGCGGTGATGGTGTTCCTCGTCATCATCCCCGGCATCCCGGCCGCGCTCGGCAACATCATCATGCCGATCCAGCTCGGCGCGCCGGACGTCGCGTTCCCGAAGCTGAACCTCGCGTCGTTCTACCTGTGGACCAGCGGCGCGCTGCTCCTCGTCGGCGCGGTGCCGTTCGGCGGCCTCGACACCGGCTGGACGCTCTACACGCCGTACTCGATCGAGACCAAGACGCCCGTCCTGGTCGCGACGTCCGGCGTGTTCCTGCTCGGGTTCAGCTCGATCTTCACGGGCCTGAACTTCCTCGTCACGATCCACAAGTTCCGGCCGCAGGGCATGGGCTGGTTCCAGCTCCCGCTCAACGTGTGGGCGATCTACGCGACCGCGATCATGCAGGTCCTCGCGACGCCGGTCCTCGGCATCACGGTGCTCCTGCTCTCCGTCGAGCGCTTCGGCCATATCGGCATCTTCGATCCGAACCTCGGTGGCGATCCGGTGCTGTTCCAGCACTTCTTCTGGTTCTACTCGCACCCCGCCGTCTACATCATGATCATCCCGGGCATGGGCGTGATCAGCGAGATGATCTCGACGTTCTCGCGCAAGTCCATCTTCGGCTACCGCTTCATCGCGTACTCGTCGATCTCGCTCGCGCTCCTGTCGTTCCTCGTCTGGGGCCACCACATGTTCGTGTCCGGCCAGTCGCGGCTCGCGAACATGGTGTTCTCGGCGCTGACGTTCACCGTCGGCATCCCGTCGGCGATCAAGGTCTTCAACTGGGTGGCCACGCTCTACAAGGGCGACATCCGGCTCAAGACGCCGATGCTCTACACGCTGTCGTTCGTGCTCCTGTTCACGATCGGCGGCCTCACGGGCCTGTTCCTCGGCGTGCTCGCGATCGACGTCCACCTCCACGACACGTACTTCGTGGTCGCCCACTTTCACTACGTGATGATGGGCTCGACCTTGGTCGCGTTCCTCGGCGCGCTGCACTACTGGTGGCCGAAGTTCACCGGGCGCATGTACAACGAGTCGATCGGCCGCGTCTGCGCGATCGGTGTGTTCTTCGGGTTCAACCTGACGTTCCTGCCGCAGTTCGTGATGGGCTCGCAGGGCATGCCGCGCCGCTACTGGGACTACGACCCCCGGTACGAGATCTATCACCAGCTCTCGACGATCGGCGCGTTCGTCCTCGGCATCTCGATGTTCGTGACGGTGATGTCGCTCATCGCGTCGTTCTGGACCGGCAAGCGCGCGCCGCGCAACCCGTGGGGCGCCTCGTCGCTCGAGTGGCAGGCCCCGACGCCGCCGCCGCTCTACAACTTCGAGAAGCCGGTCGTCGTCCACGAGCTCTACAACTACGACGATCTCGTCGAAGTCGAGGAGGACGTCTGGGAGCGCCGCGCGCCGATCGATGCCGAGCCGGCGGAGGTGCCCGGCGACGCGCACGCGCACGCCAAGGACAAGCCCGCCCACGCCGTGGCGGTGGCCGACGATCCGACGAAGCCGGCGGCCGGCCTCTCATCCACCGGTGGCCCGGTCCCGCCGACGGTGCCGCCCGGCGAGGAGGAGGAGTAAGCCATGACCGAGAAGCCCCACGACTCGCACGAGGGCCACGGCCACGACGCCCACGCCGACGCCGGCCACGGCCACGACGCCCACGCCGACGCCGGCCACGGCCACCACCCGCCGTTCATCCAGCACCACTACGACGACGCCCAGCACCAGTTCGACTCCGGCAAGCTCGGCATCTGGCTGTTCCTGGCGCAGGAGGTGCTGTTCTTCTCGGCGCTGTTCGTCGCGTACATCCTGTACCGGTACCACCACCCCGAGATCTACTCGTACGCGCACAAGTACCTCGACGTGAAGTACGGCGCGATCAACACCGCCGTCCTCATCTTCTCGAGCCTCACGGCGGCGTGGGCGGTGCGCGCGGCGCAGCTCCGTCAGAGGAAGCTCTTGATCGCCTGCATCGCGGTGACGATCCTCTGCGCGCTCGGCTTCCTCGGCATCAAGTACATCGAGTACAGCCACAAGTACCACGAGCAGATCCTGTTCGGCCGGTACTTCGATCCGTGCGTGTCGAGCGGCGGCGTGCCGCTGCTCACGAAGAGCAACCACTGCGCGGGCCACAAGTCGACGGTCCAGTGGAAGGACGGCAGCGCGACTGCCGGCTGCTACCAGGACATCGATCAGGACCTGAGCAAGCCCGACGTGCAGGCGGACTGCCAGGTCGAGGAGGTCCGGATCGAGCGCGGCAAGCCCCAGCGGGTCTCGGCCGGCGCGCCGCACGACTGCGCGAAGTCCGGCTCGGTCGTGGTCGTGAAGGGCGACGGCGGGGCGTACACGTTCACCGGCGCCTGCGACGAGATCATGGTCGTCGGCAACGGCAACACGATCCAGCTCGACACCGCCAAGAAGGTGGCGGTCAAGGGGCAGAACAACACGATCCGCGGCAAGGCGGTCGACGCGCTCGCCGGTGACAACACCACCAAGCGCGAGCTGCCCAAGGATCCCGGCTCGCTCACCGCCGTGACCCCCGCCGACGTCGACGAGAACAAGGAGGTCGTGCGCGAGGCGGACAAGAAGCCGATCACCGAGCGGTGCCCGGATCCGCTCGCGGCGATCGGGCACGGCGGCGGGCACGGCGCGCACGCGGGCGGCAAGTACCCGTGCTGGCGCGTCGCCTACCAGCCGGCCGTCTGCGTCAAGAAGTCTCGCAAGGACCAGCACGGCGTCATCGTCGAGTACGGCGATCACAAGGTGCGCGACGACAGCGTCCGCATCAACGCGACCTGCAAGCCGACGCCGAAGGCCACCGAGCCCGCCGACCCGTTCGCCGACACGGTCCGCACGACCAAGCTCGGCGAGAAGGAGCTCCGCCCCTTCCATCGCCCGACGACGCACGAGGAGCACGAGCGCGAGGCGGCCGGCCCGCCGCCGGAGAACACGAACATGTTCTTCACGATCTACTTCGCGATGACGGGCCTCCACGGCATCCACGTCCTCGTCGGCGTGCTCGTGTTCCTGTGGCTGCTCGTCCGCTCGATCAAGGGCCACTTCCGGCCGGACTACTTCGGGCCGATCGACTTCGCCGCGCTGTACTGGCACATCGTCGACCTGATCTGGATCTTCCTCTTCCCGCTCCTGTACCTCATCCACTGAGGCTCATCCCCGAGGCTCATATGGCATCCACCGACCATCACGACGAACACCACGGGATCTCGCACGTCGCCTCGATCCCGGTCCTGGTTGGGACCGGCGGGACGCTCCTGCTCCTGACGCTCGTCACCGTGCTCGCGACCAAGGTCGACTTCGGGGCGAGCATCAACCTCGGGATCGCGATGGCCATCGCCGTGGTCAAGGCGAGCCTCGTGATCCTGTTCTTCATGCACCTCAAGTACGACAAGATCTTTCACACCGTCGTCTTCCTGAGTGCGATTCTCGCCGCGGCGCTTTTCGTGGGCTTCACGTTGATGGACACTGGCCAGTACCAGCACACCAACATCTGGGACCCTGACAGCCCGCCGGTTGCGCCGGTGGGGCCGCGACCGACAGCTGGCTAGGAGGCTTGTGGAGATGGAGAAAGAGACGCTGCAGGCAGTGATGGGTGCGGGGGGGATCACGGGGATCCTCGCGTTAACACTGCCGGCGCTTTACGTAGCGGCAGCGTATTTCTTTCTCACGCTGGATCGGCAGCGAGCCAACAGCCCCAGCAAGGATGACACCCAGGCCGGGATCAAGATCGTGCTGTTTGGGCTCCTGATCGCGGGTGTGGTCATGGCGTCCGGCGGTGTGACGGGCCTGCTCGGCTACGTGCTGAGCGGCTTCAAGGGCGGGTCGAGCGGGATCAAGCTGGCGCTGCCGCCGATCCTCGTCGGTGCGGGCGTGGTCGCGGGCGTGGCGCTCGCGTTCCTGCCGCGCACGAACCTGGCGACGCATCGGCAGCCGGAGCGCTACGCGCTCGGCCTGCTCGGTGTGTACGCCGGCGTCGGCACGATCTTCTTCCTCAACCTGGTGGTCACCAGCCTGTTCAACAGCGGCGGGTGGGCGTCGACCTCGGGGGCGCTCGCCTCGTTCCTCGTCAACGCTGCCATCACCGGTATCGCGATCCTCCGCCTCGGCACGATCTCGGGCTGGACCGCGCCGGTGCGGCCGCCGCCGCAGAGCTACCCGCCGCAGGGCGGACAGGGCGGCGGCTACCCGCCGCAGGGCGGGTACGGCCAGCAGGGCGGCTACCCGCCGCAGGGTGGCGGTTACCCGCCGCAAGGCGGGGGCTACCCGCCGCAAGGCGGGGGCTATCCGCCGCAGGGCGGGGGCTACCCGCCGCAGGCCTAGTCGGCGAGCTGATCGAGGATCGCCTCGGCGATCGCGTCGGCGAGCTGATCCTGGACGCGCGGATCGGCCAGCTCCTTGCCCTCGAGCGGGTGATCGAGGAAGCCGACCTCGACGAGGACAGCCGGCATCGTGGCGCCGAGCAGCACGTGGTGCGCGTCCTGGCGCACGCCGCGATCGCCGGCCGCGCCGCGGCGCGCCCGCAGCGCGCGCTGCATGCGTGCCGCCAGCTCGGCGGCGTCCCATTGCGCGGCGCCGCGCTCGACGTCGTCGAGGACGAGCGCGATCTCCGGATCGACGCCCGGCCGCGGGGCCGCGGCGTCGCCGCGGAGCGCGCGCGCGTCGACGTCGACGCCCTGGGCGGTGAGGACGTACGTCTCGAAGCCGCGCCGCGCGTGCGACACCGAGGCGTTCGCGTGCAGGCTGACGAACAGATCGGCCGGCGCGCGGTTCGCGAGCTCGACGCGTCGGCGCAGCGTGAGCGTCTGATCGTCGGTGCGCGTCAGCCGCGCGTCGACGCCCCGCGCGCGCAGCCGATCGGCGACGCGGATCGCCAGCGCGAGCGTCAGCCGCTTCTCGGTCAGGCTGTCGGCCGCGGCGCTGTTCGCGCGCTTCGCGTGCTTCGCGCGGCTCGCGCTCTTCGCGCCGGCGTTCGAGCCGCCGTGGCCCGGATCGAGCATGACGATCGGCGCCGACGCGGGCGCTGGCGCAGGCGTCGCGGGCACCGACGGCGCGGGCGCAGGTCGCTCGGGCGCAGGCCGCTCGGGTGGCTCGGCCCGGCGCCGCTCCGCGTGCGCATCGGTCCGCCCTGCGATCAGCGCCGCGTACGCGAGCCAGGTCGGCAATTTCACCACATGTAGGATACATCCATGGGCAGGGCAGAGCCCCACTTTTCGGCGGCCGCGCAGCGCGTCGCTTGAATCAAATGCTTCACAACGCTAACGTTTTTCGGGTTGCTGACCCGGGTCGCTCCTCTCAGATCCACCAGATCGCGATCGCGGTGACAGCCTCATGAGGCGGTTTCTCGGTCGGATCACGGCGATCCACATCCTGCTGGTGGTGGCCGTCCTCGAGGTGGCGATCAACCGCGTCGCGGTGCCGCTCCTGCGCCCGACGAAGACGGCGCCGCCCGCGTGGCACACCGTCCTCGACTACGCCGGCCTGTTCCTCTTCTACTTCGCCGGCACGCTCGCCGCGTTCGTCCTCCTCACGCGGAGCCTGTCGGCGATCGCGGCGCGGCGCGGCGCGCGCGACGCGATCGCGCACGGGCTCCTCGCGATCGCCGGCGTGCTCGCTGCGATCCCGCTCGTCGTCGCTGTGCCGGCTGGGCTCGTGCTCGCGCTCGAGGTCGCGTTCGCCGCCGCCGTGATCGCGCTCGTCGCGAGCGTCTACGGGCGCGACCGCGATCTCGGCATCGCCGTCGGGCTGCCGGTCGTCGCGGCGCCGCTGCTCCTGCACTCGATCAACGCGCTCGGCAGCGAGCTCTTCTGGCCGGAGGGCTCGTACGACGGCACCGGCGCCGAGCTCGCGCGCGCCGGCATGATGGCGCTGTGCATCGCCGCGCTGATCACGCCGTACTGCTTCGCGCCGCGGCCGTTCGCGTACGCGGTGACGCGGCCGGTGCCGTTCATCGCCTCCGTGCTGATCGCCGGGCTCGGCGCGCTGCTCTCGAAGTGGGCCTACTTCCTCGCCGCCAAGGGCGCCACGCTCGCGCTCGGCATCCAGATGACGCGCCCGCACCCGGATCGCTGGCTGGCCGTCTACCTGCTCGCGGTCCTGACGCTCGCCTGGACGCTGACGTCCTGCGCGACCGCCCCGAGCGCGGCGCGGCGCAGCGTCGGGGCGGGCCTCGCGCTGGTCGTGCTGGGCGGCTACGCGTTCAAGTGGCCGCACCATTACCTCCTGCCGCTGCTCGGCGTCGCGTTCATCGCCGATGCCGCGCGCCGCGTGCGCGACGAGGAGCTCGCGGCGCTGCCGCTGTCGGCGGAGGCGCCGCCGATCGGCGACACGATCTGGTCGACGTACATCGGCGCGGTCGCGCAGGGCCTGCGGCGCACGCTCGGAGACGTCCACACGCTGACCACGCGCGGCGAGGGGGGCCTCGCGTCCAGCGTGATCGTGGGCGACGCGGGCGGCGTCCCGGTGCGCGCGCGCATCGAGCGGATCGACGGCTGCGTGCTCGGGCTCGACGTCGTGGTCGGCCGCGAGATCGACGAGGTCCGCGCGGCCACGCTGACCGTGTGGGCGATCCCCGCGCGCGGCCTCGGGCCCAACCCGCAGGGGCCGCCGGCCGCGCCGCTGTTTCGCACCGCCGACGCCAGCTTCGACGAGCGGTTCAAGACGCGCGGTAGCGCGCCCTTGTTCCGCGCGCTGTTCGACGAGGGGCTGCGCGCCCGCGCGGTCGCCACGCTCGATGGTTGGCTCGCCTGTTGGGAGCGCGAGGGCTTGCGCTACCGCGTCTACCCCGGCCGCGGCGCGCCGCTCGATCATCCGATGCCGATCTCGGACCTCGCGCTCGGCCGCATCCCGCCGACCGCCGAGCGCCTCGTCGCCGTGATCGAGCTCCTGGCCGATCTGGGCGCGCGCGGCGTCGATCCGGTAAAACCGGCTGAGCCCGTCGCGCTCGAGCGCGACACCGAAGCCAAGGAACCGGTATGAAGCGCGCGCGCCGCCTGCTCATGTCTTTGCTCGTGTCTGCGTCTGAATCTGCGGCCGTGTCTGCGGCCGCGCCTGCAGCCGCGCCTGCGGTCGCGGCCGTGGTCGCGGTCGCGGCCGTGGTCGTGGTCGCGGTTGCGGCTGCCTCGTGCGCGTCCGCGTCCGCGCCGCGCGGGGAGCCTCCAGCGCCCCCTGCGTGGATCGCGGCGACGGGCAGCTTCGAGCCCGGCGCGCCGCCGCCCTCGCCGCCCTCGCCGATCGCGCGCGACTACGCCGCGGCGGCGGCGAAGATCATCGCGGCGGCGCGCGGCGATCGCGGCGCGTACGCGAAGCTCGCGCACCTGACGGATCGGATCGGCCACCGGCTCGCCGGCTCGCCATCGCTCGATCGAGCGATCGCGTGGGCCGCGCAGGCGATGAAGGACGACGGCCACGACGTGCGCACCGAGCCGGTGATGGTGCCGCGCTGGGTGCGCGGCGTCGAGCGCGCCGCGCTCACCGCGCCGATCGAGCGGCCGCTCGTCGTGCTCGGCCTCGGCGGCAGCGTGCCCACGCCCAAGGGCGGCGTCACCGCGCCGGTCGTCGTCGTGCGGAGCTGGGCCGAGCTCGATCAGAAGGCGGCGCAGGTGAAGGGCGCGCTCGTGCTCTACGACGTGGCGATGCCCGCGTACGACGACGAGAAGGGCTCCGGATACGGCGAGGTGGCGCAGTTCCGCTCGCGCGGGCCGTCGCGCGCGGCGCAGCACGGCGCGGTCGGCATCCTCATGCGCTCGGTCACCGCGCACAGCCTGCGCACGCCGCACACCGGCGCGCTCCGTTACGAGCCGACGCAGCCGAAGATCCCGGCCGCGGCGGTCACCGTCGAGGACGCGCAGCTGATCGCGCGGCTCGCCGAGGCCGGGCCGGTCACGGTGCGGATGCAGCTCGAGTCGCAGGATCTCGGCGACGGCCCCTCGGCGAACGTGCTCGGCGAGCTGCGCGGGCGCGAGAAGCCCGAGGAGATCGTCGTGATCGGCGCGCACATCGACTCGTGGGACGTGGGGCAGGGCGCGCACGACGACGGTGCCGGCTGCGTCCAGATGATGCAAGCGCTGACGACGCTGCGGAAGCTCGGGCTCGTGCCGCGGCGGACGATCCGCGTCGTCCTGTTCACGAACGAGGAGAACGGGCTGCGCGGCGCTCGCGCCTATGCCGAGGCCCACGCTGCCGAGCTGCCGCGCACCGTGCTCGCGCTCGAGGGCGACGCCGGTGGCTTTTCGCCACGCGGCTTCTCCGTCGAGCTGAAGCCGGAGCTCGCGCCGCGAGTTTTGCCGCGCTTCTCGCAGATCGCGTCGCTGCTCGGGAGCGTCGGCCCGATCAAGGTGACCGCCGGCCACAGCGGCGCCGACCTGACGCCGCTCGTCCCGGCCGGCGTGCTCGGCGTCGGCCTCGTCACCGCCGGCCGCCAGTACTTCGACTACCACCACACCGAGGCCGATACTCTGGACAAGGTCGATCCGGCCCAGCTCGCCGACGGCGTCGCCGCCGTCGCGGTCCTCGCCTACGTGGCCGCGGACCTGCCCGACCGGCTCGATGCGCCGTAACGGCGGCCGGGGTCGGGAGGCGTCGGGCGCGTCCGGCGCTGCCGGTGCTGCGGATGCTGGGGGTGCTGCGGGTTCATCCGGCGCGTCGGGTGCGCTCGCGTCCTCGCTCGCCTGGCTGCTCGAGCGGCCGCTCGTCGTGCGCCATCCGCTGCAGCCACAGTCACAGCCGCAGCCGCAGTCGCAGCCGCAGCTGCAGCCGCAGCTGCAGCCGCTCGACGCCATCGTCGTCCTCGGCGCGCCGCTCGGGCCCAGCGGCGCGCTGACGGCGGTCCTCGATGAGCGTGTCGCGGCCGCGGTCGCCCTCTGGCGCGCGGGCGCCGGCCGGCTCGTCGTCGCGACCGGCGGCGGCACCGGGCCGCGCCCCGAAGCCGAGGCGATGGCCGAGGCGATGCGCGCCCACGGCGTGCCCGACGTGCTCGTCGAACGGGAGGCGCGGACGACCGCTGAGAACGCGCGCCTCGTCGCGGCGATGCTGCGCCCGCTCGGTGCCCGCTCGATCTGGCTCGTGACGCAGCCGTTCCACGGCCGCCGCGCCGCGCGCCTGTTCCGCCGGGCTGGCTTTGATCCGCATGTCTGGCACATCGACGACAGCATCCAGTACCGCGATCGTCGGCGCGCGCTGCGCTGGCTGGCGCGCGAGTACGCTGCGTGGCTCAAGCACCTCGCGCGCGGGTAGCCGGCGTGTGTCTGCCGTAGCGGGCGGGCGCGCGAGCGGGGCGGGCGCGGGGGCGCGTGCGTGCGTGCGCGGGCGCCGGCACGCGAGCGGGCGGGCGCGGGCGGGCGAGCGCGGGCGAGCGCGGGCGGGCGAGCGCGGGCGGGCGCGTGCGTGCGAGCGCGAGCGCGTGCGGGGCGCGTGCGTGCGCGGGCGCGACCGTGAGCGTCGGCGAGCGCACGTTCGTGAGCGCGAGCGTGGTGCTCGTGTGGAGACGCACGGCTGCCACGCGCGCGGGGTACTCCGCGGCTTGCTCGCTCGGGGTGGCACTTTGCTTCGCAGTGAGGTGGTTGCCCGCACGCCCGCCCACCGTTGGTGCTCGCACGACCGATCGGCCCCACTCGCTGCGCCGCGGAGCACCCCTGGCGCGCGGTCGCGCCGTGCGTTGGCATGGCGCGGAGTCTGCGCTCCTAACGATAGGATCTGGCGAAGCGACCTCCGAGCACGGCGAGGATGCAGCGTGGCTCTGCGAGGCCGTCATGTACGAGCCTTGCCTCGGTCCGTCGAGCAGCCGGCGTACGAGACCAGGAGGCGGCAAGCCGTGGCCATGAACCGCGCGAGCCCAGCGTGCTTATTTCCGAAGTCGTCAACATTACGAACGTGGAGCCGAACGGAGTCGAAGAGGCTCTCTACACTCGGCATCTTCATGGGCTATCACGGTGGTTACTGGTCGGCTGATCGTCCAGCGCCCACGTGGGCGCGTCAGGCAGGAGCGCAAGGACTGTGGGCCTCGGCTCATCGATGGTATCGAGCGCCGGCGGCTGGGGGCTCGGCACGCGGACGCCATCGAGCGTCGGCCGGGCGATGCCATGAGGCGGCTGATGAGTCAGCGTCCACGTGGGCGTGTCAGACTGGAGCGGACGAGTCACGGCCCTTGGCTCGTGTGCGACATCGAGAGCTGGCGGGTCCACGGCGCCATGAGACGGCTGGCTATACGGTGTCCGTGTGGCACCGGCCGATGACACCGATGACGGGTGGGGGCTCGGCTCGCACGCGGCATCGTGCGTTGGCCGGTCGATGCCATGAGGCGGCTGACGAGCCAGCGCCGACATGGGCACGGTGGGCCGGAGCGAGTGAGTGGTGCTCGGCTCGCACTCGGCATCGAGCGCTGGCCGGGCGGCGCCATGAGGCGGCTGATGATCCAGCGCCCACGTGGGCGTGTCGGGCTGGAGCGGGCGAGTCGTGGCCCTTGGCTCGTGTGCGACATCGAGAGCTGGCGGGTCCACGGCGCCAGGAGACGGCTGGTCATACGGTATCCACGTGGCACACGTGGCACCGGCCGATGCGATGATCCTCTCTGGCGGGGAAACGGCTTGTGTGGGAGCAGTCCGTACTGCCGGGGGCGAGCAGTGCGGGCTGGGAGGCGTGGGGCCGTCGTCGTCGGTGACATTGCGCCGATCTCGCGGCTTGCGGAACTCGAACGTGAGGTGGTCGGGCGCGGTGCCACGAATGAGGAGCTTGCCGAAGTGGATGGCTCGATGGTGCAAGTCGCAGATGGTCGTGAGGTTGCTCAGCTCGTGGCTACCGCCGTGACTCTGGTACTCGACATGGTGCAGATCGAGCCCGATATTCCGGCGGCACCCGGGCACAGCACAGCAGTGGCCGTCTCTTGCGAGCACTTGCTCGCGCTTTCTGGGCGTGACGGTCGTGGTCGCGCGCTCCAGTGAGCCGGCATCGAGTGAGCCGAGGTGGACGGCATCACAGGCGGCGCACTCGGCGACCGCCGGATCGATCTCGATGTCCCTGCCGCCGCTGTACTGCCAGGCGCGCTTGCAGTCTGGACACTGCTTGATCGCGATCTTGTAGGCGGGCGTGCCGACAGCCCGGCGATGGCGGTTGACGTTGCTGCCGCTGTCCCCGCTGGTTCCCGAGCTGCCTCCGTTTCCGCCGACGCCGTCATGGCACCCGTCGCTGCTGGTCCCCGAGCTGCCGTCGCCGTACGCTCTTCGGAACACCGACTGGATCAGCTCGTCGTCAGACAACCGCTGGCCGTGCTCCTCGGCGGCGAGCGCGTGCATCCTGCGCCAGAGATCGTACGTCTCAGGCGAGACCTCGAGCGTGAGCGTCTTGCGGTGCAGGCTCGGCTCGGTCTCGTCCGTGGGTAGGTGGCCGGGCTTGTGACCGGAGACCATCGCTTCGACCTCGCGCAGGCTCTTACCGCGCGCCGCCTCGAGCCAGGCCTCCTCGGTGTCCGGAACAGCCACTCGCGACAGCTCGCGCACGGCCGAGTGTGCGAGCTCGCCGCGCTCCAGCGCCTCCGCGATGAGCGGCAACTCTGCGATCGCGCGTGCGACGCGGAGCCGCTCGGTCGCCGTGCGAGGCGCATAGCCCATCACGCGCTCCATGTACTCCACGAGCGAGCCGAACCCGTAGGCGCGCCACAGCTTCAGCTCCTCTGCATAGCGCAGCAGATTCGCCTCCTCAGCGTCGAGCGCAGCGCGCCGTGCCGCGATGCCGCGGAGCTTCTGGTCTATTCTCGCCCACTCCGCTTCGTGCTGGCGCTCCCACGCTTCAGCTGCGGCTGCATGGTCTGCCCATGAGCGCGCGCGGCGTGGCTCCTCCGGGTGAGTTGCTACGTCCTCCGCATTGGCGCTATCGGAGATACGTTCTTGCTGATCGAACATAGGAACGCCGCGTCCTTCCTTGCCACAACTGCCCGTCTCGGTCTCTCGGTGCACCGGGCGCCGAGACTCGAATCCCTGGCCGATTCACCTTGCTGTTTAGGGCCGACAAGGCGAATCGGCAAGCAGGTCCCTCGTCAAGATTGCATAAAATCAATCACGTAACCGGATGTGCGCGCATCGCGTCCAGCGCTTGAGCAGATGGCAGATGTGAATGCAGAGATCGAACGTGTCGGACTACGGCCCGTTCGAACGACTCCACCACCTGCCGGCGCGCGCGGCTGTGTTGTGCTCGCCGCGGTTGTGCTCGCCGCGGTCGCGCTCGCCCGATATCAGTACGTGCCGATCCGCCGATCGACCCGATCGACATCGATTGCGGCCCGGCCGAGCCGCGGTCGAGCCGGAGCTCGCCCGGCGTCAGTACACACCGATCGACCCGATCGACCCGATCGACCCCGGTCGCGGCAGCTCGTGGGCGCCGATGTCATTGCTCGCGCCCTGGGGCCGCGGCGTGCCGAAGAAGTCGCGGTACAGGCTGGACACGTAGCGTGCGCCCCGGTCGATGCAGCACGCGAGGCTCGCCGGGGTCTCGAGCAAGCGGCCCTCCGGATCCAGGGCCGGATCGATCTTGATCAGCGCGGGATCGGGCCGCGTGTCCCCGCTGCCCACGACCACGCGCCGGTGCGTGCATGCACCGACCGTCTGCGCGCCGCCCGCGGCCGGGGTGCTGCCGACGACGATCGAGTCCTGGATCACGCGCGCGGTCGTGCCGCACGCGATGCCTCCGGGCTGGAGCTCGCCGCCGCCCCCGACCGTATTGAACTGGAAGGTGCCAGTGCTCGATCCATCGAAGACCACCGCCTGGGCATCTCCTCCGCTGAAGTAGCTGTTGGTGATGCGGTAGCTGCCCGTGCCCGCGATCGTCAGTCCGGACTGGATCGCGCCGCCGGCCCGCACCCGATCGACCTCGAGCGCGCAGTTGGTGGCCCGGATGCCGCGGACGTCGCCGCGGGCGCTGCCGCGCAGCACCTTCAGGCTCGCGCCGTCGCAGACCACGCCAGTGAGCACGTGGACGCCGAAGTCCAGGCCGTCGAGCACGACCCGCGAGCGCGCCCCGCTGATGCGGGCGCCCGCGGTGATGTCCTCTTCTCCCACGACGGCGGAGCCGTCCCCCGGACCGAACACGGAGAACGTGCGATCGGTCGCGCCGAACGGGAAGTAGTGTCCCGGATAGACGCGAATGGCGTATTGGGCGCCGATCGCCCGCGGGATCGCGTCCCGGATATCGCAGAGGGGATTGCCCCGCGAGCCATCGCCCGCCGTGCAGGCGGGGCGCGTGCCGGCGTCCACATAGATCACGGCCGCCTCCGGCAGGCACGCCCCCGGTCCCATGCGGGTCGCGGCGCCCTGATCGCAGACGTCGCTCTCGCACTGCGCGTGCCCGCTGCACGTTCGGCACGTGGCGTCGATACACGCCAGCCCACCCGTGCAATCCGACTCCTGCGTGCAGCTCGCGACGGCCAGCGCCTGCTCGCTCGACGCCCGCGCCGCGGCGCCAGCGTCGAGCTCGTCCTCCGTGCTGCAGCCCAGCACGAGCGCCGTGCCAGCGATCCAGCCAAGAATCAGTGCGTCCCCGTGTGCCCTCATGAAACACCTCGCGATGAAGTCCGAGCGGCTTCCGAGGCAAACCGAAGACCATGCCGCCGCCCGCGCCTCGTCCGTCGACGGCCTCGGCGCGAGTGCGAGCTCTTCGGTCCTGGCGGCCGAGCCCTGGCGCCCGGCCGTCCCTCATCGCACGCGCACCCGCGCCCGCTTGCTTCGCGCCGCAGCCTCGTGGCCGAGGATCGACCGCCCGCTCGGGCGGGCACATGCGTAGTTCATGACGCGCTCCATGTGCTCTGCGCGTGAGTCGAAGCCATAGGCACGCCACAGCTTCAGCTCCTCGACATAGCGCGGCCGATTCGATTCCCGGCATCGAACGCAGCACGTCGTGCCGCAATGCCACGGAGCTTCGGTCCACTCGAGGCCAAGCCGCCCGGCGCGCCCTCCGGATGCTCGATGTTCTCGATGCGAGTCGGGGATAGCCGATCGCTTCCAGCGCGGGGCACCGAGCCGTCCAGGAAGCGCCGTGCGGATCGCGCTGGCTGTCGGAGGCGAGGACGAGCCAGATCGCCCGTGCCGCACGCACGCCCCTGCGCCGGATCGCCGTCTGGACGATGTCGCGGAACCACTCCGCGATCCGCTCCTCTTCATCGGCGGAGACTCCGCGGCCACCGCCTGCAGCGACGCGCGGCGTGGGCGGCGATCGCGAGACGGTGCCGGCCCAGCGCGGAGATCTCGGCATCCAGCTCGGCCCACTCGATGAACGCGCTCAGCTGCTCGACAGCCGTGGGGTCCTCGCCATCGGTGCCCGGGCGTATGACGACATCGCCGACATGGCGACCGCCGATCCGGATCGGGATGCTCGCTGCCTCGACGTGCGCCCGGCTCGACGGCGGCAGCGCGTGAAGCAGATCCTCGGCGAGATGGCCGAGGGCCCAGGAAATCGTCGTCGATTTGGTCGTGGCGATTTCGGGCGGCAAGGCCTCAGCGTCCGCCGACCGGACGGCTGGAGGTCTGTCGGTCGATCGAGCGGGCGCGGTTGTTCCGTGCAGCGCCCGCCCAGCATCAGGGCGTATACCCGCTCCTCGTCAGGGAGCACGAGTTTTAGCGTGCGAGGAATCCGCGTCGTACGTGCACGCTGCCGCTGAGTACGAATGGACTTCGCGCGGCCAGGGCGGACCACCCGGCGGGTGGCGTTTCGTCGAGCCGAGCCTCCCAGATGCGCGCGGTCTTGTCGGCGCTCGCGGTGACGACGCGGGTGCCGTCTGGGCTGAACGCGGCGCTCTCCACCGGTTCCTGATGCTCGAGCGCGGGTGCGAGGGGCTCGCCGGTGGCGGCGTCCCAGACCCGCGCGGTGTGGTCGTCGCTCGCGGTGACGACGCGGGTGCCGTCTGGGCTGAACACGGCGCTCCCCACCGGTCCCTGATGCTCGAGCGCGAGTGCGAGGGGCTCGCCGGTGACGGCGTCCCAGACCCGCGCGGTGTGGTCGTCGCTCGAGGTG
>Ga0247790_10000072_pt1 | contig 53444 bp, 48 predicted proteins | sample UWRJS171409R4_FD_179913 | JGI IMG/M metagenome (GOLD analysis project Ga0247790, IMG submission 179913) | Soil microbial communities from Arlington Agricultural Research Station in Wisconsin, United States - UWRJ-S171-409R-4 | ecosystem: Environmental > Terrestrial > Soil > Agricultural land...
TCCGACGACGATCCTGGCTCAAGCTGAGCGGGGTTGCGCTGCCAAGCCGCGACATGGATCGTGAGCTACGCTCCCATCTCTCCCAGGCGAGTCGATGAACCCGCTTAGCGCTTGGTTAGGGACTAGCCCGGATTATTCATGCGTGGTCGCGCGCCTGGGTACCGGAAACGGGCTGGAGCAAGGCCAATGAGCACCAACGACAGCTCCGAGGAGCCGCAGACGGCTCCGACACCCTGTCGGCCAGCTCTCGACGAGGCCGTTCCCCCCGTGAATAATCCGGGCTAGAGGCACGCGGACCACTAGCGATCCGGTTGGGAGGCACGATCACGCGATCAAGAGGCACGCGAGCGTTCTGAGGCAACGCCCCGCCGGCTGGACAGCTGTCCGAAATCCGGCCGGACGAAGCTCCCTCACTGAGCCTCGCCGTGGCAGCACCGAATCAAGATCTGACGCGGCAGCGAGCCCCGGCCCCTTTTTCGTCGCCGACCTCCTGCGCCAGGTCTTCGCCTGGGCGCGACCTGATCACCGAGCTGCTTGCTTTGTCGCTCGAGCTCAGTGCAAGTGTCGGCGGTGCGCTGGTTATTCGCGGTATCTCCCCAGGGCGATCAGGACCTTCCGCTCAAGCTCCTTCAGCTCGAGCGGGGTACGGGGGGCGGAGAGGCGCTCGGCGAGCTCGGCATCTCCCCCCGCGGCGATCAGGCGGACCTCCCGCAAGAGCTCCTCCATCTCGAGCGGGGTGCGGGAAACGGGGAGGCGCTCGGCGAGCTCGGCATCTCCCCCCGCGGCGATCAGGCGGACCTTCCGCCAGAGCTCCTCCATCTCGAGCGGGGTGCGGGTGTCGGTGGGGTGCTCGGCGGACGCGGGATCCTCCCCCGCAGCGATCAGGCGGATCTCCCGCTCGACCTGCTCCAGCCTGGCTTCGTGGTATCGCGCTGTGCGTTCTTCCGTGGTCACCGGCGTGAGCCGTGCCTCTACCTCGTTGCCATGCTCGTGGTGATTGCGCCCCGTGCGTTCTTCCATGGTCATAGTGGCTCCGATGGTGAGTAAGCCGCACAGTGCCGTCAAGCGTCGAGCGAGCTCATGTCGACTCCCGCGATAGTTCTCTTGGGCTATCCGCACACGCCACACGTGTGCGACGCCGGGAGTGGCCGCGGACCGGACTGGTCCGAGCCATGCACGCGAGGGGCACACGGCCCGCAGGCGCAACCTGCGAGTCAGGGCACTCCGCGAAGTCTCGCGGCGAATCACGAATCTATCCGCCCATCGGACAGCTATCCGAGATCTGGCCGGACAAAGCTGGACGCAACGGCCTCAGCTGCTGGCGCGCGCCGCCGCGAGCGCCAGGTACGTGAGCGCGCCCGCGGCGTAGCCGAGCAGCGCCGGGAACGAGATGTGGCGGACGTACCAGCCGAACGTGATGCGCTGGATGCCCATCACCGCGACGCCCGCCGCGGAGCCGATGATGAGGATGCTGCCGCCGGTGCCGGCGCAGAAGGCCAGAAACAGCCAGAAGTGATGGTCCGTCGGGAACGCGGCGAGCGTGTACATGCCCTGGGCCGCCGCGACGAGCGGGACGTTGTCGACGACCGATGACGACAGGCCGATCGACATCGTGATCACGTCGACGTTGCCGATCGCCGCGTCCATCTGCCGCGCCAGCGCCGTGAGCAGGCCGTCGCTCTGCAGCGCGCTGATCGCGAGCAAGATGCCGAGGAAGAACAGGACGCTCTGCGCGTCCACGCGCTGCAGCGCGGCCGCGACCGAGAGCGTGCCCTTGCCCTCGTCGTTCTTCCGCTTGTGCAAGAGCTCGGTCACCGTCCACAGGACGCCCAGCCCGAGCAGCATGCCCATGAACGGCGGCAGCTGGGTCAGCGTCTTGAACACCGGCACGAACAAGAGGACGCCGATGCCGAGCGAGAGGACGAGCCGGCGCTCCCACCGGGCCGTGGGCTCCGGCGACCGGCCCGCGATCAGGAGCGCGAGCGCGTGCGCGATCGCGTTGGCAGAGCCGGTGAGCACGAGCGTGTCACCGGCGCGGAGCGGCTCGGTCGGCGACGGCACCACCGCCGGCCCGTCGTCGCGGCTGATCGTCACCACCGCCGCCCCGGTGCGCACACGCAGGTTGAGCGCCGCCAGGCTCTTGCCGATCGCGGCCGCGTCGGCGGGCAGCGTCATCGGCGTCTCCGCCAGGTTCGGGAGCGCCGCCTCGATGCCGGTCAGCTGCGCGAATCCGGCCGTCTCGACGGGCGCCGGGCGCGAGATCGATCCCTTGAGCCGAACGCCGATCCAGAGCAGCGGCACCGCGATGCTGGCGAGCGCCGGGACGAACAGCTGCGAGGCCAGCTTCACCGTCGTGATCTGGCCGCCGACCCACAGCATCGTCGTCGTGACGTCGCCGATAGGCGACCACACGCCGCCCGAGTTGGCCGCGACGATCACGATGCCGGCGAAGTACCGGCGATCGGAGTCGTCGGGCACAAGCCTGCGCACGAGCGACATCATCACGATCGACGTCGTCAGGTTGTCGAGCACCGCCGAGAGGAAGAACGCGAAGAGCGCGATCGTGACGAGCAGCCTCCGGCGATCGCGCGTCTTGATCTGCGAGGTGATGAGCTCGAAGCCGTCGTGCGCGTCGATCAGCTCGACGATCGTCATGGCGCCGAGCAGGAAGAACAGGATCTGGGACAGCTCGCCCATGTGGTGCAGGAGCTGCTCGTCGATCGCGTGCGCGTCCCCGGCCAGGACGTACGCCGTCCAGCACAGGACGCCCGCGAGCAGCGCGGACGCGGCCTTGTTCACGGACAGCGGGTGCTCGAAGACGATGGCGAGGTATCCGACGACGAAGATGGCGACGAGAAGCATGGGAGCTCCTGATCGCCAGCGGCCCGACCGGCGTGACACCTGCGGCACGAGCGCCGCACCCGCATGAACTGTAGATCAGCGCCCCCGCCGCCGGATAGCGGCGCGGCCGCGAAACACCCGGCGAGCGCCAGCGCTCAGCGGCCGGAGCCCGAGCGGATCTTCTTGAGCTCGCCGAAGAAGAGGTCGACCTCCTCGCGCTTGGTGTAGAAGTGCGGCGCGATCCGGATCCCCATGCCGGGGCGGTGATCGCAGAAGAACTTGCGCCGGTTGAGCTCGCGGCAGATGTCGGCCGAGCCGACGAAGTCGAACACGACGGAGCCGCCGCGCTGCCCGGCCTCGCGCGGCGTGTTGAGCTTCATGCCGAGCTCGTCGACCCAGTCGATGCACGCCTGCGTCATGACGAGGCTCTTCTCGCGGATCCGGCGCGCGCCGATCTCGCCGATCAGCGTGTGCCCGGCGCGCGCCTGGTAGAGCGGCGCCACCGCCGGCGTGCCGCACATGTAGCGCCAGATCGTGTCGGCGTAGCTCTGGTCCGGCATCGTGAACGCGAACGGCGCCTCGTTGCCGAACCAGCCGGTGACGCGCGGCTCGAACTTCTCGATCAGGTCCTTGCGCACGTACAGCCACGCGGCGCCCGGGCCGCCGCACAGGTACTTCACCGAGCCCCCGCACGCGAACGACACGCCGAGCTCGGTGACGTCGATCGGCAGGGTGCCGACCGACTGGTAGCAGTCGAGGATCACGTGCGCGCCGACCGCCCGCGCGCGATCGCAGATCTTCTGGACGTCCTGGATGTACGCCGACGCGTAGACGACGTGCGAGATCGGCACGACGAGCGTGTGCTCGTCGATCGCGGCGCACATCGCGTCGGTGTCGATCGTGATGCCGTCCTGCGACGGGACCAGCACGCACTTGGCGCCGCGCCGCTGCTCGGCCTGCCAGATATAGGACACGTTCGGGAACTGCAGCGCCTCGTACACGACCTTGTCGCGCTCCGGCGTGTACTCGAAGCACGACGCGAGCACCGCCATGACGTTCGAGACGTTCTGGTGCATGATCACCGTGCCCGCTGGCGCCGAGATGATCTTCGCGATCCGCGCGGCGGCGCGATCCACCTCCGGCAGCCAGTCGCTCCACGCGGTGATCGACTTGCGGTGCCACAGCTCGAAGAACTCGCCGAGATCCTCCTTGGCCTGCGCGGGCACACAGCCGAGCGAGTGCGAGATGAAGTGCACGCACTCCTCGAGCGCCGGGAAGTGCTTCCTGTACTCGAGGAGGCTGTCGGCGACGGGGTCGGACATCCGTTGCTCTTATCACGACGGGACGCAAGCGTGCCCGGCTCTGCCGCCGTCTGCCCCCGGAGACCAGGGTAGGATGGCGGCGTGATGAGTCGGGTCAGCCTCGCGCTCGTGCTGCTCGCGGGGGCCGCGCGGGCGGTATCAGCGGCACCGGAGGCGCCCGCCGCGCCGAAACCAGCGCCCGCCGCGCCGCCGGCGCCCGCCGCGCCGACGGCGCCAGCTCAGCCTGCGGCGCCGGCACCGGCGCCCGCCGCGCCGACGGCGCCGACGGCGCCGGCACCGGCGCCCGCCGCGGACGAGGCCGAGCCCGTCGTGGAGGACGATCCCGAGGCAGATCCGGAGCCGCAGCCCTCGGCCGCCACGTTCGGCGTGACCCCGCCGCCGGCCGCCATGGTCCGCCAGAACTCGCGCCTCCTCGAGCTCGCGCGCAAGGCGCACGACTTCGCGGGCGCCGGCCGCTGCCGCGCCGCCATCAAGCTCTCGCCGAAGGTGCGCAAGCTCGACTCCCAGTTCTACAGCCGGGTGTTCGCGCGCGATCCGCTGATCGCCGGCTGCATGGATCCGACCATCTCCGGCAGCAAGGCGGACATCCGGTACGTCCTCCGCGAGGTGCGCGCGGAGCCCCCGGCCTCGGTCACGCGGATCGCGGGCGAGATCCTGTTCGGCATGATCGTCGGCTCGAGCGGCGCCCTGGTCGGCGCGCTCATCGGCAACGCGGTGTGCGTCGGGGGCGACGACGAGGGCGGCGGCTGCGACGCCTCGCTCATCGGCGGCGCCTACGTCGGCGCGATCGCGACCATCCCGTTCGGCGTCCGCGCTGCCGGCGCCTCGGGCAACCAGACCGGCTCGCTCGGCATGACGTACCTCGGCTCGCTCCTCGGCGGCATCGGGGGCCTGATCATGCTCGCCAACGGCCGCGACGACATCACCACGCTCGGCCTCATCTTCGCGCCGCCGCTCGGCGCGACGATCGCCTTCAACATGACGCGGCGCTACAAGCCGCGCCGCGTCCCCGTGACCGGCGCGCTCCTGCACTGGAGCGACCAGGGCGGCGTCTCGCTCGGCGTCCCGATGCCCACGCGCGTCCGCACCGAGGAGCGCACCGTGACGAGCATCCCGCTCCTCGGCGGCACGTTTTAGCCTCGTCCTGGCCGCGGTCTAGCCCCGCTCTGGCCCCGCTCTGGCCGCTCAACCCACGAGCGTGTCCGAGAGCGCCTTGCCGTCGCCGTACAGCGCGTCGAGGATCGACTCGGCGCGGCGCTTCACGTCTCCGCGCAGGCGGGCGTACTCCGCGGTGCCGCGCACCGGCTCGAGCAGCGGGCACCGCGCGAGCCAGTGCTGATCGAAGAGGCCGCACGACACGGCGTGCTCGATCATCGCGAGGCAAGCGCGCGCGTCGCCCGAGTAGCCGGCCGCCTCGGCGCCGAGCTGCGCGACGAACGTGCGCCGGCGCAGGCTCGGCGAGGGCGCGCTCACCACGGCGGCGAAGATCCCGTCGCGGTGCGCCGGCCACGAGCGCTGGAGCATGATCTGGGACATCCGGCCCACGAACCCCGGCTCGAAGCCGCGGAGCCCCAGGAGATTGCCCTGCAGCGCGGCGACCGCGGCGAGATCGCCGCGCCACCACGCGAGCCGCAGGCGCGCGACCGGGCGGTCGTTCTGCGCCGCCAGCTCGGCGACGAGCCGATCGTAGGTCGCCCAGTCCCCCTCGAGCGCGTAGGCGCGAGCGATCTCCCAGCGCGCCGACGCCAGGTTCGGCGCGATCGCGAGCGCGTCCTCGATCCGCGCCATCGCCACGTCGAGGAAGCCCGCCTCGAGCAGCATCCGGCCGAGCCCCTCGTGCGCCTCGGCGACGTACGGCGAGCACGCGATCGCCGTGCGGAAGTGCGACGCGGCGAGCGCCGCGTCGCCGGTGTGCAGCTCCAGGTGCCCCGCCGCCACATGCGACTCCGCCAGCTCCGGCGCGGCCGTGAGCGCGGCGCGGACGAGCGCCCGCGAGCGCCCGAACGCGTCCTCGCCGGTGCTGTCGACCACCGCGAAGCGCACGCACTGCATCGCGAGCGCCGCCGCGATCCGCGGATCGTCCGGGCACAGCGCGTGCGCCTGCTCGAGCAGCTCGAGCGCGGGCGGCACGCCGAAGAAGCTGCGCTGCGTGAGCGCCCGGGCGCGCAGCCGCATCTCGAGCGCCTGCGCCGCCGGATCCGGCCCCGCCCCGCGCTGCCCGGCGACCTCGGCCACCGCGCTCGCGATCGCGTCGGCGGCGATCCCGAGGCTGCCGATGTCGAGCGGCAGGTGCAGCGTCGTCCGCGCATCGCCGCGGCGGATCGTCGCCGACAGGAGCTCGGCCGCGTACAGCTCGACCACCGTGGCGTCCGGCACCAGGGCCCCGCTCGGGCGCGGCAGGACGCGCATGCGCGGGCGGCGCACGAGGCGCCGGAGCAGCTCCTCGTGCACGCCCTCGGCGACGTGCATGCGCTCGCCCTCGCCTGTCGGCGGCACCACGACGACCGTGTGCAGATCCGCGATCCCCGCCGGCCGGCGCGGCGCGGCCGGCGCCGCCGGGTGCGCGCTCGCGGTCCACGGCGCGAGCAGCCGGCCCAGCTCGGCGGCGCTCGCGATGCGGTCGGCCGGCTCGCGCGCCGTCGCGCGGCCGATCACCTGCGCCAGATCGACCGGCACGCTGTGCGGCGGCGCGTCGAGCCGGAGGACCTCCTGCTTCGCCACGAGGATGTCGACCAGCTCGCCGGAGAACGCGCACAGCCCCGTCAGCATCTCGTACAGGAGCACGCCGACCGCGTAGATGTCGCACGCGGGCGTCGGCGGCTCGCCCCGCGCCTGCTCCGGCGCCATGTACTCCGGCGTCCCCGACAGCTCGCGCGTGTGCGCGCCCTCGCCGATCGCGGCGACGCCAAAGTCGGCGAGCACGACGCGGCCGCCCTGCGCCAGGAGCACGTTGTCCGGCTTGATGTCGCGGTGGATGACCTCGGCGGCGTGGGCCGCGGCGAGGCCGTCGCACAGCTCGCGCGCGATCGCGGCGGCCTCGCCGATCCCGAGCTTGCGCTCGCGCGCGAGGCGCTGGCGCAGCGACTCGCCCTCGACGAGCTGCATCGTGCAGTACATGACGCCGGCGTGCCCCAGCTCGAACGTGCGCGCGATGTTCACGTGGGTGACCCGCCGCGCGAGCTTCACCTCGTGGCGGAACCGATCGACCATGACCGGGCTCCGCGCGAGCTCCGCCCGGATGACCTTGAGCGCCACCAGCTCGTCGAGCTCGCGATCGTGCGCGCGGTAGACCGCGCCCATCCCGCCCGCCCCGAGCAGCGCGAGCAGATCATAGCGACCGGCGATCGTGCGCCCTGCGAGCTCGTGCTCGGTCATGGCGGCGCGCCTACGGCGTGACCTCGAGCTCGATCACGTTCGACTCGCGGCCGCCGTCGCGCCACTGGATGCGGTGCGGGCCCGGCGCCGTGAACTGGTAGGTCGTGACCTCGTAATTCCAGTCCACGCCCGGGCTCGGCACCACGCGGCCGTCGTAGCTCCCGGGCGCGGGCGGTGGCGGCGTGCGCAGGACGCCATCGACGTACTCGTTGTAGATGGCCTTGGGGCCCATCACGTACAGGTCGCGGCCCGGCTCCGGCGCCTCGAGCACGTGGATCACGCGGATCTCCTCGCCCACCTTGTACTTCGCGCGCTCCGTCAGGATCGTGATCCGCGCGCCCTCGTGCAGCGGGCCGCGCGCCGAGGACGTCGCGTACGTCGCGGCGACCGCGTGATCGCCCGGCGGCGCGGGGACGATCGACTCGCCGCTGCGCGCGAACAGCTGCGGCGGCGCCTTGAGGTAGTCCGGGATCACCGCCGGCACTGCCGGCGTGCCCGCGGGCGCGCCGCCGGCCCCGGCCCCTGCCGCTGCGCCACCTGGCCGCTCCTGCGCGGGCCGGCGCACCGGCTCCACCGGATCCGGCGGCGGCTGGAGGATCGAGTCCTCGCCCGTCGAGCCGAGCCAGAGCGCGCCCACGGTGATGAGGCCGATGATCACCCCGGCGCCGCCCGACGCGAGGAGGCACGTGCGGTGCTCCGACGTCTCGAGCTCGCACGCGCCGAGCATCATCCCGCCGACGACGAGCCCGCCGGTGACGGCCGGGTGCTTGACCGCGAAGCCGCACCCGCCCGCGGCCGTCGCGGTCGCGAGCGCGAGCACGCCTGAGAGCGCGAAGGCCCGCATCAGCCGTGGTACCCGTGCTCTTTGCCCTTGGCGGCCTGCTCGGCGGTCCAGTCGCTGAAGACCTCGTCGCGGACCTCCCACAGCTTCGGGAAGAACCGCTGCTTCATGCCGTGCACGAGCAGGTCGCTCGGCTTGCCCTTCAGCGACGGCGTGCCCGTGCCGATGATCCGGTAGACCAGCATCAGGTGGCGGTAGCGCCACGTCTGGAGGAGCTGATCGTAGTCGACGAGCCCCTCGCACAGCTGGAACAGCGCATGGTGGGTGTGCGGCGCGTCGTAGATCTGGCGCAGCGTCAGCCCCGTGCGCTCGAGGAACGCGCTGAACGCCGGCCACACGAGCTCGCCCGGCAGCCGCAGCATCGTGCGGAACCCCGGCGACTCCTGCCCCGAGCCGCGGCCGAGCCCCGTGCGGATCATCATGTAGTCCGTCGGCGCCATCGTGTCGAGGAGCTCGATCGAGTGGAGCAGCACGCGCTGCGCCGTCGACACGCGCCGGAGCGTGCTCACCGCGCGCGCGACCTCGCCCTGCCCCAACAGCTCGCAGCAGAACCGCAGCTCGTGCTCGATCAGCTTCATGTACAGCTCGTGCGCCTGGTGCACGACCTGGAACTGCAGCTCGTCGTGACACGTGAGCGCATTCGGGGCCTTCTGCAGCGCGAGCAGCTCCTCGGTTCGGATGTACTTCTCGTAGTCGGTGAGGCCCACGAAGCGGGATGTACCACGAGCGCGGACCGGCTGCTCGGCCCCCCGGCGGAGGCCGCCGCGGCGGTGACGACGCGGTGGGTCACGGAGGCGGAGCCTGGCCGTTCTTGGCCACCGGCACCAGGAGCGAGTTGGCCAGCTCGAGCTTCACCGAGACGGGCGGCAGCGTCGCGAACATCGGGTTCAGGTGGCCCAGCACGACCTCCGTCGTCGGGATGCTCACCGCCTGCGTGACCCTGAACTTCTCGAGATCGAGCCACCGGATGACGTCCAGCGACGCCGGCGGGATCACCTGGTTGTTCTTCCGCACCGGCACGCACAGCTGGCGATTCGCCGAGCCGAGCGTCATGGGGTGATCGGGAATCGCGGTGAGCTGCGGATTGAGCTGCCGCAGCAAGGCGCCGAACACGGGGTGCGGCGTGGGGTCGACGCGATAGCACTCGAGATCGATGTACCGCACGAGATCGAGCACATCCGGCGGCGGCACCACGCCGTTCTTCATCACCGGCACGCACAGCTGCGCGGGGCTGACCATCGTGACGGCGTGCTCGGGGAGGTTCGCGAACACCGGGTTCAGGTGCCGCAGGTTGATCGTCACCGGGTCGGGGAGCGGCGCCGCGTCCACCCGGTAGCACGCGAGATCGACGTGGCGAATGAACGGCAACATGTCCGCCGGCGGCGCGACGCCGTTCTTCATCACCGGCACGCACGTCTGCTGCAGCTCGCGCAGGATCACGGTGTGCGCCGGCAGCCCGAGCCCCACCAGCACCGGGTTCAGGTGCGTCAGCACGACCCCGGCATTGAGCGCCGGCCCCGGCGTGCGGTAGCACTCGAGGTCCAGCCCCGACACGAACGGGGCCGGAAGCGGCTTGGTCACCCCCTGCGCCGCGAGCTCGGGCACCGTCTCCGCGGGCGCCGCTGTCACCGCCGCCAGCACCCCGAGCCCCGCTCCCATGATCACCCTGTTCAGCTTCCATCGCATCGTCGGCAACATATTCAGTCCTTTCTGGTAATGGTCTGTCACGCGCCAGATCAGACTCCCTCCTCGAGACGCAAAGATAGCAGTGCGTCCGAGGATGGGAGTGATCCGACACCGTGTCGTCCTGCCAGAAGGACGGAGTCGAGCGTGCCGTTTCCCAAGATGCGTCGCCGAGCGGCGTCAGATGACGATGCCGCCGATGGCGATGAAGCTCGTCACGCTCGACGCGTTGCCTTGCTTCCAGGCCCGAACCACGCGATCGGTGGTGGCGCCGAGCCAGGTCTCGTTCACGCGGTACCCGTCGGGCACGCTGATCTCTGAACCGCAGTAGAGCAGGCCAAACTCCGAGCCCTGCACGGTGACCTCGAAACAGAACTGGGCGCGCTTGGAGTCGAACAGGTTGTTGTCGTAATTACACATCGACGCCACGACATTGCCGCCGTCTTCGAACGTGAGCGTGTGGTACCCGGTGCTGAGGCTGGTCTGCTCCGCGACCCAGGTGCTGACGCTCGTCAGGAACGCGGCGTAGCTGTCACAGGTCGGGCTGTCGAAGGGCGCCAGCGTGGTCGCGGCCCCCAGGGCGAGCGCGCGGACCTCGGCGGAGCGGCCGAGCAGGGCCGCCTCGCGCGCGTGGGCGTCGCGCAGCAGGGCGGGGGCCTCGGCGCCCTCGGGGGCCAGGGCCAGGAACACCTCCAGCGAGGTGGCGCCGCCGCGGCGGAGGCGCTCGAGGGAGGACGGCGCGCTGGCCGGGGCCAGCTCGGTGATGGCCACCACCGGATCGCCGCTGCCGTCGCCGCGCTCGTACTCGGCCGTGAAGGTCAGTCGGGCGCCGTCAGCGGTCTCGAATTCGCCGATGAGCTCGATGCTCTGGGGGCTGTGCTCGATGATCTCGGCGCCACCGGTGGTGTCGCCGGGCTCGGGCTCGGCGGCGCAGCCGGCGAGCCCGAGCACGGCGGCTGCCATGCCGGAGACCAGGGCCCGGGTGGCGACCCCCAGGCGCGCGCGGTTCAGGGTGAGCTGGCTGGATCTCGTGTTCATCATTGGTCGTATCCCTTTCGTGCTGTCACGAGCGGCCGGCACAGCACTCCCCACGACCATCATCAGAATTGATGATTCCGCTTTCGATGTGCCTGGCCCGATGTCGTGCGGTCCTGTCCGGAGGACGCGCGCGCGGGCGCCATTTCCTGGTCAGTTCCTGGTCAGTTCCTGGTCAGTCGAACAAGAGGACCGCGCGGACCCAGCTGCTCGGAGCCGCGGCCAGCCGCCGCGCGCGCTCGTCGCGGAGCGCGATCGCCGGATCCGTGCCGCTCAGGATCCGGACCTCGACGGCGCGGAAGAGCTCGCCCGCCTCGGCGTCGGAGATCGCGTCGGGCGAGGCGATGACCGCGCGGGCCCCGGCGAGCAGGAACGCGCGCGGCAGCCCCCACGGCTCGTGGCGATACGGCGCCGTGTACGCGGCGTGGCAGGCGGCGAGGATCACGAGCGGTGATCGGGTCAGCCGGAGCCCGGCGATCTCCCGCGCGCCCAGCGCGAAGCGCCCGTCGGCCTGCGGCGACAGCGCGATCAGCGACGCGTCGGAGACTCCCTGATCGACGAAGCCGTGCGCGTGGATCTCGATCGCGTCGGCGTCCGCGAGCGAGCTTACGACCCGCGTCGGCGTCGCCGCGGCGCCCGTCAGGTCGACGTGCGTGGCTCCCGGGATCGGGGCGAGCCGCCGCACCCCGAGCGGCGCGAGCCTGAGCTCGGGCGGGGGGATGGCGTCGGCGACCGTGACGACGGTGGGCCGCGCCGCAGGCGCGGCGGCCGCCAGGACGCCGCGCCCGGTGCTGGGGAGGCGGCCGCGGTACGACCACGCCAGCTCGGGCGGCAGCAGGTTCGGGAGCCCGAACACCGGGGGCAGCGCGAGCACGTCGACGCGCGAGCACGCCGACAGCGCTCGCACCATCGGCACCGGGATCAGCGCGGCGGCGTCCAAAACCGGCGAGGCCAGGCCCCGCGGCTCGAAGTGCTGCGCGAGCGCGCCGCGCGCGTCGCGCACGACCACGAGCACGCGCTCGGCGTCGACCATCGCGCCGACGACGCACGCCCCCTCTCGCGGCGGCGCTCCGGCCGCCTCGACGAACAGCGCGAGCGAGGCCGCGGGATCGCCGCCGCTCGCCGTGAGGACGAGCAACGAGCCGTAGGCGTCGCGACGCGCGAGGGCCGCGTCCGCGTCGCCGCGGCCGAGCTGGTCCGCCGCCTCGATCGCGCGCCGGAGCAGCGGCCGGGCCGCGGCCGGGTCGCGCGCGGCGAGCAGGCGGCCCTCGAGCGCGTCGAAGTAGGCGAGCTCCCCGGCCGTCCGGTCCGGCTGCTGGCGGCTCTGGGCCAGCCCCGCTCGCAGCGCGCGCGCCTCCTCCGGCGATCCGTCGATCCGCGCGAGCTCGGCGATCACGCGCGCGCGCGCGGCCTTCGGCGGCTCGTCGCAGGTCGGCGCCGCGCCGAGGTCCCGCCGCGCCTGGTCGAAGCGCAGCTCCTCGAGGCTCGCCTCGGCCATCAGCTCCTGGTGGTACCGCGCCTGCGCGCATTCACCGGCGGCGCGCAGCGTCGCCTCTCGCAGGTAGACGCGCATGAGCGAGTAGGCGCGCTCGAAGCGGGCGGCCTTCGCGATGTAATCGAAGAACAGCCGCTCCCCCCAGTACAGCCCGAGGCGGCGCGAGCGCTCGATGCCCGCCTGCGCCACGGCGCGCACGTCGCTCGGGCGATGCATGATCTCGTAGACGTTCGCGAGCGCGAGGTGCAGGTCCGTGCAGCGCAGCTCGACGTCGCGCCCGGAGCAGGCGCGCACCGCCCGCAGCAGCACGACCTCGGCGCCGAGCGGATCGCCGCCCGCCAGGAGCGCGTCGGCGCTGCGCTCCTCGGCCAGCTCGGCGAAGAACGGATCGCTGGCGGCCCGCGCGCGCCGGATGTACTCGTCGCGGAGCCCCGGGAGCTGGGACCGCGGGATCGCGCCGAGCACGAGATCGTTCTGCTCGGCGGCGCGGAGCTGATCGAGCAGCTGGAGCTTCTCGGCCGCGGGCAGATCGGCAGTCCGGGTCAGCCGGAGGTACGTCGCGACCGCGCGCTGGCGCCGCGCTGGCTCGACCGCGGCGACGCGCCGCACGAGGTCGGCCGCCGCGGTGCTATTGACCGACGCGTCCAGCTCCTCGGCGATCGGCATCAGCGCCAGGAGGGCATCGCGCGTCGTGGCGACGCGCACCGCCTCGTAGAACGAGGGCCGGCACGCGGACGTGTGGGCACGCACCACCGCGCGGTCGGGCAGCCGCCCCGCCGGCATGGCCTCGCAGGCCTTCCCGGCCTGCCACTGCGCCACGCGGGCGCGCTCGGCCTCGCGGAGCGAAGCGGCTCGCTCGGCGGCCTCGGCGCTCCATCCCGGCTCGCCGAGCGTGCCGGCTACATCGAACGCCTCGGCCGCGGCCAGCGGCAGCTGCAGCTCGCTCAGCACGAGCGCGCGGTTCCACAGCGCGACGGCGCTGGCGGGCGCGCGAGCCAGGACACCATCGAGGTGGACGAGCGCGCTGGCGGCCTGCTTGCGCGCGAGCGCCAGCGCCGCCCGGCCGAGCTCGAGGTCATCGTCGTGCCCGGCGCGGCGCCCGGCCCGAGCGAGGATCGCCTCGGCCTGATCGAAGTCACGGCGCGCCAAGAGCAACGCGACGAGCGCCGCCGTGGGTCGCTTCGCCTCGACCTCGGCGGTCAGCCCGAGCGGGACGAGCTCCGGCGCGCTCGCGCCGCGCTCGACGTCATACGGCCGATAGCGATCGAGCGGAGCGTACGGCAGCCGCAGCGCGAGCGAGCGACGCGGCGCGAGCGACGCGGCGATCCGCTCCTCGATCGTAGGGCCGTGCTCCTGCCCGCGTGCGCGCCACCAGACGACAGCCACGACCGCGGCCGCGATCGCGACCGCCGCGGCGGCCCACAGCCCGACCCTGCGCCGCGCGGGGCGGGCCCGCTCGACCGTCGCCGCGGCGCGCGGCCGGTCCGGGCGCCGCGCCAGCTCGGCGCCAGCGGCGATCAGCTGCATGGCGTCCTCGAGCTTGGCCTGGCAGCTCGCGCAGCCCAGCAGGTGCTCCTCGAAGCGCTCGCGCCGCGCTTCATCGAGCGTCTCGTCGAGGTAGGCCTCCAGCTCCGCGCAGGGCGCCGTCATGGCGGGTCTCCCACGCCGAGCTTGCGCCGGAGCAGCTCACGGAGCTGGGCGTGCGCGCGGTGCAGCCGCGTCGCGGCCGTGGCGTTCGGGATGTCGAGGAGCCTGGCGATCTCGCGATACGAGTGGCCGTCGAGGTCGTGCAGCACCGCCACCGATCGGTAGGGCTCCTTGAGCTGCTCGATCGCCTGGCGCAGGTCCTCGACCGTGACCCGCTCCCACCACGAGGGCTCATCGGCCGCCGCCGCCGCCGGCTCGTGACTCTCGTCGATCGGCACCTCGGCGCGGCGGCGCCGGAGCTGGTCGAGCCACATGTTTCGCATGATACGCACCAGCCAGCCGCGGGCGCGCTCGGCGTCCTGCAGCGAGTCGAAGTGCCGCCACGCGCGCTCCAGCGTGTCCTGGACGAGGTCCGCGGCGACCGACGGGTCGCGGCAGAGCCTCCGCGCGACCACCTCGAGCGCCGGGGTATGTACACCGACCAGCTCCAGGAAGCGCGCGCGCCTCGCAGCGCTGGCCGCGCTGACGTCCCCCGCCGGGTCCCCACCGTCCATCTCGCCCGGAGCATCGCGCGGCACTTCGCGGCGAAGCAAGCGCTGGAGCCGCGGGGACACCCCGCATAGACGACCTGACCTCGTTTTTTTCCTCCCGCGCCGGAAAAGCGGCCCCCGCCTACGTCCGGACTGGAAATGGTATCGACTCTCAACCCCTCAGACACTCCCCGGCCCCCCCCGGCCACAGCATACGAGCTCACGATCACGGTCACGGTCACGGACGAACGGAGGCCGTCCCTCTCGATCAGTCACACCGGGCCACGCGAGGTGCTCGCCCGCGCCCTCCCGAGCCTTCCACTGAGGAGCGCCCTCGACCGTGTGCGCTGGCCGTCGTACCGACTGGAGGTCATCGACCTTACCCCCACCAGCCACCCCAAGGGAGAGGTCCTCTACCGCCGGCCGTTCGTCCGCCCCGGGTACGTCGAGGCCTACGGTCCAGACTCCGGCTGGACACTCCTCCCCAAGGGCCACGGGCAGGTGCTGTGTGTGCTGCTCCCCATGTTCCTGAATCAAGCGCAGCAGAAACGGCGGAATCTCTACGTCGTGGCCTATGAGCCAAACGAGCCAAACGAACCGACCCCTTGGTTCAGAATTCAGCTGCAATAACAACAGGAGGACATCATGGGACACACCAATGGAACCGTGCTGGAGCTCGTACCGAGCCAGCTATGTGACCTGAGCCAGTTCGGAGGCCGCTTCAATCTCGTCATCGTCTCAGAGGGCTATGGAGGCCGCTCCGAGCTCTGGCAGTCGCAGTTCGAGGCTGACGCGAACCGGGTCATCAAGCAGCTCCAGACCACGGCCCCGTTCATGAACCACCTCGACGCGCTCAATATCTTCCTGTTGCACGTGTACTCGGAGGAAGAAGGCGCGGCGCGCAGCGGCACCGAGGTACGAAGCTACTTCGGTGCAACGTTCGCCGGCACATCACCCGGCTCGGACCGACCGTCGCAGCTGCTCCTGGTCGACGAGCCGCTCGTGTACGAGACGGTCGCCGCGCAGCTCGCGGAGCTCGCGCTACAGAGCAATCAGGATCTCGGTCCACCGCACAAGATCATCGTCCTGGTCAACACACCGTTCGACGGCGGCTCTGGCGGGAGCGGATACGGCATCGCCGTGGCATCGCGAGCCATGGAGATCCGCACCGCGCTCCACGAACTCGGTCACGCCTTCGGGCTCGTCGACGAGTATCCGCACGGCGGAGCGGGGGTGGGGCCCAACCTCTCGCACACGCACGCGCCGCTGCCGTGGGAGGCACAAGCGGCCGCGACACCGCAGCCGACGCTGGCGGGCGCCACCACCACCCTCGATACGGTGGGCGCGTTCACCGATCCCGACTTCGAGCGGGTCGCCTACCGATCACAGTGGCTCTGCCGGATGCGTTACTGCTGCCATCCTGCCTTCTGCAGAGCATGCTCGAACTACATATCAGAGCAGCTTCAGCACTTCTCGCCCTGACCCGTCCCAACTGACAAGGATGATCTGGCTATGACTATCACGATGATCTCGTATGACGCTTGGCACACCGCTGGGAATCTGCCGTGGTTTCCAGCCGGGGTCCCCACCTGGACAGTCATATATACTGATTCCTTAGACCCTACCTACGACTGTTACGCCTACGGCTACACCCAGCCGAGCGAGGAGCAGACTGTATCCTGGTTCTTGATCGGAATGACCGAGAGTAAGCTCGAGTCGTTCTGGGGCATCTACAATCAGTGGAAAGACAACTCGAGCTTGGCGCCAACGAATCACCGGGATGACCAGCGTGACCAGCCCCCCACGTGCGGAACTCCAACGACCGATGCATGTCCGCCCGATCCCCTGCTGAGGGGTGCCATGAGGTACCTGCGTGACGTGATGGCAGGGCCGGGCGCAGGCCGAAGGGCGCTCGACACCGCCGCGGTCCAGGTCAAGGACTTCCTCCTCAAGAAGATCAGCGCCGAGATCCAGCTGCTGAGCCCCCGCCAACACCCCTCCCTCCCCATCGTCGACCTCCCACTCCCGGTGGAGATCGATCGCCTGCGCTACCTGATGCTGGGGCAGGGCCTCCTCGATGGCGCGGCGCTCGAGAAAGCCACCCTCAAGATCGAGCAGATGCTCGTCAGGGCGCTCAAGGCCGAGGCCACGAAGCTCCTGACCGGCAGCGTCAAATAGCTGATATTGCGAATTTTTCCTGGAATCTGTTAGCACTCAACCCAGGGGGTTGCCAAGCCGGCGCGCTGTGTCTATAGAGTCGCCACGCAACCCAACTGGGAGAGGTCCATGAAGATCCGTCCGCTGCACGATCGAATTCTGGTGAAGCGCCTCGAGGAGGAGACCAAGACGTCCGGGGGCCTGTTCATCCCCGACTCGGCCAAGGAGAAGCCGATCCAGGCGAAGGTGATCGCCGTCGGCGCCGGCAAGCGCGACAAGGAAGGCAAGCTGATCGCGCTCGAGGTGAAGGCCGGGGACCGCGTGCTGTTCAGCAAGTACAGCGGTACCGAAGTGAAGATCGACGGTGAAGAGCACCTGATCCTCCGCGAGGACGATCTGCTCGCCGTCCTCGACTGAGCCATCCCTCCCACTCGCGCAAGGAACGAACGCAAATGGCTGCCAAGGACATCATCTTTTCCCAGAACGCCCGCAGCGAGATCGCGAAGGGCCTGAACCTGCTCGCCAACGCCGTGAAGGTCACCCTCGGCCCACGCGGCCGCAACGTCGTGATCGAGAAGTCGTGGGGCTCCCCGACGGTGACCAAGGACGGCGTCACCGTCGCCAAGGAGGTCGAGCTCGAGAACAAGCTCCAGAACATGGGCGCGCAGATGGTGAAGGAGGTCGCGTCGAAGACCTCCGACGTCGCCGGTGACGGCACCACCACCGCCACGGTCCTGGCGCAGGCGATCTTCAACGAGGGCGCCAAGCTCGTCGCCGCGGGCCTGAACCCGATGGATCTCAAGCGCGGCATCGACGCTGGCGTCGTCGCCGTGGTCGACGCGATCAAGGCGATGTCCACGCCGACGAAGGGCAAGGAGGACATCGCCCAGGTCGGCACGATCAGCGCGAACGGCGACACCGAGATCGGCGAGATGATCGCCGAGGCGATGAAGAAGGTCGGCAAGGAGGGCGTGATCACGGTCGAGGAGGCCAAGACGATGCACTCCGAGCTGGACGTCGTCGAGGGCATGCAGTTCGACCGCGGCTACCTCTCGCCGTACTTCGTCACCGACACCGAGCGGATGGAGGTCGTCCTGAACGACGCGTACATCCTCTCGCACGAGAAGAAGATCTCGAACATGAAGGAGCTCCTGCCGGTCCTCGAGCAGGTCGCCAAGCAGGGCAAGCCGCTCCTCATCATCGCCGAGGACGTCGATGGCGAGGCGCTCGCCACGCTCGTCGTCAACAAGCTCCGCGGCACGCTGCACGTCGCGGCCGTCAAGGCGCCGGGCTTTGGCGATCGCCGCAAGGCGATGCTGCAGGACATCGCGGCGCTCACCGGCGGTGAGGCGGTCACCGAGGACCTCGGCCTCAAGCTCGAGAACCTCACGCTCGCCGACCTCGGCCGCGCCAAGCGCATCACGATCGACAAGGACAACACCACGATCGTCGAGGGCGGCGGCAAGAAGGAGACGATCGAGGCCCGCGTCAAGACGATCCGCCGCGAGATCGAGGAGACCACGTCCGACTACGACCGCGAGAAGCTCCAGGAGCGCCTCGCCAAGCTCGTCGGCGGCGTCGCGGTGATCCGCGTCGGCGCGGCGACCGAGGTCGAGATGAAGGAGAAGAAGGCGCGCGTCGAGGACGCGATGCACGCCACGCGCGCCGCGGTCGAGGAGGGCATCGTCCCGGGCGGCGGTGTCGCGCTCGTCCGCGCGATCCCGGCGCTCGACAAGCTGACGTTCACCGACGATCGCCGGCTGGGCGTCCAGATCCTGCGCCGCGCGCTCGAGGAGCCGATCCGTCAGATCGCGGCGAACGCCGGCGTCGACGGCTCGATCGTCGTCTCGAAGGTCAAGGAGGGCAACGGGGCCTACGGCTTCGACGCCGCGAAGCTCGAGTACACCGACCTGGTCAAGGCCGGCGTCATCGACCCGACGAAGGTCGTCCGCACGGCGGTCCAGAACGCGGCCTCGGTCGCGGGCCTCATGCTGACCACCGAGACGCTGATCGCCGAGAAGCCGAAGAAGGAAGAGAAGGGCGGCGGTCACGCCGGCCACGGCCACGACATGGACGACTGATCGGCGACTGATCGGCGCCTGATCGGCGCCTGATCGGCGCCTGATCGCAGCTGATCGCTGAGTCTGCCACGGGCCGCGCGCAGCCCCTGTCGGGAGCCTGGTTGGCTTCCAGGGGGGCGGCGCCGGCCCGCTGGCTTTTTCGGCTGCTTGAACGATCCTGGCCGATCTGGGCACCACGCCATGTCGTGTTCGGTGACAGCTGTCGGAATCCTTCGCAGCGATCGGCGGTAACTACCTCGTGTGCGATGACCGACGAGCGAGTCCCGGAGGGCGGAGCCCGTCTCGGCGAGGAGGTCGCATACAATGACGTCGAAGGGCATGTTCGTTGCTAGAAATGCGGCGTCTCCCATGAAGCTCCTCCGCCGCAGCGCGCTCGCCTTGATGCTCGGAGCCGGAGCGGCCTCGGCGCAGCCTCCTGCTCCCGAAGCGCCCAAGACTCCCGAAGCGTCCAAGGCTCCCGAGTCGCCTTCGCCCACCGCGCCGGATCGCTCGCGTCCGACGATCTCCGTCCGGGGCCGCGTGATCGACGCCCAGGGTAAGCCCGTCGCCGGCGCAAAGGTCGGCCTCGAGGGCAGCACCGATCGCGTCGAGACCGGCAAGGACGGCTGGTTCAAGCTCTCGGCGCCCATCGGGGCCACGCTCCTCGTCGAGGCGCCGCGGTTCCCAGTGGGCCTGGCGACCGTCTCCGGCGAGGTGCTCGACGACGTCGTGCTCCTGACCGAGAGCCAGCTCGGCGAGACCATCGAGGTCAGCGGCGAGGCGCCCCCGGCGGCGCCCGGCGCGGCGTCGATCGATCGCACCGAGCTCCAGCGCATCCCCGGCGCCGGCGGCGACATCGTGAAGGCGCTGACGGTGATGCCCGGCGTCGTGAACTTCCAGCTCCCGATCGGCTACTCCGGCGTCGTGATCCGCGGCTCGTCGCCGCAGGACTCGAAGGTGTTCGTCGACGACTTCGAGATCCCGGTCCTGTTCCACAACATCGGGTTCCGCGCCGTGCTGCCCGCGGAGTCGATCGCCTCGCTCGACTACATCCCCGGCGGGTTCGATGTCCAGTACGGCCGCGCGTCCTCGGGCATCGTCGTGCTCGGCACGCGCAACGGCGCCGACAAGCGCAGCGCGCAGGCCGAGGTCTCGTTCATCGACGGCGGCCTGATCGCGCAGGGCCCCGCCGGCGCGAACACGCGGTACATGATCGCGCTGCGCCGCTCGACGATCGACTTCGTGCTGCCGTCGCTCATCCCCGAGAGCGTCGATCTGTCGCTCACCACCGTCCCGAGCTACTGGGACGAGCAGGTCCGGATCGATCACAAGCTGTCCTCGAAGTGGCGGCTCGCGCTGTCGAGCGTCGGCACCGACGACATCTTCGAGCTGTACGCCACGAAGAACGAGGAGGCCGAGGACAAGCGGTTCTTCAACCGCACGCGCTTCCTCCGCGCCACCGCCAGCGCGCGCTACCAGGACGGGCCGTGGTCGGCAAACCTCGCGCTCTCGGGCATCTTGCCCGAGTTCACGTTCGAGCTTGGCCGGCTGCAGTACATCCGCGCCCGCCAGCCGACCGTCACGCCGCGCGCCGAGGTGAGCCGCACCATGAAGCGGGCCGCCGGCTTCACCGATGTCGTGTGGCGCGTCGGCGCCGAGCTCTCGCTCGGGCGCACCTCGATCGACCTGGCGCTCCCCATCGAGCCGCGCGAGGGCGAGCCGATGGGCGAGTTCGATCCCAAGGACACGTCCACCAAGTTCAAGGGCAAGATCTGGCTGCCCAACTTCGCGGCGTGGACGGCGACCACCGCGAACCTCGATCCGCGGATCCGCGCGACGCTCGGCGTGCGCGCCGAGGTGTTCGGCCGCCCCGAGGAGGTGGCGGTCCAGCCGCGCGGCGAGGTGCAGGCGAAGCTGTCCGGCTCGTGGACGGCGCGGTTCTCCGCCGGCGCGTTCCGCCGGCCGCCCGAGTTCCAGACCGAGGTCCTCGAGAAGCAGCTCAAGTCGGAGCACTCGACGCAGACCATCGCGGGGCTCCAGTACGAGCCGCGCGAGGGCGTCCGCGCGCAGGCGTCGGCGTACTACTACGACCGCACCTCGCTCATCACGCGCAACCTCGATGGCTCGCTCGGCAACAACGGCCGCGGCCACACCGTCGGCGGCGAGTTGCTCGCGACGTACCGCGGCGGGCCGTGGTTCGGCTGGCTCAGCTACTCGTACTCGAGCTCAAAGCGCGTCGACCAGCCCGGCGACATGGAGCGCCTGTTCACGTTCGATCAGCCGCACAGCATGAACGCAGCCGTCAGCTGGCAGCGCGGCAAGTGGCAGCTGGGCGGCCGGTTCCAGCTCTACTCCGGGCTGCCGTTCACGCCGGTGATGGACGCGGTGTTCGACAGCGATCGCAACATCTACGTGCCGCTCTACGCCGACGCGAACTCGGAGCGCGCGCCGATGCACCACCAGCTCGATCTGCGCATCGATCGCTCGTGGAAGTGGGGGCCAGTGCTGCTCACCGGCTTCGTCGACGTCCAGAACGTCTATTTGAACGACAGCATCGTGACGTACTTCTACAGCTACGATTACTCGCAGCGGACCGCGTTCCGGTCACTGCCGATCATCCCGTCCCTGGGACTGCGAGGTGTGCTGTGAAGCCCGCCGCTGCAGCAGGCCGCGCGGGCCGCGCGCTCCTCGCCGGCGTGACGCTCCTCATCGCGCTCGGGGCCGCCGGCTGCGTCGAGGAGCTCGATCCGCCGTGGCAGCTCGATCACGATCGGATCGTCGCCGTGCGCGCGACGCCGCCCGCGATCGAGGCCGGCGGCCGCGCCGAGCTCGACGCGCTGATCGCGCTCGAGGGCGGCGCGACCAGCGAGCGCTCCCCCGAGATCGCGGCCGTCGTGTCGCCGATGTCCCTCGCGGGCGCGGTCGCGCCCGAGGGCGGCAAGTGGATCGTCACCGCCCCCGACGCGGCGAAGCTCGAGCAGGTGCGCGCCGAGCTGGGGCTCACCCCCGGCGCGCCGGTGCCGCTCATCGTCGGCGTGGCGTACGGCGGCACGGCGCTCAAGGCGACGAAGACCATCTTGCTCGGCGTCGCCGGCCAAAACCCGTCGCTCGACGCGATGATGATCGACGGCGCGCCCGCCGACACGAAGACCGAGATCGTCGTCGGCAAGCTCGTCGACGTGCCACTGTCCGTCGCCGCGGAGCAGGACGACGACGTCAACTGGCTGACGTCGTGCGGGACGATGCACGACTTCGACCTCCCGCAGGCGTACCTGCGCGTCGAGCTCGAAGACCCGACGGCGGGAGAGCTCGCCGTGATCCGGCGCGACCCGCGCGGCGGCGTGGCCTGGCGCGTCTGGCAGATCCGCGCCGAGTAGCGCCGCGGCGGCCCGTGGCCGCGCCCGGGCGGCGTCCGGGCGGCGCGCCCGAAAACTTGCGGCCCTCCGCGCGCGCGGCCGAAGATCACCGTGATGAGATTCGCGTGGGTGTGCCTCGCCGCCATGCTCGGGATCGCGGGGTGCGAGACCGGGACCGGCAACAACGAGCTCGGGATCTGCTCCACCCTGTGCCGCTGCTCCTCGGGGTTGCCCAGCCAGCAGCGCGCGTGCATCGACGAGTGCCTCGAGATTGCCGGCTCGCTCTCCACACGAGCGTGCGAGACGTGCGTCTTCGAGAACGCGACGTCGTGCGAGCACATGGCGAAACGGTGCTTCCAGAGCCAGGTGTGCGACTTCTCGGATCCGGAGCCCGAGCCCGACCCCGTGCCCCCGATTGATCTGTAGCGCTCCCGCCACTGATGCCCGGCTCCCAAGCTCCCCAAGCTCCCCAAGCTCCCAGGAGGGACTGTCGATGAGGTACTGGATTTCTGCTCTCGCCCTGCTCGCCGCCGCGGGCGGCACCGCCTCCGCGCAGGTGCCGCCGCCAGAGGAGCAACCGCCGCCGACGCCCCCGACGGAGCCCACGCCGCCGGGCCCGACGGAGCCCACGCCGCCCGCGCCGCCCGCGCCCCCGGTCGCGAAGCCGCCGCGGCCCGTGGAGTCCGAGCCGCCGCCGCCGCCGCCCGCGCCCGCGCTGCGGCCCACCGGGGTGTCGTTCGGGATCGGCCTGGGCTACCAGCTGCCCACCTCGCTCCAGACGCCGAACATCACCAGCGTCCGGCTCCGGCTGTCGAGCGGGCTCACGCTCGAGCCGCGGGTCGTCCTCGCGCGCTCGACGCAGGACGTCGACACGGGCCCCTCGGCCACCGACGAGGCGAGCGAGCTCGGATTCGGCGTGCTCGCGCGGTACCCGATCGCCCGGCGGGGCCGCGTCGATCTGGAGCTCCTCGGCGGATTCAACGTGAGCCAGGAGGAGACGATCCCCCAGGAGGACGACATGGATCTCACGATCACGACGTTCACGGGCGTCTACGGCATCGCGGTCGGGACGTGGATCAACCGGCACCTGCAGGTGAGCCTGGCGGCGGTGAACCCGATCGTGACGAACGCGCGTCGGAACGAGCAGGAGGGCCCCGGGATCGTCACGGTGACGACCACCCGGACCTACGGGCTGATCTTCGATCCGAGCGTGACGCTGATGGTCCACCTCTATCACTGAATCACTGAGTCACTGAATCACTGAATCACTGAATCGCTGAATCGCTGAATCGCTGAGTCACTGAATCGCTGAATCGCTGAGTCACTGAATCGCCGCGGCTGAATCTGGATCTCAGGCGGTCGTGCCCAGTCCGCGCGCAGGCGCGCAGGCGCCCAGGCACCCAGCGCGCCCGCACCGCCGAGGTAGCGCCGGACCTGTCCCCTGCGCTACGAACGGGCATGCGCCGAGACCGCGCGATCGCTCGTGCCGTCGTCGCCCACTACGCGGGCGCCCGGCGCGATCTGCCGTGGCGCCGCACGCGCGATCCGTACGCGATCTGGGTCAGCGAGATCATGCTGCAGCAGACGCGCGTCGCGACGGTGATCCCGTACTGGGAGCGCTGGATGGCGCGGTTCCCGACGGTGGCCGCGCTCGCGGGCGCGCCGCTCGACGACGTGCTCGCCGCGTGGGCCGGCCTCGGCTACTACTCGCGCGCGCGCAACCTGCACGCCGGCGCGCGCGCCGCCTGCGAGCGGTGGGACGGCGCGCTGCCGCGGCGCGCGGCCCTCTTGCGCGAGGTGCCCGGCATCGGGCCGTACACCGCCGGGGCGATCGCGTCGATCGCGTTCGGCGAGCGCGCGCCGCTCGTCGACGGCAACGTGGCCCGCGTGCTCGCGCGCGTGTACGCGATCGAGCACGACATCAAGTCCACCGCCGGCCAGAAGGCGCTGTGGCAGCGCGCCGGCGAGCTGATGCAGGCGCTCCCCGAGGACGCCGATCCCGGCGACCTGAACCAGGGCCTCATGGAGCTCGGCGCGTCGTTGTGCGCGCCCGCCGCGCCGCGCTGCCTCGCCTGCCCGCTCGAGGCGCTGTGCGAGGCGCGCCGCGCCGGGCGCCAGGACGAGCTGCCCATCGTGGCGCCCCGCACGCCCGAGAGCCGGCTGCCGCTGCTCGCGCGGACGCTCGTGTGGATCGAGCGCGGCGGTCAGATCGTGCTCGCGCGGCGCCGCCCCGGCGGGCTGTTCGGCGGGCTGTGGGAGCTGCCCGAGCGAGACGCGGTGCTCGCGCTCGGCGGCACCGCCGAGGACGAGCCCGTCGCGCACCACGCGCAGACGCTGACGCACCGCCGGCTGCGCATCGCCGTCGTGCGCGGCGCCCTCGCCGATCCGCGCGGCGAGCTGGCACCGGCGCTTGTCGGCGCCGCCGATCCGGGCTACGACGCGTTCGCGTGGGCTGCGGTGAGCGGCGCGGGCACGCTCGGTGTCGCCGCCGCCACCACCGCGATCCTTCGCAAGTACCAGGACACTCCATGGACTTCGACCCCAAGGCGCTCGCCCTCTTCCAAGAGGGATTCCAGAAGATCCTCGAAGGCATCGGCCAGCTCGGGTTCGACGTCGACGATCCCAACTTCGCCGACACCGCGGCGCGCGCGGCGAAGGGCTTCCACGAGCTCGTCCACGACCAGCAGCAGGTCGAGATCGCGGTGAGCGCGCTGCTCGGGAAGACGTTCCCGGCGAAGTACACCGAGATGGTGATCTCGAAGCACAACACCGCGTTCGGGATCTGCCCGCACCACCTCCTGCCGGTGATCTACCGGATCTCGCTGGCGTACATCCCGACGGATCGCGTGCTCGGCCTCTCGAAGCTGTCGCGGCTCGCGCGCATGATCGCGCGCGGTCCCCGGCTCCAGGAGGACCTGACGCACGAGCTCGCGGACATCCTCCACATCCAGCTCGCGAGCCACGGCTCGGCCGTCTACATCGAGGGGCTGCACATGTGCATGGCCGCGCGCGGCGTCGGCGCGCACGAGGCGCGGCTCGTGACGAGCGGCGTGCGCGGCGTGTTCCTGCACGAGCTCGCGACGCGCGAGGAGTTCATCAAGCTCGTGACCGTGCCCCAGTCGACGGTGCTCTAGCGCCCGTGCGGGCCTGGCTCCTCCGCCACGGCTGGCTCCTCGCGATCGCGGCGGCGTACCTCTACGTCTTCCCGTACTTCCCGAAGATCCAGAGCGCGAACGAGCTGCCGCGCGTCTACCTCGTGAAGGCCATGGCCGAGGAGGGCACGTTCGCGATCGATCGCGGCGTCGCCCGCTGGGGCGGCACCGCCGACGTCTCGCCGTGGCGGGGCCACCAGTACTCGAACAAGGCGCCCGGCTCGTCGATGCTCGTCGTGCCTGTCTATATCGCCTTCCGGATCGCCGTCCGCGCCGCCGACGGCGAGCCCAGCCTCGCGGCCACGATGTGGCTCTGCCGGGTGCTCTCCGGCGTGCTCCCCATGCTGCTCTTCCTGCGCCTCCTCGACGGGTTCTTGCGCCGCTGGGCGCCCGCCGATCCGGCGCGGCGCCTCGTGCTCGTCGGCTACGCGCTCGGCTCGATGGCGATGACGTACTCGATCCTCTACATCTCGCACCAGCTCGCCGCCGTGTGCGTCGGCGCCGCGTGGATCCTCGCGCTTGATTTCGCCGATGGCCGCCGCCCGCTCCGCGCGATGGCGGCCGCCGGCTTCCTGGCCGGCGCGTCGGTCCTCGTCGAGTACCAGGCCGCCTTCGCGCTCCCCGTGCTCGCGGCGCACGTCATCTGGCGGCTGCGCCGGGCTCGCCTGCCCCGCCGCGAGCTCGCGCGCGCGCTCGCCGTCGCCGCCGCCGCTGCGGTGATCCCGATCGCCGTCCTGCTCGCCTATCACCAGGCCTGCTTCGACAGCCCGCTGCGCACCGGCTACGACGCCTCGGAGACGTTCGCCGGGTATCACCAGCAGGGCTTCCTCGGCATCACCGAGCTCCGCTGGGAGGCCTTCCACGGCTCGACGTTCTCGCCCGACAACGGCCTGTTCACGCTCTCGCCCTGGTGGCTGCTCGCGTTCCCCGGCGCCGCGCTCCTCTGGCGCCGCCGCGAGCGCGAGCGCGACATCGTGCTCGCGTGCGGCTCGATCGCCGTCATCTACGTACTCTTCATCTCGTCGATCAACTTCTGGCGCGGCGGCTGGTCGGTCGGCCCTCGCTACATCACGGTGATGCTGCCGTTCCTGCTGCCGTTCGTGGCCACGTCCGTCGAGGCTGCCGCCACCGTCGAGGCTGCCGCCGCGACCGGGAAACGACGGACGCTGCTGCTCGGCGCAGCTGCCGGCACGATCGCCATCGGCGTCATCATCTACACCGCCGCTGCCGCCACGTTCCCGCACTGGCCCGATCGCTACCGCTCTCCGCTCTACGAGGTGACGTTCCGCCTCCTCGCCGACGGCCTCGTCGCGCCCAGCCTCGGCTCCTGGCTCGGCCTCGGCGGCATCGCCAGCGCGCTGCCCTACTTCGCCCTCGTCGCCGGCCTGCTCGGCTGGTCCATCGTCCGCGCGGGCGGCTGGCGCACCCTGGCCGTCGCCGCCGCCGTCGCCATCGCTGTCATCGGCTCGTACAGCTGGCTGCCGCGGACGCCCGACGGCGAGGCCCCCTACCAGGGCGTCGTCCGCCCGGCTGTGGCCGCCGGCACGACCGCCGGCCCCGCGCGGTAGCTACAGCATGAAGTCACGCCCGCCACCGCCACCGCAGTCATCGGCTCGTACAGTTGGCATCGGCGCACCGGCTCATTACATGTGGTGTGGCACGCACCGGTTGATCATCGCCTGGGTCGCGGCGCTGCTGCCCGTGCCGAGGTTCTCGCCCTGGCAGTTATCGGCCTGCGAATAACAATGGTACGAGGCCCGCGAGGGGTTACCGCCAGCGGCCGCCGCGATCAGGTCGTAGTAGATCTTGCCCTGTGCGGTGACGGCGGTCGCCTGGTACGTGCACGCGTAGAACTGGACCTCTGTTTTCGGATAATCGTACACGCCGCCGTACGCGATACTGTCCGTCTTCCAGCGGTTGAGCTCCGCCGCCGGCACGCCCGTGCTGCCGCAGGACAGCGGTGACTGGATGTTCTCCCACGCGTTGAGCGAGCCCGGCAGCCGCATCGTGTCGGTCGCGCCGCACACGACCGCCGTGGCGGGCGCGTCGCCATCGCAGCCGAGATCGATCCGCGCGAACGGCGGCCCCGACAGCTCGTTGACATAATCGAGGTAATTGCCCATGCCGTAGTGCGCGAGCGCGTAGCCGAGCTGGCCAGAGCCGCCCGAGAAGCCCTCGCCGCAGAACCCGATCGCGCGGCTCCCCGCGTGCAGCGCCGGCGCATCGAAGATCCACTTGAGGACCGTGGACGGCCGGCAACCCGCCGTCCTGATGCCGAGGCTCGCCGTCTGCTCCCAGTCGCTCGCCCACGCCACCCATACGTTCCGCAACCCCGCTGTCTGGTACTGCTGCGCACCGCCCACTTGATAGCCAGTCCCGCCCGAGCCGCTGAAGTGGACCACCGTGCCCTTGAGCTGGGCTGGCGCTGGCCAGAACGCGACCGTCGCGTCGAGCGTCTCGGTCTCGATGCCCGGACAGCCGCCCACCGTGACCCGCTTGCACGTCGCCCCTGACGGCGCGCCGTTCGGGCACGTGGCGAGATTGACGACGTTCGTGACGCTGCCGAGCGCCAGCACCACCGCGTCGTCGGTCTCGGCCTCATCCGCGGCGGACGGGACCTGATCGCAGGCAGCCAATAGCCCAAGTCCGAGGATTGGTAAAAGCCTCATGGCGCGAATGTAGCCGCGGGCGAGCGCAAAACAGACCACAAAGACCATGAGGCACGCTGTTATTCAGAGATGCCGGCTCCCAGGAGGATAAGCGGCGGTCGCGGCCAGGCCTCGAACCGCATAGCCCGCGGCGGTCGCAGCCGCGATCTCAGGCGTCCGCGAGCAACCGCGCGACGTGCACATGCTCGAGGTCGAACTGCTCGCCACCGTCCTCGACGCCCCAGGCCAGCGCATGCGCAATGCCCCATAACCGCATCCGCTCGCGATCGAGGCCCAGCTCGTCTACGAGGATGTCGAAACGGCGATACATCAGCGACGCACCGCCTGGACGTAGCAGCATATTACGGCGATCGCGGAGGAGCGACGCGACGTCGAACGCACGCTCCCCTACGAGCGGCTTCGGATCGATGATCAGCCACGGCTCGCGCTCGGCGCGGAGCACGTTGCCGCCGTGCAGATCCTGGTGGACCACGACGAGATCAGCCTGATCCGCCGCGAGCTCGCGGAGCGCGGCGAGCGCGGTGTCGAGCAGGGAGCGCTCGAAGGGCCGGCCGAGTCGCTCGTAAGCGCGAAGCAGCTCGTCGCCCCAGCGGCGCGCCTCGCTCTCGAGGGACGCAAACGCATGCACGTCCGGTGGAGGGCGCCAGACGCGGCGCAGCGCCGCGGCCGCGATGCGCGTCGCGGCCACGTCATCGTCGACCTCCCAGAGCGGCGTCCCGGGCAGGCACCGCTCCAGGAGCAGCGCGTGCTCGCGCGGCTCGCTCGCGAGGAGCTGGACCGCGCCACGTCCTTCCCAGTGCGCGAGCGCGGCGGCCTCATGCTCGCTCTCGGGGTGCGGCATGTTGATCTTGAGCACCGCGGGCGTCGCGGTCGCCTCGACCTGGACCGCGGCGACAAACGCGATCATCTGCGGCGCCTCGAACACGGCGCCCAGGCGCAACGACCAGCGATCGAGCGCCGCCTCGACCAGCCGTGGCAGCGCCGCGAGCCAGGCAGCGCCCCCGGGCTGGGATCGCCACCACGCGAGCCCGGCTGGCACATCGATCACGCCTCACGGTAGCGCAACCACGACGAGGACGCGTCAAGAGTCTGCGGCGAGCGCTCGGGCAGCCGCCGGTCAGAACGGATCACTTCGACAGGGTTCGCTTGAGCGCGTCCCATGAGACCCCGGGCGCACCGCGTCGTGCCTCTGCGGCTCGTGCTTCGAAATCTTCGAGGTCCCCGATCGAGATCCCCGGCGACGGCTCGAGGCTGTCGAGCAACCGTGCAGCAAGCTCTTCACGCTCGTCTGCCGGAAGTAGCATGGCCTGCTCGAGGAGCCTCTTGGCGCTCTCCACGCTCTCAATGTACCGCGACTCGCGCTCCTCACGAGCCAGAGGAGTCCACGAGCTCGGCTAGCGTGTGCTTGGCGCTGTGTTGTTGCGTATGCGTATCGGGACGAATCATGGGCCGTTTCGCCTCCAGTACCGCAACCATGTGTGCCGAGCTGACGCGGCATGCGCAAGAGATACGCAAAACGGGACGCATGGCGTCCCTTTGTGCTTATGACCAACGCGTACGTGCGCGAGCTCTTCACGCTCGTCTGCCGGAAGTAGCATGGCCGGAGCCTCTCGGCGCTCTCCATGCTCCCGATGTACCGCGACTCCGCGCTCCTCGCGAGCCTGCGCTTACAGCCCTGACAGCACGCGGCAGACGCACCGCGCGCAACAGGCGCGGCTGCGGTATGAGAAGGCCTCCCATGAACCATCGACACCTCGGCCAGAGCGGCCTGCTCGTCAGCGAGATCTCCTACGGCAACTGGATCACCCACGGCTCCCAGGTCGAGAGGGACGCGGCGCACGCCTGCGTGAAGGCGGCGCTCGACGAGGGCATCACCACCTTCGACACCGCGGACGTCTACGCCGCGACCCGAGCAGAAGAAGTGCTCGGCGAGGCGCTCGCCGGTCAGCGCCGCGCGGGGGTGGAGATCTTCACCAAGGTGTACTGGCCCACAGGCCCCGGGCCGAACGACCGCGGCCTCTCGCGCAAGCACATCTTCGAGTCGATCCACGGCAGCCTGCGCCGCCTGCGCACCGATTACGTGGACCTCTACCAGGCGCACCGCTACGACTACGAGACCCCGCTCGAAGAGACGATGGTCGCCTTCGCCGACCTGGTCCGGCAGGGGAAGATCCTCTACTTCGGCGTCTCGGAGTGGACGGCAGAGCAGATCGAGCGCGGCGCGGCGCTGGCGCGCGAGCTGAAGGTGCCCTTCGTCAGCAACCAGCCGCAGTACTCGATGCTGTGGCGCGTGATCGAGGCGGAGGTCGTCCCCGCCAGCGAGAAGGCGGGCATCGGGCAGATCGTGTGGTCCCCGATCGCGCAGGGTGTGCTCACCGGGAAGTATCAGCCGGGCCAGCCGCCGCCCGCGGGCAGCCGCGCCACCGACGAGATGGGCTCGCGGTTCATCTCGCACTTCATGACCGACGACGTGCTCACCCGCGTGCAAAAGCTACAGCCGATCGCGCAGCAGGCCGGGCTCTCCATGGCCCAGCTCGCCATCGCGTGGGTGCTCCAGAACCGCAACGTGTCGTCGGCCATCGTCGGCGCCTCGCGGCCAGAGCAGGTCCGCGACAACGTCAAGGCGGTCGGCGTGAAGCTCGACGCCGCGATCCAAAAGCAGATCGACGAGGCGCTCGGCGACGTGGTGGTGCGGGATCCGAAGAAGACGTTTAGCCCGGCGAAGCGGCCGTAGGCCGCCAGCTGGCCTGCGATCGACAACGGATCAGCTACTGGAGCGGGAACGGCGTCAGCACCTGATCCGAGCCCCGCTCGGTATGGCAGTCGCGGCACAGCTCCTTGCCGACGCCCTCGTACGCCGGCTTCGCGCCCGGCGCCGTCGACGAGATCTCGTACCAGTACCAGCCCTTGCCGCTCGCGCTGTCGGCCGCGACCTTCACGCTGACCGCCCAGCCGGCGTGCTTGCCCGCCGCGTCGTACAGCTCCTTCACGGACGCGGCGCCCTCGGGGTGCGGCGCGCCGCCCTTCTTCAGTGACGCATGGAGCGACGGCGAGACGAACGTCTTGACCGCGTCGCCGTGCGGCCCGGACGAATCGTGCGGCTTCGATTCGTGCGCCCAGCTCCGGTAATGACCGGCCCCGAGCCACGCCTGGAGCTCGGCGGGCTTCACCGGCACGATCGTCGCCACGGCCGGGAGCTCGCGCGGCGCGGCGGTGTCACCGGGCGGCGGCGTCGACGGCGGCGCGCCCGCGCCCGCGGATCCTGCGCCTACGCCTGCGCCCGCGGCCGCGGTCGTCGTCGTCAGCGGCGGCGACGGCCCTGCGCCGCGCTCCTCGCGCAGCGCGGGCCGGTTGCCGCAGGCGACGAGCGCGAGCGCGGCGATGGCGAGGCGCGAGGACATGCACCATCTTCGCGAACCTGCGCCACGTTGTCGATGTGATCTACGCCGCCTGCGCGGGCGCCGCGCCGTCGAGGAAGCGACTTCCAGCGCGGCATCCCGCGGGTGTCGCGCACGATGCTGTCGGCGCGCCTGCGGGAGCTGCTCGATGCAGGCGTCGTCGAGAAGGACGGCAGCAGCCAGAGCACGACGCGCGCGCCGAGGGCCTGACGCTCGAGGGCCGCCGCGAGTGGGTGCGCGCGTTCCCGGGCTGGTTCGCGCGCTACCTGTTCGCGGAGGTCGCGCCGGCGGCCGCGGCGGCCGCGGCGGCTTCCTGAGGCGAGGTCTTGGTCGGTCTACGGAGCTGGCGTCAGCGGATAGTGGTTGGCGGCGCCGGGCCGGAAGGTCGGCGTGTCGTGCCGGATGGCCCAGATGCCGAACGCCAGGAGGGCGGCGCCAGCGCCGAGCGAGATGCCGCCGGCGACGGTGAGCCCGTCGTAGCCCTTCGCGAGCCCGATCGGGAGCAGCGTCGTGCCGGTGACGGCCGCGGTCCCGCCGAGGGCCGTCACGACGATGCCGAGCACGCGCAGGCCGCCCGACCGGTTCTCGTAGACGCTCAGCGCGCGGCGATAGACGGTGGGCTCGGGGCCGACGTGCACGAGCTCGACCTCCGTCGCGTCGGGATCACCGATCACGGGGAACCCGAGCAGCAGGTTGCCCCGCGGCAGATCGGTGACGCACGGCGTGACGGTGCACAGGACCTCGGGCCGCTCGACGAACCGGAAGCTCATCCGGCCCTGGCCGTTGTCCGTCTGCACCGGCGTCATGCGGATGTGCTGCACGCGCGTCGGGCCCTCGACCACGTCGACGACCAGCCGCGCGCCGCCCGCGGGCGGAGCGGCGGTGGCCGCGACGTCGAGCTGGGGGATCACGGCCTGCGGCGTCGGCGCGGGCGGGAGCGTCTTCACGCACGCGGCGGACGTGGCGGCCAGCGGCGCAATGAGTGCTGCGAAGGCTGCGAGGGCTGGTCGCGAAGCGTGCTGCTGCAAGACGCGGGGAAACAGGAGTAACGTCAAGGCGGGTCCTCCCTCGTCACGAGGGCGTGAACATCCATCGTACCGAACGGGTCCATCGCTTCCGAAGGATGTCCCTCATGCGTCCATCGTCGCTCATCCTGCTGCTCTTGGGTTGCGCCAGTTGCGTCGTTCGCGTGCCGCAGCCCCGCGGCCTGGCGGTCTCGCTGAACACGACGGCGGCGGTCCGCGCGAACGTGCAGGTGCAGGTCCAGCCCCCGCCGCCTCCGCAACCCGCGGTGGAGATCCGGGGCGCCCCCGTCGTCGAGTTCTTCGGGATTCCGCTCGAGGGATCGCCAGATGTCGTGTTCGTGCTCGACTGCTCTGGCTCGATGTCCGCGCAGGCGCAGGGCCGCATCGCGCAGCTCGGCCCGGCCGCCGGCCCAGCTCCGGTCGGCCCGGCTCCGGTGGGCCCGGCTCCGGTCGGCCCGGCTCCGCCGCCCGACCCGGCCGATGGCAGCACTCCGCCCGCCGCCGCCCCGCCACCCGACGCCGCTCCGCCCGTGGCCGCTCCGCCCGTGGCATCGAGCAAGATCGATGTCGCCCGCGAAGAGCTCGTCGACGCGATCCAGCGCCTCGCCGCGGGGACGCAGATGAACGTGATCTTCTTCAGCAGCGGCGTCGAGGCGTTCGCGCCCAGCATGGTCCCGCTCGAGGAAGGCGGCCGCGACAGGCTGATCGCCTTCGTGCGCGAGATGACCGCGGCCGGATCGACCGCGCTCGCACCGGCGATGCGGATCGCGTTCCTCATGAACGCGCGGCGGATCGTGCTCCTGTCGGATGGCCTGGGCAACGTGGGCGGCAACGCGGGCGTGCTGCTCCGCGACGCGCGCGAGGCCATGCGCGGCGGCGTGCGCATCGACACGATCGGCCTGGGCCGGGATCAGGACGCCGCGCTCTTGCAGACGCTGGCGGGCGAGAGCGGCGGGATCTACCAGTCGCTCTAGAATCGTCGGTGAGGAGGTAATCGTTCTGGCACGGCGGGAAGCGCCGGATGAACGCGAGCGCCTGGTCGAACGAGAAGGGCTGGCACACGGGCAGATAGATCGTCATGTCTCGAGCCTGCGCCGCCAACGTGTCACCCTCTTGTCAGCTTTTTTCGCGGGCACCGCCCGCCGGCTGCGTGCTGTAATGCGCGCCATGAGACCTGTCGTCTTCGTCGCCGCGGCCGCCTCGCTCGTCGCCGCCGCCCCGTCGGACGCCGACGCGTGCAGCCCGCTCCCGTGCAGCCCCGGTTACTTCACGCCGGTGAACGACGCGGCGGTGCCCGCCAACGTGCCCGCGTTCTACTGGAGGCCGGTGTCCAGCGCCTTCTCCACGCCGCTCCCCGAGCCGAGCGATGTCCTCTTCGCGCGCGCCGCGGCGCCGACCACGCCGCTCCCGTTCACCGCGGCGAAGCTTTTGGACGGCTCCTACGCGCTCACGCCGCAGGACCCGCTGACGCCCGGGACGGACTACGTCCTCACCGATCGGTACAAGTGCGGGAGCATGAGCGTCGGCCCGAGCGTGACGTTCCGCGCCCTCGCGACCGCGCCGCAGCCGACCTCGCTCGGCACGCTCACCGAGACGACGAACCTCACCGGGCCCATCACGGTCCCGAGCTCGGGTGGCGAATGCTCGGTGGAGGTCGCCGCGCACCAGGTCGGGATCGCGCTGCAGCCGAGCACCGACGCGCTCGCGTGGCGGGGCGCCCTCCACTACGAGACGTTCGTCGACGGCCAGCTCTGGCACTCCTCGAGCAGCGCCGACAGCGCGGCGCCGGGATCGAGCTGGAGCGGGCGCGGCACCGATGTCCTCTACGCCTTCTGCGAGGAGGGCGCGCACCTCGCGAACGGGCTCGCGGCGGGCACGCACGAGGTCGTGATGCGCGCGACGTTGCCCGGCACCACGACGGTCGTGCAGTCGAGCGCGCTCACCGTCGAGCTCGCGTGCGCGGGCGATGGGCCCGACCCGGACGAGGGCGACGGCGGCTGCGCCACTGGTGGCGTCGGCGGATCGCGCTGGCTCTCGCTCGGCATGCTCGCGGCGCTCGCAGCGCTCGTTGGCCGTGGGCACCGCGCGGCGCGCCGCACCCGCTAGCTCACGCGCGGGGCGGCAGCGTGAGCGCCCCCTCCTTGGCGAGCGCGCGCGTGCGCGCCAGCGTGGAGAGCAGCGCGGCCTTGTAGCCCCGCTCCTCGCTGTCCAGCGCGGCCTGCGCGGCGCGCTCCTGCTCGCTGCCGGGCGCCGCGCCCACGAGCCCGAGGTACGCATAGAACCGGAGGAGGAGCGCCCCGGACTCGTCCTCCAGGATCTGATTGACGATCACGCCCTCCTGCGGGCTCTTGACCTGGTGGAATGACACCTTGTGCTGCGGAGCGAACGTCACGATCTCGGTGAGCTCGTTGCCCAGGATCACCGCCTCTCGCATGAGGAAGCCGTCGCCCTCGGCCACCACCGTGCACCGGGTGCAGAACCCCGCGGGTAGAAACGATCGCGCGTCCCGCGCCTTCAGCACGAGCCCCGTCCAGACCTGCTCGCGCGTCAGCGGGAGCTCACCAGGCGGGTTCACAGGCACCGTGGCAGTCGAATAGATCATGGTCACTCTCTCCTCGTGTGAGGGCGGGCTCGTGGCGAGCCTCCGAGCATAGCGGCAGAGTGCCCGCGGGATGACGCACCGCACGCAGGTGCTGCGGCCCGGTGCGGGCGGCGCGCAGCCGTTGCGCGTTCGGCTGCGTTCGCCAAGCAAATCGCTGGCATGCATCCTGATGCAGAGGCGCGCATGCGCTTCACCTCATGGCTCTGGATCGTGCTCGCCGCCTGCGAGGGCCCACCGGGACCGGCGGGCCCCCCGGGCGAGATGGGCGAGATGGGGGATCCGGGCGAGCCGGGCGAGATGGGCGAGCCGGGGACGCCGGGCGCGCCGGTGATCGGGCCGTGGATCGCCGGCGCGGGCGTGACGGTGCGGATCGACAGCCTCGTCGTCGGCGCGGCGGGCGCCACGATCCGGTTCTCGCTGGCGGACGGCGCGGGCGTGCCGCTGGAGCGCATGGGCCGGCTCACCGAGGGCGCGACGGACGTGAGCTTCGTCCTCGCGCAGCTCGCGCAGCAGCCGGACGGGACGGCGGCGCAGTACACGGCGTACACGACGCGGACGCAGACGGCGCCGGGCGGCGCGAGCGCGACGCAGGCGGCGGCGGAGAGCAGCGGCACGTTCACGGCGATCGACGTCGCCGCGGGCCGGTACGAGTACGCGTTCGCGGCGCCACTCGCGGGCTTCGATCCGGCGCGCACGCAGACGGCGCTGGCCCTCGCGGTGCGCACGTTCCGCGGCGCCCAGGCGATCGGCACCGCGAGCGCGTCGGTGCGGCCGGCGGGCGGCGCGCCGATCGCGCGCGCGCTCGTCACCGACGCGGCGTGCGGCGGCTGCCACGGCGAGCTGACGGCGCACGGCGGGCGGTGGACGCGCGTCGATCAGTGCGTGCTGTGCCACCAGACGCAGTCGGCGGATCCGGATACGGGCAACACGGTCGACTTCCGCCAGATGATCCACAAGATCCACCGCGGTGAGGAGCTGCCGAGCGTGCTCGGCGGGACGCCGTACCGGATCGTCGGCTTCGGCGGCGCGGTGCACGACTTCTCGACGGTGGCGTACCCGCAGAGCATGGCGCGCTGCGACGGCTGCCACGCGGGCGCCCAGGCCGATCGCTGGAAGACGGCGCCGACGGCGGCGGCGTGCACCTCGTGCCACGACACGACGGCGTTCACGCTGCCGGTGCCGGCGGGCAAGGTGCTCCACGGCGGCGGCACGCAGCCGGGCGACGGCACGTGCGCGGTCTGTCACCCGGCGACGGGCAGCATCGCGGGCATCAGCGACAAGCACCTCGTGGGGCTGCTCGATCCAGCGGCGCCGCGCATCGGCGTCGAGCTCCAGTCGATGACAGGCACGGCGCCGGGGATGGCGCCGGTCCTGACGTTCCGGGTCACCGACCGCGGCGCGCCGCGGAATCTCCAAGCGGCGCCGCTGACGCGGATCACGGCGACGATCGCCGGGCCGAACACCGACTTCGCGACGTTCTGGCAGGCGACGGTGCAGGGCACAGGCGCGACGGGCACGCTCGCGCCGATCGATGCCGCGAACGGCGTGTTCGCGTACACGTTCCCGGCGGCGGCGGCGATCCCGGCGACGGCCGCGGGCAGCTACACGGTCGGGATCGAGGCGTACGATCAGCCGACGGCGACGTCGCCGCGGTACGCCGCGCTGTCGCCGACGCTGGCGTTCGCGGTGACAGACCCTGCCCCGATCCCGCGCCGGCAGATCGTCGACGCGGCGCGCTGCAACGGCTGCCACTACGATCTCTCGTTCCACGGCGGCGGGCGCAAGAACCCGGAGTACTGCGTGCTCTGCCACGGCCCGAACAAGGCGAACGATCAGCGCGTCGCGCGGCTCGAGGGATCGACGGTGATCGCCGAGAGCGTCGACTTCCGCGTGATGATCCACAAGATCCACATGGGCGACGCGCTGACGGGGCCGTACGTCCTGGGTGGGAACCCGAGCCCGACGGTGACCAACCCGGCGGGCACGCCGACGAGCTTCGGCGAGCTGCGCTACCCGCGCCCGCGCACCGACTGCACGGCGTGTCACACGGGGACGAGCTGGACCCTGCCGCTGCCGGCGACGTACCTGCCGAGCACGCTGCTCGAGCTGACGTGCAGCGAGCCGCTCGCGAGCGACGCGGACAGCTACTGCACGAGCCCGTACTGGAGCCCGAGCGCGACGATCAAGCTCCCGGCGCAGACGGCGGTGTGCACGAGCTGCCACGACGCGCCGTACGCGGCGGCGCACGCGCAGCTGAACACCACGCCGGCGGGCGTCGAGGCCTGCGCGACTTGCCACGGGCCGGGCGCGAGCTACGACGTCGCGAAGGTGCACGCGCGGCCATGAGGCGCCGCCGCGCCGGGATCCTCGCCGCCGCGTGGGCGTGCGTGTGGGCAGGGGCGTGCGCCGAGGAGCGGCCGTGGCCCGAGGGAGCGCCGGTGGGGACGATCCACCCGGCGGGGATCCTCGATCCGGCGAGCGATGACTTCCACGCTCGTGAGCTCGCGCGGCGCGGCTGGGATCTCGCGCTGTGCGCGACGTGCCACGGCGCGGACTTCGCGGGCGGCGCGGCGGGGCGCTCGTGCCGGAAGTGCCACGATCAGGGCCCGGACGCGTGCGCGACGTGCCACGGCGAGGCCCGGCAGACGCCGGCGCACCGCGCGCACCGCGACGCGGGCCTGGGGTGCGCCGAGTGCCACGCGGTCCCGGCGCGCTGGGACGATCCGGGCCACGTCCTCGGCGATCCGCCACCGGCGAAGGTCGCGTTCGGCGCGCGCGCGGCGCAGACGCTGGCTCCGGCGGATCGCGCGGGCCCGCCGCGCTACGCGGGCGGCCGGTGCGAGAACGTGTACTGCCACGGCGACGTGCTGCACGCAGGCGGCGGCCTGGCTCCGCGCCCGCGGTGGGACGATCCGCCGCAGCCGGGCGGCTGCGATCGCTGCCACGGCGCGCCGCCACCGAGCCACGCGCAAAGCCGGTGCGAGGCGTGCCACGCGCAGGCGCCGCACCTCGACGGCGCGGTGCAGATCGGCCGCGCGCCGGGGTGCGGAGGCTGCCACGGCAGCGCGGCGTCCGCGGCGCCGCCGGCCGATCTCTGGGGCAACGAGCTCACGACGGCGATCGGCGTCGGCGCGCACCAGGCGCACCTCGGCGCGCCGGCGCGGCTGCGCGGCCCGGTGCCGTGCGGCGCGTGCCACCGCGTCCCGGCGCAGCTCCTCGATGCCGGGCACCTCGACTCGCTGCCACCGGCGGAGGTCACGGCGTCGCTCGGCTGGGATCGCGGGACGGCCCGCTGCGCGACGGCGTGGTGCCACGGCGCGGCGCAGCCGGTGTGGACGGCGGGCACGGGTGCGGCCTGCGGGACGTGCCACGGCGTGCCGCCGGCGACGCCGAGCCACACGCCGGGCGCGCCGCTCGGGAGCTGCGCGGCGTGCCACCCGCGGACGATCGATGCGGCGGGCGCGATCCTCATTCACGACGGGCCGGCGGGCCCGACGAGCGAGCACATCGATGGCGACGTGGATCTTCTCTGATCCGTTCCGCGCGCTGGGCCTTTGGACCGCGGCGGCGGCGGCGATCGTGCTGCTCTGGTACCTGGCGCGCCGGCCGGCGCCGACGCGTGCGACGAAGCTCGCGCTCCTCCTCGGCATCGGCGTCCTGCCGATCGCGACGGCGGGCACTGGCAACCTCGCCGGCTACGAGGCGACGAAGGAGCGGCCGTTCTGCAGCGCGTGTCACGTGATGACGCCGTACGGCGACGACGCGGCGAGCGCGGCGAGCCGATCGCTCGCGGCGCGCCACTCGCGCAACGCGGCGTTCGGCCACGAGAGCTGCTACACGTGCCACGCCGACTACGGGATGTTCGGGACGGTCGCGACGAAGCTCGGCGGGCTGCGGCACGTCTACGAGTACGCCCGGCGCTATCGCTCGATGCCGGTGGACGAGTTCCTGGCGACGATCGAGATCCGGCGGCCGTTCCCGAACGCGACGTGCATCCGCTGCCACTCGACGGTGAACCCGGGGTGGACGGCGATCGGCGATCACGCGAGCGCGCTGGCCGAGGTGCGCGCGGGCACAGTGGCGTGCGCGAGCGAGGGCTGCCACGGCCCCGCGCACCCGTTCAGCAAGGAAGCGCGGAAGGCGCGGAAGGCGCGCGCGGGGGCAGGGGAGGCGGCGCCGTGAGGTGGCTCGCGCAAAGGCTCGGCGTGATCGATCCGAGCCGGCTCCTGCGGGCGTCCGCGGCGCTGACGCTCGCGGCGCTGGCGCTGATGGTGTGGTCGATGCTGCAGCCGACGCCGCTGCCGGTGATGCTGGCGATGACGGTGGGCCAGGCGCTCGGCACGCTGGCGTTCGCGCTGTACGGGTACGTCGTGATCGCGGATGTGTGGCGCGGGCGGCGCGCGCGGCGGGCGCGGCGGGCGAGCGACGCGGGCACGGGCGGCGGCGACGCGGGCGAGGCGGCGCGATGAGGCGCGCGGGCGCGCGGGCGGTGCTGGCCGCGGCGATCGCGCTCGCGGGCGTGCCGCGCCCGGCGGTGGCCGATCCGCTGCGCCTGCGCGCCGACGCGCTGGCGAGCACCGCGTCGCCGGCGGGCCTGCTCGTCCTCGACGCGGGCGGCGCGCTGCGGCCGGGCCTGTCCGCGGAGGCCGTCGTCTGGCTGGCGAGCGAGCGCGCGCCAGGCGAGGACACGGCGGGCGACGTGCTCGTGATCGCCGTGCGCGGCCAGACCCGCTCGGGACGGATCGGCGTGCGCGCCGGGCGCTTCGTGTCGGCGCTCGGCGCGCTGCGGCCGGCGCACGTCGACGGCGGCGCGCTGCGGCTCCGCCTGCCGCGCGGCCTCGACGTCGAGGCGGTGGCGGGCGTCCCCGTGGAGCCGGGGCTCGCGACGGGCCGCGGGTGGGACTGGCTCGCCGGGGCGCGGCTCGCGCGCCGGATCGGCGACGGCGGCTCCGCCGGCATCGCCTACGTGCAGCGCCGCGACGCGGGCCGGCTCGCGCTCGAGGAGCTGGGCGCCGACGCCGGCCTCGCGCTGACGGCGCGCCACGATCTCGGCGCGCGCGCCGCGTACGATCTCGCGCACCCCGGGCTCGCCGAGGTCGCGCTCACCGCGAGCTACCGCCGGCGTGCCGCGCGCGCCGAGCTCTACGCGCTCCACCGCGCGGCCTCGCATCTCCTGCCAGCGACGTCGCTGTTCTCGGTGCTCGGCGACGTGCCGTCCGAGCGCGCGGGCGCCGTGATCACGTGGCGCGCGGCGCCGCGGCTCGACGCGATCGCCGACCTCGGTGGGCGGCGGATCGACGCCGCGCGCGGCCTCGAGCTGGCGCTGCGCGCGCGCCTGCGGCTCGACGATCGCGGCGCGAGCGCGCTCTCCGGCGAGCTCCGGCGCAGCGGCGTGGCGCAGGACGGCACCGCGTGGAGCGGCGCCCGCGCGACGGCGCGCATCGCCCTGCCGCGCGCGCTCGCGATCGCCGCCGAGCTCGAGCTCGTGGCGCCGGATCGCGATCGCGGGCGCGGCGCCCTGTGGCCGTGGGGCCTCCTCGCGGTGAGCTGGGAGCGCGCCGGCTGGCAGGCCGCGGCCGCCGTCGAGGCGAGCGCGTCCCCGGAGTACCGGAGCCGCGTCGACGTTCTGGCCCAGCTCGGCCGGCGCTGGAGCGCGCCATGAGAGCGGCGGCGACGGCGGCGCTGGCGGCGTCGGCGGCGTCGGCGGCGTCGCGGCGGCTCGGCCGGCGCCTGGCGTCGTACGCGGCGCTCGCGGCGCTCGCGGCGCTCGCCGCGTGCGCCGGCATCCTGGGCCTCCGGCGCGACGCGCCCGAGCACTTCCCGCACCGCGCGCACGTCGTCGCGGGCGTCTCGTGCACGCGCTGCCACGCGGGGCTCGACGCGCCCGGCCCCGGCCTGCACCTGCCGGACGCCGCGACGTGCACCGACGGCTGCCACGGCCGGCCGCACGACGCGCGCCCGTGCACCGGCTGCCACGTCTCGGAGCGGACGGTGGCCGCGCTCGCCGACGCGCGCGCGCACCTGCGCTTCGACCACGTGCGCCACGCGGCGATCGCGAAGGGCAACTGCATGCACTGCCACGACGGCGTCGCGGCGGGCGCGGCGCAGCTGCGGCCGCCGATGGCGACCTGCTTTCGCTGCCACGGCGAGGCGCAGGCCGCGCGCACCTGCGGCACCTGCCACAAGGATCTCGAGGAGGAGGGCGCGCTGCCGGCGAGCCACCTCGCGCACGACGGCGACTGGCTGCGCGAGCACGGCGCGCGCGCCGCGTCGTCGGGGGATCTCTGCGAGGCGTGCCACCGCGAGAGCTACTGCGCGGGCTGCCACGGCAGGACGGCGCCGGTGATCGGCGCGGCGCTGCGGCGCGCCGATCCGACGCGCGCGAGCGTGCACCGCGCGGGCTTCGCGGCGCGACACGCGCTCGAGGCACGCGCGGATCCCGGCGCATGCACGACGTGCCACGCGCCGGATCGCTGCGCGTCCTGCCACGCGGCGCGCGGCGTCGGCGCTGGCGCTGGCGCCCGCGGCAACCCGCACCCGGCCGGCTGGGTCGGCCTCGACAACCGCCACGGCCGCGAGGCGCGGCGCGATCCCGCGGCGTGCGCGAGCTGCCACGGTGGCGCGGGCGAGGCGCTGTGCGTGGGCTGCCACAGAGTCGGCGGCATCGGCGGCAGCCCGCACCCGCCGGGCTGGTCGAGCCGCCAGCCGCTCACGGCGATGCCGTGCCGGATGTGCCATCCGCTCGGAGCGGCGCGATGATCGCGCGGCCCCCCGCGCGCGCGCTGATCGCGCTCGCCGCAGCGATCGTCGCAGGCGCCGCCGTCATCGCGGCGTGCACCGGCGACGCGCGGCGGAGCCGCGAGGCGGCGAACGTACCGGCGGTGTGGCGCGCGGTGCGCGACAGCGCCGGCCACCAGGCGCACGTCGGCAAGCACCAGGTGCCGTGCCGCGACTGCCACGACGCGAGCTTCGCCGCGCCGCCCGCAGATCTATGCGAGCGCTGCCACCCGGCGACGCGCACGGAGCTCCACCCGGTCGATCCGCTCGCGGCGGCATCGGCGTCGTCGGCGGCGTCGGCATCGGCGGCATCGCCAGCGCCCGGGTGCCAGGACTGCCACGGCTTCGGCGCGGACCTGACGGTGCGCCCGGAGCGCTGCATGCGCTGCCACGAGCGCGCGCAGGGCGCGCACGCGCCGGCCGTCGGCGCGCACGCCGCGGAGCCGTGCGGCGACTGCCACCGCGCGCACGGCACGCCGTCGCTCGCCCCCCGGCCGTGCGCCGCGTGCCACGCGGAGCATGCCGGCACGCGCCACGCTGGCGCGCGCGCCTGCCTCGACTGCCACGCGATGCACGAGACCGCGAGCGCCGCCGACGATCGCTGCGCGCGCTGCCACCAGCGAGCGCCCGGCCCGCTGCGCGTCACGGCGGCGGCGCTGCACGGCGGACACACGCGGTGCACGAGCTGCCACCAGCCGCACGCGTTCGGCAAGCAGGAGGCGGCCCCGTGCGAGAGCTGCCACCGGCCGCCGGTGCTCGCGCCGGCCCAGCACGCGCGGTGCACCGGCTGCCACGCGCCGCACGAACCGGCGCCGCGGCCGTGCACCGCGTGCCACGCGGAGCGCGCGGCGCACCCCGCCCCGCCGGGCGCGCCCGGGCAGGCCGCGTGCGCGACCTGCCACCCGCCGCACGCCGCCGGGCTCGCAGGCGGCGCCCGCGCCGTCCCCTGCGAGAGCTGCCACGCGCGGCAGCGCCACGCCACCGCGCCGTGCGCGGGCTGCCACGCGCCGCACGGGCCCCAGCCGGTGCTGACCGCGGCGCTGTGCCAGCGCTGCCACGCCGTCGAGGCATTGTCCGCCGCCCGGACAGGCCACGCGGACTGCACCGCGTGCCACGCGCAGGCCGCGCACGAGCCGGCGCGGCCGCCGCCCGCGTGCGCGTCGTGTCACCCGGCCGCGGCGCGCGCGCGCGCCGGCCACGCGGACTGCGCCGCGTGCCACACCGGCGGGCCGCACCGGCCCCGATCGCCGGCCGCCGCGTGCGCGACGTGCCACGCCGCCGAGGCGAGCGCCGCGCCGCGCGGGCACCAGGCCTGCGCCGGCTGCCACGAGCCGCACACCGGCGCGCGCAAGCCGGCCGCCAGCTGCGCGAGCTGCCACGCGCGAGAGGCCGCCCGCGGCCACGGCCCGCGCATCGCCTGCGCGAGCTGCCACCGCGCGCACGGCGGCGGCGCCGCCGCGGCCGCATCGCCGCCCGCGTGCGCGTCGTGTCACCCGGCCGATCGCCGGCCCGGCCTGCATCGCTCCGCCGGCCACGTCCGGTGCGAGAGCTGCCACACGGCCCATGAAGGTGCGCCGCGCGACGACCGCGCCACCTGCCTCGCCTGTCACCCGGCCCAGGTGCGTCACGAGGCCGCAGCCGCGCGCTGCGCCGGCTGTCACCCGTTCGGCGACGGCCGGTGATCGCCGCGCCCGCCGCGCCCGCCGCTCGTCGCCTGCGCCAACTCGCCGCAGCCTTCCGCCCACGCACCGGCCCGCGCCTTGCTGAGCGATCGCGCTGGAGGAAACCATGAAGAAGCAGATCGTGCTCGTGTTCGCGACGCTGGCCGCGTGCTCGTCCCGGCAGGCGTCACCGCCCGTCTCGCCCGTCTCGCCCGTCTCGCCCGTCTCGTCGTCTCGGCCGCAGGAGCCATCGCAGACGACCGGCGGGCTCGAGCACGCCATGATGAACTGCCCGTCCGCCGTCGACGGCGCGGATACGCGGCTGCGCATGACGGAGCGCGGCGTCGACATCTTCGTGCGGTCCCAGGATCCGGACGCGCGCGCCGAGATCGTCAGGCTCGCGGGGCTCCACGCCCGGATGGACCGGCTCACCGGCTGGCCCGAGCACACCGGCAAGCACGGCGGCCCCGGCGAGATCGGCCACTGCCCGATCATCCACAAGAACACGCAGATCACGGTGGAGACCGCCGACGACGGCGTCGTGCTGCACGTGATCGCCACGACGCCGGACCGCGTGAAGCGCGTGCAGGAGCAGACCGTCCTGCGCCTCGCCTCGATGCCGCGCTGGTTGCCCCGTGCCGCGTCTCGCTAGCGCCGCCAGTTTGCGCAGCGGCTGCACGGCGAAGCCGGCCCGGGTGCAGCTCCTGCGCGCTTCGCGCGCGAAGCCGCGGCGTTTCGCTGGCACGCCGCCCGCTATGAGTCCCTGACATGGCGGCAGTCTTCGCACTCGTGTTCCTCTTCGCGCTCGCTTCGACCTCGCTCTTCCTGAAGGGCCTCGGCATCGCGAGCTTCGGCACCATCTTCGCCGGGATCACGTTCTTCGCGCTCGCGAGCGGCGTCTTCCTCGGCCTCTACCGCATGGCGAAGCGCTGGGAGGGCGACTACCCGCAGCACTGAACGCACCGATCACGCCCCATCGCCCCATCGCCCCATCGCCCCATCGCTCCATCGCCCCATCGCCCATGTCCACAGCCACAACCACGACCACGACGTTACTGGCCCTGATCGCGATCGCCGGCTGCGACGCGGCAGCGGCACCTTCCCCGCCTCCCCCGCAGGATCCCTCCATCAAGGCGCTCCCCGCGAAGGTCCGCGAACTCCGCGAGCGCATGCACGTACGGGTCGCGGCGACGCGGCGGCTCGAGCGCGGGATCGTGTTCGGCTCGCTCGACGCCGTGCACACCGAGGCCGGGCTCGTCGCCAAGCTCGACGAGCCGGACCTGCCGGCCGCGTGGCGGACGTACGTCGATCAGATCCGCGCGGCGGCCGGGCAGATCGAGCAAGCGCAGGATCTCGTCACCGCCGCGCGGACGTCGGCCGTGCTCGGCCGGCGCTGCGCGCAGTGCCACGAGGCGGCCAGCGCGAAGATCGCGTTCGCGAAGGAGGCGCCGCCCCCGCCGGGCCCCAAGCTCCCCTCGCACATGGCCAGCCACGAGTGGGCGGCCGCGCGGCTGTGGGAGGGCCTGATCGGGCCCTCGAGCGACCGCTGGCTCGAGGGCGCGCGCGCGCTGGCCAAGGCGCCGCTCGCGATCGTCGCGGAGGGCGACAACCTGCCGCCGGAGGTGGCGGTCGGCAACGACGTCGCGCGCATCCGGCTGCTCGCCACGCGCGCGCAGGTGGCCAAGACGCAGGACGAGCGCGCCGCGCTGTACGGCGACCTCCTGGCGACCTGCGCGCGCTGCCACGGCAAGATCCGCGATCCGTGACGCTGGCGCTGGCGTGCCCGCGCGCTGGCGTCCGCCGCGCCGCTACTGCCGCCAGATCCCGATGACGCGCGGGGCGTCCGCGCCGGGCTCGCGCGCGGTGTGCACGAACGTGGTGCCGCGGAAGCGCAGGCGTTCCGTGTCGATGCGGAAGATCGTATAGCCGTCGCCGCCCGCGCGCGCGACCGGCCCGACGCAGGAGCGCCCCGTCGCGTTGGGCCGCCAGACGAGCGGCGCGCCGACGGGCTGGCCGTGCCGATCGTACGCCGTCACCGTGTAGCGCGTCGTCGGGACGACCGGCGCGAGGTCATGCACGATCATGAGGTCGTCGAAGCACAGCCAGCCGCGGGTGAGCGCGAAGCGGTCGAGCGGGCTCACCCGCCAGAACCAGTACCGCGCCGTCGCCCGCTGGCGGGCGATGATCGTGTCCGCCACGTAGCGCGCCGCCCGCGGATCGGAGTAGCGCGCCGTCTCGACGGCGGCGCGGATGTGCTCGGGCGTGAACCGCATGATGATCTTCGCCGCCCAGAGCTTGTCGTACGCGTCCGCCGTACGGAACGGCAGGTACGCCGGCGAGTCCGGCTTCCAGGCGCCCGGGTTGTACGTGTCGGCCTCGAACAGGCCGACGCCCAGGAGCCCCGGCTCGACGCGGCGCTCCCACTTGCGCGGCCGGAGCCCGAGCGTCACGAGTGACGACAGCACCTCGGGCGCGTCGTGCTTGTACTGGTGGCCGCGCCGCGGATCGCGCTTGGTCGTGGCCATCGTGCCGAGGCTCTTGCCGAAGTCGATCAGGTAGTGCTTGACGTAGTGCCGCTGCGGATCCGCCGGATCCGTCACCCACATGTCGAGCGTGTTGTCCTCCTTGATGTCCGTCTGATCGAGCCAGGAGAACAGCGCGTACGCGCCGCGCAGATCGCGCCGCAGCTCGTGCGGGATCCGATCGTTCGGATCGTCCCTGCGCACGCCCCGCACGGCGTGGCCGCCGAGCGGCACGCCGTCGAGCATCCGCGACGCGAGCGCGCGCAGCCGGCCGTCGGGCGCGCGATCGATCCCCGCCAGGCGGCGCTCGAGCTCGGCGCGGACCAGCGGGTGCTCGTTGCCGAACGGATCTTTGATCTTGGCGTCCGGCGCCAGCACGAGGTCGCTCAGGCGGAGGTAGACGACGTGGTCCTCCGGCACGTTGTAGCCCGTGGCCCAGACGAGGCGGTTCACGATCGCCCCGGCCCCCGTCTCGATCTCGGGGAAGCCCGGCTCCTCGAACTTGAGCATGTACTTCTCGCCGCGCGCGTCGGTCATGATGAAGCCGACCGCGGTGCCGCCGACCTTCGTGCTGTGGATCGTCCACGGCTTGTGCGGCTCGGGGCTCCCCGCGCGGGCCGGCCCGACGCGCAGCTCCTCGAGCGAGACGTCGCGGACGCCGATCCGGTTCGTGAACCACGTCGAGTCCGGCACCTCGTCGAGCGCGTTGACGCAGAGCGCGCGGCGCGGCCGGGGCAGCTCGAGCTTGCGCGTCAGGGAGTGAATGTAGCTGTCGGTGCGGAGCAGCGCGCGGACGGCCCTCCGCGGCTCTGGCCGGCGCGGGACGTCACGCCGATCGTCGACGGCGGCCGCCGCGGGCGTGTTCGCGAACCGCACCGGCGGCAAGGGCCGCTCCGGCGCGCACCCGGCGAGCGCGGCGAGCGCGGCGACCGGGGCGACCGCGGCGACCGCGGCGACCGGGGCGAAGAAACAGCGCCCGCGCCTCATGGCCGCCACACTCCGATGACGCGCGGCGCGCCCGTGGCCGGGTTCCGCGCGAGGTGCACGTACGTCGCGCCCACCGGCTGGCTCCGGTGCGTGTCGACGCGGACGATCGTGTAGGCGTCGCGCTCGGCGGCGAGCGTCACCGGCGCGCACGCGCGGCCGCTCCCGTCGGCGGAGAGCTCGCGCGGCGGTCCGAGCGGCCGGCCGCCGCGATCGTACGAGGCGACCGTGTAGCGCGTCGCGCCCGCCACCGGCGCGAGCCGGTAGGAGAGCAGGAGATCGTCGAAGCACAGCGCCCGGCCGCCCGCCGCGGGCGCGAAGTGATCGAGCGGGGGCTTCTGCGAGAACCAGTGGCGCGCCGCGATCCGCTGCCGCGCGATCAACGTCTCGGTGAGGTAGTCGGCCGCGCGCGGATCGGAGAGCCGCGCGGCGTCGACAGCGGCGCGGATCTGCTCGCGCGTGAACCGCATCAGGATCTTCGCGGCCCACAGCTTGTCGTGCTCGTCGGCGACGCGGAACGGCAGGTACTGCGGCGTCTCCGCCTTCCACAGGTCCGGCCGGAACGCCGCCCCGTCGAGCACGCCGACGCCGCGCAGCCCCGGCGCCTGGCGGCGCTCCCACGGCCGCTCGCGCAGCCCCAGCGTCACGAGCGACGTGAACAGGTCGGGGAAGTCGACCATGTGCGTGTAGCCCATCCGCAGGTCCGGATAGAAGGCCGCCGCGCCGCCGAGGCTCGTGCCGAAGTCGATCAGGTAGTGCTTGACGTAGTGGCGCTTCGGATCGGCCGGGTCGGTGACCCACACGTCGAGCGAGTTGTCCTCCTTGACGTCCGTCTGATCGAGCCACGAGTAGAAGACGTAGGCGCCGCGCAGGTCGCGCCGCAGCTGGTGCGGGATCCGATCGTTCGGATCGTCCTTGCGCATGCCCTCGGCGGTGTGGCCGCCGATCGGCTTGCCGTCGAGCATGCGCGACGCGAGCGCGCGGACCCGGCCGTCGGGCTCGTGCACGATCCGCGCGAGGGCGCGCTCGAGCATCGGCCGCGTGAGCCGGCCGCGCTCACCGGACCAGTCCTTGACGACCGCGTCCGGCGCGAGCACGAGCTCCTCGGGCCGGAGGTAGACCACGTGATCCTCGGGGACGTTGTAGCCGGCCGCCCACAGGAGCTTGCCGACGATGACGTCCGCCGCCGTCTCCGTCTCCGGGAAGCCGGCGCGATCGAACTTGAGGATGAACTTCTCGCCGCGCGCGTCGGTGATGATGAAGCCGATCGACGCGCCGCCCACCTTCGTGCTGTGGATCGTCCACGGCTTGTGCGGCTCCGGGCTGCCCGCCGTGGCCGGGCCGCGCCGGATCTCGTCGGGCGACAGGTCGTGGACGCCGATCCGGTTCGTGAACCACGTCGAGTCCGGCACCTCGTCGAGCGCGTTGACGCCGAGCGCGCGGCGCTGCCGGGGCAGCTCGAGCTCGCGCGTGAGCAGCCGGTAGAACGAGCCGTCGAAGTGATAGAGGTGGCGGCTGAAGCCGCGCACCGCGGGCCGCGCCGGGACGTCCTTGCGATCGTCGACGGCGGCGACCGTCGGCGAGTTCGCGAAGCGCACGTCGGGGACGGCGGCGCCGCGCGCGCAGCCCGCGGCCAGGGCGGTGAGGGCGGCGAGGGCGGCGAGGGGAGCGGTGACGGCCAGGAGGCCGCGGTGAGAGGTGAGCGCCCGGGTCTTCATCGCTGCTCCACGCGGCGGTCGAGCTCGAACGCCGGCTCGAACGCGAGGTTGAGGAAGATGCCGCCGTCGATCGACGACGCGATGCTGCTGCGGAGCCAGAAGCTCGACCGCGTGTGGAGATCGAGGCCGGCGCCGTAGCCGACGCGCAGGCCGGTCAGCGCGAGCTCGTCCGCCGACGCGTACACGCGGCCGACGTCCGTGAACAGGCGCGCCGAGAACATCTGCGACAGGTCCCACTGGTAGTCGAGCGAGCCGACCGCCGCGATCCGATCGCGGAACCGCTCCGTCTCGTACCCGCGCAGGAGCTTCGCGCCGCCGAGCTCCGGCAGCTCGAAGAACGGGACCTCGCCCTGCGCGCCGCTCACTGCCTCGACGTGCGCGCGCGCCGCGAGCACGCGCGGGCCGCGCGCCAGCCGGAAGAAGCGCTGCAGATCGGCGCCGTAGCGCCAGTAGTCGGGACCCGCGTCGAGCCGGTGGGCGCGGCCGCCGTACACGCTGGCGAGCCACCCGCCGCTGTAGACGGGCTTGGGCTCCCACGACGACAGCGCGCGGCGGCTGTCCCACCGCAGCTCGAGCTCGGAGTACGCCAGGCGCGCGCCGCCCCAGCCGACCAGCGACTCGGACATGTACACTTCGTCGATCGGCGGTCCGTCCTCGCTGCGCCCGACCTCGAAGTCGGTCAGCGCGCCGGAGGCGAAGACGTGCAGGTCGCGCGCGACGTGGACCTCGGCGACCGCGGTGCCGCGCAGGAGCTGCTGACGGTAGCGCGTCTCGACGGCGATCGGCTCGCCGCCGCTCGTGTCGAGCGCGTCCAGCGGCTCGATCGGCACCGGCACCTCGTCGTGGTTGCCGATCCCGAAGAACCGCTCCCGCGGGCGGCGATCGTGCTCGCCCTTGAGCGAGAGCTTCACGTGCTCGCCGAAGCGCTTGCCGCTGCGGAGCGAGACCTCGAACTCGCGGCGGAACCGGCCGCCCGTCGACGCGGACAGCCCCAGGTGCTCGCGCGCGCCGAACAGGTCGCGGTGGACGAACTTCGCGCCGACGTTGACGCCGAAGCCGCTCTCGAGCCCGACGCGCGGGTACAGCCCCATGGTCCCGGGCTCGTTGAACATGACGCCCTGCGCGCGATCGAAGAGGTGGTAGCGCTCGTTCGCCCAGATGCCGGCGCGGATCGGCGCGAGCGCCGCCTGGATCGCCACCTTCGGCAGGAACAGGAACCCGCGGCCGATCAGGCGCGGCGTCGAGTCGCCGCCGTCGATCCGATCGAGGCGGCCGCTCTCCTGCCCCGGCACCGGCGCGCCGGCCACGTCGGCGGCCGTCGGCTCGGGGGCCGGCTGCGGCGTGGGCTCGATGACCGTCTGATCGCGCGCTGGCCGCGCCGGCGGCTCGACCGTCGACGCGACCGGCTGCGTGTGTCCGGTTTCCGGACATAGCATCGAGCCGGCGATGCCGAGGGCGAGCGCGAGGCGCGGGTGAGCACGAGACAGCCGGCGATCAGGAGGAGACTTCGACGACCGATCGCGTGGATGCATGGCGATCGGCGAGGTTGCAAGGGAGGTGCCCGGCCTTCGGGCATCGCGCAGAATCAGCGGATTCCGCGCGGGAGCGTGCAAGTTCTTGCGCCGCGAGCCTTCGCGCGCCCGGGCACGCTCACGGTCCGCTCACGCCGCTCTGCGCACAGCGGCGCGCACCGTCCGCTTCGACCGCGGTGCGTCCTGCCGCCCGTGCGCACGCAGCAAATCGTCCACAACGAGCGCCGTTTTGACGGTCGCCAGCTCGTGATCCGCGTACTGGCGCTCGTAAGCATCGAGGAGTCCAATGATCAGGTCGCCGAGGGTGGTGGTCATCCCGCGAGGTATTGCAGACCGCGTGCCGCGCGTGCGCAGCTCGTCGCGCACACCGCCGGGAGCTGCTAGTGCCTGCGCGGAAACGACACGTCGAACCGCGTCCCGCTCGGTCCGGTCGTGAAGTCGATCTTGCCGCCGTGCATCGCGACGAGGCTGTGCACGATCGACATACCGAGCCCGGTGCCGCTCTCCTTCGTCGAGAAGAACGGCTCGTAGATCCGTGCGCGGACGGGCTCGGGGATGCCCGGCCCGTCGTCATCGACCCTGATAATGAAGTACTCGAGCGCAGGGAGCAGCGACACACACACGTGTCCACCCTCGGACACCGCCTCGACCGCGTTGCGCACGAGGTTCGCGACCACCTGGTGCAGCTTCGGAGCGTCGACCTCGGCGGTCAGCGGCTCGCTCTCGGAGATCGACAGCTCCGCGCCGCGGCGCTCGGCGGCCGGGCGCTCGCTCTCCACCGCCTGGCGGATGATCGCGCCGACGTCGTGATCCTGCACGTGCAGATCGGGCGGGCGCGCGAACGCGAGGAAGTCGTTGAGCAGCATCGTGAGCCGCTCGATCTCCTTCTGGGCTTGCTCCGTCGGCTCGACGAACCGCGGGTTGTCGGTCTCGCGGCGGAGGCGGCGCTCGAGCAGCTCGAGCTGGAGCTGTGCCGAGTTGAGCGGGTTCCGCACCTCGTGCGCCAGCCCGGCGCTCATCGTCTGCATCGCGAGGAGGCGATCGGCGAGGTTGCGCCGCTCGTGCGCGATCTGCCGCTCCTCGGAGTCGAGCTGGTAGTGCCGGCTCATGATCGCGAGCTCGACGTCGAGGAGCCGGTTCACGGCGCGCACCATCAGGCACGCCTCGGCGGGGGAGTACAGCTCCGCGATCCGATCGTGGTAGGCGCTGCGGACGATGTTGATCGCGCCGAACATGTACTGATGCGGCAGCCTGATCGCGACGTGGCGGCGCCCGATCCGCGATCGCTTCTCGTAGAAGCGATCGTCGTGCGGCCCGAGCAGGCCGGTCGACATCCAGTCGATCAGCGTGCTGCGCAGCCGCGCCACCTGCGCCGGGCCGGTCAGCACCGCGGCCGCGCCCGGGCTCGCCCACACCGCTTCGTAGAACCGATCCGCGATCGCCGGAAAGCTCGGCGCGAGCGCGGCGTGCAGCGCGCGCAGGCGCGACCGGTCGGCGTCGTCGAAGCCGACGTACGCGAACAGCTCTTCGAGGTACGATGCCGTCACGCCTTCCCGCTGGCGCGCTCGAGCTCGACCACCTGACCGGTCCGCGCCGCACTGCGCACCACGTCGACGTCCGAGCGCGGCGCGGCGTTGTACTGGTGGAGGCGGTACTGGATGGTCCGCACGCTGATCCCGAGGATCTCGGCGGCCTTCGAGGTCGATCCTCCGGTCGACTTCAAGGTCTCGAGGACCGCGTAGCGCTCGATGTCGGCCATCGTCGAGCCAGGGATCGTCGGCATCCCCGTCGGCGCGAGCCGCGGCCGCACGTTCGGCGGCAGCTGGCGCGCCTCGACGAGCGAGCCGCTCGCGAGCACCACGGCGCGCTCGATCGCGTTCTCGAGCTCGCGCACGTTGCCCGGCCAGTCGTAGGCCGCGAGGAGCTCGAGCGCGTCGGAGGTGAAGCCCACGAGCTGCTTGCCGTTCTCCTTGGCGTACCGATCGAGGAAGAACTTCGCGAGCTGCGGGACGTCGCTGCGCCGCTCGCGCAGGGGCGGCATCTCGAGCGCGACCACGTTCAGGCGGTAATAGAGATCCTCGCGGAACCGCCCCTTGGCGACCTCCTCGGTCAGGTTGCGGTTCGTCGCGGCGATCACGCGCACGTCGACGCGGATCGTCTGGTTGCCGCCGACGCGCTCGAACTCGTGCTCCTGGAGGAAGCGCAACAGCTTTACCTGGATGGCAGGCGAGATCTCGCCGATCTCGTCGAGGAACAGCGTACCACCATCGGCGAGCTGAAACCGTCCGTCCTTGCGCGCCATCGCGCCGGTGAACGATCCGCGCTCGTGTCCGAACAACTCACTCTCGAGCAGCGACTCGGCCAGCGCGGCGCAGTGCAGCTTGATGAACGGACCGTTCGCGCGCGGCGACCGCTGGTGGAGCGCGTTGGCGACCAGCTCCTTGCCGGTGCCGCTCTCGCCGGTGATCAGCACCGTCGCGCGGCTCGGCGCCACCTGATCGACCACCTCGAACACGCGCTGCATCGGCGGGCTGTCGCCGATGATGTTGCTCGGGGCCAGGCGGTCGCGGAGGCGCTGCCGGAGCTGGCGGGTCTCGCGGTGCAGATCCTGCTGCTCGAGCACCTTGTCGAGCACCACGAGGAGCTCGTCGAAGTTGATGGGCTTGCTCAGGTACTCCGCCGCCCCGGCGCGCATCGCCTCGACCGCGGAGGCGACGGCGCCGAACGCCGTCATGACGACGACCGCGGCCGGATCCTCGGAGGCGCGGATCTTCTTCACGAGCTCGATGCCGTCCATGCCGGGCATCTTGAGATCGGTGACCACCACGTGCGGGCTGAACGACTCGTACTTGCCGAGCGCCTTGAAGGCATCCGCCGCCGTCTCGACGTCGTAGCCCTCGTCCCGCAGGAGCTCCGCGAGCGCCGTCCGAGCGTTGACCTCATCATCCACCACGAGAATCCGACCGGTTCTGCCCATGCTGACTGGCCATAGCGATGCGCGTGCCAGCGAAGCGGCGCTTGAAGGCTTGGAAACTCAGCGACTTGATAGTGGGCCGGCGCAA
>Ga0247790_10000073_pt1 | contig 52322 bp, 36 predicted proteins | sample UWRJS171409R4_FD_179913 | JGI IMG/M metagenome (GOLD analysis project Ga0247790, IMG submission 179913) | Soil microbial communities from Arlington Agricultural Research Station in Wisconsin, United States - UWRJ-S171-409R-4 | ecosystem: Environmental > Terrestrial > Soil > Agricultural land...
TATCGGGCCTGGCGTCGGTCTTGCCGGTCGGGCGCTTGCCGGTGATGACGCGCGGCCGGATCTGGGGCCGGACCGTGGGCGTGGGCTTCTTGCCGGTCTTGCCGGCCGTCTCGTCGGTCTTGGCCGCCGTCTCCTCGGTCTCGGCCGCGGTCTCGTCGGTCTTGGCCGCCGTCTCCTCGGTCTCGGCCGCGTGCACCTCGCGCGGCTCGAGCGCGACGCGGAAGTCGCGCTGCTCGCCCCTGAGATCGACGACGATCGTCCCGTCCAGGTGGCCGTCGCTGCGCACGACGAACGTCCGCCGATCGGGCGAGCCGCCGTCCTTCGGATCGATCGTGCGCGTGCACGGCGTCTGGCACAGCGGCGTCGTGCTGCCGTCGGCGAACACGGTGCCGGCCGGCGACGAATCGAGCCGGACCTCGACGGGCGGCGCGGCGGGCGCCGGCTCGGCGATCGGCGCGGGCTGCTCGACCTTGGCTCCCGCCGCCTCGGGCGCGGGCGCGGTCGGCAGGGTGCCGCGGCCCGCGTACCACACGGCGGTGCCGGTCCCGAGCGCGACGGCGATCGCGCCGCCGAGGATCCAGATCTTCCACGGCGTCGGCGAGCGCACCGCGGTCGGCGGGATCTGGCTGCTCTGGTTCCAGTACTGCTGCTGCTGCGACGGCGTCGCGCCCGGCGGGTGCGCGAGCGCCGTCGGCAGCTTCGGGTACGCGCCGGCGGGGAGCTGCGGCAGTGGCGCGATGGGCGCCAGCAGGCCCAGGGGGCCGAGGTTCGTGCTGACGCGCACGCCGTTGCCGGTGCCGATGCCAGACAGGTGCGTGTCCATGGCGCCGAGCATCGCGAGCAGCGTGTCGCGCAGCTCGACGATGTTCGGGAAGCGCTCGATCGGATCCTTCGCCAGGCTCCGCATGATCAGCGCCTCGAGGCGCGGATCGATCGACATGCCGCCCGCGGTCTGCCGCGGCGGCACCGGCATCTCCGTGAGGTGCTTCCGCACGAACTCGCCGAACGAGCGGCCGCGGAACATGGGCTCGCCGCAGAACAGCTCGTACATGATCGCGCCGAGCGAGTAGATGTCGCTGCGCGGATCGACGGCCATGCCGCCGGCCTGCTCGGGCGACATGTACGCGGGCGTGCCGATCACCGCGCCAGCCGCGGTCTGGAAGCCGAGGTCCTCGTCGTCGCGGTTGACGAGCTTGGCGACGCCGAAGTCGAGCAGCTTCACGAGCTCGGCGCCGTCCGCGGTGGGCACGACGAACACGTTGTCGGGCTTGAGATCGCGGTGGATGACGCCGACCTCGTGCGCGGCGGCGAGGCCGTCGCAGATCTGCACGAGCACCGCGAGCGCGCGCGGCAGATCGACGCCGCCGCGGACCCACTGGCCGAGGCTCTCGCCGGCGAGGAGCTCCATGATGATGAACGTCGTCCCGTCGTCGAGCTCGACGAAGTCGGTGACGTCCACGATGTTCCGGTGGCGGACGCGGTTGACGGTGCGCGCCTCCTGGAAGAACCGCGCGACGGCGTCGCGGCGCTGCGCGTAGTCGCTGCGCAGGAGCTTGAGCGCGACCTCGCGCCCGAGCTTCATATGCTCGGCGCGGTACACGTAGCCCATGCCGCCCTTGCCGAGCGTCTCGAGGAGGCGGTAGCTGCCGAGCACGCTGCCGAGCTGGTACGGCTCGTCGGTGGTGGCGGCGCGCGGGATCGGCGGCGGGCCGTGGCGCGGCGGCACCGGCGTCTTCATGCGCGCGCCCGGCGCGCCGAATCCCGGCGCGCCGGATCCCGGCGCGCCGAATCCCGTCGCCTGCGTGCCGCCCGGATCGTGCGTGCCGTGCGCGAGCGACGACGGGTTCGCGGCGTCGTGCGCGGCGTCATACGGCTCGTCGATCGCCGCGTCGAGCGAGAGCGACTGCGTTGGATCGCGGCCGTGCCCCGCGGTGGCGGGCGACTGAGCACGAAAGCGCGGATCGCGGGTCGTCACGAGTAGACCAGGTAACCCAATAACCCACGTAGGAACGCGTGGGCATGCACCGCAGGGTTGACCTACATTCTACGATCCAAACGTCGGCCACATCAACCGCGCGATTTCGTTGGCTTGAGCGTGCTACGGCCCACATTGCGCGAGGGTGGTGAGCGCCTCGTCGATGGCCAGCTGGACCTGCTTCACGGTCTCGACGGGGCGCCCGTTCCCGTCGATGAGGCGCCTCCGGAGGGGCTCTATCGCCGCGGGATCGCAGAGATCTCGCAGGGCCCGGATGGCGGCGACCCGGAGGTCCCGGCTGCCGTCGGACAGGAACGCCACCAGCCGCATTACGTCCTCGGGATGACCGGTCCGGGCGGCGCCGAGCGCCTCGATGGCGGCCCGGAGGCGGAGGATCTTCTGCCCGGGCAGGCGAGAGTCATCGGCGTCGACATAGTCAAGCACGGCGAGGATCGCGTCGCGGCACTCGACCGCCTGCTCGGCGCAGAAGTGCGGGATGGCGCGGATCGCGCGGAGCCGCAGGCCGAAATCGTAGTTGCCGGTCGCCAGCTCGCGCAGCTGGGCGACCTCGTTGGGGCTCGCGAGGACGGCCTCGAGGTCCTGCTTGGTGAAGACGGTGTCGATCGAGGTCAGCGCGTAGAGGATCTCCGGCGCCACCTCGCCCTGGTGGCCGCGCGCGGGGAGCGTGCACAGCCCGACGAGGACGGCGATGCCGCCGAGCGTTCCGCGGACGCGCGAGCTCATCGCAGCACCGGGCTCCTGCCGAGGATCGCGCGCTGCCCGGCGGAGAGCTCGATGCCGCCGAGCTCGGAGTAGAACATGAGGTTGTTGCTCGTGCCGTCGCTGTCGTCGATCGCGTCGAAGTGGCCGTCGATCTCGACGTTCTGGTAGAGGCCCATGTAGCGCGCGATCTCGTGGGCGGTGAGCCGCGCGAGCTGCCGCCACGATCGGTAGCAGAGCGTGTCGATCCCGACGACGATCCCGGACTTGGACGTGCCGGCGAGCCCGGCGGGGCCGGGGCTGGGCCCGAACGCCTGGATGCCGACGGGCGACAGGTTGCGCACGAAGAACACGTCGATGCCCTGCGCGTGCGTGCCGAGCCGGAGCAGCGCGCCGACGTTCGCGACCTCGAGGCCGTCGAGGTCGGGGCGCGCCAGATCCTCGTACGTGATCCGGTCGACGGTGAGCGCGCCCTGGTCCTGCAGGATCGAGCGGAGGGCGCCGAGGTAGTCGGTCTGGAAGAACGGCTCGAGCTGCGCCGAGGCGCCGTCGAGGCGGACGCGGCCGAACGCGGCGTCGCACGGGTGCTCCGACAGATCGAGGAAGTGGAAGTGCAGATCGAGGCGCAGCGGGGTCGGGGTGCCCATCCGGACGACCGCGGTCGCGGTGGGCGCCGGCCCCTCGCTGCCGTCGACGTGGAACGAGCTCGCCTGGACGCGGTACATCCCGGGCTCGAGCGCGGTGAGCGACGTCGACGGGATCGCGAGCACCGACAGCCCGGTCTCGCGCCGGTGGCGGAGCTTGTTGGCGTAGAACTGCGTGCGCTGGGCGGCGTCGGTGCAGGTGAGGTCGCCGTCCTTGGGGCACAGCTGGAACAGCGGCATCGCCGACGCGGGCGGGGTGACGCGGGTCGCGCCGACGGTCCGCGGCGCGGCGGTCGACAGGACGATCGAGGCGAAGGTCGCGCCTTGCGGCACCGGCAGGAACGCGGGCTCGCGCAGGGTCGAGCTCTGGGCGGGGACGGGGACGGGGAACGAGAGGACGCCGTTCGCGACGAGGCAGCCGCCGAACATCGCGCCCTCGGCGCGGATGTGCGGGATCTGGGCGCAGCTCGTGCCGGCGCCGCAGTCGCGCGTCACGCGGCACAGATCGACGCAGCGGCCGAGCGCGCAGGTCCCGTTGCGGCAGTCTGTGTCGACGGCGCACACCTCGCCCGCGGGGGCGCCGGTGAGCTGGGGGGTGCATCGCCGGATCAGCCGGTTCGACGGGTCGACGGTGATCTGGCAGGACAGGCCGGAGGCGCAGTCGACCTCGCTCGTGCACGCCTCGCCGGGCTGGAGCTGCGCGAGGTTGCAGATGCCGCGCTCGTCGCACGAGTAGCCGTCGCCGCAGTCGGGCGCGCGCGAGCACCGCGCCTGGCAGACGCGCTGGACGCACTGGAGCGAGCTATCGCAGTCGCTGTGACGATCGCACGCCGCGCCGATGTCCGCACCGCCCGCGCACCCGCCAAGGGTGACCGCGAGCACGAGCAGCGTGGAGAGCGCGGCAAATGGCATGAGCTACGGGATCCTCAGCGGAACCTGCCCCGCCGACGAGTATATAATGACGGCCACCCTTGGGGGTCCTTCAAATGCGGTTTCCTATCCACAAGCTTTGCCTGGCCGCCACCCTCCTGGGCGCGGCCTTCGCTGGCCCGGCGCTGGCCGAAGATAGCGCCATGACTCCGGGGGCGGGCGCGCCCTCGTCCGGAGCGGTGACCTCGTCCGGCGAGAAACAGACGGAGTGGGGCGTCGGCTTCCGGCTCCGCTCGGTGCGGGCGCCGAAGGGTTTGCTCGAGCTGTTCGTCGAGAGCGCGCCCGGCGGCGTCAGCAACGTCGGCCTGGGCGTCGACTTCGTGCGGCGGCGCGGCAACCTGGAGCTCCAGCTCGGCTTCGAGTACGAGCGCATCGAGCCCAAGGAGGGCGTCTGGATCCAGAGCAACACGAACGTGGCGGCCGGCGACGAGGCGGACTTCATCCTCTCGCCGAAGCACAACAACAACGAGTCGCTCTCCTGGATCACGGCCGAGTTCACGTTCATCAACCACGCCGAGATCACGAAGAACTTCGCGATCCGGTACGGCGGCGGCGCGGGCATCGGCATCCTCCGGGGCTCGCTCGGCCGCTACGACGTGTTCTGCAACGGCGCGACGAACGCAGACCCGGAGCCGGGGTGCGTGCCGCCGGCCCCGCCGTTCAACGGGACGGGCCAGTTCGGCGGCGACACGCCGGGGGAGATCGTGAAGTACAACCTGCCACCGGTGTTCCCGGTCGTGAACGCGATCCTGGGCGTGCAGATCCGGCCGTTCGACAAGATGACGATCAACATCGAGGGCGGGCTGCGGACGTTCCCGTTCTTCGGCGTCAGCGGCGGCTACTTCTTTTAAAGCTTTTGGCGCCGCGGCTACGCCGCGGCTGAGCGGCTGAGCGGCTGAGCGGCTGAGCGGCTCTAGCGCCGTCGGCGGACGTCGCCGACGCGCAGCGTGAGCTTCTCGGCGTCGAAGTATTCGGCGATCGGGATCGTGTACTTGCGGCTCGCGCCGGTCAGGTCCTTCCACTGCTGCGCGGTGATCGTCTTGTGCTCGTCGAGGAACGCGATCAGGCGCGCGCGCAGCTCGGCGACGACGCCTGCGTGGAGGAAGAGGTCCGGCTTGATCCGGACGAGCTGCTTGCCGGCGATGAGCCGATCGAGCGCCGGCTTCACCTGCGCCTCGGGTAGCCCGACGGCGGCGGCGACCTCCTTGGGGCGCGGCGGCTCGAGCGCCCAGGCCAAGAACTGCGCGGCGAGCTTCGCCTCGACGGGCGACGGCGCGGCGCGGGCGGTGGCGGCGGCCTTGCGCACGCGATCGCCGTCGGTGGCGAGCTGGCCCTTGCGCTCGAGGCCGGCGAGCACGGCGTCGAACGCGCGCGCGGGGAGCGCGGCGGGCAGCTGCGTGCGGAGCTCCTCGCGCGGCACGCCGTCGGGCGCGGCGCCACCCGCGGCGGCTCCGACGAGCGCGCCGATCCGGGCCTCGAGCTCCACGACGGCGCGCGCGTGGAGGTAGTGCGCGTGCTCGCCCTCGCCGGTGACGAGCAGCTCGCCGGCGAGGGCGAGCGCGGCGAGCGGCGCGGCGAGCGCGGCGGCGGGGACGCCGAGGCGGCGCACGAGGTCGCCCTGGCCCAGGCCGGCGAACGCGGCGGTCTGGACATCGAGCGCGATCCGCTGCTCGTGGCGCGCGGCGGCGAGCGACGCGACGGTCTCGGCGTGCGCGGCGCCCTTGCGCGCCTTGGGCGCGAGCACGCGGATCACGCGGCCGCCGCCGATCGTCGAGCCGTGCGTGGCGGTGGCGACGAAGCCGCGCACGATGAAGCGATCGCCGGGCAGCGCGCCGAGCGGCGTGGCGGCGTCGAGCCGGAGCTGCGCGAGCGCCGTCTGGCCGGGGGCGAGCCCGTCACGCGGGGCGGGGCTCGGCCCCGTGGCGCGCGGGGGTGGGGACCCCGCGGGCTCGCCCCGCGGGGCGGGGCTCGGCCCCGTGGCGTCGACGAGGACGAGCGAGGCCAGCACCTGCGCCGTGCCGTGGTGGACGAGGACCTTCGAGCGCCGCGGGAGCGGGCCGGGCGCGGTCGGCAGGTAGCGCAGCTCGACGTCGAGGATATGCGACGCGGCGACGCGGCCGGGGTGCGCGAGCAGGTCGCCGCGCGCGAGGTCACCGGCGGCGACGCCGCTCAGGTTGAGCGCGGCGCGGTGGCCGGCGAGCGCGCGCGGGACGGCGGCGCCGTGGACCTCGAGCCCGCGCACGCGCGCCGCGCGGCCGCTCGGGAGCACCGCGAGCTCGTCGCCGAGCGCGACCTCGCCGCCGAGGATCGTGCCGGTGACGACGGTGCCGAAGCCCTTCATCGTGAACACGCGATCGATCGGCAGCCGGAACACGCCGGTGGGCGCGCGGGGCGGCAGCGCGTCGAGCTGCGCGGCGATCGCGGCGCGGAGGTCGTCCATGCCCGCGCCGGTCTTCGTCGAGACGGGCACGAGCGGCGCGCCCGCGAGGAACGTGCCGGCACAGGCGGCGCGCACGTCCTGGGAGACCAGCGCGAGCCACTCGTCGTCGACGAGATCGCGCTTGGTCAGCACGACGAGGCCGCGCCGCACGCCGAGCAGCTCGCAGATGTCGAGGTGCTCGCGCGTCTGCGGCATCACGCCCTCGTCGGCGGCGATCACGAGGCAGACCAGATCGAGGCCGGTGGCGCCGGCGACCATCGACTTCACGAACCGCTCGTGGCCGGGGACGTCGACGACGGCGATCCGCCGGCCGCCGAGGTCCATGCGCGCGAAGCCGAGCTCGGTCGTGATCCCGCGCGCCTTCTCGACGGCGAGCCGGTCGGTGTCGATGCCGGTGAGCGCGCGGACGAGCGACGTCTTGCCGTGATCGATGTGACCGGCGGTGCCGAGCACGATCGGCGTGGGCGTGGGCACGGTCGGGGCCGCCGCGGGTGGCTGAGGCGGCGCTTGCGCCGCCGGTGGCGGTGGCGTGGACGACGGCGCAAGCGCCGCCGGTGGCTGAGGCGTGGCCGGCGGCGGCATCGCGGCGCCTAGCGCTCCCGGAGCTCGCGCTTGAGCACCTTGCCGGTCGGGTTGCGCGGCAGCTCGGGCAGGAACGTCACCTGGCGCGGGCGCTTGAAGTCGGCGAGCGCCTGCCGGCAGTGATCGATCACCTCGGCCGCGGAGAGCGCGGCGCCGTCGCGCAGCACGATGAACGCGCGCAGGGTCTCGCCCCACTCGGGATCGGGCACGCCGATCACGGCGGCCTCGAGGATCGCGGGGTGCGTGTGCAGGTGGTCCTCGATCTCGCGCGGGTAGATGTTCACGCCGCCGGAGATCACCATGTCGTGCTTGCGCGACTCGAGGTAGTAGTAGCCGTCCGGGTCGACGCGGCCCATGTCCCCGACGGAGAAGAAGCCGTCGCGCAGGGACGACTGCGTGGCCTCGTCGTTGTTGTGGTAGCCGGAGATCAGGGTCGTGTTGCGCGCGAAGAGCTCGCCGACCGCGCCGCGCGGGACCTCGGCCCCGGCGTCGTCGAGCAGGCGGATCTCGTTGCCGCGGAGCGCGCGGCCGATCGTGCCGGGCCGGCTCAGGTGATCGGCGGGGCCGGCGAGCGTGACGAGCCCGGTCTCGGTGGCGCCGTAGAAGTTCCACAGGATCGGCCCGAAGCGCGCCATGAAGCGGCGCGCGGCCTCGGTAGTGAGCGGCGCGGCGCCCGACATGACCCAGCGCAGCGACGTTGTGTCGTAGCGGGCGATCGTCTGCGCGGGCAGGTTCCCGATCCGCACGAGCATCGTGGGGACCATCAGCGAGCACGTGATGCGCTCGCGCTGGATGAGCGCGAGCGCGCCCTCGGGATCGAAGTGGTTCATGAGCACGACCGGCGCGCCCAGGGCGAGCATGATCGCGACGAACGCGGGCGCGGCGCTGTGGTAGAGCGGGCACACGACGAGGTGGCGATCGTCGGCGCGCATCCCGACCTGCAGGATCATGTCGGCGACGGATTCGAAGCCGGTGCGGTTCCACGCGCGGCTTGCGCCCTTGGGCTTGCCGGTCGTGCCGGAGGTGTAGACGATGATGCCGCCGCCGTCGTCGCCGGCGCGTCGCGCCGCGCGCGTCCGGGGCAGCTCGGGCGCCGCGGCGGCGAGCGCGGCGTCCCAGCTGGTGACGGAGCCGGCGACGTCGGCGCGGCCGTCGCCTCCGACGACGATCATCGGGCCGCCTTGCCCGGCGAGGGCGCGCGCGTCGCTCATCGCGGCGACGTAGTCGGCGTGCACGAGCGTGGCGTGCGGCTCGGCGTTCGCCAGGATGTACGCGATCTCGGCGGGCTTGGAGCGGTAGCCGATCTGGACGGCGGTGCCGCCGCCGCGGGCGAGCGCCTGCTGCGCGATCAGGTACTCGCACCCGTTCGGCAGCATGATCGCGACGCGGCTGCCGCGGGCGGCGCCGCGGGCGGCGAGCGCGCCCACGAGCCGGTTGATCGCCGCGTCGAGCTCGGCCCACGTCAAGCGCCGGACGCCGGCCGAGCCGTACTCGACGAGCGCCTCGCGCTCGGGGTGCACGGCGGCCTGGAACATGGGGGCGAGGTGCGGGCCGAGCCGGCTCCGCCGCGCGGCCTGCACGAACCGCGCGACGCCGACGGGGGACACCGGCTGGAGCGCGCCAGCCTTGCGCAGCACCTTGCCGAAAAACAGCGCGCGATCGACGCGGCGGCGAGCACGTTCCAGCACGCACCGAAGATACACGCTTCCCCGGCGGGCGCTCGGTCGGCCGCTCCGCGAAGACCCGTGGCGTGGCGTGGCGTGGCGTGGCGTGGCGTGGCGGGTCGGGTCGGGACGCAAGACCTGTCGAGGAATCTGCAGCGGCGCGACAGCAGCGGCGCGACAGCAGCGGCGCGACAGCAGCGGCGCGACAGCAGCGGCGCGACAGCAGCGGCGCGACAGCAGCGGCGCGACAGCAGCGGCGCGACGGCGGCCCCCGAGCTTCGCCCCTCGCGTGCGCTCGGGGCTCAGTCGCGCTGCAGCGTCGTGGCGAGCTCGCGGCGCACCTCGTCGAGCTGCGCGCCCGGCTTGGGGTCGTGCCGCACGTACTTCTCCCACGCGGACCTGGCGCCGCGCTCGTTGCCGCTGTCCATGTGGAGCCGGCCGAGCCGGTACAGCGCGTCGGTGAGCCACGGCAGCTTGGTGCCGGTCTTGCGCTCCTGCCCGATCCCGAGCTTCGTCGCGGTCGTGAGCGCGGCGACCGCGGCCTTCGTCGCGTTGAGATCGCTGTAGAGCTGGCCGAGGTGCCAGGCGGTCTCGGCGGACGGCGCGAGCCCCTGGGCATGCGTGAGCCACTGGACGGCGATGGGACGCAGCGCGGCCTCGGCGGCCTCCTTGTAGGCGAGCCCGATCAGGCGCGAGATCTCGGGGTCCTTGGGCGCCAGCCGGCTCGCGGCGAACAGCGGCGGGAGCGCCCGGGGGGCGTCGCGCCGCGCGACGTAGATCCGGCCCTGGCCGAGGAGCGCGCCGAGCAGGGACGGGGCGGCCGCGGCGGCGGCGATGTACGAGCGGAGCGCGAGGTCGGCGAGCTTGGCATCTCCGGTCTGGGCCGCCCGCGCCTCGGCGGCGCGGCCCAGCCCCTCGAGGTGCTGCGGCTCGCGGTCGGCGTCGACGACCTCGCGGAACATCCGCTCGGCTTCCTCGAGCTTGCCGGCGGCGAGCAAGCCCTCCGCCTTCAGGTACAGGCCGGCGGGGCTCCTGGGATCTTGCGCGAGGAGCCGCTCGGCCTGCTCGGCGGCCTTGCCGAGCTCGCCGTAGCGCGCGTAGAACCGGCCGGCGCTCGCGCGGACCTGGAGCGTGGGCGCCTTGGCCGCGAGCAGCATGCCGTAGAGCGCGGCGGCGTCGTCGCGCTTGCCGGCGGCCTCGTAGATCCGGGCGAGCTCGAGCTCGATCTCGAGCGCGGGGCCGCCGCCCTGGTCGCGCGCGCGCTCGAGCTCCGCGATCGCGTCGTCGGTCTTGCCGAGGAGCGCGAGCGCCCGCGCGAGCTGATAGCGCGCGTCGGGCGCCTTGGGCGCGAGCTTGACGGCGCTCCGCAGCCACGGCTCGGCGCGGTCGGGGGCGTTCGCCGCGAGGAGCGCCCGGCCGAGCGCGAGGGCGAGGTCGGGCTCGCGCTTGGCGCGGCCCGCGAAGCGGGCGATCAGCCGCTCGGTGCGCGCGCGCAGCTCGGCGGCGCGCGCGGCCTGGTGGCTTGCCTCGGCGGCCTCGGCGAGCGTGGCGAGCTTGGCGACGCCGGCCAGCGCGGGCGCGAGATCGGCGTCGCCGGCGCGGTCGGCGGCGGCGACGTACGCGTTGGCCGCGGCGAGATCCTGGCCCTGCGCCTCGAGGAGCTTGCCCTCGAGGAGCCCGAGCCGCGCCTGCTCGAGGAGGGCGAGCGGCGGCCTGCGCGTGCGCAGCGTCTCCAGCCGGCTGATGGCGGCCGAGATCCGCTGCTGGCGGATCGCGAGCTCGGCGCTGACGAGCAGCGCGCCGACGTGGGTGGGATCGAGATCGACCGCCTTTTCGATGATCTCGACGGCGGTGTCGAGCTTGTCGGCCGCGAGCTCGAGCTCGGCCTTGCCGGTCATCACCGCCGCCGCCGCGGTGGCGTCGTTGAGCGCGAGCGCCTGCGCCTTCTGGTAGCGCTCGCGCGCTAGCTCGAGCTTGCCGGCGCGGCGCGCGGCGTCGGCGGCGGCCAGCCAGGCCCAGAGCACGGCGCGCGGCTCGGCGGTGGCGAGGTCCTTGCGCGCGAGGATCGCGCTCAGCTCGGCCTCCTGCTGCTGCACCTGCGAGCTGGGCAGCGCCACGGCGCGGCCGACCTGGGCGGCCAGGTGATCCTTGTCGAGCGCGAGGACGGCGTCGAAGTCGGCACGCGCACCGGACCGGTCCGCCAGCTGGAGCCTGGCGTGCGCGCGGCCGAGCAGCGCGAGGAGCCGCAGCGGCTCGGCGTCGAGGGCGCGGGTGAACGCGGCGGCGGCGGCCGTGGGATCGCCGCGGAGGGCGTTCGCCCAGCCGAGGTAGAGCGCGAGCGTGAGATCGGCCCGCGCGGCGGCGGCCAGCTGCGCGAGCCGGGTCAGCTCGGGCTGCTTGTCCGTGGCGAGCGAGAGGGCCTGCGCGCGGTCGATCTCGGGGCCGCTCAGGCCGCTGATGAGCGTGGTCGCGAGCAACGCGCGGGCCGCCGCGGCCTTGCCGGTGGCGGTCGCGGCGGCTGTGCCCGCGGCGGCAGCGGGCGCGCCCGCGGCGGCAGCGGGCGCGCCTATGCTCGTGCCTGCAGTGAGCGCGTCGGCGAGCAGCGCCTCGGCGGCGAGCCCGATCGCGGCGGGGTTCTTCGGATCGAGCGCGAGCGCCTGCTGGGCCGCAGCCGCGGCGCGCGCCCAGCTCCCGGGCGTTTTGGCGGCGAGCGCGGCGCGGGCGGCGGTCAGCTGGGACTGGATCTCGGCGCGCCGCGCGGCCTTCTGCGCGTGGCGGTAATAGAGGAAGAAGCCGCCGACGGCCAGCCCGAGCAGCACGCTCGCGGCGATCAGGACGATCGGGAGCCGGCGCGCGAGGGCGCTCGAGGACAGGCCGGGCACGGACTTCGGCGAGAGCTTCGGCAGCTGCAGCGTCGGCTCGGCGCGCTGCTCGGAGCGGCGCGAGCGGTCGTCGGCCGGTCTGGCGACAGGCGCGGGCGCGGACGCGGCCGGGAGCGTGGACACGGGCTCGATCGGAGGCGGCGTCGGTCGCCGCGCGGCGGCGATGGTCTTTGCCGTGCGCCGGGCCGGTAACGTGGAGTCTTCGTCGGAGACCGGCGGGCGGGTCGGCGCCCTCAGGAGGTGCTCGAGCGGATCGTCGCCGCTCGTGTCGAGCTGCGGCGGCGGGAGCTCGGGCGCGAGCTCGAGCGCGAACTCGCTCAACGCCTCGGCGGACAGCGTTTCGGGCGCGGGGCCGGCCGGTGGCGCGGGGGCGGCCGGTGGCGCGGGGGCGGCCGGTGGCGCGTCGGCGATCGGGGGCATCACGGGCTTGCGCGCGACCGCGCGGGCAGGGCCCGGGAGATCGTCGAAGAAGCCCTTGGGCGCGGGCGGCTCGGCGGGCTGGGGCTTTCCGGCGGTAGGCCGGCCCGGGAGATCGTCGAAGAAGCCCTTGGGCGCAGGCGGCTCGGGGGGCTGGGGCTTTTCAGCGGCGGGCCGGTGGCCCGGGAGGTCGTCGAAGAAGCCCTTGGGCGCGGGCGGCTCGGGGGGCCGCGGCTTTCCGGCGGGGGGCCGCGGCTTTCCAGCGGGCCGGCCCGGGAGGTCGTCGAAGAAGCCCTTGGGTGCGGGCGGCTCGGGGGGCGCTGGCGGGGCCTTGGGCGCGGGGAGCTCCGGCGGGGCCTTGGGCGCGGGGAGCTCCGGCGGGGCCTTGGGCGCGGGGAGCTCCGGTGGCGACGTGCGCGCGGGCTGCGGGAGGTCGTCGAAGAAGCCCTTGGGCGCGGGCGGCTCGGGGGGCGACGTGCGCGCGGGCTGCGGGAGATCGTCGAAGAAGCCCTTGGGCGCGGGCGGCTCGGGCGTAGCGCCGGCTGCCTTGGGGGCCGGGAGCTCCGGCCGGCCGGCGGGCCGGGGGGTGGGCAAGTCCGGTGTGGCGCTCTTGGGCGCGGGCAGCTCCGGGGAGGTGCGTGCTCGTGGCGCAGGCAGATCGGGCGGGCCGCCGGACTTGGGCAGCGGCGGGGCCGGCGAGCTGCCCGGCTTGGGCGGTGACATGCCTGGCGAGCTGCCCGGCTTGGGCGGTGACATGCCTGGCGAGCTGCCCGGCTTGGGCAGCGGCGCATCGGGCGAGCTGCCCGGCTTGGGCAGCGGCGCATCGGGCGAGCTGCCGGATTTGGGCAGCGGCGGGGCCGGCGAGCTACCCGGCTTGGGCGGCGGCGCATCGGGCGAGCTGCCGGATTTGGGCAGCGGCGGGGCCGGCGAGCTGCCCGGCTTGGCCCCGGCCTTGTCCGGTGCAGCGCCTGGCCGCCTCTCGGCGCCCTCCGGGGCGGGACGCCGGGGCGCGGGCAGATCGGCGATGTCCGCGGGGCCCGGTCCAGATTTCGGCGCGGGCAGGTCGCCGAAGCCGCGCGGCAAGGTGAGGTCCGCGAAGCTGCCCGGCGAGATCTGCTCGCGGCGCAGCGTCCGCGCCTCGCTGTCGTGATCGCGCTTGGGGGCGGGCAGATCGCCGAGGCCGCCGATCGACGACGGCGGCAGCTCGCCGATGCCGCGCGCCTTGGGGGCGGGCAGATCGAGGAGCGCCTTGGGCGGCGGCCGCGAGACCATCCCGCTCGCCCCGCCTGCCCCTGCCGGCGCGGCACCCTTGGCGAGCGGCGCCTTGGGCTTGGGGGCGGGCAGATCGACGACCCCGGCAGCGTCGGACCGCGAGAGATCTGAGAGGGCCGGCTTGCCCGCCGCCTCGAGCGGCGTCGCCCGCCGCGATTTCGGCGCGGGAAGATCCGTGATGCCTGTCCCCTCCCGCGCCGGCTGGACGCCGGGCCGCGGCGGCAGCGAGCCCTTGGGCGCGGGCAGGTCCGCGCCGGAGGAGCTGCTCGGGTACATCGCCTCCGACGTCAGCCGCTCCAGATCGATGCCCGGCCCGGATCGCGGCGTCACCGGGCGCGACGTCGCCGCGCGGGGGATCCTCAGCGGCGACGGTCCCTCGCCGGCCGGGCCTTCGCGCCGCGGCATGGGCGGGGCCGGTGCCCCCGGGATCAGCACGCGCGACTTGCAGCTCATGCACGTCAGGAACCTCGCGCCCGCGTCGATGTCGTCCGCCGGGACGCGATTGATGTTCCCGCACGTGGTGCAGGTCGCCTCGATCATCTGGAGCGAGGATTCTACCCCGCGGGCCGCCCGGGCGACGTGTGGGCAGGCCCGTTCCCGTCCTCGAATTACCTGCGGCGTAACCGAGGTGCAGCGCCGTCGTCGCCGTCGTCGTCGAGGCTCATGCCGCGCCGCCTGCGGGCCGGCGGCGGACCACCGTCGTCGGGATCGAGGTCATCGTCGTCGGGATCGTGCCCCGGCCCCTGCCCCGGCGCGGTCCGCCGGACGATCGCCCGCCGGAGCTGGTTCTGGATCTTGCGCTCGAACGCGGGCAGGACCACGAGGAGTCGTGCTGTCTGCGCCGGTGTGAGGATCTTCCGTAGCTCCGCGAGGCGGCGCTCCTCGACGCTCCAGAACGCCTTCTGGTTCGCGATCGCCTCGTCGACGAGGCGGTCCTGCGCCCTGGGATCTTTGAGCTGATCGGCGGCGGCGAGCCGGCGCTGCAGATCGACGCGCGCCTGGATCAGCTTGTCGATCTCGTCGTCGTATCGGGCGAGCACGGGCCACAGCCGCGAGCCGGTCTTCTCGTCGAGGGAGAGCTCGGTGGTGAGCGCGTACGCGCGGAGCGAGCGGATCTTCTTCTTGATCTCCTCGCGCCGCTGCGCGTTCGGCGGAGCCGGGGCAGGCGCGGGCCCGGGGGCAGGCGCAGGCGCGGGCGCGGGCGCGGGCTGCGCGGTGGCGGTGGCGATCGGCGCCGCGATCGCGAGCGCCAGTGAGACGACGAGCAGACGACGCATCAGCTTCGCTTCCTCCGCATGGGCAGCTTCAGCTCCGGATCCTTCAGCAGCGCCTCGGCGCGCTCGAGCTCATCGGCGGCGAGCTCGTCGACCCACGCGAGATCGGACGCGGGCAAGAGATCCTCTGGCGCCTCGTCGCCCGCGTCGGCACTCTCCCCGTCGCTCTCCCCGTCGCTCTCCCCGTCGCTCTCCCATGGCACCTCGAGCAGCGCCGCGGCATCGAGCGCGGCATCGAGCGCGATCTCGACGCCCTCGCCGTCGAGCCACAGCGCGACCGTGTCCCCCGCCGGGGCCGGCGCCTCGCCCGGCGCGGGCGTCGCCGGCTCGCTGCCGGTGCCGGGCCGGGCGATCCCCGGTCCGAGGTCGCCGATCCGCTCGGGCGCGCGCACGACGAGCGCGAGGATCGCCGCCGCCGCGGCGAGCGCGATGGCGGGCACGGCCCAGCGGAAGCCGAGGCGGCGCCACCACCGCCACCACGGACGCGGCGCCTCCGTCCCGACCGCGCCGAGGATCGATCGCTCAAGCGCGGCCCAGTCGGGCCCGCCGCCGGCCGCGTCCGTCTCGGGCGGCAGCTCGCGGAGCTTGCCGAGCAGCGCGCGCGTCGACTCGACCTCGTCCCGCAGCGCGCGATTGTCCGAGCCATTGTCCGAGCCATTGCCGGCGCGATTGTCCGAGCCATTGTCCGCGAGCCGCGCCTCGACGGCGCGCCGCTCGTCGGCGGTCAGCTCGGAGACGCCGTCGAGGTAGGCGGCGAGCAAGTCATCCTGCTCAGGCTGCTCAGGCTGCTCAGGCATGCTCGCCTCCGAGGATGTCACGCAGGCGCTTGACCGCGTAGTGAAAGTTCACCTTGGCCGTGTTCTCGGTGCAGTCGGCGAGCTCCGCGACCTCGCGGAACGAGAGATCGTCGAACACGCGCAGCTCGAGCACCAGCCGCTGCTTGGGCGGCAGCTGGGCGATCGCGGCGCGCAGCCGGGCGCCCTCCGCGCCGCCCTCGAGCCGCGCCGGCGCCGGGTTCACGTCGGTCAGCGCGTCCTCGGCGATCTCGGTCGGCTCCTCGCGCCGGTGATCGCGCAGCCACGTCAGCGAGCAGTTGATCGCGATGCGGTACAGCCAGCTCCGCACCGACGCCGAGCCGCGGAACGCGCCGAGCCCGCGGAACGCGCGCACGAAGACGAGCTGCGTGACGTCGGACGCGTCGGCGTCGCGCTTCACGTAGCGCCGCACGACGTGCCACACGCCGCGCTGGTGGCGGCGCACGATCTGATCGAACGCGGCGCGCTCGCCGCTCCAGAAGCGCTCCAAGAGCTCGCGATCGGGATCGGCCGTCACGGCCGCCGGGCGCGCGAGGAGGGGCAGGGGAGCGGCGAGGACGTCCACGACGAAATCGACCCGCGGCTTGCCAGCATGGTTAAGCCCGCGGTAGGTTGCCGCGCCAACCCCGTTCGATCATTACAGAAAAGAGAGACCATGCTCGACCCAGCCCGAATGGACGACGCGTGTCGCCGCGGCGGCGATGTTGCCACGGCGGTGGCCGCCTGGAAGAGCCTCGACGAGCGTCGCAAGCAGCTCCAGGGCCGGCTCGACAAGCTCCGGGAGGAGCGCAACAAGGCCAATGATCGGATGGCCAAGCTCGACAAGAAGTCGCCCGAGTTCGCGGCGGCGCGCGACGAGCTCAAGGCCAAGAGCGGCGAGATCAAGGCGGGCGAGACCGAGCTCGTCGCGATCGAGACCGAGCGCGAGGCGCTCCAGCTCGGGCTGCCGAACGCGCCGCACGCGAGCGTCCCCGACGGTGCCGGCGAGGCGGACAACGTGGTCATCGGCACGTGGGGAGAGAAGCCGAGCTTTGCGTTCGCGCCGCAGGCGCACTGGGACCTCGGCGTCCGGCTCGGCATCCTCGACTTCGACGCCGGCGCGCGGATCACCGGGGCGCGGTTCACGGTGCTGCGCGGCGCGGCCTCGCGGCTCACGCGCGCGCTCCTCAATTACATGCTCGATCTGCACACGCGGCACGGCTACGAGGAGGTGTGGCCGCCCGCGGTCGTGCGGCGCGCGTCCTTGCGCGGCACCGGCCAGCTGCCGAAGTTCGAGCAGGACCTGTTCCGGCTGCAGATCCCCGTCGGGCCGAACCACGATCCGGACAACGATCTGTTCCTGTCGCCGACGGCCGAGGTCCAGGTGACGAACCTGCACATGGACCAGATCCTCGACGCGTCCGAGCTGCCGCGCCGCTACACCGCGTACTCGCCGTGCTTCCGCGCCGAGGCGGGCGCGGCGGGCCGCGACACGCGCGGCCTCATCCGCCAGCACCAGTTCGACAAGGTCGAGCTCGTGAAGGTGGTCGCGCCGGAGACGAGCTACGCCGAGCTGGAGCTCTTGCGCGCGGACGCCGAGCGGGTGCTGCAGGGCCTGGGGCTGCATTACCGCGTGGTCCTCCTGTGCTCCGCCGACCTCGGGTTCGCGTCGGCCAAGACGTACGACCTCGAGGTGTGGCTGCCGGGGCAGGACGCGTATCGCGAGATCTCGTCGTGCTCGAACTTCGAGGACTTCCAGGCCCGGCGCGCGAAGATCCGCTACCGGACGGCCCACGGCGAGAAGCCGCGGCTGGTCCACACGCTGAACGGCTCGGGCATCGCGATCGGCCGCACGGTCGTCGCGATCCTCGAGCAGTACCAGCAGGCCGACGGCAGCGTCGTGGTGCCCGCGGCGCTGCGGCCGTACCTCGGGGGCCAGGAGCGCATCGAGCCCCCGGTGGAGGCCCCGGGGAATCCGGGGCCGTAAACGCCCGGGGGCGCCATCTCACGAGCCCCTCAAAGTTTTCGGATCGATCTTTACAAGGGGCCTGCGATCCCTATACTGCCCCCCTACCTCTGGGTCGGCCTGGAGGAGTGGCCGAGCGGTCGAAGGCAGCGGTCTTGAAAACCGCCGAGCGCAAGCTCCGGGGGTTCGAATCCCTCCTCCTCCGCAAGCACGATTGATAATTGAATAGTCACGCAGGTGGTCAGGTCGGGACGCGGTCCGTACGCGTCCCGACCCAAGCCGCGCCGGCCCGCGACGCAAAGGGGCCGCGCGCGGCTGGTCGCGCAGGTTGTTGACGAGTTTGGCGAGCTTGGCGAGTGGGTTGTGTTTGGCAGGCAGCTTTCTGGCCAGGCGGTCATGTGCCGTCATGGCCATGGAGAGATGGCCGAGTGGCTGAAGGCACCGGTTTGCTAAACCGGCGTATGGGGATTTTCCTGTACCGAGGGTTCGAATCCCTCTCTCTCCGCGTTGCTTGAGTGTCTTGAGTGTCTTGAATGTCTTGAATGTGAAGAGGATCCGTAGCTCAATGGATAGAGCACCGGTCTACGGAACCGGGGGTTAGAGGTTCGACCCCTCTCGGATCCGCGATGGTGTCTGTAGCAGAAGCCGATACCCAGTGGCTCCCGTGGATGGCGCTCGCGCTCGACGAGGCGCGTGCCGCCGGGGCGGCCGGCGACGTGCCGGTCGGCGCGGTGGTCGTCCAGGGCGACCAGGTGATCGGGCGCGGTCGCAATCGGCGCGAGGTCGATCGAGATCCGACGGCGCACGCCGAGGTGATCGCGCTCCGGGAGGCCGCCCGGATGCTCGGGCACTGGCGGGTCGAGGCGACGCTGATCGTCACCCAGGAGCCGTGCCCGATGTGCGCTGGTGCGCTCGTCAACGCCCGGGTCCGGCGCCTCGTCTTCGGGTGCCCGAACCCCAAGGCGGGCGCGGTGACGACGCTCTATCAGATCCCCACGGACGCCCGGTTGAATCATCGAGTCGAGGTGATCGGCGGGATTGCCAGCGAAGAGTGCGCTGGGCTGTTGCAAGCGTTCTTCGCCGAGCTCCGGCGCGGTCCCAAATATCAGTAGACTTTCAACTTGCTTCTGGAGGGGTGTCCGAGTGGCCTATGGTGTCTGATTCGAAATCAGATGTGCGAAAGCACCGGGGGTTCAAATCCCTCCCCCTCCGCCAGTCTCCGTTCGTCAGTGCGCGTACGAGGTCGCGATCGCGGCCCCCCTGGAGGGGTGACCGAGTGGCCGAAGGTGCACGATTGGAAATCGTGTGTACTGAAAGGTACCGAGGGTTCGAATCCCTCTCCCTCCGCTGACCGACCCCCTGCGTGCGTTTTATGGTCCCGGGTGACGCGAAGGCTGTGAACCCCGCCAGGCCCGGAAGGGAGCAACGGTAGCGGACATAGCGGGTGCCTGGGGCCACCTTTTTAGGAGCGGCGATCGATGCAAGATCGTCGCTCCTCTCCTTTTTCGGGGTATGACAACTCCCCATGCGATGGATGGCCGCCAGCCTCTGGCTCGCGCTGCTCGCGAGCTGCAACGAAGAGTCCTCGGGTAACGGGGGCGGCGGCGGCGCGACTGGCAGCGGCGGCAGCGGCGTCGCCGTGGCCAAGTCCGGCGGCGGGGGCGGATTCAGCGCGGATCTGGCCAAGGAGTTCGCGGACTCCGGTGGCAGCGGGGGTGCCAAAGCCGGCAGCGCGGCTACCAAAGCCGGCAGCGCGGACGCCAAGGCCGGCAGCGCGGACGCCAAGGCCGGCAGCGCGGACGCCAAGGCGGGCGGGGGTGACGTCAAAGCCGGCAGCGCGGACGCCAAGGCGGGCAGCGCGGATCCCAAGGCGGGCGGGACCGCGGATCCCAAGGCGGGCGGGACCGCGGATCCCAAGGCGGGCAGCGCGGATCCCAAGGCGGGCGGGACCGCGGATCCCAAGGCGGGCAGCGAGACGAAGCCGCCGGTCGCCGATGATCCGCCGAAGGGCGGGACCGGACCCGGTCCCGTGATCCAGAGCAGCGGCACGCCGGCGAAGAAGGTCACGGTGCCGGCTGACCTCGCGGCGATCCGCTTCGGCATGCTCCCGAACTGGGAGCGCGACGTGCAGGACGCCGGCACGATCTCGCTGGCCGTCAAGATCCCGGGCAAGGGCACCAGCGCGGTGTTCGTGTTCCGCTACGGCTACGAGGATCCGAGCGCGCCCGCCGATCGCGAGGCGTACAAGAAGTGGCTCGGCGACAAGCGGCTGCTGAACGTCAGGCAGGATCGCCAGTCCGCTTCGGCGTGGTACCTCGAGGGCACCGACGGCACCGGCAGCCCGGCGTTCCGCTTCGCCGTGAACTGGGGTGGTAAAAAATTGGTCTGCTACGGCTCGCTCTACCGCGACGCCGAGTCGAGCAAGCTCGGCGATCTTCGCGATCAGACCATCATCCAGGCCAAGCAGATCTGCGAGTCCATCTCGTTGTAGCGTCGGACGCAGCGAGTATAGTGCCGGCGGGTCGACGCTGCGCCGGCCCGCTCGGCGGCCCCTCCTTCCCATGTCCTATCTCGTCCTCGCGCGAAAGTATCGGCCGACGAAGTTCTCCGAGGTCGTCGGCCAGGAGCACGTCACGAGGACGCTCGGCAACGCGTTCGCGACGGGGCGCGTCCACCACGCGTTCCTGTTCTGCGGGCCGCGCGGCTGCGGCAAGACCACGCTCGCGCGCATCGTCGGCAAGGCGCTGAACTGTCAGCAGCAGGATCCGCCGGTGCTCGTGTGCGGCGCGTGCAGCGCGTGCACGAGCATCAGCAACGGCAGCGCGGTCGACTACCAGGAGCTCGACGGCGCGTCGAACCGCGGCATCGACGCGATCCGCGAGCTGACGGAGGCGGTGCGGTACCAGCCGGCCGTCCTGCGCAAGAAGGTCTACGTCATCGACGAAGTCCACATGCTGACGACGGAGGCGTTCAACGCGCTCCTGAAGACGCTCGAGGAGCCGCCGCCGCACGTCACGTTCGTGCTCGCCACGACCGAGCCGCACAAGCTGCCGAACACGATCCTCTCGCGCTGCCAGCGGTACGACTTCAAGCTCGTGCCGGCCTCGCGGCTGGCGCAGCACCTCACGCGGATCTTCGAGGAGGAGCGCCTGCCGATCGAGGCGGGCGCGGTCGGGCTGCTCGTGCGCGAGTCGGGCGGCAGCGTGCGCGACGCGCTGTCTCTGTGCGACCAGATCATCTCGTACGTCGGCGCGGGCGAGACGATCACCGAGCGTCACGTGGCCGAGGTCCTGGGCGTCGCGGATCGCTCGCTGACCCGCAGCCTCGTGCGCGCGCTCGCCGCCGGCGACGCGGGCGCGGCGCTCACGTCCGTCGAGTCGGCGATCGAGCGCGGCGTCGACGAGGTCCAGCTCGCGCGCGCGATCGTGCGCTACCTGCGGGACCTGTCGGTGCTGCAGGTGGCGCCGACGCACCCCGAGCTGGTCGACGCGACCGACGAGGAGCGCGCCGATCTGCTCGCCGAGTCCCGCGAGCTCGATCGGTCGCGGGTCACGCAGATGTTCGATCGCATGCTGCGGTGCTGCGACGAGCTCGGCAAGACGCTGCAGCCGCGGCTCGTGCTCGACTGCGCGCTGATCGATGTCGCCACGGTCGAGCCGCTCCTGCCGCTCGGCGATCTGATCGAGCGGCTCGGCGAGCTGGAGGCGCGGCTCGCCGGCAAGGGCGGTCCTGGCCCCGCGGCGGGCGCGCCGCGGCCGCCGTCCGGGGGCGCGTCGCGCGGCGGTCCGCCGGCCCGCGCGCCGGGGGCGGGCACCGGCCCGGTCCGGCCTGGCGCAGCGCCCGCGGCAGGCCCGCCGCCGGCTGCTCGCGCCGTGTCTGCGCCTGCGGCGAGTGCTGTGCCTGCGGCGGCGGCGAACGCTGCGCCTGCGGCGCACCCTGCGTCTGCGCCTGCGCCGAGTGCTGCGCCCGCGCCGAGTGCTGCGTCTGCGCCTGCGCCTGCGCCTGCGCCGCACCCTGCGCCGAGTGCCGCGTCTGCGCCTGCCCCGCGCGCCGCGCCTGCACCGAGCGCTGCGCCTGCCCCGCGTGCCGCGTCTGCGTCTGCGCCGCGCCCGCGCGCCGCGCCCGCGGAGCCCGCTGCCGTCGAGGCCGAGCGCACGAGCGCGGTGCCGGCGCCCGTCGCGGCGCCGCCGAGCCGGCCGGCGGTGCAGCCTTCCGTGCAGCCATCCGGCCCGGTCCCGCAGCCGCCCCCGGTCGCGACCGGCTCTGGCCCGCACGACGATCGGCCGCTGCCGGCGCCCACGATGGGCGTACCGACCACGCCCGAGGACGCGATGTCGGCGTGGAGCGCCGTCTGCGCGCAGCTCGCGGCGCGGGGCAAGGTCTCGCTCCTGCCGTTCGAGCACGCGCGCGTCCTGCGCTGGACCAAGGACGCCCTCGATCTGGGCTTCCCGGTCGCGGTTCACCTCATGGGCGAGCTGGCGAGCGAGCGCGACAAGATCGAGGACCTCCGCGCCTTCATCCGCGAGCTGGTGCCGGAGATGAAGTCGGTGAAGATCTCGGTGCGGCTCCTCGACGCCGCCGAGTCCGAGCAGGGCGGCCCGCGCTCGATGCTCGAGGCCACCCGCGAGCGCGGGGCGGCCGAGCGAGTGAGGCGCGAGGCCGAGGCGCGCGAGCATCCGATCACCAAGCACGTCCTTCAGACGTTTGGCGCACAGATCAAGGAGATCAAGACCGATGTCTAATCCCAAGATGCCGGACCTCAATGCGCTCATGAAGCAGGCGCAGAAGCTCCAGGGCGACGTCCAGCGCGCGCAGGAAGAGCTGGCCAAGCTCGAGTGCGACGGCGCGGCCGGGGGCGGCCTCGTCACCGCCACCGTCAACGGCCAGTTCGAGGTCGTCCGCGTGAAGATCGACAAGACGGTCGTCGATCCGAACGACGTCGGCATGCTCGAGGACCTGGTCACCGCCGCGGTCAACGCCGCCGCCAAGAAGGTCCGCGAGACCAGCCAGGAGAAGATGGCGGCCGTCATGGGCCCGATGGGCGGGATGCCCGGGATGCCCGGGTTGTTCTGAGCGCGGCGCGGCGATGGCGGATCCGATCCGGCGCCTCGTCCAGGAGCTCGCCCGCCTCCCCGGCATCGGCGAGAAGACGGCCACGCGGCTGGCGTTCCACCTCATTCGGAGCAACCGCCAGCAGGTCCGCGACCTCGCCCAGGCGCTGCTCGACGCCACCGACAAGATCCGGCTGTGCTCGGTCTGCATGAACATGACCGAGGACGACCCCTGCGTCCTGTGCACCGACACGCGGCGCGACCCCGACGTGATCTGCGTGGTCGCCACGGCCTCGGATCTGCTCGCGATCGACCGCGGCGGGCACTTCCGGGGCCGCTACCACGTGCTCCACGGCCTGCTCTCCCCGCTGGAGGGGATCGGCCCGGACGACCTCCGGATCGCCGAGTTGGTTCGCCGGGTTGGCGCTTCGGCCCCGGGGACGGGGGTCCGCGAGGTCATCATCGCCACCAGCCCTTCGGTGGACGGGGAGGCGACCGCGATGTATATCGCACGCACCCTCAAGCCGCTGGGCGTGACCGTGTCGCGGATCGCGACCGGCCTCCCCGTCGGCGGGGAGCTCGAATACTCGGATCAGGCAACGATTGCGCGGGCCCTCGCCGGCCGGGCGACCCTCTAGGCGACCGGCTGGGTGGCCGACCTGTCACCAGGCGCGTACATCTCGCGCCGGGGCCTGCGTGGGGGCCTGCGTATAGAAGCCCGGAAATCTTGAACGAATCGCGGGCCCTTTGATACGGTGCCCCGACGGCGGGGAGCTCGAGTTTACTCGCAGGCGTCTCCTCACTGGGCCCAAGGGAGCCAAGACGCGATGATTCAACAGCTCGTGATGCACGAGGAAGAGCTTCAAGAGATCCTCCGGATCTGTGAAAATCTTCATAGAGACGCCAACGCTAGTTCCGTGCTTGTGATCGACAAGAACGGCCAGGCAATTGCACAGGCGGGCGAGGTCCAGGAGCTGGACGTCACCTCGCTGTCCTCGCTGACGGCGGGTAACGTCGCAGCGACCGGCGGAATCGCTCAGCTCCTCAAGGAGAAGGAGTTCGCTGGGCAGTTCCACGAGGGCGAAAAGACGAACGTCCACATCTCCATCGTCGGTCAGCGGGTGATCCTCGTCATCCTCTTCGACGAGCGCAGCTCGCTCGGCCTCGTCCGGCTCCGCGTCAAGAAGGCGAACCACGAGCTGACGAAGGTGCTGGAGATCATGGAGGAGAAGAGCAAGCAGGGCGGGCAGCCGTCGGTCTTCTCAGAGATCACCGACGACGACATCGACAACCTCTTCAACGACTAAGCCCGCGAGACGACCATGAGCTTTATCAATTACTCGTCGCGCGAGATTAACTGCAAGATCGTCTATTACGGACCTGGTCTGTGCGGCAAGACGACGAATCTCCAGTACATCTATAACAAGACCAATCCCGAAGCGAAGGGCAAGATGATCTCGCTCGCCACCGAGACCGAGCGCACCTTGTTCTTCGACTTCCTGCCGCTCTCGCTCGGCGAGATCCGCGGCTTCAAGACCCGCTTCCACCTCTACACGGTGCCGGGCCAGGTCTTCTACGATGCGAGCCGCAAGCTGATCCTGAAGGGCGTCGACGGCGTCGTGTATGTCGGCGATTCGCAGATGGAGCGCATGGAGGCGAACATCGAGTCGCTCGAGAACCTGCGCTCGAACCTGCAAGAGCAAGGTTACGATCTCGACAAGCTCCCCTACGTCGTCCAGTACAACAAGCGCGATCTCCCGAACGCGATCCCGATGGCGGAGCTGGAGGAGACGCTGAACCCGACGAAGGTGCCGAGCTTCGAGGCAGTGGCGCCCAAGGGCGTCGGCGTGTTCGACACGCTGAAGGCAGTGGCCAAGCTAGTCCTGACCGAGCTGCGAAAGGGAGGATGATGCAAGCCGGTACCGAGAAGCCGCGGTTCCGCCAGGACCTGTTCGCGGAGGCCGTCGACGAGGAGGGCGTCAAGTTCATCGACGTCATGGATCCGGACAGCGGCAACGCGATCCGGCTCTTTGAATCCGAGTTCTCGATCGCGTGCGGGATGGACGGCGAGCGCGACGTCGCGGGCCTCGTGCAGTGGGCCCAGGACGAGCTCGGCATGAAGGCCTCGGCGAACGAGGTGCGCACGGTGATCGCGACGCTCGGCCAGCTCGGCTACCTCGACATGGCGGGCGCGGCGAGGGCCGCGGCGTCGGACGTGCCCGCGGTGACGCCGGCCGCGACGTCGGGGCTCGCAGCCGCGGGCGCGCCGCCCGCGGACACGGTCGTCGATGTGCCGGCGGCGGCGAAGCCTGCGGCGGCGGCGGCGGCGGCGAAGCCTGCGGCGGCGGCGGGGGCGGCGAAGCCCGCGGCAGCGGCGGCGACCCCGCAGAAGCCTGCGGCGGCGGCGGCGAAGCCCGCGCAGCCGCCGGGCGCGATCTCGGAGGTCTCGATCGATCTGAGCGAGCACCTGGCCGTCGGCAAGGAAGACGTCAAGGAGGCGGTGCGCCAGTCCCGCGTCATGTCGGCCATCGAGCTGCCGGCGGAGATGGGGGGCGGGCCGGCCGAGAAGCCGGCTGCCGCGCCGTCCAGGCCGCCCGAGCGGCCCACGCCGCGGCCGATGCCGGCCGAGCGCCCTGCGGCGAAGCAGCCCGAGCGTCCGGTTGCGGTCGAGGCGAAGCAGCCCGAGCGCCCGGTCGCGGTCGAGGCGAAGCAGCCCGAGCGCCCGGTCGCGGTCGAGGCGAAGCAGCCCGAGCGCCCGGTCGCGGTCGAGGCGAAGCAGCCCGAGCGCCCGGTTGCGGTCGAGGCGAAGCAGCCCGAGCGCCCGGTGGCGGTCGAGGTGAAGCAGCCCGAGCGCCCGGTCGAGGTGAAGCAGCCCGAGCGCCCGGTCGAGGTGAAGCAGCCCGAGCGCCCGGTTGAGGCGAAGCAGCCCGAGCGCCCGATCGAGGCGAAGCCGCCGGTCGAGCTGCCGAAGGTGCCGGAGAAGCAGCCGGTGACGCCGCCCGGCCCGCAGCGCCGCGTCAGCCCGGTGCTGATCGTGGTCATCCTCCTGGTCCTCGGCGGCGCGGCGTTCGCCGTCTGGAAGTTCGTCCTCTCGGCGCCGGCCGAGAAGGCGCCGCCGGTGAGCGTGGCGCCGCCGACCCCGGCGCCGCCGCCCGAGCCGCCGAAGCCGGCAGCGCCGCCGTCCGTGACGGCGAAGGTCGAGGTCAACGCTGGCGCCGCGAAGACGATCCTGGCGGTCTTCCCGGGGACGATCGAGTGGATCGAGGCAAACGACAAGGACGCGAAGTCCGGCGACGTCATCGTGAAGATGGCGGGCTACAGGCCGCTCGAGGCGCAGATCTCGGTGCTGAAGAAGGAGGCGGGCAAGCTCCAGAACGAGCTCGACGACGCCATCACGGCGCGGGACACCGCCACGGGGGCCGACGAGGCGACGACGAAGAAGCTGCAGGCCAAGGCCGCGGCGGCGGAGAAGGCTGCCAACGAGAAGGCCGAGCAGCTCCTGAGGAAGACCGAGCAGATCGAGAAGCTGTACGTGCGGCTCACGCTCGACGGCAAGCTCACGACGCTGAAGAAGGTCGGCGAGAAGCTGCCGGAGAACACGCCGGTCGCTTCGGTGCAGCCCCCGCCCATGGCGTCGGCGACGTTCAAGGTGCCGCCCGCCATGCGGATCGAGGTCGGGCTCACGACGGCGCTCCGGCTCGGCGAGAAGCTCCTGACCTGCGAGGTCGTCGAGTCCGAGGAAGAGAAGCTCCGCATCATCTGCCCGAACGAGCCCGACTTCGTCGAGGGCGCGCCCGTCTCCTGGCAGCTGCCCGAGTTCAAGCGGCCGAACTGAGCCCCGCGCGGCCGAGCGCGGGGCGAAGCGCGGGGCCTCCGCTGCTCCGGTTTCGATTCTTGGACCGGTCTTGCGCGCGCCGCGTCAGCGGCCGAGCGCGGTCAGCGCGACCTCGATCCGCGAGGCCACGCCGGCCGAGGTCGCCACGACGCACGCGTCGAAGACGTCGCGATCGGTGAGGCCAGCGGCGCGTAGCGGCGCGTAGCTCGCCGCGTCGAGCGCCCACGGCGCGAGCGTGACCCGCTCGGCGAGCGCGATCAGCGCGTGATCGAGCTCGTCGCGGGGCGCGGCCGCGCCCGTGGCGGTGCCGAGCAGGCGGCCGACGTGCTGCGCGATCCGCGCGCGCCGGGCGCCGTCGAGCGCCGCGCTCGGCCGGGCGACGTGCTCCATCCACGCGGCGAGCCGCTCCGCCGTCTGCGCGCGCTGTTCCAGGGCGAGCGCTGGCGCGGCGGCCACGGGCGCTGGCGCGGCGGCCACGGGCGCGGGCGCGGCGGCCACGGGCGCGGGCGCGGCGTGGAACGGCGGCACCGCCCGCTCGGTCCGCGGCGGCTCGCGGCGGACGGCGTAGTCGAGCGGGACGTCGACGGCGTCGGCGATCCGGTTCAGGTGGCCGAAGAACGCGGCCAGCGCGATCGCGTGGAGCACCTCGTCATCGGACAGGCCGGCGGCGCGGGCGCGCGCGTGGTGCGCGCGGGACAGCTCCCACGGCGCCTCGGTCGTGATGCACGCGAGCTCGGCCAGCGCGCGGAGCCGCGGCTCGGGCCAGCGCGCGGCGACGGCGCGGGGGTCGGCGATCACCGCGGCCGGCAGCTCCTCGCGATCTTCGAGCGCGACACGCAGAAACTCTGCGTGACACGCCGTTCAATAGAAGCACTGATCGAGGCGCGACGCGGTCGCATTGACGAGCTCGCGCTCCGGCCAGCTCAGCGGCCCGGTGCCGTTGAGCGTCGCCGAGGTGCCGAACACGTGCGGGATCAGCTCCGGATCAAGGCTGTGCGCCTCGATGATGCCGGGCATGCCGCCGTGGGGCGTGCGGTACGCGGGCGGCATCGGCCGCTGGCGCATCCGGTCGTAGACCTCGCGCAGGAGGCCGTCCGCGGCGGCATAGCCGACGATGGGCAGGAGCATCAGACGGTCTTGATCGACTGCACCGTGAAGGTGGGCCCGGTCATGCCGATGCCCATCGCGCCCTTGTCGACCTTGCCCTCGACCTCCGCCTTCATGCCGTCCTTGCACCCGTCGACGGCGCCGGCGAGCTGGTAGGTCTCGCCCTTGTCGGTCTCGATCACCCAGTGGCCGCCCTCGAGATCGTTGCGGCGGATGGTGCCCTTGAGCTTCATGTCCCGACGATAGCCCCTCCTCGGGGACACGGCCATCACCGGTGCCCACACGCAAGCGCTGCGACAGCGGCAGGGCCGCGACGATCGTGCGACAGGGGCGATGCCCGCGCCGGCTCTGATAACCGACTGAGATCGCTCGCGAAGCAGTTGGCCCAGTCCATGTATATGGGACCGGCATGTCCAACCGCCTCGCCACCATCGCCAACCGCCAACGCCGCTCGCGCACGCGTGACCTCGTGTTCGCCGCGTTCGTCGCGCTCGCTGCGATCGTCTCGGCGACCTCGATCGCCACCGCGGCCGATGCGTCCTCGCCGATCGCCTCCTCGCGCTGATGCACGGCCGATCGCCTCCTCGCGCTAATGCACGGCCGCTCGCCTCCTCGGGCTGATCTGCATCAGTAGGTCAGCTGGTCCCGGACGTAGCGCTTGTCGACGACGAGCGGCTGCTCGTAGACCTCGCCCCAGTAGAGGTACCGGTAGCGCGCGTAGTGCTCGGTCACGTGCTTCATGTAGTCGCGCGTCTGGGTGTACGGGACGAGCTCGACGAGCTCGTCCATCGGCCGGTCGCCGTGCTGATCGAGCCAACGCATCACCGGCCGCGGCCCGCTGTTGAACGAGCCCGCGCCGAGCGGCACCTGGCCCTTGAACTTGGTCAAAAGCCGCCCGATGTACGAGCTGCCCGTCTGGATGTTGTACGCGGGGTCGAACAGCCGGCCGGCGTCGTACGCGATCCCGAGCTCCTTCGCGACGCGCATCGTCGTCGGCGGGATCATCTGCAGGAGGCCGCGCGCGTCGGCGTACGACACGACGTGCGGATCGAAGCCGCTCTCCTGGCGCATGATCGAGTAGAGGTAGCCGTCCGGGTTCTTGCCGCTGCCCTGGTGCTCCTCGACGAGCGCCTGGAACGCGCGCGGGTACGCGTGCTCCCACCACCGCCGCGCGTCGCCCTCGGGCGGGCCGCCGAGCGCGCCGCCGTGCAGGAGCGTCGCGAGCGTCCACGGCCGGGTGTAGTTGCCCGCCTTGCGGTAGCGATCGAGCAGCATCGCGAGCCCCGCGGCGCGGTCGTGCCGGCGGAGGAAGCCGCGCTCGTCGCGCAGAAGCTCGTTGCCGGCGTCGGACAGGAGGCCCGCCGCGATCAGCTCGTCGGCGCGCGCGATCAGCGGATCGGCGGCGAGCTTCTCGTCGGCGGCCGCGGCGAGCTTGGCGCCGCGCGGCCGGGCGTCTGTGCTCCCGGCGGCGCTCCCGGCGGCGCCCCCGAACGGCGCGAGCGCCACGCCGAGCTCCGTGAGCCGCGCGCGCGCGAGCAGCGCGTACCACGAGAACGGGAAGCGCTGGACGATCTTCGTGTAGCCGGCGATCGCGGCGTCCTTCTGGCCCTGCTGCGCGTCGAGGCGCGCGAGCCAGTAGGCGCCCTTGCCGCCCTCGAGCGAGCCGCCGCGCCGCGCCAGCGCCTCGAGCCGCGCGCGGGCGGGCCCGGGCTCGCCGAGCAGGTAATGCGAGAGGCCGATGAACCACAGCGCGTCGTCCACCCACTTCGACTTCGGGTAGCGGCGCAACGTCTCCTCGAGCGGCGCGAGCGCCTCGCGGTAGCGGCCGCGGTTGAACTCGAGCCAGCCGCGCAGGTACTGCGCCTCCTCGGCCCACGCCGTGCGCGGGAACGCGGCGACGACCTTGCCGTACCAGACGATCGCCTCGTCGTCGCGATCGGCGCGGGACAGCGCCCGCGCGCCGTGGAACATCGCCTCCGGCGCCGAGGCGCCGAGGCTCGGGTACACGCCGAGCAGGAGCTTGCCGGCGTCGCCGTAGCGGCGCCGCATCTTGAACAGCGAGGTGCCGAGCCAGTAGTCGCGCTGGCGCGCGAGCTCGGGCCCCGGCGCGTCGCCGACCAGCGCCAGCTCCTCGACGGCCTCGTCCCAGAGGCGCGCCGCGAGCAGCTGCTTGGCGCGCTCTATGCGCTCGGCCGGCGTGAGCGCGGCGCCGCCCAGCTCGGCGAGCCGGCGCTCGGCGCGCGCGGCGAGCGGGTGCGCCGGGTGCGCGAGCAAAAACGCGCGATACGCCGCCGCGGCCGCGGCCCCGGCGCGCGCCTCGGCGATCCGGAACCGCGCGATCCCGACGTCGGCGACCGCCGCGTCGTCGTCCTTGTCGGCGACGAGCCGCGCGTACTGGCGCGCCGCGCCCGCGCGATCGCCCGCGTCCCACGCCGCGTCGGCGAGCCGCCACGGCACCTCGCGGAGGAACCGCGTGCCGGGGACCTTGGCGAGGCGCTCGAACGCGGCGCGCGCGGCCGCCGGCTCACCGGTGCGGAGCGCGATCATGCCGCGCAGCCACAGGAGGTAATCGCGGTTCTTCAGCGCCTGCTCGTCGAGCTTTCCGGCGAGCCGCCGCGCGCCCGCCAGATCGCCAGCGTCGTACGCGCGCATCGCGGCGCCGAGATCCTGCGCTGGCCCGGCGTGGGCGGCGCGCCCGGCGGCGGCGCCCTCCGCGCCGAGGCCGCCGCACGCGACGAGGATCGCGATGCCGACCCGGGTTGCCGCCGTTGCCACCGCCGCAGTATACCGCCCCGAACCGGCGGTCCGCCCGGGCCGCGAGGGGGCAGAGATGGCCTACACCGCGCTGGATTATTACGGCATCGACGAGCTGTTCACCCACGAGGAGCGGATGGTGCGCGACACCGTCCGCGAGCTCGTGTCTTCGCGCGTGATGCCGCAGATCGGCAAGCACTGGTCGCAGGGCACGTTCCCGCACGAGCTCGTGCCCGTGTTCGGCGAGCTGGGCCTGCTCGGCAGCTCGCTCACCGGCTACGGCTGCGCCGGCATCTCGCCGACGGCGTACGGCCTGATCTGCCAGGAGCTCGAGCGCGGCGACTCGGGCATCCGCTCGTTCGTCTCGGTGCAGAGCTCGCTCGTCATGTACCCGATCTGGGCGTACGGCTCCGAGGAGCAGAAGCAGCGCTGGCTGCCCGAGATGGCGGCCGGCCGCGCGATCGGCTGCTTCGGCCTGACGGAGCCCGACTTCGGCTCGAACCCGTCGGGCATGCTGACGACGGCGGTGCGCGCGGGCGCCGGCTACCGGCTCACCGGCACGAAGCGGTGGATCACGAACGGCTCGGTCGCGCGCGTGGCGCTCGTCTGGGCCAAGCTCGACGGCGTCGTGCGCGGCTTCCTCGTCCCGACGGACGCGCCGGGCTTCTCGGCGAAGGACATCCACGGCAAGTGGTCGCTGCGCGCGAGCGTGACGAGCGAGCTCGTGCTCGAGGACTGCGAGGTCGGCGAGGACGCGCTCCTGCCCGGCGTGAGCGGGCTGCGCGGCCCGCTGTCGTGCCTGTCGCAGGCGCGGTTCGGCATCTGCTACGGCGCCGTCGGCGCGGCGATGGCCTGCTACGACGAGGCGCTGTCGTACGCCAAGGACCGCGTGCAGTTCAGCCGGCCGATCGCCGGCTACCAGCTCGTGCAGCGCAAGCTCGTCGACATGGTCGCCGAGATCACGAAGGGGCAGCTCCTGTGCCTGCAGCTCGGCCGGCTCAAGGAGTCCGGCAAGCTGACGGCCGGCCAGATCTCGCTCGCCAAGCGCAACAACGTGGCGGCCGCGCGCGAGATCGCCCGCGACGCGCGCGACATCCTCGGGGCGAACGGCGTCACCGACGAGTACCAGTGCGGGCGCCACATGCTGAACCTCGAGTCGGTCTACACCTACGAGGGCACGCACGACATCCACACGCTCGTCGTCGGCCAGGACGTGACGGGCCTGCCGGCGTTCGACCCATGAGCCCGTATCGCGACGGGCCCGCGTCGGGGCGAGAGGCGGCGCCGCCGCCCGACGTCCTCCTCTGCGCGGGGCTCGATCCGTCGGGCGGCGCCGGGCTCATCGCGGACGTCCGCGTCGCGGGCCTGGTCGGCGTGCGCCCCGTCGGCGTCGTGACGGCGCTGACGATCCAGAACACGCAGGGCGTGCGGTCGGCGCACCCGCTCGACGCGGACGTGGTCGGCGCGCAGATCGCGACGCTCCTCAGCGACGTCGAGGTCAAGGCCGTCAAGCTCGGCATGCTCGGGGCGATCGATGTCGCGCGCGAGATCGCCGACGGGCTGCACCTCACGGCGGCGCCCGTCGTGTGGGATCCGGTCGCGGCGCCGTCGCTCGGCGACGTCTCGTTCGACCGCGACATGTTCGGCGCGATGCTGCGCGAGCTGTCGCCGCACCTCACGCTGATCACGCCGAACACCAGCGAGCTCGCCGCGCTGCTCGGGCGGCCGATCGCCGACGCCGACGATCTGACGGCCGCGGCGCGCCACCTCGCCGTCCAGCTCGGCGCGGCGGTGCTCGCCAAGGGCGGGCACGCGGGCGGTCCCGAGTCGGTCGACGTCCTCGTCTCCGGCGATCTGGTCGAGCGGCTGCGCAGCCCGCGCGTGGCTGGCGGCGAGGACGTCCACGGCACCGGCTGCGCGCTGTCGACGGCGATCGCCTCGCACCTGGCGCTCGGCGCGAGCCTCGTCGAGGCGTGCCGCGCCGCGAAGGAGCTGGTCGTCGCGCGGATCGCGTCGCCGGTGCGGCCCGGCCGCGGCGCCGCGGCGATCGTCTAGCGCCCAATACGCGCCGAGGCAGCGGAGCGCCGCACAGGAGCGCCGCATAGGATCGCTGGATGGAGCACATCGCCGAGGACGATCTCATCGACCTGGCGCACGGGCGCCGCTCGCTGAGCGAGGCGCCGGAGCTCGAGGCGCACCTCGCCGACTGCGCCGCGTGCAGCGCGCTCCTGTGCACGCTGCTCGATGCGCCGCCCGGGCCAGACGGAGCGCCCGGGCCAGACGGAGCGCCCGGGCCGTCCGGGCCGCCCGGGCCGTCCGGGCCCGACGCGCGTCGCGATCTGGCCGGCCAGACGCTCGGGCCGTACCGGCTCGACGGTCTGATCGGTGCCGGCGCGATGGGCGAGGTGTACCGAGGCTGGGACCTGCGCCTCGCGCGGGGCGTCGCCGTCAAGGTGCTGTCGCGGCAGCTCGCCGGGTCTCCCGACCGCGTGCGCCGCCTGCAAGTGGAGGCGCGGGCCGCGGCCGCCGTCGCGCACCCGAACGTCGTCACCGTGTACGACACCGGCGAGCACGACGGCGTGCCGTTCGTCGTCAGCGAGCTCATCAGCGGCGAGTCGCTGCGCAGCGTGATCGATCGCGGGCCGATCGCCCGCCGCGCCGCGCGCGAGCTGATCCTGCAGCTCGCGCGCGGGCTGGCCGCTGCCCACGCGCAGGGCGTGGTGCATCGCGATCTCAAGCCGGAGAACCTGATCGTCGCCGAGGACGGCACGCTCAAGATCCTGGACTTCGGGCTCGCCAAAGTAAGCGGGGCGCGTGACGCCGGGGCGCGTGATGCCGGGGCGCGTGACGCCGGGGCGCGTGACGCCGGGGCGCGTGACGCCGGGGCGCGTGACGCCGGGGCGCGTGACGCCGGGGCGACCGAGCCGGGGATGTTGCTCGGCACGTCGGGGTACCTGTCGCCCGAGCAGGCCCGCGGGGAGCCGGCCGACGCGCGCAGCGATCTGTTCTCCGTCGGCGCGATCGCGTACGAGCTCCTGAGCGGCCGGCGCGCGTTCGGCGGCGCCACCTTCGCCGAGCGGCTGTCGGGCGTCTTGCGCGACACGCCCGCGCCGCTCGGCGATCCGGCCGATGCCATCGTCCTGCGCTGCCTGGAGAAGGATCCGCGCAAGCGCTTCCAGTCCGCCCACGACCTCGCGTGGGCGCTCGAGGCCGAGCTCCGCGGCGATGCGCCGGTGCCGCGCGCGCCGCTCGCTCCGCTCGCCCGCGGCGTATCGCGGCGGACGTTCCTCCTCGGGGCCGCCGCGACCGGTGCCGGGGGCTTGCTCGGCGGCCTGGCGCTCGGGCGCGCCTGGCGCCCGCCGCGGCGCCGGGCGTTCGTGCCCGAGTACCGCCAGCTCACGTTCCGCCAGGGGCGCGTGGCGAGCGCGCGGTTCACGCCCGACGGCGGGAGCGTCCTCTACGCGGCCGCGTGGGAGGAGCTCCCGGCGGCGATCTACACGGCTCGCCTCGGCGGCGGCGGCACGCGCGCGCTCCAGCTGCCGCCGGCGCAGCTCCTGGCCGTGTCGTCGCGCGGCGAGCTGGCGCTGTCGCTGAACCACCGCTTCATCGAGGGGTTCCAGCAGCGCGGCCAGCTCGCGCTCGCGCCGCTCGAGGGAGGCGAGCCGCGGCGCCTGGGGCTGGATGTCCAGCACGCCGACTTCACGCCTGACGGCGCCGAGCTGGCGATCGTGCGGCAGGTCGATGCGCGCTTCCGGCTCGAGCTGCCAGCGGGGCGGGTGCTCCTCGAGGCCGGCTGGCTCTCGCATCCGCGCATCTCGCCGGACGGCGCGCAGATCGCGTGCTTCGTCCACGACGGGCCCGGGGACGATCGCGGCGATCTGGTGCTCGTGCCGCGCGCCGGGGGCGCGGCGCAAACGATCGCGGCCGGCTGGAGCAGCATCGATGGCGTGGCCTGGGCTCCCGGTGGCCGCGCGCTCTGGATCAGCGCCTCGCGCGGTGGCGGCAACAACTCCGTGTGGGCGCTCGCCCGCGACGGCCGCGAGCTCTTGCACATACCCGCGGCCGGGCGGCTCCGCGTGCACGACGTCGCCGCGGGCGGGCGGGTCGCCGTGACGCACATCAGCGGCCGCCTGCGGATGATGGGGAAGTCGCCCGGCGCCGCGGCCGAGCTCGAGCTCGGGCTGTCCGACGTCTCGCTGGTCACCGACATCTCGGGCGACGGCACGTCGATCGTGTTCGCCGAGCTCGGCGACGTGGACACCGCGAACGGCGCGTACCTGCGGCCGACGGCCGGCGGGCCCGCGCTGCGCCTCGGCGGGGGCACGCCGATCGACCTGGCCGACGACGGCCGCGGCGTGCTCGCGGTGCAGGACGGCGAGCCGCCGGCGCTCGCGGTGTTCCCGGTGCCCGAGGGGCAGCCGCGGCCGCTGGCGCTCCCGGCGGCGCTGTCGGAGGTGCGCTGGGCGCGGTGGGGCAGCGGCGGCCGGCTCCTCGTCGCGGGGGCCGCGGCCGGTCGTCCCGCGCGGCTGTGGCGGCTCGATCCCGATCAGACGCTGACGCCGGTCACTGATGAGGGCGTGCTCGGCGCGTGCGTCGTGAGCCACGACGGCCGCCGGGTGGCGACGATCGCCAGCGATCGACTGCTCGTGATCGATGTCGACGATCCCGCGTCGCCCCGCGTCGTGCCGGGCTCGTTCGCCGACGAGTCGGTGTGCGGCTGGTCCGCCGGTGCCGCGGAGGTCTTCGTGCGGACCCGGTCGCCGCCGGTCCGGATCCGGCGTGTGAGCCCCGCGACGGGCGCCTCGGCGTTCGTCGCGGACGTGGCGCCGCCGCGGCTCGGGCTACGCGGGCTGTACACGCTGGTGATCAGCGAGGCCGGCGACGCGTACGCGTACAGCTACGGCCAGGAGCTGTCGCGCCTGTTCACGATGACGACGGAAGATCCGTCCGCGTGAACGAGGCATGAACGGGGCGCCCGCCTGCGGCGCCGTGGCGAAGCGATGGCGGGAGCGCGCCGGGAGCGCCTCCACAGCGGCGTGTCCGGCGAGACGCGCGGCGCGCCAGGAGCGCGAAGTTGCTGCAGATCCGGCCGGGCCTCGCGCTTGCAATTTCAGCGGCGCCATGACGATCCGCGATCTGCTCCACGCCCCCTCGGCTCGCACGCTGCTCGTGGGCGGCGGCGCGCTCCTCGCGCTCGCCGCGGTGACGCTCGCCGGGGATGCCGATCCTCCGGCCGAGGCGCCAGCCGTCGCGCTTGTGGCGAGCGAGCCCGCGGCGATGGTGCACGAGGCGGCGGCCGCATTCGAGGACGAGCTTGCGGAGCCCGAGGCGGCCGACCCGCTCGCCTCGATCCAGCCGATGGACGAGATCGAGGATCCCGCGGACTTCGCGTTCGTCGTCGAGGTCGGCGGCACGACGTACATCCGCCTCTCGAACGTCGTCGTCGAGGCGGACCGCGACGAGGCCATCCTCGTCAACGACGATTACGTGACCTCGGCGGTCGCGGAGATCGCCATGGACGGGCTGCCCGAGGAGCTCGTGCCCTGGAAGGGGCGCCGCGTGCTCGTCGGCGGCACCTGCGCCGCGACGGTGATCGGGTTCGCCGAGATCGCCCGAGTCAGCGGCGATCCGCACGTCGTGAGCGACAGCTCCGACGAGGATCGCCTCGCCATGCGCTGGACCGTCGAGACCGCGTTCGAGCACGGCACCACGATGATCGCGGCCGAGCTCGATCGCGACTGCCCCGGCGCGTGGGCGCGCGCGGCCGACCGGCCCGCCGTGGGGCGCGCGATCGCGATCGACGACGCCGCGCTCGATCGCGCGGCGCGCGGCGCGTTCTTCGCGTCGTCGCACGCCGACCTGATCGCGGACGAGTGGCGCAAAGCCGAGCAGAAGGGCGACTGGCGCGACCACGTCCCGCTCGACGTGCGCGTCGTCGAGCACTCGATCACCGGCGCGCGCTGGGTCTACGTCCACGCGCGCAAGCGCGGCGGCTGCGGCGACCACGACGTCAACGACGCCGTCACCTACCAGGTCGCCCCGGGCGGCGCGCTGACCGAGATCGAGGCCGACGGCTTCCCTGCCAGCGAGCTCGAGGCCCTCGTCGATCTCAACGGCGACGGCTGGTTCGAGCGGATCGTCAGCCACTGGGACCCCTCGGACCGCTCGCTCGTGGGGCCGACCGACGGGACGACGCTCGCGGAGATCGACGTGCCGTTCCACGGCTGCGGCTGCTGAGCGGCCACGGCTGCGGCTGCTGAGCGGCCGCGGCTCGGCAGGCTCGACTACGATGGCCGCTCCGCAGATGAGGAGGCTTCGTGTCGAGCATCTTTGAGAAAGCCTTGCGGTCGCGCTGCGAGGCCGATCCCGACGTGGCACCGCTCGGTGCTCAATGGGAGTTCGATCAGCGGCTGATCGCGAACGCGCTCGCCGGGGTGGCGCTGACGTTCCCGCACTACAGCCGCCACGACGCCTCGCACTCGAACACGATCCTGCTCCAGCTCGCGCGCGTCATGGGGGAGGCGCGGATCGCGCGCCTCCCGGCGACGGACCTGTGGCTGCTGCTCGAGGCGGCCTACCACCACGACCTCGGGATGGTCCTCACCGACGAGGAAGCACGACAGTTCTGGATCTCGCCAGACTTCGACGCGTTCGCCGAGCAGATGGTGACCGGCTCGGACCCGGATCTGCGGCGGGCGGCCGAGCTGACGCGGGGCCAGATCACGCGAGCGCCGACAGCTACGTGGCCGCTCGACGTCCGCCGCGCTGTCGTGCTCTTGCTGGCGGAGTTCGTTCGACGGCAGCACGCGGCCCGAGCGCAGACGATCATCCGTACCCCCGGGATGATCGGCCTGGAGAGCCCGCGCACCGGCCTCCTCCCCGCGCGGCTGTTCGGGGTGCTCGAGGACATCTGCCGCTCTCACGGCCAGTCCTTCGAGAGCACGATGCAGCTGCCCAAGGCGGCCTCCGGAATGGGGACCGACGTCGCGCACCCGCGGTTCGTGGCCTGCATGCTGCGGATCGGCGACCTGCTCGATCTCGACAACGGCCGGTTCTGTCCCGTCCTGCAGCGGGTCGGGGGAGCGGTGCCGGCCTCTTCCCTCGCGCACGTCGAGAAGCACGCGGCGATCAAGCACCTGCTCGTCTCGCCGGAGCTGATCGAGGTCGAGGCCGAGTGCGAGACGTATCCGGCTTACGAGGTCACGTGGCAGTGGCTCGATTGGTTGCGGCAAGAAGTGCAAGGCCAGATGCTGAGGTGGAACGACATCGCGCCCGAGGGCTTCGGCGCGCTGCCCAGCCTCGGCAAGATCGAGACGCGGCAGAAGAGCTACCTCGCGCTGCAGCCCGGCCAGCGCCCTCGCTTCGAGGTGGATCAGGAGGCGGTCCTGAAGCTGCTGCAGGGGGCCAATGTCTACAAAGATCGCGAGGAGGCGATCCGGGAGCTGATCCAGAACTCCATCGACGCGACGCTCTTGCGGCTCTGGAGCGAACATTGGTCCCGACTCTCCAAGAAAGAGATCGACGCAAAAACTCCGAACGATCTGCGCCGCGCCCTCGCGGCGTACCCGATCGACATGACCTTCGAGCGCCTCGCCGATGGCAGCGAATGGAGGGTCTCGATCCTCGATCGAGGCACGGGGATCGCGTTCACGGATCTACGTTATCTGTTGACCGTCGGGAGCTCGCGCAGGAATCCAGACCGGCGGCGCGCCATTCACCAGATGCCGGAGTGGATGCGCCCCTCCGGGACTTTCGGGATAGGGCTCCAGAGCGTTTTCCTCCTCACCCAAGAGGTGGTCATACTGACCAAGCATCACGACACCGCAGAGGCACACGAGATCACCCTGCGTGCCAACGAGGCGGCTGAATCGAGCGGACTTCAGCTCAGGAAGCTGAGTGGCGAGGAGCGGGCGATGCTCCCCACCGGCACCCGCATCACGTTCACAATCAAGACCGGGCACCTCACCGAGGATCTCCACTGGCATATCACGAGCACGCTCGGTGATCGTAAATTTCCTACAACGGACAAGCTCGTCCGAGAGTTCGATCCGATTGTGAGTAAGGAGCTGCCGTATTTTGTCACTCGGGTTCGAGAGCTTGTTCACCAGCTAGCGCAGCACAGCTTGTGTCCGATTCTAATCGATCAGCAACCGCTCACGTCTCCGGAGACACTCACGCTCTATTTCGACCCGGAGAGCACATGTGAGTACGAATTTTGGTTCGATCACAATCAGACCTCATTTTCCAAAACCTTCGATCGGTTCCTCTATCGCGGTGCACCGGTCAGATACAGGTTCGATGAGTCGCTCGTCCATATTACGTGCAATATACATGTGAGTCGCGCAGACCAATATCTGTCGCTGAACCGAGAGTACTTAACGCACTTCGGCGCTTCGGATATCACCAAGAGAGTACGGGCAGCATTACAAAGGATGTTGCCTGCAGAGTTCAGGAAGTTACGGGACTCGGATCCAGCGCAAGCTCGCGTCGCCTCCCTGCTCGGGCACCTCTGGCAGGTTCCCGAGACCGGCGATGACTGGCGTGCGCTCGAGCTTCCTCACGTGTCCAATGGGACGTGGATGTCGCTTCAAAAGATCCTTGAGTCGCCTTCGGTGATCTTCCTGCAGGCAACGGACGAAGGGCTGGGCTGGCATCGGAAGGGTAAAGATCTGACCGTGAGAGGTGATCCGGCCTGGATGCGCCGACTTCTGGAGAGACACTTCGCGAGTGTGACCTATGATGGAGCCCAAGCTCTCTTCTTGAATGCGTACTACAGTCCTGCGACCCGCTATATCTACAGCCAGAAGGCCGAGCTCGGGGGCATCACCGATCGAGGGCTTATTCATGCAATTGTCGGCAAATTTATGCTGAGCGTCTTCCGACGTGTCACGATTCCTTGTCAGCATCAGTTCTATCGTCTTCAAGTCACGGACACAAATATTCTGGGGTTCGAGCACAGGATTAATGAACTGGGGCCACGCATGGTCAGCCCCTTTGTTGTGGAGGCGGAGTCGTCGCCCATGCAAGTGTCCATACCTCATCTGAGCGCCCTGGTGGGCTGGACATGTGCTCACACGCCGCTACCCCGGCCTGCGAAGCGAGAGGTTGCCAACAGCTACCTGAAGTTCATCCGGAAGGTCGATCGACTTCTGCGCCAAAAATACAACTCAACAGCTTTGAAGAGGAACTACGATCTCCGGCAGATCGAGCACGAGCTTGGTGCCATCGCCAGGTCGAGCAAGTAGCGACGCGAGCAACCCCGGATCGGCCGCCGGTCGCCGGTTCACACGACGCGGACGCGGTCGCCGACGCGCAGGGTGCCGCCGCGCTCGATCCGCGCGGTGATGCCGCCGTGGCCGCGCGCCGCCTGGAAGCCGCCGGGGCCGATCAGCTCGTCGAGCTTGCCGCAGGGGGCGCAGGGGCCGGTGCCGACGAGGATCACCTCGTCGCCGACCGCGAACGACAGCTTGGCGAGCGCGAGCAGGTTGATGCCCTCGATGACGAGGTTGCGGCGCAGCTGCTCGGGCCCGACCGCGGCGCGCGAGGCGAAGCGCGCGATCACCGGCAGGTGCTCGGCCTGGACGAGCGTCACCTGCCGAGCGCCGCGGCGCGCGCGGTCGCCGTCGAGCCCGCGGTCGGCGATCGCCACGACCGCGTCGACGACCTGCATCGCGACGCCGTGCGCGGGGCGGAGGCCAATCCAGGAGACGCGGCCCTCCTGCGGGACATCTCGCAAGCGTTCGCGGAGCGATAGCACCCTCGCTCCTTACCCCGCGGCGCCTACTCGAGCACGCCCGACGACGCCAGCTTGCCGATCTCCCGGAACTCGGCCCGCACGGCGCGCTCGAGATGATCCTGCGTGAGCGGCGTGTGCTCTTCGGCCGCGAGGAACGCGGCGCGCAAGGTCGCGTTGCGGATGTAGCCGCCGGACATGCGGTAGCGGCGCGCCAGCTCGGCGAGGTCCAGATCGCCGGCGACCGGCAGCGCCGCGGGCAGGTGCGTCTTCCACAGGCGCTCCCGCATCTCCTCGTCGGGGAACGGGAACGTCAGCCGGAACGACATGCGGCGCTTGAAGGCGGCGTCGATCGCCGTGCCGAAGTTGGTCGTCAGGATCGCGATCCCCTCGAAGCTGTCCAGCCGCTGCAGGAGGTAGTTGACCGCCAGGTTCGCGTAGCGATCGACGGAGGTCCGGACGTCAGTGCGCTTGGCGAACAGCGAGTCGGCCTCGTCGAACAGGACGATCGCGTGGCCGTCCTCGGCCGCGTCGAACAGCTTCGCGAGGTTCTGCTCGGTCTCGCCGATCCACTTCGACATGATCCGCGACAGGTCGACGCGGTAGAGGTCCATGCCGAGCTCGCTCGCGATCGCGCTCGCCACGAGCGTCTTGCCGGTGCCGGGGCCGCCCTGGAACAGCGCCGTCACGCCGCGCGACGTGCTCACGACCTGGTCATAGCCCCAGAGATCGTAGACGACGCGCCGGTGCTTGATGCGCGCGATCAGCTCGAGCAGGCTGTCCTGGATGTCGGGCGGCAGCACGACCTGCGACCAGGTCGCGAGCCGCGTGACGGGCGTCGCGGTCGTGCCGAGGCGCGCCTCGAGCTGCTGCCGCACCACGGCGTCGAGATCCGGCGCCACGTCGCGCGGCGGCTCGCCATCGGCGCCACCCGCACCCGCACCGGCCGCACCCGCACCGGCCGCACCCGCACCGGCCGCACCCGCACCGGCCGCACCCGCACCGTCGCTGGCGCCGTCGCTGGCGAGCGCCGCCGCCACCTGCGCGCACGCCCGGAGGACCGTCCCCGGCCCGACGCGGTACCGCGTCGCCAGCTCGAGCGGCTCGCGCACGTACAGCCCGTGCGCGGCGAGCGCCGTCTGCCAGCACGTCAGCCGCTGATCGCCGGTGAGCGGAGGCAGATCGATCGCGATGAAGCCGGGATCGACCGGCGGCTGGACGTTCCACGGCAGCCGGATCGCCAGCGGCCCGGGGTGCTGCCGCACCACCTCGCGGATCATCTCGCGCGCCGGCTGATCGTCGCTCGCGAGCGACTCGAGGCCGTCGAGGCAGGGCAGGAGCCCGAGCAGGTGCGCCCGCTTGAGCGCGGTGCGCAGCGCCTCGAGCTGGCCCTTCAGATCGCGCAGGTACGGGGCGGCATCAACGACGCCGAGGCCCCGCCCGGCCGCCGCGGCCAGCGTGGCGAGCAGCGTGTGGCGGCCAGAGCCGACCCGCCCGCGCACCACGACGCGCGCCTCCGCCGCGGACCGCGCCATCTGGCGGGCGATCTGCTCCTTGACCGCCGCGGGCACCAGCAGATCGTCGAACGTGACGGCCATGGGCACCTCGCGGACCTCGTCCAGATCGCGCGTCGTGGCCTCGCCGCGCAGCATGCGCAGGACCAGCGGATCGACCGTCAGCGCGACGAACGGGCGCGTCCCCTCGCCGACCCGGACCAGTCCGTGGCGGATGAGCGGCGCCGTGCGATCGAGCTCGCGCGCGACGTCGCTCGGGCTCGCGCCCGGCTCGAGGATCTCGCAGACGAGGAACTCGTCGCACACCGGCCGCCCCTCGTCGTTGCCCAGGATGCCGTAGAGCCGCGCGAGGCGGCCCCAGAGCGACGGCCCGGCGATGACGAGCAGGATCTGCCGCGCCAGCGCCGACAGCTCGAGCTCGAGGCCCAGCGCGAGGAGCGGCGGCGCGCCGTTGCCGTCGATGACCTCCGCGGCGCGCACCGTCGCGAGCGCCGCGGTGACGCGCTCCTCCGCGGCGTCGACGTCGCCCGCCGCCAGGCTCGTCACCGTGCCGATGAGGCCGGCGACCTCCGTCTGGTACGGCATCGCGCCCTCGCCCGCGAACGTGAGCCGGCCCTGGTCCCAGCTGTTCGCGATCGCGCGCCCGACGAGCGCGGTGACCACGCCGCGGTAGCGCTCGAGGATCGCCGCCGAGCGCTCCACGGCGGTGAGCTTCACGGCCGGACGCGGCGCGAGCGCGGTGGCCTTGCGCAGCAGGCTCCCGCGGTGGAACGGCGCGCCGGCCTCGGGGGCCGGCTCGGCGGCGGTGGCCTCGGTCGGGCCGACCACAAGCTCGGGCGCCGGAAGCGGGCGCGCGTCGCCGGGCGCGGGGCGCTCCGGCGCGTTCATGAAGTCGCGCATCGAGACGTGGACCACGCCGCCCGCGGCGTCGCCGTAGCGGAACGCCAGGTGCTGGGCGGCATCGTCGATCGCCAGATCGGCGACGTCGCGATCCTCGCTGTGCTCCTTGACGATGCGGCCGAACCGCAGATCCACGAGCAGCACGCGGCGCCGCCCGGCGAGCAGGAGCGCGAAGCCGCGGATCGGCGCGAAGCGCACGGCCTCGACGCCGACGAGCGTGAACCGGTGCTGGATGATCGGGTTGTGGAGGCCGATCACGACCAGCTGCCGCAGCGGCTCGCCGCCGGGCTCTCGCGCCGGCATCGCGACGACGAGCACCGCGCTCCGGCCGCCGAACAGGATCGCGCCGTCCCCGACGCGGGCCTCGCGGCCGAGCGCGCTGGTGGTCCAGCGCAGCGCCGTCGGCTCGCGCAGCGCGACGCCGCTCGGGCCGCAGACGAGCCAGCGCGTCGCCGACACCGGCAGCACGCAGTCGCAATCGGCGGGTAGGCGCGCGGCGATCGCGCCGGACGCGATCACGCCCGCTGGCGCGGCCGTCCACAGCGCGGCGCCGCCGCTCGCGAGCCGCGTGAGGCGGCCTTCTCCCGGCGCGCCCCAGAGCGGCTGCGGCTCACCGATCGGATCGCCCGCCAGGGTCAGCCGGCGCAGCACCGGCACGACGCCGCGCTCGACGATCCAGATCTGCTGATCGACGGCGGCGAGCTCTTCGATCGCGGGCGCCGGGACAAAGACCGGCGCCGCGCGGCCCGTGAGCTCGACCACGTGGACGCCGTCGGGCGAGCGGACGAGGACGCGTGACGCGTCCGGCGTGAATTCGAGTGAGCGCCGCACAGCAGCCACGACGATACATGCGCGCACATCGACGCTGATCTGACAAGCGATCTCGATCAACTCGGCGTGCGCTACGCGCGGCACGCAGGGAAGCGCGCGATCGCAGGGGGCGTAGCACGCATTCATACCGAGCCCGCACCCGCGCGGCCGGAGAGGGGACCATGAGCGAGACGCAGTCGGAAGATCTCGACACGCAGGATCAAGAGCGGCAGATGATGCGCGCCGGCACCGCCAACTCTTCGGCGGGGCCCGCGCGGCGGGCCGCCGATCCCGGCCGCAAGGTCGCGGCGCGCTCCGGACCCGGGAAGCGGAGCCGCGCCGAAGGGGTCGCGCGCCGCGGCGCGCCGCTCGTCCAGCGCTACGCCGCGAACCCGACCACCACGACCGCGAGCCAGATCCGCGAGACCGCGCAGGCGGGCCTCGGCGGCGGCGGCGGCGGCGCGCTGCCGCACGCGGGCGCGATCCAGCAGTCGTTCGGGCGCCACGACGTCGGCGGCATCAGCGCGCACGTCGGCGGCCGCGCCGGCGAGGCGGCGGAGTCGATGGGCGCCGAGGCGTACGCCACCGGATCGAGCGTCGCGTTCCGCAAGTCGCCCGATCTGCACACCACCGCGCACGAGGCCGCGCACGTGGTCCAGCAGCGCGCCGGGGTCTCGCTCGCCGGCGGCGTCGGCAGCGTCGGTGATCGCCACGAGCAGCACGCCGACGCGGTCGCCGATCGCGTGGTCCGCGGCGAGTCCGCCGAGTCACTGCTCGATCAGTACGGCGGCGGCGCGAGCGCGGGCGCGGGGGCCGGGGCCGGGCAGGTGCAGGGCAAGGCCGATTGCGCGTGCGGCGACTGCCCGATCTGCAAGGCGCGCGAGCAGGGCGGCGGCCAGGCCGCCCCCAGCGCCACGCCGGGCAAGGGTGCGGGCGCGGCCGTGCAGGCGATGGTGTCCGAGGCGGCGCCAGCGTCGGAGGCGGCGCCGGTGCAGGCGATGGTGTCCGAGGCGCCTGTGCAGATGGATCTCCTCGATGACGCCGCCCAGGTCGTCCACGACGCCGCCGAGGCGGTCGGCAACTTCATCGATCTGCTCGGTCCCAAGATGGACCTCATGCGCAAGATCACCGATCCGAGCTGGATCGTCGACGAGGTCACCATCGCGATCGGCAACGACGCGCACCCGCAGCACAAGCTCCTGCTGAACGTCGAGCTCGTCGGGATCGGCGTCGGGGCGGGCCTCGGCGCGATGGGCTACGCGAACCGCATCGCGCAGTGCAACGACCTCGAGGCCGTCCAGGCGCTCGATACCGAGTTCGACACCTGGAGGGCCGAGCAGGCCGCCACGCTGACCGCGGATCTGGACGCCAAGGTCGAGGAGTACCGCGAGGTCGAGCGCGGCTGGCTCACCACGTTCGGCAGCCACGCTCCGATCGTGAAGGACCCCGCCAACCCCAACCAGGGCGGGCAGCCCGTCTCGATCACGTTCACGCCGGGCGTGCCGCAGTCGACCGTCACCGTCGAGACCCGCGTCAACTGCACGTTCGGGCTCACCACGGCCGCGCAGGCCGACAACGACGGCGACGGCGCGCCCGACGTGGCCGCCTGGACGCCCGACGAGCAGGCCCACTTCATGTCGCAGTTCCAGCGCCAGCTCAACGACGTCTGGTCGACCGGCGCCGGGGCCGTGGCCCCGTTCCGCGCCAGCGGGCCGCCGGATCACCTGCTGGCCACCGAGTCCCCGAAGTGGACCGAGCTCACCGCCGGGATGCAGGCGCGGGTCACGGCCGATGCCAGTAACCCGCACTTCAACCTCAACGTCTTCAAGGAGGGGGCCGGCGAGAGCAACCGCGCGTTCGTCGGCGCCGGCGGCACCGGCACGTTCTACATCTCGGACGCCGACGCCGGCTACCACCGCTCGGGCCCCGACGCCGGCCAGCGCAACCCCGACGAGCAGCCCACGCTGGCGCACGAGTGGCACCACATGATCGGCAACCCCGACGAGTACGCCGAGGACTCGTCGGCGCAGAGCGCCGATCCGAACACGCCCGCGACGCGGTCCGGCGACAACGCCGCGTGCCTGGCGCACTTCAACACCATCATCAACGATCCGGCCTCGACGCCGGAGCAGGTGGCCCAGGCGCAGGCCGATCTCGCCGCGCTCAACGCCCACGCGACCGACACCGATCCCGCCACGCCGGGCTTCCAGTCCGGGATCTTCCCGCTCGCCGGGCGCTCCGACATCCCCGACTCGTGCTTCGCCATCCGCGGCACCTGGGCCGACGGCCCCAATCACGCCCGCCTGCGCCCCGGCGCGCGGAGCGAGCGCGGCGGCACCAACATCTCGGCGAGCGCCGCCGATGCCGCGCGGCTCAGCGACCGCGGCTCCCAGGTCCGGCCGTACATGCGCGAGGGCATCGTGCAAGAGCTCGGCACGATGCTTCCGGGTCAGTTCACGCCCGAGGTATCCTTCGACCACAACTTCGCCGATATGCCGCCCGAAACGGTCCTCGAGACGATCCAGGCACGCCTGCAGAACATTCTCCACGACGTGAACGTGGGCGCCACCTCTGCGCCGTCGCCCGCGCCCGGCGATCGGGTGCCGGCGGGGCCGCACAACCACGGGGACGGCGACGGCCATGGCCATTAGCCGGAGCGGCCCGGGCACGTGCCGGGCGCGGATCGCGGTCTTCGCGCGCCTCGCGCCGCTCGCGATCTTCGCGCTCGGGGCGTCGCCGCTCCTGGCGGCGTCCTGCAAGGACAGCGTCAAGCCGTCTGCCGTGTCCAGCCGCTCCGACGGACGCTCTGGAGGAAACGACGTGTCGAGCTCCGACAAGCCCACCGCGACGGCTCCTGCCGACCCGTCTGCGTCTGCGTCTGCGCCTGCGGCACCTCCGTCGCCTGCGCCGCCGTCTGCGCCTCCCGCCGTGACGCCCGTCTCCGGGGGGCCCGGTGCCGTGGCGCCGTCGGTCGCGCCGTCGGCGACCCCGGCGCCGCGCGCGCCGCGCTTCGAGGTCGTGAACCAGAAGCTCACCGACGCCGAGCTCGAGAAGATGATCGCGGCCGGCAAGCTCGCGTCCGCGGTCGTCGAGGTGAAGCTCTCGAGCAACCAGCTGACGGCGCACGCGCTCGAGCTTCTGGCCAAGTCGCCGCTCGTCCAGCTGCAGCTCCTCGACATCTACGACAACCCCATCGGCGACGCGGGCGCCAAGGTGATCGCGCGCGAGCCGCTCTACCGGGGCGTGGACAAGCTCAACCTCGGCCACACCGGCATGACGCTCGCGGGCGTCCAGGCGCTGATCGGCAAGGACTCCAAGCTCACCGGCCCGACGAGCCTGCAGATCCAGGGCGCCCAGCTCGGCGACGCCGGCCTCGACGCGCTGCTCGCGAGCCGCTTCGCCAAGCACCTCACGACGCTGAACCTCTCGAAGACCGGGATCACCGACGCGGGCGCCAAGCGGCTCGCCGAGAGCAAGGCGCTGCCGAGCCTCACGTACCTCGACGTGTCGCGGAACCAGCTCAGCCCCGCGTCCGTCGCGGCGCTGCGCAAGATGCGGATGGACCTCCGCGTCCAGGCCGACTGAGGCCGCGCATCGCCGGTCGTCGCCTCCGGTAGATGACAACCGATTCGCCGGGTTGCATGTGTCGTCTATCGAGCACGCATGGGCGACTCTTGGTAGGGACAACGGCCGAAGTTCTGGCTTAGGCTGCTCGGTGCGTGGATCGCTGTTTCGCTTCGATCACTCGCAATCTGGTCCTGTTGCTCGTCGTCGGCTGGTGCGCGCGGGCGTTGGCACAGCCCATCGATGCAGGGGCTCCCCTGCAAGAGCGGCCGCCGGTGGTCGACGTCGATGCAGGCGGCGACACAGGTGGGCTCGCGGATGCCGGCGTCACCGCCGCGCCGGAGGATGCACCGGTCGCGGCGCCCGCCTCGGCGCCCGCCGCTGCGTCGCCGCCGCCGCCGCCGCCGCCGCTGCCGCCAGCGCCGCCGAAGCCACCGCAGGTCGAGCCCGGGCGCGAGGCCAACAGCTCGGTCCTCGCGTTCAAGCTGATCTTCGGCCTGTCGATGCTACTGGCGCTCGCCTACATCGGCGGGCACCCCTGGACCCTGCGGCTGCAGGAGCGGCTGGGGCTCGGCGGCGCGATCAGCGTGGGCTTCCCGTTCGTCGCGCTCGGCCTCATCGCAGCACGGCCGAGCGTCGGCATCCTGTCCGAGGCGGTGATCCCGAACCTGCGGCCGGTGCTGCAGTTCGGGCTCGGCTGGATCGGCTTCATCATCGGCGCGCAGCTCGACATTCGCGTGCTCGATCGCGTGCCGACCGGCAGCGCGTACCTCGTCCTGCTCGAGGCGCTCGCGCCGTTCGCGGTCACCGCGGCCGCGTGCGGTGCCGTGATGATGCTCGGCTTCGGGCTGCCGTTCGACGATCTGTCGGTGTGGCGCGACGTCGTGCTGCTCGGCGCCGCCGCCGCGATGACCGCGCCGCGCCGGTTCAGCGGGTTCGCGAACCGCTCGTGGGAAGAGGGCGCCGGTGCCGACGCGCTGCTCGGCCAGCTCGACGAGATCGCCGGCGTCGTCGGCCTCTTGTTCCTCATGGCGTACTTTCGCCCCGAGGGCGGCGAGATCCCGTTCGAGCTGCCCGGCACGTGGTGGCTGTTCATCTCGCTCGGCCTGGGCGTCATCGTCGGCGTGCTGATCTTCGTGATCATCCGCGTGCCGCAGTCTGGCGCCGAGTTCCTCGCCGTCGTGCTCGGCGGCATCGCGTTCGCGGCCGGGCTCGCGGGCGTGCTGCGGCTGTCGCCGATGGTCGTGTGCTTCGTCGCCGGCACGCTCGTCACGAACTTCCCGAACCAGCAGCGCGAGGACGTGTTCCGCATCATGAACCGGCTCGAGCGGCCGCTGCACCTCTTGTTCCTGATGATCGCCGGCGCGCTGTGGAGCGTGTCGGACTGGCGCGGCTGGGCGCTCGTGCCGCTGTTCGTGATCGCCCGCATCGCCGGGCGCTGGCTCGGCATCTTCACGACCCGCCGCGTGGTCGGCATGCTGCTGCCGGCGACGTTCACCGAGAAGCGCGAGCGCGTGCGGCCGATGTCGACGCTGTCGATCGCGCTGGTGATCAGCGCCGAGGCGTTCCGCGATGTCGGGCTGTCGTGGGCGATCACCGCCGTGATCGGCGGCGCGATCATCACCGAGATCCTCGTCGGCATGGTTCCGGACCCGACCGCGGCGCCCGCGCCGACCGAGCCCGCCGAGCCGCCGGACGAGCTCAGCGAGCAGCTCGCCGAGGAGCTCGAGCGCGACCGCCGCGAGTCGCTGTCGGTGCCCGGCGAGGGTCCGCCCGGCGAGGCCCCCGGCGGGTCCGCCCCGGATCAGGGCGGCGAGGGCGGACCCTCGTGATCTTCCTGCTCCTGCTCCTGCTCGCGGCGATCGGCGGCCTCATGCAGGCTGCGACCAACTACGTCACGATCGCGGCCTCGGCGACCGCGCAGCTCGCGTTCGGATACCTGCTGCTCACCGCGTTCCTGACCGGCAAGATCGTCAACCGGCTCGGCCTGCCCAAGCTGACCGGCTACATCATCTCCGGCGTCGTCTCTGGACCGTTCGTGCTCGGCCTCGTCGACGCGCCGATGACGAAGTCCTTGTCCATCGTGAGCGGCGCGGCGACCGCGATCATCGCGCTCGAGGCCGGCCTCGAGCTCCGGCTGTCGTCGGTGCGGCGGGTCGCCCGGACGCTGCGCGCGATCACGCTCCTGGCCGTCGTCGGCGCGATGTTCGTGCTCGGCGGCACCGTCTACCTCTTGTCGCCGTACCTGCCGTTCCTGCAGGCGTACGAGCCCCAGCAGGCCGCGGCGGTCGCGATGGTCCTCGGCGTGGCGCTGTCGGCGCAGTCGCCCGCGGTCGTCATGGCGCTGCTCGCCGAGCTGCGTGCCGCCGGGCCCGTGTCCGAGATCCTCCTGGCGTCGGTCGTGGTGGCCGACCTCGTCGTGATCGTCTGCTTCTCGATCGCGTCGGCGGTGTGCGGCGCGCTGATCGGCAGCGGCATCGATCCGCTGGTGACCGCGCGCGACGTCGGCTGGGAGATCTTCGGCTCGATCGGGTTCGGGCTGCTCGTCGGTGGTCTGCTCGGCCTGTTCCTGCGGCTCGTGCAGAGCGGGGCGCCGGTGTTCGCGCTCGCGATCTGCGTGATCGTCGCCGAGGCCGGGCCGCGCGTGCACCTCGATCCGCTGATCATGATGCTGACCGCGGGCCTGTGGGTGTCCAACTTCTCGCGGGCCGACACGGCGGTGCTGCTCAGCGGCTTCGAGGCTGCGCAGCTGCCGGTGTTCCTCGTGTTCTTCGCGCTCGCCGGCGCCAAGCTCGACCTCGACATCTTGACCAGCTCGTTCGTGCCGATCGCGATCCTCGCGTCGGCGCGCGCCGCGAGCTTCTTCGTCGGCGGCAAGCTCGCGACGGCGATCACCGGCGCGCCGCCGCTCGTCCGCAAGTACGCCTGGTTCGGGCTCGTGCCGCAGGCCGGCCTCGCGCTCGCGCTCGCGCTCGTCATGGACAAGACGTTCCCGACCTTCGGCAAGCCCGCCTCCGTGATCATGATCGGCGTCGTCGGGTTCAACGAGCTGATCGCGCCGGTGATCCTGCGCGCGATGCTCTTGCGCACCGGCGAGAGCGGCAAGAAGCAGGGCGGCGACTTCGCCGCGGGCGGGCATTGAGGCCGACCCCTCGCGGCGATCAGTAGAACGTCAGGTCGTCGATCCACAGCTCCCACGGCGGCGTCGGGCCCGTCGCCGGGATGCCGATGTCCCACTTGAGCTGGACGATCGCGCCCTTGGGGAACTGCGCGCCGATCGGGCTCGGGTTGCCGAAGCCGGCCTGCGTCAGGCTGTCGAACGGGACCTGATACTTCGTCCACGTCGTCGAGATCGTGAGCTGCGCGCCGGGGTGGTCGTGGCAGCCCTTGGGCCCCGCCGTGGTCGTGCACATGCCGCCGGACGGATCCGTGTAGAGGTTGCCGACCGTCAACCGGACACCCGACGGGCCTGTATTGATGATCGCGTAGAACTGGACTCCGGTGTACTGGCTCGCGTCGACCGTGCCGATCTGGGTCTCCGAGATGGTATTGAGCCACGCGGTCAGCTGCGCATACGAGTACTGAGTCCCGGTGTTCGCCTGGCCGGAGCCGGTGGCGTGCACGGCGAACGTGCTCGTTGGATCGAGCGGATTCGAGCCGAGCGTGATCGGCACCGGCGGGACCGACACCGGCGCGCCCGTGTTCGCGGGCATCGTCGTGCCGTTCAGGCTCTCGAGGTACCAGCCGCCGTGGATGCACTCGGTCCCGTAGTACGGATCGGCGCTCTCGACGCGCGTCACCAGCGGTCCGGGCGCGCAGCTCGACAGCCACGCTGCGTCCGCGGGCGCATCCACGCCGGCCTGATCGCTGACGCTGCCGCATGCCGGGAGCAGCGCCGTGAGCGCGCCGCACCATGGAAGCAAACCTGATCGCTGACCGCCCAACACCCACCGAACCTAGCACGCGTGCGGCAGCACGCCGCGAGCTCGAACGACTCGATCGCACGCATGAGTCACCGCGCGTTGGCACGACCGCACGATTCTTCGTGATGCTCGATACACCGCGGCCGAAAGTAACCCCGAGGACAGTCGACCGTGCCGAGCTGGGTCTCCGGATCGTGTTAGGCCACGTAGTCAGCTGCGCATACGAATACTGAGTCGCGGTGTTCGTCTGGCCGAAGCCCGCAGACCCCACAGACCTGCTCACAGCCGCGCGACCGCGGCCTCGGCGGCCGCGAGGTACGCCGGATCCGGCCGCAGCGCGTGCTCCGCGAGCAGCGCCTCGACGAGCTTGATCGCGTGATCGGCGCCGTTCTCGACGGCGCGGCCTGGCAGCTCCGTGACCGGCAGCTTCGGCTCCGCGGGGCGCGCCGGGGCGTCGCGGCGGGCGTAGCCCGCGTAGAGGGCCGCCGCGGCCTGCCACGCGTACGGGAACGCGAGGCGCGCCGTCCCCGGCGAGACGTGCGTCGCGATGCGGCGGAGCGCGCACGGCGCGGTGATCGCGTGCACGAGCGCGACCGCGGCGTCGCCCGTGCCGTGGCGGAGGAAGACGCGCGCGAACGTCGCCGTCAGCGCCGAGAGCCCGGCGCCCAGGTTCGCCGGGACGGCGACGAGATCGCGCGCGTCGGCGAAGCCGGCGAGGCCAGCCACGTCGCGCAGCCCCGCCACGACGCTCCTGCGCGGCGCGCCGCCGGATCGATCCGAGCACAGCGGGATCTGCGCGAGCGCGGCCTCGAAGTCCGCCGCGCGCGGCGACGCGGCCGCGCGGACCGGCAGCTCCTCATACGCGGCCGCCCAGTACGCGAGGCCGCGGGCGAGCTCGGCGCGGCGCACCGCCGTGTCGCGCCGCGCGAGCGCGCGGGCGGCGTGCGCCGTCCGGATCACGCCATGCGTCGCGGCGGCGGCCAGGCCGGGCGCGAGCCTGCCGACCCACAGATCGAGCACGTCCTGCCAGCGCGCGTCGCGCAGCTCCTCGAGGAACAGCAGCTTCCAGTCGCCCCAGCGCGCGATCTGGGCCTCCCACGTGGGCGCGCCGCTCGCCGGGCCGAGCACCTCACGCCAGCGGTCGCGCTCGATCCGCTGGCCCGGCGACGGCACCACGATCACCGGCGCGGCGTAGCCCTCGACCCACGGCCTCGCGCGATGCGCGAAGCCGAGCGCGCACAGCGCCTCGGCGACCATCGGCGCGTGCGTCGAGAGCCCCTGCTTGCTCCGCGGCTCCTGCGCGTGCAGCATCTCGAGGACCTCGTCGAGCGCGGCGTCGTCGGTCGCCGCCAGCGGCGGAGCTGGCGGAGCTGGCGGCACCGCCGGGCTCGGCTCGGGCGGCGGTGGCTCTGCCGGGCCGCGGCCCCGGCAGCCGAGCCCCAGCGCGATCGCGCCCGCGCCCGTCAGGTGAAGGAGCTCGCGCCGCGTCGGCATACGCCGATTCTACGCCCCGGACGCGGCCCCCTCGCGCCGATGACGCACCCGCGAGGATCGGCCCGCATGAAGGTCGT
>Ga0247790_10000074_pt1 | contig 52055 bp, 40 predicted proteins | sample UWRJS171409R4_FD_179913 | JGI IMG/M metagenome (GOLD analysis project Ga0247790, IMG submission 179913) | Soil microbial communities from Arlington Agricultural Research Station in Wisconsin, United States - UWRJ-S171-409R-4 | ecosystem: Environmental > Terrestrial > Soil > Agricultural land...
CGGTGGGGGCTGCGAGAGACGAAAAATCGCTCAGCCGGAGGCGCGAGAGACGAAACATCGCTCGCGCTCGCGCTCGCGCTCGCCGCGCCGCGCCCGCGCCGGCACCCGTACCTGCGCCCGTGCCCGGCCCCGACGAGCGCCTCCCTCCGGTGCTGTTCCCCGGCACGACCAGCACGGAGCGCCGGAGGATCGCCGAGCTCAAGGCGGCCGGCCGGATCCGGCCCGTGGGCCCGCGCCTGTACGTCTCCGTGCCCAAGGCCGAGACCGCCCGGAAGCTCCAGCAGACGTGGTCCACGATCGTCGCGCGATTGTTTCCGGACGCGCTTGTCTCGCACCGCACCGCGCTGGAGTTCAGGCCGAACCCGGACGGCGAGATCTTCATCACCGCGCGCTCGAATCGCACCGTTCGCTATCCCGGGCTCGTCCTCCGGTTCGTCCGCGGTCCAGGGCCGCTCCCCGACGATCCGCCGTTCCTGACGATCCGGACCTCGTCGCAGGCTCGCGCGTTCCTGGAGAACCTGTCGGCGCGCGCCGCCGGCCGCTCCATTCCGATCGAGCAGCTGGAGGCCAAGCTCGAGCAGATCCTCCACCTGGGCGGAGAAGCAGAGCTCAACGAGCTGAGGACGCAGGCGCGCAAGATCGCCCACAAGCTCGGCTGGAGCCAGGAATTCAAGCGGCTCGATGGGCTCCTCGGCACCCTCCTCGGCACCCGGAAGGAGCACCTGACGAGCGCGGTCGCGCGGGCCCGCGCGCTCGGCGAGCCGTTCGACGCGCCTTGCCTCGAGCGGTTGCAGCTCCTGTTCGCCGAGCTGCGCGCTCCGCTGCCCGAGTGGAAGGACTCCTTCGCCGCCCCGGATCACTTCAAGAACAAGGCATTCTTCGAGTCGTACTTCTCGAACTACATCGAGGGCACCACCTTCGAGATCGAGGAGGCCGAGGAGATCGTCTTCGACAAGAAGATCCCGGCGAGCCGCCCCAAGGACGCGCACGACATCACCGGGACGTTCGCGGTCGTCTCGGATCCAGTCGAGATGCGGCAGACGCCCGCGGACCTCGAGGCGCTCCTCCACCTGCTCCGCTCCCGCCACAGCGAGATGATGGCGCAGAGGCCCGAGGCGGAGCCGGGCACCTTCAAGACCAAGCCCAACCGCGCGGGGGAGACGGAGTTCGTCCACCCCGCGTACGTGATCGGAACGCTGCGGAAGGGCATGGAGCTCTACAAGGATCTCCGCGCCGGGCTCCCGCGGGCGATCTTCATGATGTTCCTCGTGAGCGACGTCCACCCCTTCGTCGATGGCAACGGGAGGACCGCCCGCATCATGATGAACGCCGAGCTGATCGCCGCCGGCCAGCCGACCATCATCATCCCGAACGTGTTCCGTGACGATTACCTGCAGGCCCTGCGCGCCCTGACCCGGCGCAACCGCCCGGCGTTGATCGTGCAAGCCCTCGTGAAGGCGCAACGGTTCTCGCACCTTCCGTTCTCGCCGTACCCCCGGATCCTCAAGGAGCTGCAACGCCGGAACTGGTTCCGGGACCCGGACGAGACCCGGATCATCGACTGATCGGGCGTGGGCGTCCGGTGTCGAGCGTCTCGGCCGATGATCGCGTCCCGGGAGCCGGGCTAGAATCGCGGCCATGCTGCGCTCCCTCGCGCCCGCCGTGGCTCCGGCCGTGCTCGCCGCCCTGATCGGCTGTGGTGGATCCAAAACGCCGCCGGCCGATCCTCGCGTCGCCACCCTCGAGAAGGAGCTCGCGGACACCAAGGCCGCGCTCGCGAAGGAGAAGCAGGAGGCCGACGAGCTGCGCGCGAACGACGCCGCGCTGAAGGCCAAGGCCGACGAGTCCAAGGCGCTCCAGGACAAGCTCGCCGAGGCGGTCGGCAAGGCGGGCGAGGTCACGACGGCCGACGGCGCGGTCAAGCTCGAGCTGGTCGATCAGATCCTGTTCCCGACGGGCGAGGCGGATCTGACCGAGAGCGGCCGCGAGGTGCTCGCGAAGGTCGGCAAGGCGCTCAAGGAGATCGACGACAAGCAGATCTGGGTGCAGGGGCACACCGACGATCAGCCGATCGTCGTGAGGAAGCCGAAGGCCGAGCCGGCAAAGCCCGAGCCGGCGAAGCCGGACCCCAAGGCGCCCAAGGGCGGCAAGGCGGTGCCCAAGGACGCCAAGGCGGCGCCCAAGGACGCGAGCGGCAAGGACGCCAAGAAGCCCGACAAGCCGGGCGAGGGCCCCGACGCGGTCCTCGCGTTCGTCACGAACTGGGAGCTGTCGGCGGCGCGCGCGCTGACGGTCGTGCACTACCTGCAGGACGAGTCGAAGGTGGATCCGACGCGGCTCGCCGCGGTCGCGTTCAGCCAGTACCGGCCGATCAGCAAGCTGCGCGCGAAGAACCGCCGGATCGAGATCGTCTTGTACCCGCGCGCCAAGTTCGCGCCGAAGTGACGGCGCGGCGCGCGCCGGCTCAGGGCGGGCTCGAGAAGTAGTGGGCGAACCGGCGGATCGTCGCGAAGCCGAGCCGCTCGAGGATCGGCGCCGACGTGGACTCGCGCGCGTGGCACGTGGCGAGCTCGAGCCCGCGGGCGCGCGCGTGGGCGAGCCGCGCCAGCGCGAGCGCGCGGTAGAGCCCGCGGCGCCGGAAGCGCGGCAGCACCACGGCGCCGAGCAAGAACGCCGAGCGCGGGAACGCGACGTAGCTCGCGGTGCCGGCGGGCTCGCCGGAGAGGCGCGCGAGGAACAGCCGGTGGGTGCGCTCCGGCAGCGCGAGCGCGATCTGGTTCGCGCGGAGGAGCGCCGCCGGATCGACGCGGCCCCAGCCTTCGGCCATCGTGCGCGTGAACGTCTCGACGCCGCTGGCGTCGATCTCCTCGACGGTGATGGCCGGATCAGCCGCGGCCTCGCCGACCGCCGCGGCAGCGTCGTCCACGGCGGTCGCGCGGGCCATGCCGCGGCCCCAGCTCTCGAACAGGCCGCGCCGCAGGAGGCGCGCGGCGAGATCGGCGGGCGCGCTGCCGGGCGGCACCGTCCACCGGAACGCGATCCCGAGCGCGCGGTACTCGGCGATCGTCGCGTCGATGACGGCGTCGGCCTCGTCGTCGGCCAGCGCCGAGAACGCCACCTCGTTGAACCCGCCGGTGCGAAACGACGGCGTGATGAGCTGGACCCAGCCGGGCCGCTCGATCCGCCGCAGATCCGGCAGCGGCAGCGACGCCGAGCGCGGCGAGACGAAGACCTCCTCGAGGATCACGTCGTCTGGCCAGGGCGGCAGCATCGGCGCTTGGAGCCTACACCGCCCGCGCCGGGCGGGCGGCACGGGCGCGGTTGCCGCCGGTGCCCACCGCGCGCCGCCCGGCGCAGGCCAGAACTGACTAGAACTGGCTGACGAGCGAGAAGCCGAAGAACCGGCCGCCCAGATCGAGGTGGCCGAGCGACGCCTCGCTGCGCGGCAAGAGGATCGTGTCGCCGTCGCCGTCACCGTCGGGCTCGGCGGTGAGCTCCGGCGCGGACGCGGCGGTGTAGCCGAGCTCGGCGCGCAGCCCGAGCGAGAAGCGCGGCCCGGCGATCGCGTAGAGATCGAGCGCGGCGGCCGCGGTCGCGATCGCGCCCCACCGCGCGTCGCCGGCTGCGTGCCCCATCGAGTCCTCGATCCGGAGCTTCGTGCGCGCGGCACCCAGGTCGAGCCGTCCGCTCAGCGCGACGCGCTCGTGCAGGTGGTAGCGGGCGCGCCCGCCAGCGGACAGGCCGAGCGCGCCGACGTCGGTCGCGAGCGTCCGGAACATCGTGCCCTCGGCGCCGGCCCACGAAAACGCGCCGGTCGCCCACACGGCCAGGCCGGGGACCGGATGGAGCGCCAGGTCGCGCGCGTACGTGAGCGCGCCGCCAGTGAGGTTGTCGTCGGTGACCGCGTTCGCGCTCGCCGAGCGCAGCGCGCGGTTCCACGAGCCGATCGTCAGCTCGTTGCGATCGCCGGCGCGCGCGGGCGCGGCGGCGGCCGCGATCAGGAGCAGGCAGAGGAGCGGGGAGCGGCGCATGGTCACGGTCCTTCGTCGAGGAGATCGGTGGTGAGGAAGCCCTGGAGCACGAGCGCGTCCTCGCGCCGCGCCTCCGGCGACGGGATGATCGTCGCGTGGCCGAGCGGGTCGCCGTGGTCCACAAAGATCTTCGCGTTCGCCGTCGACAGGACGCGCGCGGGCGCGCTGTCGAGCCGGAGGTCGGTCGGGTGCAGGTTGTCGAGCGCGACGAAGCCGACGCGCATGACGTTGGGGGTCGCGCCGATCAGGTACGAGCCGTTCGGCGAGAAGTCGTACGAGTCGAGCCGGCCGACGCCGAGCAGGGGCGACGTCGACTCGGTCGACATGTCGAGCAGGCCGAGCACGGTGCGCGCGTCGTCGTGGACGATCATCGCGAGATCCCGGTTCGGCACGGGCACCACGTCGCGCACGGGCTGATCGAGCGAGATCGTCCGGATGCTGGCGGGCGTCAGCGGATCGGAGATGCGCGTGAGATCGAGCGTGTGCACGCGCTTGCCCTTGCTGCCGATCGACGCGAACAGCGCCTTGGTCGGCGGCAGGTCGCCGCCCGTCGGGAACAGGAGGATCCGGTCGATCGGATCGGTGATCGAGACGGTGCGGAACTGCGCGGTGTCGGCGTCGATCACGACGATCTCGCGCGTGTTCGGCGTCGCCGCGAGGATGTAGCGCCGCCCGGCGGAGTCGTCGTAGACGGCGATGTCGCTCGGCCCGCCGCCCGCGCCGACCTGCGCCAGGTTCGGCTTGTAGTCGTTGCCGGCGCCGTCGGCGGGCGAGATGCCCTCGAGCGCGACCTGCAGGACGTCGGCGGCGTTGTCGCTGCGCACGTACGCGCTCGCGGTCTTCGGCGCGAACACGACCTCCTTGGGCATCACCGGCGCGCCGGCCAGATCGAGGCGGATCGAGATCTCCCGCCGCTCGGGGTGCGTCGCGTCGAGCACCGTCAGGTTGTCGGCGGCGAGGATGAACGCGAACGTGCGCGGCGCCGGATCCGCGGCGTTCGGCACGGTGATCGGCGGCGACAGCGCGATGCCCTGCGGCACGGCGCCGAACGAGCGGATGGTCTTGAGCCGCGGGTTGTCCGCGCCGGGCGGCCGGCGGAGATCGATCACCGCGAGCTCGTTGGGGTTGCGGAAGAAGCCGGCCGCGTCGGGGCCGGCGGCGGAGAAGTAGACGATGGCGACGCTGTTGTCGGGCGAGACGGCGACGCGATCGAACGGCGAGCCGATCTCGTAGGCGACGGGCACCGCGCGCGGATCGAGCGCGTCGATCACCCACAGCTTCGGGGGCTCGTCGATCTGCCCCTTCGAGATCGCCTCCTCGCCGCGCGTGACGACGAACAGCGTGTGGCGATCGGGGCTCGGCGTGGCCTGGATCGCGCGCCGGCCGATGCGGCGCAGCGACAGCCGCGGCGCGTCGCCCTCGAGATCGAGCAGCGTGACGCGATCGAGCGCCGAGTCGACGTACGCGATCTGCGTCTTGAGCGAGATCGGCCCGAGCACGGTGCGCTCGCGATCCCACGCGATCGGGCGCTCGTCGCTCCAGCAGCCGGCCGCGCTCACGGTGAGCGCCGCGGCGAGGGCGGCGCAGAGAGAGTGTGTCGAGATGCTACGCATGAGCGCCTCCTACTGCACGATGTCGCCGTTGAGATCGAACCCGGTGACCGTGCGGAGCGCGTCGGTCGCGAGGTTCATGAACGTGATCCGGCCGAGCGGGTGCCGCTGCGCCGCGAACGCCTGGCCGGCGGCGGGCAGGATGCCGACGGCCGACGGCGGCGAGCCGAGCTGCTTCGTCGTGACGACGCCGGTCTGCGCCGTCACGATCTGGAGCGCGCGCGTCGCCGAGATCGCGTCGCCGCCGTCGAGCGCGACGTAGACCTTGCTGCCGTCGGGCGCGTACGCGAACGGCCCCGGATCGACGGGCGTCAGCTGCAGCTTCGCGAAGCCGGTCGCCAGATCGATCAGCGAGTAGCCGTAGCTGCGATCGATGTACTCGTCGATCGTCCCGGCGGTGGCGGGATCGCCGGGCGCCTTAGCGTGGAGCACGAGCGCCGTGGTGACGGTCGGCGAGATGCCGACGGCGCGGGCGGCCTTCTTCATGGGCCACGTCACCGCCGGGTAGCCGGGCTGATCGAGCTTGATCATCGTGAGCCGCTCGTCGAGCGTGGCGTTCGTGAAGAGGAGCGCGCGCCTGCCGTCCTTCGACAGGACGAGCGAGCCGACGGTGGCGCTGGCGAGGTCGACGAGCTCGACCCCGGTCGGATCGAGCACGTCGCCGGGGACGTCGACGATCGCGAGCTGCTTGGCCTCGCGCAGGACGGCGTAGACGCGCGTGCCGTCGGGCGCGAGGTCGATGTCGGTGGGCGGCGACGCGAGCGGCAGATCGAACATCTGGCCCTGCGACTGGCCGGGGATCGAGGCGCCGAGGCGGACCACGCGCAAGGCCGACACGCCGGTGCGCCGCACGGCGGCGTAGTCGCCGCTCGGCACGATGTCGACCTCGATGCTCGTGGGCGGCGCCAGCGGATCGGCGACGGGGATCGGCGGGACGATCGTCGGCCCGCTCGTCACGGCGATCGCGAGGTCGATCACCGACACGCCGTCCTCGGTGATCACGTACGCGCGGTTGCCGGTGGCGTCGAACTCGACCTCGCGCGGGCGGAACCCGACGGTGAGGTTCACGGCCTTCTCGCCGCCGGGCGCGAGCCGCAGCACGGTGACGTCCTGGAAGCTGCCGGTGCCGCCGATGCCGCCGTCGGCGATCGCCTTCGCGAGATCGAACCAGAGCACGGCGAAGCGGCCGGACGGATCGAGGTCGAGGCGGTTCAGGCGCGGCAGCGTCGGCAGCACGCGGACGGTGTCGGTGCTGCCGGCGGGCCGCACGATCGACGCGGTGCCGTTCGTGGCGTCGAGCACGACCGCGCCGTCGGCGCCGGGGATCGCGCCGACGTCGCGGGGCGCGTCGCCGACGGGCCGCGCGACGACCTCGCCGGTGTAGCCGTCGATGCGCGCGAGCTCGTCCTGCTCCGTGAGCGCCACGTAGACGTAGCGCTGCGAGCTGACGGGCGTGCCGAGGACGTACTCGACCTCCGGCGCGGGGGGGCCGCCGCCGCCCCCCGGGGACGGCTCCTCGCAGCGGCCGAAGTCGTTGCAGAACCAGCCGGTCGGGCACTCGCTCGCCGACTGGCACGAGCCGACGCCGGGGGCGCCGTCGCCGTCGCCGCCGCCCACGCCGTCGGAGGCGTCGACGCTGCCCGCGCACGCGGCGGTGGCAGCAGCGAGCAGCGAGCAGACGAGCCAGCCGGGCCAGCCGGGCCAGCCGGCCCAGCGGGGCCAGCTGACAGGCCGGCGAAAAGAAAGGCGGGGACCAGTGGCGCGCACGCGCATCGCGAACCTCCGCGGGGGCGCTTCCGCAACGGCCGTGCCCCGCGCGCTGAAGCGATCTCTTCGCGTTGCGCGCCGCGAGTTGGCCGCGGGCCGCGGGATCGCGACTTTCGTGTCGCGGCGCCCGCCGCCGCCGGTCAGCTCCGCTTGCTGGACTTGCCGACCTGGCCGGACTTGCCGACCGCGACGACCTTGCCGACCGGGCCGGTCTTGCCGACCGGGCCGGTCTTGCCGGACGCGATGGGCTTGCTGACCCTGCCGGAGTTCTCGGACGTGATGGCCTTGCCGACCTTGCCAGACTTCTTGACCGGGCCGGACTTCTCATCCTGCGCGACGGCCTCGAACTCGCCCGTCACCACGCCCGCCGCCTGCTCCGGCCAGAACCCGACGATGAGGCACGGGATCAGCGGCCACAGGATCGGCGCGAGCAGCGGCGCCCGGATGACCGAGACCACGTCGAGCAGCGCGAGCAGCGCGAGCATCCCGACGCGGAACCGCGCGTAGAGCCGCCGCCGCTCCGGCGGGAGGAACGCGATCAGCGCGATGTCGAGCGGGAACAGGACCAGGCACGTCTCGTTCCACCGCACGTAGTCGAGCGGGCTGACCGCCGCCAGGAACCAGAACACGACGCCGAGGAAGACGTACGGCACCACGGCGACCGCGAGCCCGGCGCGCTGGAAGCGTCCCCAGAGCCGCGTCGCCCACGCTGGCGCGGTGAGCACCAGGATGACGAGCGCGAGCAGCACGCGGCCGCTCGGGCCCTCCTTGAGCGGCGGCAGCCCCCGGCGCTCGTAGAGCACGTACGGCTTGATGCCCCACTTCTTCTCCACCGCCACGCGCAGGTACTCCGGCAGGAACATCCGCTCCCAGTACGTCGGCACGCGGTCCGTGCTCCGTCCCATCGCCAGATCGGTCACGAGGAGCGGGATCCGCTTGCCGAAGAAGCCCTCGCGCGCGAGGTCGCGGAACGTCCGACCATCCCCCGGCTCGTCCATCGCGCGCAGCGCGCCGCCGACGGCGTTGTCGATGATGTCGCGCACGCGCGTCGTGCAGTTGTCGAGGAAGTGGTCGTACGCGTAGTAGCGGTGCTCGTCGTGGTCGTCGTACTCGAGCTTCTCGAGCACCTTCTTCTTCTGTTCGAGCGACAGCGGCAGCGGCTGGACCCACACCGTGCGGTCCCGGTAGACGTACGTCCGGATCAGCTGCCCGGTGGACTGCGGCTCGACCCAGAACCCGTTGGCGCCGCGGAAGAACGCCCACGCCATCTTGAGCGGCTTCTGGAACTCGGCGACGCCGTAGTTGTAGCAGACGTCCCGGCCCGGCCGGCGGTAGCGGACGCACAGGGCGATGTGGCCGTGGCGCTCCCAGATCAGCGCGCCGACGCCCATCGTCACGAGCTCGATCGTCGGCTCCTCGGGATCGGCGCTGTAGTACTGCTCGTAGCCGGGGAGCGGGTACGGCCACGCCGGGGCGCGCGGCGGCGGCGGCTCTGGATCGGCGCCACAGCCCCACGCCACCGAGACCAGGACGAAGAGCGCCGCGCTGCGAAGAGACATGCCCGCGAAGTGTGTGAAAGGCGCCGCCCGGGCGCAAGCCTTTGGCTAGGGCGGATCGATCACGAAGTCGTCGTAGGCGACCGGCGCGGCGGGCGGCGTCGGCCCGAGCGCGGTCAGCGCGGCGTCGAGCTGCATGACGTGGGCGGCCGACAGCTGCAGCACGTGCTCGTTGGGCTGGTAGGTCGTGCCGTACGGGTAGCTCACCTTCGGCGTCGCCGTCATCTCGACGTGCGCGCCGAGGACGTGCGCGACCGGGTGCGCGGCGACGAACGCCGCGAGCCGCGAGGTGCTCGCGCGGTACGTGGCCCAGTCGCTGACGAACAGAAAGCCCGGGTACAGCGAGTCGCCGGTCAGGAGCAGGCCGGTGCGGCGATCGTAGATCGCGATGTGCTCGGCCTGGTGGCCGGGGATCGCGAGCACGTCGAGCACGCGGCCGCCCAGGTCGAGCGTGCCCGGATCGGTCGGCCAGGTCGCGATCCCGAACGCGGCCTGGACCGCGGCGCGGGTGCGCGCGATCACCGTCGTCATCGGCTGGCCGGAGAGCTGCGTGTCGCCGGCGAAGTGATCGCCGTGGTGGTGCGAGTGCGCGACGATCAGCGCGCGCGCGCCGACGAGGCCGCGCACCCGATCGCGCAGGGCCGTGGTGGTCGTCGCGCCGCTGTCGAGCATGAGCGCCGACGTGGTGCCGATGAGCACGTAGACGAACGGCGCCTCGAACGTGTCGCACTTGTTCTGCCGGAGGATGTACGTCGTCGCGTTGTAGGCGTGGACCTGCACCTCGGGGTCGGCGTCCTGCGCGCAGCTCGCCGAGCCGTGCATCCAGCGCACCTGCAAGGTCCCCGGCTCGAGGCCGCCCGCCGGCGCGTCGCCGCCGCCGCCGCCGCCGCCGTCGGCCCGGCCGCCGTCACCAGGCGCGGCCGGCCCAGGCTGGCCGCCGACACACGCGGACGCGGCGAGCCCGGCCGCCAGCGCGAGGAGAGCTGCTCGGATCATCTGGCGGAGGCCGAGCATCTTCCGTACCTGGCTAACCAGCTGTTTTTACTTCTGCGCAGTGGGGACCAAGATCCCCAGCGGGGACGCGCCGGAGCTACGGGCGCGGGCGCGGGCGGGGCACCGGGCGCAACCCGCCGTAGCGCGCGCCGCCGTACCCGCCGTAGCGCGCGCCGCCGTACCCGCCGTAGCGCGCGCCGCCGTACCCGCCGTAGCTACTGCCGGCGAACGCCGGATCATTGTCGAGGAGCTGGAGCTTGCCGGCGGGGCCCTCGATGTCGATCAGCCGGAAGCGGCCGACGGCGCCGGAGTAGATCTCGACGTCGAGCTGATCGCGCCCGACGAGCGTCATCTTCTCGGGCGCGCTCGCGAGCGGGACGTCCTGCAGCACCTGGCCCGTCGCGCGCGAGACGAGGAACACGTGATCGGGCTCGGCCGTGAAGCCGTAGCCGGCGATCACGTAGCAGCCGCGCACGACGAAGCGGCCGTTCGAGACGAGCGGCTGCGTGCGCCACAGGACCTTGCGCGCGGCCGGATCGACCGCGACGAGCGACGAGCACTGGCCGCCCGCGCCCTGCGCGTACGACTGGCAGGCCTCGTTGAAGTACAGGACGCCGCCCGCGAGCCGGATGTCCTGGATCTCGAGGTGATCGCCGCGCGAGAGGAGCTCGTTCAGCGGCAGCCGCCAGCGCTCCTTGCCGCCGCGATCGTAGTGCCGCACCTCGTAGGCGCAGTTCACGGCGCCCGAGAGCTGGCAGCTCTGGAGGTTGTACGGCTCGCGATAAAATGCCAGGTAGCCGGCGTCCGCCGCGTCGAGCAGGAACAGCTCGAGCGTGCCGAGCGTGCGCGGCACGAACCCCGGGACCTCGTCGCCGGTCCACGTGCGGCCGCTCATGCGCCGCGGATCCGCAGAGAGTGAGCCGGTGACGTGCGCGCGCAGCCGGCCGGCCTGCGGATCGAGCGGCGGGCTCTTCACGTCGTCGAGCGAGCTGCACGCCTGCCCCTGGGCGAGCGCCTGGTTCGACGGCCCCTGGGGCGGCGCGTCGCGGGTCCAGCACGCCGCCAGGATCAGGGCCGGGAGGAGGCCCGGGAGGAGCCGCTTGGGAGCGAGGGGCCGGGCTCCGGATTCGACGAGGCGCAGTCTGGACATGGGCGAAAGTCTTGCGCGTCGCGCAGCGCCGCGCAATTCGACCACGAGCGCACGCGCGCGGTGTGCGCGGCGGATACGCGCCACGGGCCGCTCGCGGCGCGCCGGTATCATCGTCGAGGCCGGTGGCAGACAGGCAGCAGGCAGGCCGGATCGAATCCCCAACGCGCGTTCACCCGCGCGCGCGAGGCGGCGCGCGGGCCGCGCACGCATCTCGCATGCAAGGGAGGCTCGGCTCGCTCCCCAGGAGGCTCGTCATGACCAGCCCGGTCCTTCCCGCCATCGCCCGCATGAACGCCGGCGATCACTACTGCGGCATCTACCGCACCGACGAGGATCACCGCGCCCTCGTGGTCGACTTCATCCGCCAGGGGGTCCAGAAGGGCCACAAGCTGTTCTACATCGTCAATATCCAGACGGCGGCGCAGCTCCGGGCCCTCCTCGCGGACGCCGGGATCGACGTCGAGTCGCTCCTGGCCCGGGGCCAGCTCGTCATCCTGACGGCGAAGGAGGCCTACCTGAAGCACGGGCAGTTCGATCCCGAGAAGATGATCGTGCTGCTCCGCGAGGAGACCGACAAGGCGCTCGCCGAGGGCTACCCCGCGCTCGGCGTGACCGGCGAGATGACGTGGGCGCTCGCCGGTGAGCCGGGCTCCGAGCGGCTCGTCGAGTACGAGTCGCTCCTCAACCACTACTTCCCCCGGAGCGAGTGCTACGCCGTCTGCCAGTACGATCGCCGCCGCTTCGACGCCGAGGTGCTGCTCGACATCCTCCACACGCACCCGAAGGTGATGTGCGGCCAGGAGGGGTTCGACAACTCGCACATGTACTACGTGCCGCCGCAGCTGTTCCTCGAGCGCGATCGCCAGAGCGCCACGCTCGACACGTGGCTCTCCAACCTGTCGGCGAAGGTCGCTCCGACGACGTAAGTACGAGCGCGGGTGTCCAGCGAGACGGAGGCGGTCCTCCTACGGCTACTGCATCACACGCAGCAGCTGATGGGCCTCGTCGGGTTCGACGAGATCCTCGCACGCTCGGGCCACGCGGCCCGCGAGCTGACCGGCGCGCGCGACGCCCTGGCGTGCTACGCGGTGCCGGGGCTGCCGTGGGGGCGCGAGGGGCGCGGGATCCGCGTCGGCCCGAGCGGGCAGACGCTCGAGCTCTCCGACGCGGCCCGTTCGGCGATGTTCGCGATCCACCGGCGGCTCGCCGAGCAGCGCGGGCCGCTGACGCTCGAGCCGGGCGCGGCGACGGCGGCGATCTTCGCCGGGCTCTCGCTCGGCGAGGACACCGCGATCTACGCCCTGCCGATCCTCCACCGCACCGGCCGGCTGTGGGGCGAGCTCGCGCTCGTCTTCGAGGCGCGGCCGCCGCGGCCGCCCGGCGACGCCACGCTCGCCGCGCTGCACGAGCTCGCGCGCTCGACGACGGCGGCGCTCGAGAACGCGCAGCGGCTCGCGATCGCGCGGCGGGATCAGGACCGGCTCCTGCTCCTCGCCCAGGCCGCCGAGGAGGCGCTCTGGGACTGGAACCTCGACACGCGCGAGTTCTGGTGGAGCGGCAGCATCCACGGCCTGCTCGGCTCGGGCGGCGACATCGTGCAGAACAACGCGCGGTGGAAGCTCGAGCGCATCCACCCCGAGGACGCCGCCCGCATCGAGGCCTCGCTCGAGGTGGCGCGCGCCGGGGTGGCGTCGTCGTGGAAGGAGCACTACCGGTTCCGGCGCGCGGACGGCTCGTGGCTGCGCGTCGAGGACTACGGCTACTTCCTGCGCGAGGTCAGCGGGCGCGCCTACCGGATCATCGGCGCCATGCGCGACGTGACGGCGGTGTACGACGCGATCGCGCGCGAGCAGCGGGCGCGCGCCGAGGCGGAGCGCGCGAACCGCGCGAAGGACGACTTCCTCGCGATGCTCGGCCACGAGCTGCGCAACCCGCTGGCGCCGATCGTCACGGCGGCGCAGCTCCTCCGGCGGCGCGGCCCCGAGGCCGGCGAGCGCGAGCTCGGCATCATCGAGCGGCAGGCGCACCAGCTGATCCACCTGGTCGACGATCTGCTCGATGTGTCGCGCATCGCGCACGCCAAGATCGAGCTCCGGCCGGAGCGGCTCGAGGTCGGCGTCGCCGTGACGGACGCGATCGACATGGCGCGGCCGCTGATCGAGCAGCGCGAGCACGCCTTGACCGTCGACGTCCCGCGCGCCGGCCTCGAGGTGGACGCCGACCGCGCGCGGCTCGCGCAGGTGATCGCGAATCTATTGACCAACGCCGCGAAGTACACCGAGCCGCGCGGCCGGATCACGGTCACCGCGCACAGGGACGGCGACCGGGACGCAGGCGACGTCGTGATCGCGGTGCGGGACACCGGCATCGGGATCTCCGCGGAGATCTTGCCGACGGTGTTCGAGATGTTCGTGCAGGAGCGCCAGGCGATCGATCGCGCGCAGGGCGGCCTGGGCCTGGGCCTCAGCATCGTGCGCGGGCTCGTCGAGCTGCACGGCGGCACCGTCTCGGCGCGGAGCGAGGGACTGGGCCGGGGCAGCGAGCTCGCGATCCGGCTGCCCGCGATCGCGCGCGCCAAGGCCGCGGCCGCAGCGGAGCCGGAGACGACCGCGCTCGCCGCCGCGCGCGGCCACCGCATCCTGGTCGTCGACGACAACGAGGACGCGGCCGCCATGCTCGCCGATCTGCTCGAGTGCCTCGGCAACACGACGCGGATCGCGCACCACCCGTACGACGCGCTGCGCCTCACGAGCGAGTTCCAGCCCGAGCTCGCGCTGCTCGACATCGGGCTGCCGGAGATGGACGGCTACGAGCTGGCGCGCCGGCTGCGCGAGCTGCCGCCCGCGCGCTCGATCCGGCTGATCGCGCTCACCGGGTACGGCCAGGACTCGGACCGGGCGCAGGCGCAGGCCGCGGGCTTCGACGCGCACTTCGTGAAGCCGGTCGCGATCGAGGCGCTCGACGGGCTGATCAAGCGCCTGTTCGGGGGCGGGCCGGCGCCCCGGACGTAGGCCGGACGTGGGATCTCGTGCATGCGCGAGATCCTGTCGACGGCGCGGCGCGCTTGGCGCATCGTTGGGGCGATGGACGCGTCCCTGCTGATCGGCCTGCTCCTGTTCGCCTGGACGATGTGGGCGGTGCTGTTCTGGGGCAGCATCGCGGCCCTCGAGCGCCACAACCCGTTCAACACGTTCGGGTGGGCGCTCGTCTGGTCAGCCGTCGAGATCGCCGCGTCAGCCGGCATGGCCGGCGCGGGCTTCGCCGGCTACGGCATCCTGATCGCCTGGCTCGTCTTCCTGTTCCGCCTCCTCCTCGGCCGGTACGAGCTCGGGGTCCTGCACGCGATCGGCGTGGTCATCGTGACCGTCGTCGGGCCCTACTTCGTCGCCGACGCCTTCTTCTCGTTCGTCGGCTCGAGTGAGACCTTGCTCATCGTCGCGCTGTACGCCGTGCCGCTCGGGGTGCTCGTCGCCTGGCGCTGGCCGCGCCCCGCCCCCGCGCAGCCGACGAACCTGCCGCCCGCGCGGCTCGCGCGGCTCTGGCGCAAGGAGGCCAAGCCGGCGCCGGCGCCAGCGCCTACATCCGCGCCCGCACCTGCGAAGATCTCTGCCGCCCCGGCTCCCGCCCCGGCTCCCGCTCCGATCGCGCCGCCGCCTGCGCCGCCGCCGCGCGCCGACGGCGAGCCTTCGTTCCTGCGGTAGCGCCGGGACCGGCCGCGCCCCTCTCGGATACAATGGTTCGGTGGCATCACCCGAAAGGTTCGGGTCGTACCTGGTGTACGAGCAGATCGGGAAGGGCGGCATGGCAACCGTTCACCGCGCGGAGCTGGTCACGCCGCGCGGTGATAAGGAAGAGGTCGCGCTGAAGCGGCTCGTCCCGACGACGAAGCCCGAGCTCGTCAAGATCTTCGTCGAAGAGGGCCGCCTGCTCCGCTACCTCTCGCACCCCAACATCGCGGGCGCCCGCGCCGCGGGGCGGCAGTTCGGCACGTACTACATCACGATGGAGTACATCCGCGGCCGGACGCTGAAGGAGCTCGTCGAGCACTGCCGCCAGGGCGTCGGCGCGGTCCCGCAGGCGGTGACGCTCCACCTCGCCGCGCAGCTCTGCGACGCGCTCGATCACGCGCACACCCGGACCGATGGGTACGGCAACCCGCTCGTCATCATCCACCGCGACGTCACGCCCGCGAACCTCCTCATCTCCGAGACCGGCCTCTTGAAGCTCATCGACTTCGGCCTCGCGAAGGCGAAGGGCACCCAGGCCGAGGACTCCGCCGTCGGCGTCATCAAGGGCAAGTACGGCTACATCGCGCCCGAGTACCTCGCCGGCACGATCGATCACCGCGCCGATCTGTGGGCGGCCGGCATCATCATGTACGAGCTGCTCACGAGCCGCCGGCTGTTCGAGGGCGCCGACGCGTACGAGACGATGATGCGCGTGCGCGAGCTGCCGATCCCGCGCCCGTCGCTCGCCAACCCGCAGGTCACGCCCGAGCTCGATCGGATCGTGATGACGGCGCTCGAGCGCGATCTCGATCGCCGCTGGCAGTCGGCCGCGGCGATGCGCGACGCGATCCGCGTGCTGCTCGAGCAGCCCGACAACGCGATGGACAACCAGGGCGTGGCCGACTGGATCCAGTGGGCGTACGAGCAGAAGCCTGGCCGCAAGCCGCAGCTGACGCCGATCGTGCCGATGATGGCCCAGCCGCCCCCGCCCGACACGCCCGAGGCGATGGAGGTGGATGTGGATCTGGATGTGGACCCCGCCGACGCGGTGCGGCTGCCGTGGCTCGCCGCGATCCCGTGGACGCTGCCCAACCTCGTGTGGGCGGCGTGCGCGGGCGCGATCGTCCTGCTCCTCCTCGGCGCGATCGTCTGGAAGATCGTCGGCTAGCCCGGCTACGGCTGATCGCCGGTGAGGCTCGGCAGCTCCTCGAGGTTCGGCACGAGGATGATCTCGATGCGGCGGTTCTGCTCGCGGCTCGTCTCGGTGTCGTTCTTGGCGACCGGATCGAACTCGCCGTAGCCGGCCGCGGCCAGGCTCTTGGCCGGGAACTGCTGCTTGATCATGAACTGCACGACGCTGTTCGCGCGCGCCGTCGACAGGTACCAGTTGTTCTTGAACTCGGAGGTCCGGATCGGCTGGTTGTCGGTGTGACCGGCCACGAGGAACCGGCGGTCCTTGAACTGGAGGAGGATCTTGACGACCTCGGCGAGCGCCGTCTGGCCCTCCTTCGAGAGCTCCGACGATCCGCTCGGGAACAGGATCCCCGACGGCAGCTTCAGCGTCATCTGCCCGTTGCGGAAGACGACCTGCAGCTTGCCCGTGTCGACGAGGGCGCGGAACTTGTTCTGCAGCGCCTTGTACGCGGCGATCCGCTTCTCCGCCGCCTCCTTCTGGCGCCGCAGCTCGGCGAGCTCCTTCTCGGTCGCCTCCTTCTCGCCGCGCATCTTGCCGAGCTCGGACTCCTTGCTCTTGGTCGTCTCGTCGAGGATCCCGAGGCGGCCCTCGAGCTCACGGATCTTCTGGCCGAGCGTCTGCTCGGTGTCCGACGCCTTCTTCCGCGCCGCCGCGAGCTCCGACTCGAGCCGCGCGTTGTCGGCGAGCGCCTTCTGGTACGTCGACTTCTTCACACACCCCGCGAGCGCCACAATCAAGGCCATCACTACCCAGGTAGCTTTTCCCATGGGCGCAAGCTACTCGGGTTCGCGCAGCAAAATCCAGAGTCCTCGTGGCGACAGATCGTCCCGACAGTGCACTTTGCGGTTTCAGCCCAGCGCGGGGAGCCGGCCCGAGATCTGCGCTGTATCAAGGCGCGGGTCGATCATCCTCTGATCCTGATACGGCTCGGCCGTCTCGACGATGCGCCAGCGCCGGCCGTGGTGCTCGGACAGCGCGCAGGCGATCTGCCACATCGTGTGGCGGTCGTTGCCGTCGATCTGGTACAGCCCCGGCGGCGCCGTCAGCGCGCGCGCCAGCGCCGCGGCGGTGTCCGGGAGGAACGAGCACGCCGGCAGGAAGCGCGAGCTGGCGGCGACGTGGCCGTGCTCGCGCGCCGCTCGCTCGAGGTAATCGATCATGTTGTTCGAGCCCGCCGCGTCGCCGATCTGCCAGCCCAGCCGGACCACGGTCGCCTGCGGGTACTGATAGAAGACGCGCGCCTCGGCCACCCGCTTCTCGTAGCCATAGCCGTGCTCGGCGTCAGGCACCGACTCGATCGTGAACGGCCCGACCGCGGCCGGCGAGAACACCATCACCGTGCTCGTGTGGACGAACCGGAGCTGGCGCTGGCGGCAGATCCACGCCAGCTCGCTCGGCCAGTCGTGGTTGACGAGCCACGACTCGCGGTCGCGGCCCGTCGGCTGCGAGGCGATCGCGAGGTTCACGACGACATCGGGCGCCGTCTCGGCCACGAACCGATCCATCGCGTCGTAGCGATCGATCGGCACGGCCGCGCGATCCCAGCCGATGACCTGGTGCCCCTGGCCGCGCAGCTCGGCCAGGAGCGCGCGGCCGACCGTGCCGCGCAGGCCAGTGACGAGGACCTTCACGCGCCGATGGTAGTCGATGACAGTCGACAGGGGGGCCCGCGCGCGCGCGCGCGACGTGGCCAATCAAGGCGGCAGTGGCGAGTGACGCTCGCCGATGTGCTTCAGCAGGAGCTTCACGTCGACCGGCTTCACCAGGTGCAGATCGAAGCCGACGGCCTGGCTCCGGGCCCGATCGGCCGCCGAGCCGTAGCCGCTCAGCGCGATCAGCCAGACCCGCTGGCCGCTCGCGGTCTCGCGGATCCGCGCGGCCAGCTCGTAGCCGTCCATGCCGGGCAGGCCGATGTCGAGGATCGCGACGTCCGGCTGGAACGCGCCCATCACCGCGAGCGCGGCCGGCCCGTCGGCGGCGGCCTCCACCTCGTACCCCAGGACGCCGAGCATCTCCGCCAGCATCCAGCGCGCGTCCTCGTTGTCGTCGACGACCAGGATCCGGGTCTTCGCCGACGCGGGCGCCGGGGCGCGCGGCTCCTCGGCTGGCTCCTCGGCTGGCGCGGCGGCGGCCTCCGGCGGCGCGCCCGCCGCCAGCGACACCGCCGGCAGCCGGACGGTGAAGCTCGCGCCCTGGCCCGGGCCGCCGCTGTGCACCTCCACCTCGCCGCCGTGGAGCTGCACCAGCGAGCGCACGATCGTGAGGCCCAGGCCGAGGCCGCCAGCGGCCCGCGCGCGGTCCTGATAGCCCTGGACGAACAGATCGAACACGCGCGGCAAGAGCGCGGGGTCGATCCCGGCGCCGTCGTCGCGGACCTCGACGGAGACCCGCGCGCCCGCCGGGCGGGCGATCACGGCGATGTGCCCGCCGGGCGGCGTGTGCTTGGCGGCGTTGCCGAGGAGGTTCACGAGCACCTGGATCAGCCGGGCCTCGTCGCCCAGGACGCCGAGCGGCGCGGGCGGCGTGTCGACCTCGAGGTGGTGGCCCCGCGTCTCGAGCTGCGGGGTCACCACCTCGATCGCCTTGTCGAGCGCGTCGCGGAGATCGATCAGCCGCTTCCTCAGCTCGATCTTGCCGTGCGCGATGCGGGACACGTCGAGCAGATCGTCGACGAGGTGCGTGAGGTGCTCGACCTGCCGCTCGATCACCTGGTGCTCGCGCGCGAAGGTCGTGTCGCCCCGCTGCTTGATCAGCTGCAGCGCGGTGACGACCGGCGCGAGCGGGTTACGGAGCTCGTGGCCGAGCACCGCGAGGAACTCGTCCTTGGTGCGGTTGGCCTGCTCCGCGGCGAGGCGCGCGGCGCGCTCCTCCTCGGCGCGCTTCCGCTCGGTGAGATCGCGCGTGACCTTGGAGAATCCGACGAGCGCCCCGGCGCTGTCGTGGATCGCGCTGATCACGACGTTCGCCCAGAACCGGCTGCCATCCTTGCGGATGCGCCAGCCCTCGTCCTCGAAGCGCCCCTCGCGCGCCGCCACCTCGAGCTCGAGCTCGCACTTGCCGGCCCGCACGTCCGCCTCGGGATAGAACACGGAGAAGTGTCGGCCGATGACCTCGTCGGCCGTATAGCCCTTGAGCCGCTCCGCGCCCGGGTTCCACGTGGCGACGCACCCATCCGGATCGAGCATGAAGATCGCGTAGTCCTTCACGCTCTGGACCAGGAGCCGGAACAGCTCGTTGGTCTCGACGAACTTCCGGGTCTGCGTCTCGCGGAGGTCCACGGTCTCGGCGCTGGCCGGCTGTCCCGTCTCGGTGGGTGTCATCGCGGTCTGCCGAACATCATACCGAGCTTCGCCGGTTGCCCATGCTCGACGTGCCTGCTCCGACGCACCTTCCCGCTGTGGCGCAAATGCACAGGGGCGGCGCCGACGCGCCTCGCGCCCGAGAGCAGCGTGACACGTGCGCACAGTGGACCGCCGGGGGAAGGGCGGGGCTGCTAGCATCAGCGCGGATGAAGCTCGTCGTGGTCGCCGCCCTGTCCTTGCTCGCGAGCTGCAAGGACAGACCTCGCGAATCGCCGCAGCAGCCGGCATCGTCGCAGCAGCAGGCACCGCTCGCGCCAGCGCAGCCCGCGGGTGCGGGCGCGCCGGCGGGGCCGGCTGGCGGGGCCGCCGCGGCGCCGCCCGCGCAGAACGTGCCAGACATCTGCCGGCTCGGCCTCGACGCGCTCGACAACGCGACGTGCACGAAGCCGGAGGCGCGCGGGAGCCTCGTCGACGCGAGGAAGGCGATCGCCCACACCTCCGAGACGGTCGGCAAGATCGCGGAGGCCGATCCGCGCCAGCTCCAGGTGATGTGCGCGCAGATGCTCTTGGCGATCGAGCGCGACGCGGCCACGCTGAGCTGCACGCTGGCGATCGACGCGCGTCGGCGGAAGGAGATCACGACGCTGCTCGACGCGTGGTTCGGGCAGCGGACGAAGGTGACGCCGACGGGCGACGCCGCCGCGGACGCCGTGATCGCGCGCATCGCCGCCGTGCGCGATGCCGCCTGCGAGTGCCGGGACGTCGCGTGCCTCGATCGGGTGGACAAGCAGCTCGTCGAGATCGCGGCCATGCCGCAGGCAGCTCCCGAGGCGGCGCGCGCGCTCGGCGTGAGGCTCCTGGAAGACGCGAGCCGGTGCGCGTCGCGCGTGCGGACGTTCGGCGATCAGTCGCGCTGACCGGCCGCGCGCTCGACGGTCAGCTCCGAGCGCACCTCGATAGGTGGCAAGAATATGCTCTCCAGCACAAGCGTCATTCGGCGAGATCACGAAACCGGATGGCTGGGCAGTCCATGTTAATTCTTGGTCCGCATCGTTCGGCGATTTTGACTGAGTGGTATTTGGCCGAATAAGCTTGAACGGGGTCGCTCGAACGCCATCGGTCTTGACGGAGCGACGCGTGCGTGGTCTCGTACTGAACGCGAGGCCGGCGCGACTCACGCGCATGGAACCTCGGCAGGAAGGAAGAGGAGGCGTGAAGAAGACCGTGCTCTTGGTGTCGGCGCTCGCGCTCGCATTGGCGATTGGGATCAGGGGATCGACGAGCGAAGCGCAGACGCCGCCGAAGATGTGCGCAACGGAGTATCCGAAGCACAAGACGAGCGTCCCGTCGGATTACCCGTACGACAGTGAAGATGCGGCGTTTCGCGTGCTCGTAGACGAATACAGGAACTTCACCTTGCGAAAGGAGTCGAATCGCGCGCGAGCGACCAGCGGCCCGTGCGAGGAGACCGGCTGGCACACGAAAGTCAGGGCCACGTACAAGAGGAACGGCCGGGATGCGTTCTATCCCGCGTCTCTTGTCGGCTGTCCGATCTGCAAGGACACCTCGTCGGGCCCCGAGCTCTACGAGAAGTGGGGCATCAGGTAACGCGCATCGGTGCGGTCAGGAGAACTCTCGTGAGGAGAATCATGAACAAAACGATCATCGTGATCTGTCTCGCCGCTGCTGCGATCGTGGCGCTCTCGCTCTCGACGGGCACGGCCACTCGCGCGCAGCAGGCCAAGAAGACCTGCGAGACCGAGTATCCTAGGAACCTCAAGAGCACGCCCTCGGGCTACTCCTTCGATAGCCAGAGCGACGCGTTCCGGGCGATGCAGCGCGAGCTCGAGGAGGTGAACCTCGAGGAAGAGTCCAAGTACAGCGCGAGCGGCGGTGCCTGTGGGTCGAATGGCTGGCAGGTCAAGGTCCGCGCGACGTGGAAGAAGAACCGCGGGGACGCCGGCCGGCCGGGTTCGTTGATGGGATGCCCGATCTGCGAGGACGCTTCGTCGGAGCCGAAGACATACGAAAAGTGGCGGATCTCCTATGACGACTAGCGGCGTGGCGGATCTGGCGAACCTGCTGGCGAGCGGATCGTCGCGCGATCGCGCCGAGTGGCTGTTCCGGGCCCTCTACGCCGCTCCGGCCAGCCACGCGCTTGAGGTCGCGCGGTTCGCGCTGAGCCGGTATCTGCCGATCTTCCGGTCGAAGCATCCCGCGATCGTGTGGCCCGCTGAGTTGCTCGCCGATCCCGGGGCGTGGGTCGAGAAGCACGAAACTGGGCTCGTCGACGATCCGGATCACGACTCCGCGGACACTTCGTTCCGCCATGGCCTGCACGCCTTGCTGGTGGCGTGGGTGCACCGAGACGACCACGCCCAGCGCACGGCGGCAGCGGTAGTTGCGATCCGGACAGCGCGCAGCGCCTTCCAGACCAATGTCTGGGCGGCCGACGATCCCGAAGCGTTCACCGCCTGGGCCACCGGCGATCTCGTCAACGCGCGGCGCACTCTCGAGGACAACGCTGCTGCGGCGGCCGTCGGCGAGCGCGAGTGGTTGGCCGTCGTCGGCCGACTCGCGACCCCGGCGGCTTCGCCCGGCGCGCTCGACGCGGCGCTCGAGCGCTGGCGGGCGCGGGATCACGCGCTGCTCTGACCGCGGCGCTTGCGGCGCGAGGCTCGCCGCGCCGAGCGAGCGGGCGCCAGCAGGCGCCGGTCAGCTCCGGGTCAGGAGGGGCGAGGTCAGGCCAAATCCTCTGAACCACTCGAAGAGGGTCGCCTTCGGGATTCCGACCGCGGCGCTGCGCTCGTGCCAGCTCATCGTCTCCCAGCCACGGACACGGCCGATCGCCGCCAGCCGGTCCGCCACGAGCCGGAGCCCGATGAAGTTGTCGCGCCAGTCGTGGTTGCACAGCACTTGGCGGTTCTTGGGCGTGAGATCGGCGAGCCGGAACGCGGCCCGGCGCTCGGCGAGCAAGCGATCGAGCAAGCCCGGCACGTCACCGGGGCGCATCCCGAGCGGTCGGATCCAGATGTGCTGCAGCTGCTCCAGCTGCACCGCCTGCTTCAGCGCATCGAGCGCGAGCAGCCGCCGCGCGACGGCTGCCGTCGGCGCGACCACGATCACCCGGATGTGGTGATCGCGGGAGAACGCCGCCCCGCAGAACGCCGGATCGAGCGGCGCCTTGATCGCGTCGAGCCGGATCAGGAGAGACGAGCGCGCGGCGCGCCGGAGGAGCTCACGCTGCGCGCCCCGGTCGTCGGGCAGCGCGGTGAGCTCGACGAGCGCGCGGCGCCGGCGTAGCGAGACGGCGTGGATCGCGCGGCCGAGCCGATCCAGATCGCACCCCGTCTCGCCAGTGATCAGGAGGGGATGGGACTGCTTCACGGCATCGACCAGGACCTGGTCGGGCGTGGGCACGAAGCTCGTCCCGACGATGTCCGCGATGATCGGCCGCTGCGCGCGCATCTCCTCGTTCATCGCGAGGAACGTCAGCGGCGCCGCGGTGAACGTATCACCGGGGTGAAGCTCGAGCACGTCGACGCGCCGGTCGCCGAGGTACAGCCCGTTGGTGCTGTGCGCGTCATGAACGCGCAGCCGCGCGCCCGTGCGCACGAACGCGCAGTGCAGCGCCGAGAGGTCGGCCCCAGGGACGGCGACATCGCGCTGCCGAGAGGCGCCGAGCGTGAACACCAGCTTGTGCGGCAAGACGTACTCGCGCTCACCGTCGTACACGCGGAGCGCGGTCACGACGTCGGGACCCTCGAACCACGCCCCGCGATGTACCTCGTCGAGCGGCTCGGTCTCGACGGGCGTCTGGGGCGCGGCGCAGGCAACGGGCTCGTCGGGCGGAGGCGGGGGCCAGGGCAGAGGCACCTCGATAGAGGGCATCAATATGCTCTCCCGCACAAGCGTCATTCGACGAGATCGCGAACTGCTGCCTCCTGGATGGCTGGCCAATCGACATTAATTCTTAGTCTATGTCGTTCGGCGATTTTGACTGAATGCTATTTGGCCGAATAAGCTTGAACGGTCGCGCGAATCCTGCAGAGTAGCGACCCACGATGATCGGGCACACGATCCTCGAGTTCAGGATCGAGAAGCAGCTCGCCCAGGGCGGCATGGGCGCGGTGTACCTCGCCCGGCACGTGCGCCTGCCGCGGACGCTCAAGGTGATCAAGGTGCTGCTCCCCGCGTACGCAGGGAGCGACGTGCTGCGCCAGCGCTTCCACCGCGAGGCCGAGGCTGCCTCGCGGCTCGATCACGAGCGCATCCTCGGGATCGACAACTTCGGTGAGCTCCCCGATGGCCAGCTGTTCATCATGGTGCCGTATCTCGAGGGGCAGCCGCTCGACGCGTACCTGCGCGCGCGGGGCGGCCGGCTGACGCCGCACCGCGCGCTGCACCTCGTCGTGCAGCTCTGCGACGCGCTCGATCACGCGCACGCGCACGGCATCGTCCACCGCGATCTGAAGCCGGGCAACGTGTACGTGGTCGCGACGAACGCCAACCCGTACGCGCTGAAGCTCCTCGATTTCGGCATCGCCAAGATCACCGGCGAGGGTGCGGGCGATCCCGTGACCTACAGCGGCGCCGCCATCGGAACTCCCTCCTATATGGCGGTAGAGCAGTACGAACACGCAGACGAGGTGACGCACCTCGCCGATATCTATTCGCTGGCGATCGTGGTCTGGGAGCTGGTGACGGGCCGGCTGCCGTGGCAGCACCCGGATCACGCGGTCCTCTATTACCTGCAACGCACGGTGATCCCGGAGCGGCCGCCCGCGGACGTGATGCCGCCAGCGTGGGCCGAGGTCCTGCTCGAGGCGCTGAGCGTCGACCCGGCCGCGCGTCCGAGATCGGTGCGTGAGCTCGCCGTGGCGCTCGCCTCGGCGCTGCCGGCCGTGGGGGGCTTGCCGAGCGGAGCCGAGATCCTCGCGGATCTGGCGCCGCACTTCGTGCAGAAGGCGGCGTCGGACCTCGAGACGGTGCGCAACGTGGCGGAGGTGAACCGCATCGGGCCGCTCCTGTGGCCGGCGCGCGAGACGGCCCCGGGGTCGCCGCGCGGCGTGGCGGCAGCGACAGCGCGGCGCGGCGCGGCGACCGCAGCGGCAGCCGCGACTCCGCGCGAGGTCGCGGCGGCGGCGAAGCCGACGACGTTCTCGGCCGCGACCGGCGTCGTGAGCGGGCCGAGCGAGCCGGGCGCCGGGCAGCGAGGGTCGCGCTGGAGGGTCGCACTCGCGACGATCGGTGCGGCTGCGCTGGCGGCGATCACGACGGGCACGATCGCGGCGAGGATCACGTCGAATGGAGCGCCGCCAGCGGTGCCGGCGGCGGCGGCGAGCGTCGCGGCCCCGCCTCGCGCGGACTCGCCAGTGCCAGCGGCGGCATCGCAGCCTGCGGCGGTAGCAACGATTCCAGCAGCGACGCCGGCATCGGCGCCAGCCGCGGCATCGGCGCCGGCCGCGGCATCGGCGCCGGCCCAGCCGAGCGCTGCGCACGAGAAGCCGAAGGCGCCGATGCCGCCGATGGTGCCATCACGTGACGCGGCGCGCGGTGCGCGACCGCCGACTCGTAAACAGTCCATAGATCCCGACGACGTCTCCGGTGCGGAGGAGTGAGCATGGCCATGCGGTTCTGGATCCTCATCGCGCTGCTCCTGTACGTGCTCGCCACGCCTGCGTGGGCAGACGATCCGGCGCTCGCGCCGCCGAAGGCGCTCGGCGCTCGGCTCCACTTCAAGCAAGGCAACCGGCTGTACCGAGCTCGCAAGCTCGAGGAGGCGATCGCTCAGTACCATGCCGGCGCCGCGATCGAGCCAACGCCGGTCTTCGACTACAACCTCGGCCAGTGCTACCGGAAGCTCGGCAGGCGCGCCGACGCGCTCCGGCACTACGAGCGGTTCCTCGAGAGCGGCCGGCCCACGGGCGAGCTCCGCGACCTCGTGGCCGGCTTCGTGCGCCAGCTACGCGAGGAGCTGACGCCGAAGGCCACGGCGCAGCCACCGGCCACGATCACGCCTGCGCCCGCGGTCACGCCTGCACCCGCGCCTGCGCCTGCACCTGCGAGACGCGCCGGAGCCACGCCGAGTCCGGCCGCAACGCTCTCGTCCTCGGCCGTCGCTCGACGCGAGCGGTGGTACGCCGACCGGCTCGGTTGGAGCCTCGTCGCTGGCGGCATCGCTGTCGCCAGCGGCGCGCTGTATCTGCGCGCAAGCGCAGTCGGCCTTCACGACGACGCTGGGCTGACACCGGACGAGGGCCGACGAAGCGAATTGCACGACGCGGCGCAACTCCGCAACATCGTCGGCGTGGCGCTCGGAGCTGGGAGCGCGCTGCTGCTCGCGGCCGGCGCGATCAAGCTGGCGGTCCACCGCGGTGGGCCAGAGCGCGCCAGGGCCGCGTCGTTGCGCTTCGCCATCTCCGAGCGTGGAGTCGCCGTGCTCGGCCAGTTCTGAGGACACCTCCGAGAGAAACCCCGACGGAATCACACACACATGACGAGGACTGCAACACACATGACGAGGCGCGAACGACGACGACGCTCGAGCCACGCACACGCGCGCTCCGGCAACGGCATCCCTGCTTTGTGCTGGATCATCCTGGCTGCGGTGACGGCCTGGGGCTGCCTCCCACCGGTGCAGGCCGTCCAGTGCGTCGAGGACGCGAACTGTAGTCGCTTCGCGGGTGGAGCCTGCCGCACAGCTCCGTCGGGCCACCGATGGTGCTCGTATACCGACGTAGACTGCCGGAGCGGCTATCGATACTCGGACCTGGACGTCGGTGATGGCGTGGCGGGTCAGTGTACCGAGGTCACGTACGATCTCACCGTCACCGTCGAGGGCAACGGCGCAGGCGCCGTCTCGTCGATGTCAGGATCGATGTCCGGCGATGGCGCGTGCGCGTTCGGCGCCTGCACCCGCTCGTTCCTCGAAGGCACGCGCGTCGAGCTCGCGGCGGAGGCCAGCGCCGGAGCCTTCCTCGGCTGGGCGCAGGAGTGCCGGGGCCCCGGCTCCTGCGCCATGGTGATGGACCGCGATCGCGCCGCGACGGCGCTCTTCGGGACACCGGGGCACCCGCGCTGGGTGAAGCAGGTCGGTGGCACCGGCTGGGACGGTGGGAGCGGCGTCGCGGTCGACGGCGACGAAAACGTGATCGCCGTCGGAGTCTTCTCCGGGTCGCTGCAGATCGGTGACTTCACGCTCACGAGCACAGGCTACTCCGACGTCTTCGTGATCAAGCTGAACGGGCTCACCGGCGACGTGATCTGGGCAAAGCACTTCGGTGGCCTCCAGAGCACTGGGAGGCTCGGGAACACTGCGGGTGGCCGAGCCGTGCGGATCGATGCCTCGAACAACATCTATGTCATGGGATACTTTGCCGGGGGAATCGATTTCGGCGGCGGTGAGCTGCGCTCCGCCGGGCTGGACGTGTTCGTGCTGAAGCTGACAGCTGGAGGCGATCACGTATGGTCGCGCCAGTTCGGCGGAGCCGGGTCCGAAGAGGGGGAGGCCCTCGCCGTGCGAGGTAATGCCATTGCCTTCGTGGGCCGCCAATCGGCGACGACTAGTTACTACAGCTACATGTTTGTCGTGAGGATGACGACGGATGGCGAGCTCATCTGGAGTAAGTCGTTGGGCGGAGCGAATTATGTCCACGGACACGACGTGGCGCTCGATAGCAGCGAAAATGTGCTGGTCGTCGGAGAGTTCAGGCAAACAGTGGACTTTGGCGGCGGAACGCTGGTTGCGAGCGACTCGGACGTGTTCATAGCGAAGTACGCGGGACCAACCGGTACCCATCTGTTCTCGAAAAGATACGGAGGTATGCAGGGTGACGCGGCGATCTCGGTCGCAGTGGACTCCTCGGACAACATCGTTGTCGCTGGCAACTTTTGTGGCGCCGTGGATTTCGGTGGGCCTGTGCCGTTGGGGGTCGCCAGCGAGCGAAACATCTTCGTTGCCAAGTACACGCTCGCTGGCGCACATCTATGGGCCAAGTCATTCCGGTCGTCAGGCACCGGAGACCAGAGTACGAAATCGCTGGCGGTCGATGGCATGGGAGACGTCGTACTCACCGGTGAGTTCTGTGGCACGATCTCTTTCGGCGGCGCCGAAATGTCGGCGGCCGGCGAGTGCTTTGGCATATTCGACATCTTTGCAGTGCGTCTCGCCAACGCGAACGGCAGCCATGTAAGCTCCGTACGCGCTGGTAGTCGCGTGCGTTTGGTTCACATCGCACTAGCTGTAGACGGCAGGCTTTATCTCGTCGGCGATTTCATTGATTTTGCTGAGCTGGGAGGAAAAAGCGTGACGCCGGTGGGCGTTACCGATGGGTATATTCTGGCGCTGGCGCCACTATGAGCCCGTCATAAGTAAGATCTTAAGCGGAAACCGCGTGTTTTCTCGATCGCTTACGAGGCGGCTGTGTGGAGCGACGCGCGTACGCCGCTTGGGCTGCTCGTCGAGCATGGCCATAGGCGGCGCCGAGCGGTCGCTGCGGCCGCGCGCAAGAGCGAGGCCTCGATGAGAGCCGCAGTGCCGATCACGCAGCGCCAGCTCGCGCGTAATCGGAAAGACACGCATCTCAGCTTAAGATCCTACCTATGAGCCCGTATAGGTCAGCTCGAGCGATGGCACGCTCGACGGCTTGAGTGGCGTGATCAGCACCCGCTTGGCCTTGGCGAACGACTCGAGCAGATCGAATGTGCAGCCCTCGCTATCGATCACATCGATCACCACTGGGCGCCGCACGTCGGTCTCGAACACCGCCTCCGCCTGGTCGACGAACTCGACGAACCGTGGCGCCAGCGGTGCCGCGCCGCTCTGGACCGCGAGCACCAGCGGGGTTCCCGCTCGGTGTGCGCGTACGTCGTGGTGATGCAGGGCATCACGCGATTGAGGTGCGACACCTTTCCACTCTGCGTGAATAACGAGGTCCACACTTCCTTCGCCTGGTTGTCGATGTACTCTCCTCGGCGACGATACGCCGCACTTCGAGCGTGTACTTCTCTTCGAGCAGGCCAAAGCGCCGCGTCGACCGGTGCAATCGCGGGCACGTCGACGGCACGGTACAGCTTACGTGTCACGGAGATTTCGCCGAACGGCGTCTCCACCGTGCGCGTGCTCGTGCGCACGTGCGGTCGTGCGACACCATCGGCACCAACTACCTCGACCGGCTGCTCGGCCGCGCAGCGTGCGTCAACGTGCGATTGGAGCAACCCGCGGATGAACTCGGTGCCTCCTTGGCCAGCAGGCGTTCGATGTCGCCGAGCGGCGCGCTCAGTCGCACCGGACAGATCTGGCCCCGTTAAGGTGTCGAACTACATGGTTGGGGGGCGGAGCGTATCGCGCGCGAACCTCCGCGCGCTGATGGGGTTGAAGAATCACGACGATCTGGTGTAGAGAGCAGGCCACGATTTCTTGGCAACCCTTGATCGGGGTGCCGATAAGTCGGACAGTCTTTGAAGGAGTGTCTGGAGATGGGAAGCTGGTCCTTGGCGCTTGCGCCTGTATTTGTCGCGGGCTGCGTGCTCGCACCTTCAGGGGTGTCGTCGGTGGGTTCGTTTGGGGGCGGCCCGGGCACGAGTTCGGCCGGAGCCGCCGGCCAGATCACGGTGCCGAACCTGTTCGGGCTTCCGAAGGAGCAGGCAATCGCCGCGCTCCGACGAGCCGGCTACCAGGGCGACCCGACCGAAGACGGCAGCCTGTGCGGCAGCGTGGTCGACGGCCGCGTGATCGAGCTCGGGCAGGTCTGCTACCAGCATCCGCCCGTGGGTCGGCTTCAGGGCGCGCGGCTGCCGATCTCGATTCGAGTGCAGCGCGAGAGCCCCTGGCACGGCAACGAGGGCAAGGTTACGGAGTGGCGCCTCATGCCGACACTGGTCGGGATGACGGTCGAGCAGGCGCAGGCGCGGCTCAAGCAGGTTGGGTTCCCGCGGGAAGACCTCGTGCGGGTGACGTGGATCGATGAGCCCGGGTGCCGGCCGCTCACGGTGTGCCGCACGGAGCCTATGCCGCTGGAGCGCGCCGGTGTGAACAGCGTGCAGGTCGTGTTCGCGAGGCGCGATACGGACGCGAAGGAGGACTCGCCGGAGGTCGCCGGCCGACCGTCGGCCACCGTCGACCAGAAGCCGGCGCAGCCGAAGCAGCCGGCGCAGCCGAAGCAGCCGGCGCAACCGAACCTGGGCGATCTCTTCTGAGGGGGCTGGCGATGAGGAAGCAAGTTCGAATTGTCATTGCCGTGGCGATCGTCATCCTCGCAGGGACGATCGCCGGCGTGGTCTCCGCCGATGACGCCTCCGATCGCGAGGCGCTGATCCGAGAGATCGACGGGCTGCTGGGCAGCGCGGCCTCCGACCTCCGGGGCGCCGCCGGCTCGGGCTCCGGCTCGAGCGAGGTCCAGAGCGCGCGCGGGCGCGTCCGGCAGGTCAAGGACAAGCTGTCTTCGCTCGAGCGCGTGCGCGGCAGCGACGACCGGGCGAGCAACTACGTCGGTCGGTTCCCTCGCTACGTGGAGGACTTCGATCGCGCCGCGGAGGCGCTCGTGCAGATCAAGGTCAACCAGCGCACGCTGGCCGACCTGCCGCGCCGGTGTCAGGACCTCGATCGCCAGCTCGTCGAGCAGGCGAACCGGTTCGCGCAGGACAAGGACGGCGATCGGATCGAGGAGCTGCGGCGGCTGGCGCTCGACGCCGGGAGCAAGGCCGAGGACTGGTGGCGCGACGCCGGGCGCAAGCGCGACGAGATGAGGCGGTGGGAAGACGACGCGCGGCGGTTCTCGGTCTCGGACGGGCAGTGGTCGGCGGTGACGAGCAACCTGCACGACGCCGTGGCGCGCTCGCTCGAAGCGTGGATGCGCGAGCTCGCGGACGTCGAGCGTGAGTGCAAGAACCTCCGGCAGCGGGATCGTCACCCCGAGGTCGAGCGCGTGCTGCGGGATCTCGCGGGCACCGCGAAGGGCAAGGACGCCCTCTACCAGCAGTTCGAGGAGCGGCTCAAGCGGGCCGAGTCGGCGATCAAGGATCTGGCGAGCGACTCGTCGGCGAACCAGCTCGGGGACGCGCGCGACGCGGTCAGTGAGATCGAGCGCCTCGTCCGCGAGGTGGACGCGGTCAAGGGCAGCGACCGGAAGGCGAACCAGATCGCGTCGCAGTGGCCGGAGTACGTGCGGTCGTTCGCGCCAGCGGCGACCGCGCTGCAAGGGCTCAAGGCGGCACAGTTCCAGCTCGATGGAGTGCCGGCGAAGTGCGAGACGTCGACGCGGGACCTGGCGGCGCAGCTCAAGAAGTTCATCGACGACAAAGATCCGGACGGGCTGACGGAGGGGCCGAAGCTCGCGGAGGAGGCTGGCGAGAAGTACACGCGCGCGCTCGCCGCGATGGAGTCCGCGCGGCCGACGCTGCGCGAGCTGGTCACGGCGGCGGTGTCGTTCGATCCGCGCGACGATCGGTGGAACCCGCTCAAGCGGCAGGTCAAGGAGGCGGCGGACCGGATGTACGAGCACTGGGATAAGGCGACCCGGGCGGTCCACGACAAGTGCGACGGCCTCGCGAAGGGGCGTCGCAACCCGGACATCGAGCGCTTCCTGACGGCCCTCGGCGGCACGACGCAGAGCGAGCTCAAGGACCTGCAGGACCAGGTCGCAGCGTGGGAGCGGGACGCCCGCGACATCTATGTCCTGGACTGCAAGGACATGCAGGAGCTGTGGGACGCGTGGTGCTCGGTCGAGATCGAGCCGAACGAGGATCCGGAGATCGGGGTGGTGGCGCAGAAGGCGGCCGAGATCATCGATCGCGAGTCGCGGCGGATCGACGGGGTGCTCGCGCGGATCGGCCCGCTCAAGGAGACGGCGCGCAAGCTCGGCGCGAAGGCGAAGTACCGCGACGCGGTCGCCGAGATGACCCGCGAGATCGAGAAGCATCAGGGGCGGCTCGAGAAGCTCAAGCGGAAGAACGGCGAGTGGCGGGGCAACAACCACCCGGCGTCGCAGTTCACGAAGACCTACGGCCAGCAGGCGCACGACAAGCTGGCGAGCCAGTACCGATGTAACGTGTACGACCAGTCTGGATACCCCGGTCTCGGCAAGGGCCGGCCCGACTGTGTGGTCGTCAACGTTGGGAGCAGCAACGCTTGCTGGATCTACGAATTCAAGCCGCAAGGTTACAACGGGCACGATCCCCTGCCCGCGTACAAAAAGAGCGTCTCGGACTACTACACAGAGATGATGCGCAAGAATGAGACTCCAGCCTCGAACCTCGGCGGAGCCGCGTTCCAGGCGCTCGTAGAGGCGCACTGCCGTGAGGACCCATCGAAGTCCAAGAAGGAAGACCGCATCAACTTCCGCACTGATTTCGGCTTCTATGATCGCTGCACCCAGCGCTACGACTGCACCCAATGACTCATTGGGCAGAAGTTCCCAGCTTCGGCTGCTTCATCTACTTCGAGCGCGAGCCCGTGGAGGCGGCGGGCCTCTTGATCGAGGCGCTGGTCACCGATCTCGGGCTTGGCGGCGACGTCAAGATGGCCACGAAGGGGCGGTGGCGAGGGCTGGATCGCAAGGCTGTCAACGCAGCGATCGCGTCACCTGCTACGCGCGCGATCTCGCTCCTGGTAGGTACGCCCTTGGACGTTCGGCTCGGCGGTTGGATCGAACTGCACTTGCCGCCGCCGATCGGCGAGATCGCTCGCGAGTCCACTGTGCCGCCGCTTGGCTGGTTTGCAGCAGAATCGCAGCGCTGGCCGGAGGCTACATTCGTCGTAGCCGCCCGCCGGTGGCTCCAGCTTGCCGCGAAACACGCGGCGCCGATATCGGGTGGCGTGCTGGCTGCCGCGGATCTTCGCAATGCCAAGGTCGAGATCGCGCAGGAGTTCGAGACATACCCCGGGGAGGTGCCGGATCGCAGCCCGACCTCGTTCCGAGGCAGGATGGAGCAGGAACCGCCCGACTATCACCTAAAGACCAAGCTCCGCCGGGTCTACCCGATCACGCTGCTCGGCCCGCGTCTCGCGTCGCAAGTCGATGTCGGTGCGCTGCAAGACGCCGGTGCAACGAACGTCGAGTCGATCAATGGCTCGATCATCTTCGACTCGACGCGCTCGCTGATCGAGGCGTGGTCACCGGAGTTCCTCGCGACGACGACGGCGCTGCGCCGGCTGCTCTGGCCGCTCTCGACGCAGAACCCGGTGGACGATCCCGACGCAAAGCCGAAGCGTCGACGGTGATCCCGCCCGGCGGAGTGACGCACGGGCGCGAGGTGGCTGCGGTGAGTGACGTCTAGGTCCAATGCCGATCAGATAGCCCGCTAGCCCCGCTATGAGCCCGTATGAGCCTGTAGCTGTTAGCTGAACAATGATCGGTTGCTTCGTGAAGGCAGAGAACTAGGGGTGCTATAAAATGAAGATCTCTTTCTGGGCCGGCTGTTCTGGTCGCTCTCGACACAGCACCCGCTGGACGACCCGGACGCGAAGCCGGGTCGTCCAGGCTAGATGATAGGTCCGGTCAAGTCAGAGGATGATCGGTGCGCAGGTCGAGACGCCCGCGCCGACGATCTTACGGCCCCCGGAGTCGGTCTTGCCGACCATCGCGCCGGTAGCGGTGCTGAACTGGTAGACGTAGGTCTGTTGCTCGTTGGACTTCTGCAGGAACACCCAGAACGAGCCGCCGTGGAACGCGAAGGCCCACGCCGAGGGCTGCGACGAGTCGTTCAGCACGGTCTCCGGGAACATCTGCACCTCGGAGCCGGTCGTCTTGTCGAGCTTCCCGATGCGCGCGGACATCGTCGTGGTCTGCGGGAAGAAGCCCCACAGCTCGGCGTTGCCGGTGCCGGTGAGCTCGGGCCAGCCGGCGACGGTGCGGACGTTGGTCGCCTGGAACGTGGTCAGGTTCACCCTCGCCAGGGTCGACGATCCGCCGGTGGAGGGGCCGGAGCCGCCCGCGATGAACAGCGAGTCGGCCTGGCCGCCGACCTGGTCCGTCGAGAAGCCCATGCCGAAAACCTTGAGGCCGTTCGTGTTCGGGACCCACGCCGACTTCGTGCACGCGAGGTTGTTCTTCGTCTCGACGCGGAACAGCTCGCCGTTGTTGTAGAGGACCCACGCGGTCGCGTCGCGCGCGATGCCCATCGAGAACGGCGTCGCGCTGCTCGACGGCTGGCACGGCAGCGTGCCGAGATCGTTGAACGTCTTCGTCATCGGGTTGAACTGCAGGAGCTTGCGGTTCTGATCGACGGCGTAGATGAGCTTCGCCTCGTCGGGGCAGCCATCTCCGGCGGGAGGGCCGTCGTCGTCGCCGCCGTTGCCGCCATCGCCACCGCCACCGCCGCCGCCGTCGGGGCCGCTGTCCGGATCGCGCCGCGTCGGGCCGCACGCCATAAGGAGGAGCGCGAGCGCCAGCACTTTGCCTAGGTTCCGCCTCATGCTGCGCACGCTAGCACTTTCGGGAGCGGCATCCTCCCGAAATGCGGTGCGGGCGGCCTAGCGAGGGCGGCGGCGGCGGCCCCGCAGCGTGAGGGCGAGCACGGCCAGGCCGGCGGCGAGGCCCTGCGAGGAGCCGGTGCTGCAGCCGCCCTCGGTGCCGGCGGTGCCGGGATCGGGATCGGGGTCGGTCCCCTCGCCGGCGAGGACGAGGTCGGCGCACTGGAAGTAGAAGGAGTTGTACGGGACCACGGTCGTCATGACCTGGATGAGCTGCAGCGTGCAGTTCGTGCAGGCCATGTTCGGCAACGTGATCTGCTGGGTGTAGCGGCCGCCGCCGCGGTCGACGATCTGGTCGGCGAGCGTCTGCGGGAAGTTGTCGTCCGGACGGCTCGGGTCCTTGAACGAGTCATTGCCGTTGTCGTCGAACGCGATCCGGTAGTGGCCGGGGTGATCGACGGTCTCGTTCCACTCGACGGTGATCGTCTCGCCGGGCCGGTACGTGGTGACGTTCGTGCCGCGTGTCGAGCCGGCGGCACCGCACGGCCCCGTCTTCTGCTCGAGCGTGCGCGGCTTCGGCGACATCAGCTCGATATGAGCGTGTGCGGCGGTGGCAGTCCCGAGGAGGCCGATCGCGGTGAGGGCGGAGAAGCGCAGGGCGCGGCGCATGGGCCACGGAGGATGCACGAGAACGGGCGCGCGCGTCCCCCGCAGCAGAACGGGCGGTGATCCAGGCAACGCCCGCCGGGGCGCGCGTCCTCCCGGACGCTGGTGCACACGCCCGCCGTGGCGCCGTCCTCCCGGCCGCTGGTACCTCACCGCAGCGCGCTGCGCGCCCGCCTCTACGCCGCGCGGGCCGGCGCGGCGCGGACGCTGGTGCGCGCCCGCCGGGCCGCGTGCCCTCCCGGACGCTGGTGCGCGCCCGCAGGCCCGCGCGTCCTCCCGGACGCTGGTGCGCGCCCGCCGGCCCGCGCGTCCTCCCGGACGCTGGTAGTGAGCGACTCCTGCGCCCTAATAGGCTGACGACATTCACTCCGATTTTTACTGGCACCTACCCTTGCTCGTCGCTGGCGATGACGCGTACTGTTCGGAACATCGGCGGCGATGAGAAACGATTCGCTGGCAGAAAACGTCTGATTGACTAAACTATCGCTAACTTCTCGTATCTCCTCCTGAACGTTGATATGTATGCAGGAGTCCCTGAGGCAGAAGTACTCAGGATTTTGATTAGATGTGACACTCAGTCACAGAGTTTTGCAATCGCGTTGCGGAAATTGCTATGACGCGGCATGGCGAAAATCACATCTCCTATCCTGATTGAGACCACAACCCGATACGTTTGATTCTCGGTTTTGTCCCACCCTCGCCTCCGCTCGAAGTACACGAGACGACTGATTTTGTGGGACCGCTTACTAGCCTGAGATGAATTATTCCGCGGGTGGCACGCGCGAACCCTTCGATTGGCCGTGCTCGCCTGCGCTGACAGCACTGAGGCGTCCAGCTGCGCGAGTTGTGCATTTTGAATGGCATTGCTCGTGAACACGGCCGCGGCCATGACGCAAACGCGTACCGCGAAGATGAAGTGGATGCGGGGCGCTCTCCTGGTGGCTGCAATGGCGGCCTGCCAGTCGAGTGGACCCAATGAACCCAAGGATGATCTCAACGCGAACCCCGACATCGTCGAGGCGATGGCTGCGATGCCCGAAGCGCGGGTGCTGCAGACCTCTGACGACGGCGTGCCGCAGTTCATCGTTGGCGAGCTCGGCAAGATCGACGCCTCGCAGGAGGCCGGCCTCCTCGCGAACGACTCCAGCCTTCGCGCTGCGCTGCCGCCCATCCTCAAGGCGTTCCGCCTCGAGAACAAGGATCTCCTCCTTCGCAAGATCAGCACCGACGAGGTCGGCGGTCGCCACTATCGCTACGCGCAGGTGTTCAACGGCCTCCCGGTCGTCGGCGCCGAGCTCGTCGTCCACGTCGACATCAAGGGCGCGATCACCGGCATCAACGGCACGGCGCGCGGCGACATCTCGCCGACGCTCGGCGCCACCGCGATCGCCCGCGGCACGGGCGTCGTCAACATCGAGAACGACACGCGGTGGGCCGGCATGACGGACCGCACCATCCGCGAGGCGCGCCTGGTCTACATCCAGACCCAGGCGGGCACATTCCACAAGGCGTACGAGCAGATCGTCCAGGGCTTCCGCGGCCAGGATCCGGTCCAGGACAAGGTCTACGTCGACGTCGACACGGGCGCGGTCCTCGAGCACCACCCGATGGTCCAGCACGCGCGCAACCGCAGCACGTACAGCGCGAACAACGGCACCTCGCTGCCGGGCACGATCAAGCGCACCGAGGCGCAGGCCCCGACCGGCGACAACGCCGTCGACCAGGCGCACCAGGGCGCCGGCGACACGTACGACATGTACAAGGCGCTGTTCAACCGCGACGGCATCGACAACGCCGGCATGCTGATGATCAGCTCGGTGCACTACTCGACCAACTACTGCAACGCGTTCTGGAACAACACCCAGATGGCGTACGGCGACGGTAGCGGCGCGAGCTGCACCAACCTGACCGCGATCGACGTCGCTGCGCACGAGATGACCCACGGCGTCACCTCGCGCGAGTCGAACCTGACGTACAGCGGCGAGTCCGGCGGTCTGAACGAGTCGCTCTCCGACATCTGGGGCGGCGGCGTTCAGGCGTGGATCGACGGCGGCCGCGACGCCGCGGCGCCGTTCGACATGCCGGTCTCGAACAACGTGTTCCTGATCGGCGAGGTCACCCTGCCCCCGTTCCTCCGCTCGATGTGCGACCCGGTCGCCGACGGCGTGTCGAAGGACGTCTGGTCGTCGAGCCTCGGCGGCGTCGACGTGCACTACAGCTCGGGCCCGAACAACCTCACGTTCTGCCTCCTCTCGAAGGGCGGCATGCACCCGCGCGGCGCGACCACGAACATGGTCACGGCGATCGGCATCGAGAAGGCGCTCCGCCTCTACTACAAGGCGAACGTCGACATCCTGACGCCGAGCTCGAACTACGCGGCGATGCGCGCCGCGATGCTCACGGCCGCGCAGCAGCTCGGCTACTCCCAGGCGGAGCAGGACTCGGTCGGCTGCGCGTACGCGGCGATCAAGGTCGGCACGGCTCCGGAGAGCTGCGGTGGTCAGCCCCCGCCGCCCCCGCCGCCCACCACCCCGATCTCGAACGGCGTGCCGGTCACCGGCATCGCGAGCAGCACGGTTGGCGAGTTCAAGTTCTACTCGCTCGTCGTCCCGGCGGGTCAGTCGACGGCGACGTTCACGATCAGCGGCGGCACGGGTGACGTGGACATGTACGTCAAGCTCGGCGCGCAGCCCTCGGACACGGTCTACGACTGCCGTCCGTACCTCGGCGGCAACGCCGAGACCTGCACGTTCACGCCGCCGACGGCTGGCACGTACTACGTCGGTCTCCGCACGTACTCGGCGTACTCGGGCGTCACGCTGACGGGTAGCTACAGCGGCTCGTCGGGCTGCACCGCCATCACCAACGGTGTCGGCGTGAGCCTCTCGGGCGCCGCGAGCAGCAACACGTACCGCTGCCTCAAGGCGGTCCCGACCGGCAAGACGCTGACGATCAAGATCAGCGGCGGCACCGGCGACGCGGACCTCTACACGCAGTTCAACGTGCAGCCGACGACGTCGAGCTACGCGTGCCGCCCGTACCTGAGCGGCAACAACGAGACCTGCACGCACAGCACCACGACGGCGGGTGACTGGCACATCCTGGTCCGCGGCTTCTCGGCGTACAGTGGCACGACCCTGATCGGCAGCTACTAGTAGTCACGATGTGAAGCACGGAGCGCGCCTCGGCGCCTCCTGACTGACGGCCTCGGTGCTCCGCACCGGGGCCGTTTCGTTTTCGGCGGGCGCACGGCGGGCGCCTCGCCCGCCCGCCCGCAGGAGCCAGGACATGGAACGAAAGCTGGTGTCGATCCAGGCGATCGACGCGATCGCGCCGATCGAGGGCGCGGACAACATCATGCAGGCCCGGGTGATGGGCTGGACAGTGGTCGTCAAGAAGGGCGAGTTCGCGCCGGGTGATCCGTGCGTGTTCTTCGAGATCGACAGCGTGCTGCCCGAGGGGCCGGCGTGGTCGGAGTTCATGCGGCCGCGCGGCTTCCGCGTGCGCACGGTGAAGCTGCGCGGCGTGCTCTCGCAGGGGCTCGCGCTGCCGGTGGCGATCCTCGGCGGCGAGGTGCCGGAGGTGGGGATCGACATCCGCGACCGCCTCGGCGTCGTCAAGTACGAGCCGGTGCTGCCCGACGCGCGCGAGGTGGCCGGCCCGTTCCCGGGCCGCGTGCCGAAGACGGACGAGATCCGGCTGCAGTCGGCGCTCGGCGTCCTGGACGAGCTCGCCGGCCGCGACTTCTACGTGACGACGAAGTGCGACGGCACCTCGGCGACGTACCTGCGAGACAGCGACGGGAGCTTCGTCGCGTGCTCGCGCAACTGGGCGCTCGCGCCGGGCGAGAACCATGTGTGGCGGCTCGCGGCGCAGTACGAGCTCCCGACGCGGCTGCCGCCGGACTTCGCGATCCAGGGCGAGGTCTGCGGCCCGGGCATCCAGAAGAACCGGCTGGGCCTTCCGGCGATCGATCTGTTCGTGTTCAGCGTCTACGACGTGCGCGCGGGGCAGTTCTTGGGCTACGAGCCGTTCGTCGCGTTCTGCGCCGAGCACGGGCTGCGCACGGTGCCGATCGAGCGCGTCGCGCGCGGCGACGAGGCGGCCGCGTACCGGCACGATCTCGACGGCTGGCTCGAGGCGGCGCGCGGGCTCTACACGGGCACGAAGCAGCGCAAGGAGGGCATCGTGGTGCGCCCGCTCGTCGAGGCGCGGTCGGAGACGCTCGGCGGCCGGCTCTCGTTCAAGGTGATCAACAACGACTTCTTGCTCAAAGACGAAGACTAGCGAGACTGACGAGACTAGCGAGACTGGCGAGCCTGGCGCGCCTGGCGGGCCTGGCGCTGGTCTTTGGGTATCTCCTCCGGACCAAGGGGATGTGTGCCCGAGTCCGCCGAGGCAGAAGTACTCAAGATCTATTTTGAGTGTGACGTCCTGTCGCAGACTCTGGCCATGCAGCACGGCGGCTGGCGCCGCGCCTCCGGACAGAAATTCAAGCGCCTGTCGGGACCCTGACCGGCCGCGCGGGTCGTACACGCGAGGTGGCCCGGGTCATGAACACGGCGGCCGACATGACACAAACGCGTACCGCGAAGAGAAGCTGGATCCGGGAGAGCCTGTTGGTGGCCGCGCTGGCAGGCTGTCAGTCGGGTGACCTCCACGAACAGGGCGGCGCCAAGGGCAACGAGGACGTCATCGAGGCGCTGGCCGCGCTGCCCGAGGCCGAGCTGCTCATGTCCTCGGCCGACGGCGTGGCGCAGTTCGTTCGCGGCGACCTCGGCCGGATCGACGCGTCGCATAACGACGTGCGCGGCGGCAGCGACGCCAGCCTGCGCGCCGCGCTGCCGCCGATCCTCCGGGCGTTCCGCCTCGCGAACGAGGATCTCACGCTGCGCAAGGTGCGCGTCGACGAGCTCGGCGGCCGCCACTATCGCTACGACCAGGTGTTCGGCGGCTTGCCGGTCGTCGGCGGCGATCTGGTCGTTCACGTCGACGCGCGGGGCACGATCACCGGCATCAACGGCACCGCGCGCGGCGACATCTCGCCGTCCTTGGGCGCCCGCGCGGTCGCGCGCGGCGCCGCGCACGCGAGCATCGAGGACGACGCGCGCTGGGCGGACCTGACGGGCCGCACGATCCGCGACGCGCGGACGGTCTACCTCCAGACCCAGGCGGGCACGCTGCACAAGGCGTACGAGCAGATCGCCCTGGGGCAGCGCGCCGGGGAGCCGGTCATCGACCGGGTCTACGTCGACGTCGACACGGGCGCGATCCTCGAGCACCACCCGCAGATCCATCACGCGCGCAACCGCAACACGTACAGCGCGAACAACGGCACCGCGCTGCCGGGCACGCTGAAGCGCACCGAGACGCAGGCCGCGACGGGCGACACGAGCTGCGACGCCGCGCACGACAACGCAGGTCACGTGTACGACTTCTACAAGGTCCTGTTCAATCGCGACGGCATCGACAATGCCGGCATCGCGATGGTCAGCACGTGCCACTACTCGAGCAACTACTGCAATGCGTTCTGGAATGGCACGCAGATGGCGTACGGCGACGGCAACGCGTCGCAGAACTGCAGCAACCTCACCGCGCTCGACGTCGTGGGGCACGAGCTGACGCACGGCGTGACGTCGTACGAGTCGAACCTCGTCTATAACGGCGAGCCGGGCGGCCTGAACGAGTCATTGTCCGACATCTTCGGCGGTGGCGTCGAGTCGTGGGTCAATGCCGGCAAGGGCACGACGCCGCCGATCCCGTTCTCGCTCGCGAACAACGTATTTCTGATCGGCGACCTCACGCTGCCCCCGTTCCTCCGCTCGATGTGCGATCCGATCGCCGACGGCGCGTCGAAGGACGCCTGGTACTCGGGGATCGGCAGCGTCGATGTCCACTACAGCTCGGGCCCGAACAACCTGGTGTTCTGTCTCCTCGCGAAGGGCGGCACGCACCCGCGCGGCGCGACGAGCATCATGGTCCCCGCGATCGGCATGGAGAAGGTGCTCCGCCTGTTCTACAAGTCGAACGTCGATATCATGACGGCGAGCACGAACTACGCGGGGATCCGCAACGCGATGGTCACGGCCGCGCAGCAGCTGGGCTATGACCAGGCGACGCAGGACGCGGTCGCCTGCGCGTACGCGGCGATCAAGGTGGGCACGGCGCCGCAGAGCTGCGGCGGCACGCCGCCGCCCACCTCCACGCCGCTCGCGAACGGCGTCCCGGTCACCGGCATCGCGGACAGCACGGCGGGCAACTTCAAGCTGTTCTCGATCGCCGTCCCCGCGGGCCAGTCGACGTTGACGATCACGATGAGCGGCGGCACGGGTGACGCGGACCTCTATGTCAACTTCGGCGCGATCCCGACGGACACGGCCTTCCAGTGCCGTCCGTACTTGAGTGGCAACAACGAGACCTGCACGTTCACGCCGCCACAGGCCGGCACGTACTACATCGGTCTCCGCGTGTACTCGGCGTACTCGGGCGTCACGCTGACGGGCAGTTACAGCGTGTCGTCGGGCTGCGGCTCGGGCGACCCGGTCCTCGTGAACGGCGTCGGCCAGAGCCTCTCGGGCGCCGCGAGCAGCAGCACGTACCGGTGCCTGAAGGCGGTCCCGGCGGGCAAGACGCTGACGGTCAGCATCAGCGGTGGCACGGGTGACGCGGACCTCTACACGCAGTTTGGCGTGCGCCCGACGACGGCGAGCTACCTCTGCCGCCCGTACCTCGCCGGCAACGCCGAGACGTGCACGCATACGACGACGACCGCGACGGCGGGCGACTGGTACGTGATGCTGCGCGGCTTCTCGGCGTACAGCGGCACGACGCTGATCGGCAGCTACTAGCTGGCTCGCGGCAGCGGCGCGGCGTGCCCGCGCTCGATCGCTCGTCTTCGCGCGCCGCGGGGCCTAGATCGGAGCTACCAGGTGCCCTTGGGGCCTCCTCCCGGAGGCTGATATGTGGACTTGAGCGCTCGTGGCAGAAGTACTCAGTTTCATCGTCTGCTGTGACGGTCTGTCGCGGATTCTTTTGCAGCAGGGGTGCAGCGAATTGGCGCCGACGCCTCGTGCTGGGCTGACGAAGCCAAGCAGCGGTGCCGCGCGAGTCGTGCACGGTCGATGGCACTGTCCGTGAACCCGGCGGCCACCATGTCGCAAACGAGTGCCGGGAAGCGAGCGTGGAGCTGGGGAGCCCTGCTGGTGGCTGCGATGGCGGCCTGCCAGCCGGGTGGTCTCGACGAGACAAAGGGTGACCCCGAGGGGACCGAGGACGTCGCCGAGGCGCTCGCCGCGCTGCCAGAGGCGCGGGTGCTCCAGACCGCTGCCGACGGCGTGCCGCAGTTCATCGTCGGCGAGCTCGGCCGGGTCGAGGCCCCGCACCAGGACGCGCTCACCGGCAGCGACGCCAGCCTGCGCGCTGCGCTGCCGCCGATCCTCAAGGCGTTCCGCCTCGAGAACGAGGATCTCACGCTTCGCAAGGTGAACGTCGACGAGCTCGGCGGCCGCCATTATCGCTACGACCAGGTGTTCGGCGGCCTACGGGTCGTCGGCGGCGATCTCGTCGTCCACGTCGACGGCAGGGGCGCCATCACCGGCATCAACGGCACAGCGCGCGGCGACATCTCGCCGACGCTCGGCGCCCGCGCGGTCGCGGAGAGCACCGCGGACGTCAGCATCGAGAACGACGCGCGCTGGGCGGGCATGACGGGCCGCATGATCAAGGCCGCGCGGACGGTCTACATCCAGACCCAGGCGGGTACGCTCCACAAGGCGTACGAGCGAATCGTCGAGGGCCACCGCGGCCAGGATCCGGTCCAGGACAAGGTCTACGTCGATGTCGAGACGGGCGCGGTCCTCGAGCACCACCCGCAGATCCACCACGCGCGCAACCGCAAAACGTACAGCGCGAACCACGGCACCTCGCTGCCGGGCACGCTGAAGCGCACCGAGATCCAGGGTCCGACCGGCGACACCGCCGTCGACCAGGCGCACGACAACGCGGGGCACGTGTACGACCTTTACAAGGTCCTGTTCGATCGTGACAGCATCAACAACGCCGATATGCCGATCATCAGCACGGTTCACTACTCGACTAACTTCTGCAACGCGTTCTGGAGCAACAACCAGATGGTGTATGGCGACGGCACCCCGCCGAGCTGCACCAACCTGACCGCGATCGACGTCGTTGCGCACGAGCTGACCCACGGCGTCACCTCGCTCGAGTCGAACCTGACGTACAGCGGCGAGTCCGGCGGTCTGAACGAGTCGCTCTCCGACATCTGGGGCGGCGGCGTCCAGGCGTGGATCGACGGCGGCCGCGACCAGGAGGCGCCGTTCGACCTGCCGCCCTCGAACAACGTGTTCCTGATCGGTGAGATCACCATCCCGCCGTTCCTCCGCTCGATGTGTGATCCGGCCGCCGACGGCGGGTCGAAGGACGTCTGGTCGTCGAGCCTCGGCGGCGCCGACGTGCACTACAGCTCGGGTCCGAACAACCTCGTGTTCTGCCTCCTCTCGAAGGGCGGCGTGCACCCGCGCGGCGCGACCACGAACACGGTCGCGGCGATCGGCATCGAGAAGGCGCTCCGCCTCTTCTACAAGGCGAACGTCGACCTCCTGACGGCGAGCTCGAACTACGCGGCGATGCGCAACGCGATGCTCACGGCCGCGCAGCAGCTCGGCTACGACCAGGCGACGCAGGACGCGGTCGCGTGCGCGTACGCGGCGATCAAGGTCGGCACGGCTCCGGAGAGCTGCAGTGGCCAGCCCCCGCCGCCCCCGCCGACGCCGATCCCGCTCACGAATGGCGTGCCGGTCACCGGCATCGCAGACAGCACGATCGGCGCCTTCAAGTACTACTCGCTCGTCGTCCCTGCGGGCCAGTCGACGGTGACGTTCACGACCAGCGGCGGCACGGGTGACGTGGACCTCTACGTGAGCTTCGGCGCGCTTCCGACGGACACGGTCTACCAGTGCCGTCCGTACAAGAGCGGCAACGCCGAGACCTGCACGTTCACGCCGCCGCAGGCTGGCACGTACTACATCGGGCTCCGCGTGTACTCGGCGTACTCGGGCGTCACGCTGACGGGCAGTTACAGCGTGCCGTCGGGCTGCGGGTCGGGCGACCCGCTCCTCGTGAACGGCGTTGGCCAGAGCCTCTCGGGTGCCGCGGGGAGCAGCACGTACCGCTGCCTCCAGGCGGTCCCGGCCGGTAAGACGCTGACCGTCAGCATCAGCGGCGGCACCGGCGACACGGACCTCTACACGCAGTTCGGCACGCGGCCGACGACGACGAGCTATCTCTGCCGCCCGTACCTCGCCGGCAACGCCGAGACGTGCACGCATGCGACGACGGCCGCGACGGCGGGCGACTGGTACGTGATGCTGCGCGGCTTCTCGGCCTACAGCGGCACGACGCTGATCGGCAGCTACTAGCTGGCTCGTGGCGCGGCGGCCTGCGCTCGCTCGATCGATAATGCCGCCATGAAGCAGCACGCGCCAGCGACGGCCCGAAATCGCGAGCCGATCCGCGAGGTGCTCGCGCGGCACTTGCCGGCGACGGGGCTCGTGCTCGAGATCGCGAGCGGCACCGGCGAGCACGCCGTGCACATGGCGGCCGCGTTCCCGGCGCTGCGCTGGCAGCCGAGCGACCCTTCGCCCGACGCGCTCGCGAGCATCGAGGCGTGGCGGCGCGAGGCGGAGCTGCCGAACCTGCTCGCGCCGGTCACCCTCGACGTCACGGCGCCGGCGTGGCCGGTCGCGGCGGCCGACGCGATCGTCTGCATCAACATGGTCCACATCGCGCCGTGGGAGGCGGCGCTCGCCCTGTTCGCGGGCGCGGCGCGCGCGCTGCCGCCGGGCGGCGTGCTCTACCTCTACGGGCCCTATCGTTTCAACGGCGCCACGGCGCCGTCGAACGAGGACTTCGATCGCTCGCTGCGCGCGCGCGATCCGCGCTGGGGCGTGCGCGACGTGCGCGACCTCGAGGCGGCCGCTGGCGAGCGGGGCCTGGCGCTCGGGCACATCGTCGCGATGCCGGCGAACAACCACTCGCTCGTCTTCGCGCGCCGCGGCGCCTGACGCGGCGGTGCCTGAGCCTCACACCGCTCGGACATAGCGATGGCAGGGCACCAGGACGGGGCCGCCCTCGGTCTTCGCGGGGTAGTCGAACGCGCCCTCGTCGGTCCAGCCACGGCGCTTGTAGAAGCGTCGCGCGCGCATGTTGTTGGCGATGACGGCGAGCCACGCCCGGCGATAGCCAGCCGCGGCGACGAGACACTGCGCCTCGTCGAGGAGCAGCGCGGCGACGCCGGTACCACGGTGAGCGCTGTCGACGTAGACCTGCTCGACCTCGGCGCCGACCACCATCACGAAGCCCGCGACCGCGTCGGCCACGACGGCGACGGTCGTGTCGTCGAGACGCTGCGCAGCGCGCGAGCGGAACGACGCCGGCGTGCGCGCGGCGACGAGGGCCTCCGGTACGTGACCGAGGTGGCTCTCGCGCCAGCCAGCCAGCCAGATCGCGGCGATCGCCTCGGCGTCCTCCGCGCGGGCGCGACGCAATCGGGTCCTCTGCACGAGCGGAACGTTACTCGAAGCGCGGCTCGATGGCGAACGAGAGGAACGCGATCACGATCGGCCACGATGCCCCTCCAGCGGCGACATCACGCAATCGAACCAGCGAACCGTGGGCACGGCGACCGGATTAGGCGGGGCAGGAGGGAAAGATCCGGACCGGGGGTTGCTCGTCAGGAATCGCGCTCCGAGCCTGCGAGAACGGCGCGCAGATCGACGATAAGTGCGTCGATCCTCTCGATCCACTCGAGGACTTCCTTGCCGCTGAGGCCGGGCTTGCGCTTTCCGGTAGGTGACGGATACCGGAACGTCGTCGCGTAGGCGGACAGCACTCCAAGGGCCGACAACTTCGCGCGCCACGCATCGTCCGAGGGGAGCTCATCGACGAGCGCGAGGATATTGTGGTCGGCGGTCGCGAACAGGCCACGATGAAGCCTGACGGCCTTGACCAGCTTCTCGGCCGCTCGTCGAGGTACGCGGCGATGACGATCGGATCGGGCTTCGGTGGCTCAGCGGGCGTAAACGATGACACCGTCGGAGGCCACCATCTGCGAGAGCGTTCCCAGCGAGAGCTTGAATCGATCGAACTCGCTCCTCGTGATCGGAAACAGCTCGACGCGCTTCGCATGGATGTCGCGGAGGCGCGTCCAGACGTTGACGATGTCGAGGTTGTCTTCTGGAGCGGTGTCTGGGAGAATGGCCATCAAGTCCCAGTCGCTGTCGGGGCGGTGCGTTCCCCGCGCGCGGCTTCCGAACAGCCAGATCTCGAGCGGGCACAGCTCCTCGACGATGCGCGCGATGAAGTGGGCTGGCACGACCGGAGCCGGCCGCGTTGCTTCGTGAACCACAGCCGGATCATAGCGACTTCCTCCCGTATGGGAGTGCGACCCAGCGGCGCCTGCGCCCGCACACGGCGGCGACTAGAGCGTGAGGTCGAGGCCGGCGATCTTCGTCAGGATGATGATGAGGACGCCGGTCAGGCTCTCGCCGGCGATGAAGCCGGAGCCGACGGGGACGGTGAACGTGTCGCCGAGCTGCGGGTGCTTGCGGCGCAGCCACTCGGCGAGGGCGGCGCCGAGGAACATGGCGATGGCGTTGCTGCCGGGGACGATCATCGCGATGCCGATGCCGGAGGGGGACGGGATCCACGCCTTCAGGTACTTCGGCGCGACCTTCTCGAGGATCGTGAGCGCGATGCCGAGCGTAAGGCCGGTCACCATCGCGACCTGCGCGGAGTACGGGAGCTGGCCGAGGCCGCCGACCACGAGCTCGGAGACGCCCTTCCAGACGACGCACGACGGCGCGGGCCACTCGGGCCGGTTGCCGAGCACCGACGGATCCGGGAACAGGCCGGCGAACGCGGGGACGACGACGGACGCGCCGACGAGCACGCCGAACAGCTGCGCGTAGAGCTGGTGGCGGGGCTTGCCGCCGAGCAGCCAGCCGGTCTTGAGCGTGGTGAGGAGATCCGCGGCGTGCAGGCCGATGCCGCCGGTGACGTTCGCGCCCATGATGTTCGCGGGCAGGTGGCCGGGCGTCATCACGCCGAACGCCATCTGCGTCACGGGGCCGAGCGCCTTGGTGGGCGTCACGTCGGTCTCGCCGGTGACGCGCGCGGCGACGAAGCCCATCAGCACCGCGAGGAACACGGCGGCGACGCCGGCCCACACGGGGATCGAGAACAGGATCACCATGAGGACCACGACGACGGGCGCGAGCACGGCGAACGCGGCGGGGAACCACCACTCGGGCGCCTCGACGGCGCCGATGCCGGAGGCCTTGGGGGCGGCCTTGCGCCCGCGCCCGAGGAGCGCGCCGAGCCCGGAGAACGAGCGGCCGAGGCTCTTGTAGTCGAGCGCGAAGCTCGTGAGGCCGGCGCCGACGAGGATGCCGGCGCCCGGCCACATGCTCCACTTCACGATCTCCTTGTACGAGACGGCCTTGATGAGCTCGGCCTCGAGGAGCTGGGGGCCGAACACGCCGTACGTGAGCGCGCCGCCGAGGAGCAGCGACCAGCCGGTGCGGAAGCTCATCAGCATGCCGGCGCCGATCAGCACGACCTCGGCCTTGAGCGAGATGGTCCACTCCTCGAGCGCCCGGCCGGCGAGCTCGAGCCGGTAGCCGCCGACGCCGAACGGCAGCAGGTGATCGGGGATCACCTTCCAGGCGTCGCGCAGCCACGTGAGCACGGCGGCAAACAGCGACGCGTAGCCGAGCGCGCGGGCCTGGCGGGCGCCGTCGCCCGACGCCGAGTGCAGCGTCTTGATGGTCAGCGCCGTCGCGGTGCCGGTCGGGAACGCGAGGCCCTCCTTGTTGATCAGCTGGCGCTTGATCGGGATCGCGACGAACACGCCGAGCGCGGCGATGGTCGCGAACCAGACGACGAGCGCGGGCGTGCTGGGGAGCGGCAGGACACCGGGCTGCGCGACGAGGATCATGAGCAGCGCGCCGTACGCGGCCATGTTGCCGCCGCCGGTCATGTAGCCGGCACCGGACGCGACGGTCGTGAGCGCGTTGTTCTCGAGCGCGCCGAGCGGCCGCGCGCCGGCGGCGCCCAGGAGCTTGAACGCGGCCCAGCCGAGGATCGCGGCGGTGATCGTGACGCCCATGCTCCAGCCGGTCTTGAAGAAGACGTACAGGTTGGAGATGCACATCACGACGCCGATCAGCATGCCGACGATCACGGCGCGCACGGTGAGGTTCACCGCATCGGGCTGGTAAACCTCGCGCAGCCACACGACTTCGGGATCTTCGGCGGGGGCCTGGTGAACGACCGCGCGCGGAAGCTCGGGATCATCCGACCGATCGACGTTGGACATGCAGAGGCGAGCGTGCCCGGTGCGAGTGAGGCAATCAAGCACACCGGGCGCTGCGGAGGCAGCTTCACGCGGTCTTCCCACGGTGAACTTCGTGGCGCAGAGGGGATGTCAGACCGCCCAGGCATGGTAACGACCCTCATGGAAACCAACCAGACCACCACCGAGCAGAGCGAATCGGCGGCTCCGGCCGCGGTGCCGCGCTTCGTCGAGCTGCAGCAGCTCCTCGCGGGTATGCAGAGCGACTTCGAGAAGTTTTACCGGGACGGCAACAAGGCGGCAGGCACGCGCGTCCGCAACGCGATGCAGGAGCTGAAGACGCTGGCCCAGACGATCCGCACCGAGGTGCAGGCGATCAAGAACGAGGGCAAGCCCGCGTCGGAGAGCCAGCCGGACTGAGCTCCCGAGCGCCTGAGTCCCCCGAGCGTAAGCGAGGGGGCGAAGCTCGGGGTCTCCGGTGCTTCGCGCCGCGCCCTCCGAGCGTAAGCGCGGAGCGAAGCGCGGGGCCTACGGTGCTTCGCGCCATCGCGCGCTGCGCGCCGCCGACGAGTCGCTGGCCCGGGGCGAAGCTCGGGGCCTGCGGTGCTTCGCGCCGCTCCCTAGGAGCCTGTAGCTCGTTGCGATCCGAAACCGCGCAAGCGATCGATTTTACTTACAGCGGTCAATCTCGACGCTGATCTGATTTCGCGCACTTGGCTTCTATGCCCTACAGGCTCCCGAGCTCGGGGCCCAAGCGCTGGGCCTCCGTCTCGCTGCTCGAGCTTGTTGGACGGGCCTCCGCGTCGCGCCGCTACGGTGTCCGCGTGACGAGCGAGTCCACGGCGTGCACCGGCGGGCGCTCGCCGTTGATCAGGTGCTTGATCGCGGAGAGCACGAGGCGCTGGCTCTCGAGCATGCTCTTGCCGGCGAACCCGGTCGAGACCACCTCGATCGTGTAGTGGCCGCCGCCGCCGGACACGCGCACGACGGCATCGGGCAGCCGCTCGACGACCGACGTGCGGATCGCCTCCTCGACGGAGCCCACGAAGTCAGTCGGGTGATGGCTCATGAGACGAGCGTTGGCATGGACCGGAGCGGAAGACAAGCCCGCCGGGACGAGGGCGCGCGAGCCGGCGGGCGCGGCTACTTGCCGCCGCCGGCCTCGCGCACGATCCGCTCGGCGGCGGCGGCGTCCAGGAGCTGGGCCGCGGGCAGCCGCCGCGTGAGCTCGATCCAGGCGGGATCGGCCTCGAACGCCTTGCGCAGCACGGGCATGGCCTCGGCGTGCCGGCCGCGCCCGGCGAGCGAGATGCCCTGCCAGTACAGCATCTCGGCGTTGCCGGGGACCATGCGCGCCGCGGCGCCGTAGTGCTCGAGCGCGCGATCGATCTGATCGCGCTCGATCGCGAGATCGCCCTGGTTCATGTGATCGTAGGCGCGCGCGAGCACGACGAGCCGGCGCAGCTCGACGAGCGGGGCGGGCGAGTCCTCGACGCGCAGGTCGATCTTGCGCGCCTTCCACGGCTCGTCGGTGCGCTTGCCGTCGACGATGAGGATCGCGGCGGACTGGCAGCCGCGGATGTCGCCGCCGGCGGCCTGCGCCGCGTCGAGCGCCGCGAGCATCCGCTCGGCGAGATCGCCCTGCGCGGACTCGAACGCCTGCCGCATCGCGGGCACGACCTTGTCGTTGCCCATCATGTTGGCCTGCACGCTGTAGCCGTCACCGACGTGGTGGCCGGCGTACGCGATGCACCGCGCGCCGGTGTGCGCGCTGACGCGGCCCTGCGCATCGACGAACGCGACCTGGCGAACGGCAGAGGACGCGTCGGCGGCGAGCAGCTGCTTCAGCGCGTCGGGCGCGGCGGCGCCGCCGCGCATCAGCGCGAGGCCCTTGGGGCCGTACGCGGGCTCGACGAACGACTGCGTCGCGACGGCGCCGATGCCGGGCTCGGCCCACGTGACGGACGCGCCGACGGAGAACCAGTGCGACTGCACGGCGACGCCGAGCTCGCCGGTCGCGGGATCGCGCGCGACGATCGAGAACGTGTTCGCGGGCCGCAAGGACGAGCCGGTCATGCCGGATAGTGGCACCGCCAGTGGCACGGCGGTGTACGTGCCGGCGCGCCGGCAGTAGCCGGGACCCGGCGTGGACGCTGCGGACGCTGCGGACGCGGACGCGGGCGGCGACGACGGTGACGACGGTGGTGATGCCGCGTGGTCGGCGGTCCGCGACTCGTCGCCGCGACACGCGGAGATCGGCAGGAGCGCGGCGAGCGAGATCGAGGTGAGCGAGATCGAAGCGAGCGCGGAGCGAGAGCGCGACATGCGCGGCGAGCGTACCGGAAGTCGATCAGCGCGCAGCGCCGTGATGGACGACGATCTCCCCTATGCACGTACAGCGAGTACCGCGAGCACCACGGGATCCGCGAACAGCGCGAGCGATGACGCGCCGCGCCCTCCTTATATAGAGCGAGCGTGCGAGCGTGAGACTGCCCCTCACGCTCGATATCCGATAATGCCGATCTTATCGGGTCTACTCTTACGTTGGATCTGAACGGTTCTTGCGCAGGCGGCTCCTGCGCAGGCGGTGTTAGCATCGCCGTCTCGGCTGGCGTCCTTCGCGCCGCCAGATCCACATGTCGGCACTACCGCAAGCGCTTCACGACTTGCCTGCCGTCGGGCCGCTCGAAGAGCTGCCGTCGCGCGAGCAATTCCTGAAAACCCTCGGCACCACCGACGCAAAGGCGGCACCGCTCCTTCGGGTCTTGCTCGCAAAGTGCAAGCCCGATGCAGAGTTGGCCGATCAGCTGGTCCTGATGGAGCAGGTCGGCCGGTTCGTGGTCGCGGGTCCCGCGGTCCCGGGAGCGAGCGGCCCCTCGGGGCTCGCGCGCCTCGAGCTGCTCGTGCTCGCGCTCGAGCGGATCCCGGCGGCCCGCCGACGGTTCTTCAGCACGCTCGAGGTTGTGCTGAAGAACACGCGGGCCGTGAAGCTGTTCGGCGAGATCGGCCTGCCGAATGACCGCGGCCTGATCGCCGAGACGACAGATCGGCTCGCCCGGCGCTTCCTGCCGGAGCCGCCAGCGCTCCACGAGCTGTGGATCCTCGCGGGCCACATCCTGCGATCGCTCAGCGACCTGGAGTGGCTCGACTCGTCCGCAGATCCGCTGCTCCACCGGCTCGCCAACCTGGGCGGGACGGCGTGGGATGCGCTCCGCGTCTCGATCCACGACTCGATCTGCCTGATCGCGACGCGCATCGCGGCGCTCGGCATGACCGAGGCGTTCCGCACGCGCGCGGTCGCCGGCGAGATCCGCGAGTCGGCGCTGTTCCGGCTGGCGCGCGCGCAGCCGGTCGACATGCCGCCGCTGATCCTCGAGGCGCGCCGCCACCTCGATCAGGTGAAGGCGGCGCTCGAGTCCCACGGCGTCTCGATCGAGGTGGTCTACGCGCTCGACTCGATCGAGCGCGGGCTCGAGCGGATCGAGCTCCTCTTGCCGTTCGTCGACGCCCACGACGTGCTGGAGCCGACGCACGAGATCCGCACGGTGATCGACGCGCTCGGCCGCGGCCTCGTCGGCGGGCGCAGCTTCATGCAGCTGATGCACGACAACCTCCGGCTCCTCGCGCGCAAGGTGATCGAGCGCGCGGGCCGGACGGGCGAGCACTACGTGACGTCGGGGCGCCGCGAGTACTGGGAGATGCTCGCGTCGGCGGCGGGCGGCGGCTTCCTCACGTGCGGCACCGCGATCGCGAAGTTCTTCGTCAAGTGGGGCCACTTCGCGCTGTTCATCGACGGCGCGCTCTCGTCGGTGGTCTACGCGGGCAGCTTCGTGCTGATGCAGCTGCTCGGGTTCACGCTCGCGACGAAGCAGCCGTCGATGACGGCGGCGGCGCTGGCGGGCACGATCCGCGATCGGTCGGGGCCGGGCCGGCTCGACGAGCTGGTGCGCCTGATCGCGCGCATCGCGCGCTCGCAGTTCGCCGCGGCGGTCGGCAACGTCTCGGCGGTCATCGTCACCGCGCTCGCGTTCGACTACGTCCTGAAGCTCATGGGCCACGGGCCGTTCCTCGACGCCAGCTCCTCGAAGGCCGTGATCGCGTCGTTCGATCCCTTGGGCTCGGGGACGATCTTCTTCGCCGCGCTCACGGGCGGCCTGCTCTGGGTCTCGAGCCTGTTCGCGGGCTGGTTCGAGAACTGGGTCGTCTTCCGCCGCATCCCCGAGGCGCTCGAGCACCACCGCTTCGCCAAGCGCTTCGGGCGCGGGAGGGCGT